>Ga0247843_1006447_pt1 | contig 15337 bp, 18 predicted proteins | sample LaCruzMarch2017__FD_192420 | JGI IMG/M metagenome (GOLD analysis project Ga0247843, IMG submission 192420) | Freshwater microbial communities from meromictic Lake La Cruz, Castile-La Mancha, Spain - LaCruzMarch2017_8m | ecosystem: Environmental > Aquatic > Freshwater > Lake | place: Spain... | reverse complement strand
AATACCAATTGTCGTATTTGTCATCTCTAAGACCTGCCTCTTTCTTTTGTTCGGTTTAAGTCAACAACCTAAACCTGGCCCATTTTGAGGCCGTTTTCAAAGAAGGGGCGGGTCCATTCCATTAAGTTATTAAAGCTATCAAAGTATCTCGGAGTGAGCCTAGAGCAGCTCCTCGATGATCAAGAAGCTGATCTCAGAACGATGAAGGCAGTGGTCAAAAGTATCGAAGATCAATTCACTGAAGTTCACACAGGGGTTTACAGAGTAAAAGTAGAAAAACTCAACAACCGATCATAGCAATCGGATTTGATAAAAGGAGGCACGTATATGGGGGCACAGACATTTGAGTCTGATATATGCTTCACAATTTTTCGAAGAGCAATCCACTTTTCATTTTCAGCATCATTCCTACTTTTGAGTTCATGCCTAAACAGCCAAAATGATGCAGAAATAAAGTTACTAAAGGACCAAATCGAGACAATGAAGCAATCCGCCCAAAACAACTCAAAGGTTGCATCAAATATTGGCAGCAATCCAAATTGGAAGCCTCTAATCTCGTGCCCAGACAACTTAAAGTTTAACCGATCTCAAGAAGTAGACGGAACTGGCAATGTCTATCGCGAATACTGCTACAAAGAAACCTCAGATGGAATTCAAATTAAAGTTGGACAGTACGTTCGACGATATGACAGCGGAGAATTATATGTAAGGTCACAGTACAATTCAGATGGCCTTGTTCACGGATTGGTTGAAGTCTTCTATAAAAGCGGAAAAAAAATGAGTACGCGAACTTCCCTAAACGGAAAGGATGACGGCGAAGTTATCGAATACGATGAAACGGGTGAAGTGACTTCAAAGACTCTCTTTAAAGAAGGCGTTCAAATTTCAGGCGTATCCAATCCCACAATCGCAATCGAAAAGTTAAAAATATACCAATTCCATCCTACGATTTCTAAAATTGACATTCGAGTCACTAATAATTCTTCGGGATTCATCAATCACTGGAGAGTAGATGCTTCAATTTACGATATCAAAGGAAACTACCTCGCTAGCGGAATGACTAACGGTGAAAATCTAAAATCTGGTGAATCCGTTATCAGCGACATTGCATACCACAATGTTCAAGCCAAAAGCATCGAGAGATGGGAGCCAAAAATTGGTTCAATGTATCTAACAATTGATGGAAAAAATTTCGACGCCACGAAGGAATTTTCTCTCAAAGAAAAATGAACCAACGATTAAGGAGAAATATGAAAAATGAGACAATAATAATATTTTGCTTGCTAGCTTTGGGCGCGTGCTCAATTCACGGACCACAGACTTCCGAGACAGTGCCAGACAAAGTGTTATCTCGCATCGACGCACTCGAAGAACGTCCCGAATGGGTATCTGAGTCCACGCCCTTTCTAATCAAAAATGGCATCGTGTCTTCACTTGGACAAACAGAAATTGGCGGAGATCAACGAGTCGAGGCTGCATACCGTATTGCCGAAAACAATGCGAAGGGGTCGATTGCATCAACGATTGAATCTCGCTTGGAGTTTGTTTTTCAGAATGCAGAAGAAGGCACTGGATTTGACTCAACTCAAGCTAGATTTATTGGGGCTGAGGCGTCAAAGATAACCAGCTCATCTTTAAGACTATCAAAACGATATTGGGAAAAATACTCAACATCGTTAGATTCAGGAGAAAGAGCTACTCGATACCGAATTTTTGTCAGAGTTGAAATGCCTGAGAACGAGTTTAAAAAAGCAATACAACAGGCGGTAAATCGACAAGGGAATAAAGGATTATCAAGCGATTTTGCAAAAAAAGTCGATGATCACTGGAGTTCTTTCACTGCTGGCGCGCCTTCTGGCGAAGGAAAAGCAAATTAGGCTCAAATGAAGATAATAGCCTTTATTTCGATTTTACCTATACTGGCATCGTGTGCAACCGCAAGCGATGAGGTAAGAGAAGCTTTTAATAGGCCGTTCCCCTATTGTAATGGGACCAAAGCAACAAAATCAGTCATCTTTATTCTTGAAACTTATGAACGACCTATACGAGGAATTAAACTGGCTGACTTTGAAAAGGAGTCCATAGTCTCAAACTTGGCACTCTCGTTTTACAAAAGACATCTCATTAATTCTTTTTCAACTATTGCCCCAAATGGACTCACCAATGTGGGGCACTCTCAAAGCGACAATCAATACGAATACACCTACAACGAAAGAGTTCCTCCAATTTTTGAAAGTAATGAAGGTAGAAATGTCGAATTGTTTCTTCTAAATGACAAGTCACCATTTAGAATCGCGGCTTGTTTAAAAGATCAATGTAATGATCTTAAATCTCGAGATGGAATTCCCTTAAGTGGCTACGAGCAATCCAACGGATTGATAAATATTATCAAAGCAACTGGCTTCAATTTGGGTAATTTTTACCAGTCACATTATTTTGTTTCACCTAAGCCCCAAAGAAGCGAACTTTGCGCAATGTCTGGATTGCCAAAAAACTGTTTTGAAGCGACCTATGAAAAAACATGTTGTGCAAAATCGGATACACGAGAACAATGTATTCAAAAATCAAATTCAAGTGCAGTGTGCTCCGTCAAGTTTGATTCTGGATTTTTTGAAGGTTCAGAGGTTGGGCACGACTTAGGTCAGAAAAAGAATCTCTTCGAGAAGCGTTTTGATTTTGAGAACAAGATGACTTTTGCATTGGCACTCAGTTATGGGACTAAAATATCAACTAAAAATATCGGTGATTGGGCAATCACCCAAATTCATTTTAATCCAAATAAGGTATGCGAGTATGCAAGAGATGCGAATGAGCTTTATTCTGAATAAACTCATATTTTTTTTCACACTCTACGGATGCTCCTCTGCCCAAAAACCCATATCTCAGGACACTGAGCTGCTCCCACTCTGGGTGAGGTCAAGTAATGATGCTAGGATAATAATTTGTAATGCCGATGATCTTGACCCGCAACGTGCTCAGGAGCTAGCCGAAAATCGCTGTCTCTCGTCAGCTGCCAAAAGCCAAGGTGTTAATATAAAACTGCAGAGCAAAACGGTCGATTCACTCTCTGGAGCAGATTCTGGGGAGACGGCAGAAATCGAGCCGCTCAATTCAAAAGTACAATGTGACTACGTCAACCGATACCTTGAAAAGGTTGGGCATAGTTTTCGGGTTTGGCTCAAGTGCAGAATTAAAACAATAGAGTCCAATGTTATTTCTAGTCAGAACAAAACCACTTTAAGCGAGACAGCTGACCTCCATTCTCTCAAATACAAGCGCGGTACTCTCGTTCTTGCGACAACCCCTAAAGCCGAAGTCATTATTGTCAATGGCAAGCGTGGTGAACGAGCCATCCGTATTCAAAAGAATGTTGAAAAAATTGAATTGAAAGAAGGTGACGAAACAATTGAGGTCAAACGCCAAGGTTACACACCATTAACGATAAACATTGGTCATTGGGAACATGGTGATTCTATTTCAAAGAGTATGACACTAACTCGGGAACTTTAAAATCAAGCAGCCTTCGGCGGAGCAATCTCAGCGCCCGTTGCAGCGATAATCTTCACTAGCAGATCGCAGGATACACTCACCGAAGCGCCGTTCTTAACTGCCGAAACTTTGCTGCGAGCCACACCTGAACGTTTCACGATCTCATTAACAGTAAGGCTCGATGCTTCGAGCTTCTTTACCGCAAGAGCCGTTAAATCAGCTTTATACTTCATTAGAGCCGAATCACTATCAGACAAGCCAAGAGCAGCTCCAAGTTCCTTGGAATTCCTAGCCACCGTGTAGTTTTTTTTGACACTCTTCATATATTTAACTCCTCTAAAAAGGCTTTGAGCCTTTTCTTAGCCGTTTCAATTTCTGCCCTAGGTGTTGATTGAGTCTTCTTCTTGAAACCGTGGAAGACTAAAATCCCAGCATCCGTCCAAACAACAAAGAAAGCTCTGTAAGTGCCTGATCCATCGGAAACACGAATCTCTGAGACACCCTTACCAACTGACGGCATGGGGCGGACATCAGGCATACCTACGGAGGTGCCCTTCTGTAGGAGCGTTAAAACGCTTCCCAGATCTTTCTTAACATCAACGGGCCAAGAGGAAATCTCTCTTTGCGCAGTATCGTAGATGAGAACAGACTGCCACTTTATCGACACTTTCTAGAGTGTCCCATATAGGGGACAAATAGTCAAGACTGGTTTTTAGGTTATTATTTGGTCGTCGAGTAAGCGATGCTGCGATTTCCCAAACTCTCACCTTAACAATCCACGTTAAGACGGGAATGAGGGTGGAAACTCCTTAGTGACGGCATTATAATACAAGGAGATGGAGGCAATTCATCCGCCTCCACCACCTTTAAATAGGTGGTGGAGCCCCAAAATTCTCAATTATTTCTAGATCTAAAAACAACAAAAACATTAAACAAATGGTTGTGATTTAAGGTACTTGGTTTAGTTTTCTCGTGCTGCTTGAGATAACTCAAAAACACGCAACGTAACAGAGCGTTTCCACAATTCTTCCACAGTGTTTTGTGGGAAAATTGAAAAAACGTCTACGTATGTAGAACGGTAGCTGTTTTTTCTACGTGTGTAGTTAGCCTCGCGAGATCATCAAAAGAGTTTTTCCAAATCAGATTTTTCTTTGAACATTTTTTTAAAAAGGAGAAATGTTTTGGAAAAAATTAAAACGAGTTCAAACCCCACTAAGCCTCGTAGAGACGCAAGCAGGCATCCTACCAAAGAGGGTATGTATCTTAGAAAGCTAAGAATTGAGTCTAAGATGTCACTAAGATCGCTTGCTGAAAAAATTAATCGCTCTTGTTCCTGGCTTTTACATCTTGAAGTCGGACGCTTTGATGCCAAAGACCGCGACTACGAGCGCGTTTGTGACCGTTTTGCGGTTTAGGGACCCACCCCTTTTGCGGGAAGGGACCCGGGGGGTTTGCAACGAAGGGACCCACCCGTTTTGCTAAGTGGGGCCCTTCGCTGCCCTGCGTAGTTTTTAGCGACAAATTGATTCCATTCAAGTGACCTGTGGCTCACGGAGGTGAACCACATGGCCCAAATGAGGACTGATGTCGTTATGATTAAACAAATTGAGCACCTGTTTTTTGTGCAGCGCTTAAGCAAGCGTGCCATCGCAAAAAGTCTGGGGGTAACCCCAAAAACTGTTCGAAAAATATTAAAAAATAAAATTGCCGAGCCTGTTGCTAGTGATGATGAAATACCACCCAATCCATCATCGAGCTCAGCGCATCCGGCTAATCACTGGAGCTCAAAAATTGATTGGGAAAAGATTCATAGCGAATATCTACAAGGCGCAACACTAAAAATTCTGCACAAAGAATTTGCTCCGGATGGCGTCAGCTACTGGGTCTTTAATCGCGAACATAATAATCGCAAGCCTTCAAACTCAACTGTTACCATGCGACTCAATCACAACGCCGGTGAAAAATCTTTCTTTGACTTCGCCGACGGTATCGAAATCATCAATCGCCAAACCGGTGAAGTGACTAAAACACAACTCTTAGTTGGCGTTTTACCCTTTAGCTCTTTGACCTGGGCTGAATTTTTGCCCAATCAAAAACAAGCAAATCTTATGCAGGCCATGGAACGGGCTTTCCACTTTTTCGGAGGTGTTACTCCATACGTCACGGTCGATAATATGAAACCTGCCGTCACAAAAGCACATCTCTACGATCCCGTCGTCAATCCAACATTTGTTGACTTTGCAAATCACTGGGGCTTTGCTGTCATCCCAGCAAGACCCCGCAAACCTCGCGACAAAGCTTCAGTTGAAGGAAATATCGGCATTATTCAGAGAAGTTTTTTTCAAGAAGTCCGTAATCAAAACTTCTACTCGCTTGAGGATCTCAACACCGCACTTCGCCAATATCTCACTCGCCTCAATACTTCCGTCATGAAAGACTATGGGATTTCTCGCATGGAGCGCTTTGAAAAAGAAAAAAATCTTCTCAAAACATTCCCTCAAAATACATTTGAAATTTCGGAATGGCGACAAGCTAAAGTCCACCCCGACTGCCATATCCAAGTTGCTGGCTCCTGCTACTCAGCCCCATATACCTATGTCGGTCAAACGGTGCGAGTTAAACTTAGCTCAAGACTAGTTGAAATATTTGACTTCCATGATCAATCACTCCTTGCCACTCACCCAAAACTTGATGGCAAATTTAAAACATCAACCAATGAGGCTCACTATCCTGAACCAAAAGTTTCCATTACTCGATTTGAAATAAAATTTGCAAAAAATGAAGCCGATAAAATTGGCCCCCATACAAGAATTCTTGTCGATCGCCTCTTTGAATCCGAATACCCACTCAAACATCTAAGGCGCGTTCAAGGCATTCTGCGCCTTGCTCAAAAGAAAACTGCGTCCTGTGAGGCCATTGAACACGCCGCTAAAATGGCGGTCACCTTTAACAAAATGACCTTCGGCTTTGTCCAGTCAACGGCTCTCAACTTCCAAACTCATGGCAAACGGTTAGGTCTTATCACGCCAAAGCGCGACGAGGCTGAACTTTATCTGCATAACAAAACTCAAAACTTCGGAGGATCACAATGAACAACGACCAAACCAAAAACATCTCTCACAAACTGGGCCTTTTCGGCTTTGCCCAAAACATAGAGGCAAGATCGGCTCAAGCTGTTGCAAGCAGTCTTCACCCAAATGAATACCTACAACTACTGCTTGAAGATGAGGTGCTTTATCGAAAAAATCGCTTTGCTAAATCCCTCCTTGCCCGAGCTAAATTTCGAAATACCTGCGAACTCGAAGAATGGGATCAAACTTTTGATCGCGGACTTTCAAAACAAAGAATGAAAGAGCTAGGAACACTTTCATTCTTTCATAACAAAGAAAATCTACTCATCTTGGGTCGAACCGGCGAAGGAAAAACACATCTGGCTGTAGCTCTGGGCCGTAGGCTGTGTGCTGAAGGAAATTCATCGGCATTCTTGCCTGTGAATTTTCTTTTTGAAGAAATCTTGGCTGCAAAAGCTGCAGGAAAATATCTGGGTTACCTCAAAAAACTCTGCCAAACAAAAACTCTTGTGCTTGATGACTTTGGTCTTCGTAGTTATTCGCATGACGAAGCCAATACCTTGGTTGATTTGCTCGAAGAACGATCTAGAAAGGGTCCAGTAATCGTCACCTCACAAGTTGATCCAAAAGGTTGGGGAAAACTTTTTGAAGACCCTGTCATCGCAGAAGCCATTGTTGATCGTCTTGTAAATCCAAGTCAAAAAATTACACTCAAAGGCGGCTCATATCGCGAGCGACTTGGGCAAAATAGTAAAACGAGAAGCAACTAATTCTCTTGATTTGATGAGGTTAAAAAAGGTAACAAGATGCGTCGCTATCGCTCCGCGGGGAAACCCCAAGTGAGGCCCTTCGTTTGCAAAACGGGTGGGTCCCTTCAGTGCAAACGGTCAGCGTTTGTAAGTTTTGGGGAATAAGTGTTAGCGAGCTGAGATCAAGAGCTAAGGATTTTAACGATGAACTTTTGATAAATTACCGCCACGAATGCTCACTCATTATTTCGCGTTTAAGTGAGGATAAGCTTAAGGCGGTTTATGGGGAATTAAAAGTCCAAAACGGATTAGCGAGAGAGAATATAGGAATGGAATCGTTGAAGCGGAAAGAGCCAGGAACTGCACCGTCGAAATTAGAGCCAATGCGCCAACGCCACTTGGACTTCCCTTTCGAAATTCTCTCGGCTCAAGACTGATATATTTTCCTGAATGACTACAATTAGCAAGTCATTTTACAACATCATCTATAGTCAGACTGCATCCTTCAACATCGTATTCATCAAAGACACTTTCAGCTTCTGCATAGGGTGGACCTATAGGACCATTGGGATCCATTCGTCTGTCATAATTAACTGCAACAATCGTTCGAGTTCCAATATCAGTACAAATCCATTTTCCAGCATTGGAGAAAAAGAATTGTCCTATTTTAAAATCAGAATGTTTCATACTTTCCCCCTACCCTCAAATCATCCAAAGGGTTATAAATGTTGTAGTAAAGACCCCAAACAGGGCAACACACAGCAATTCCAAGAAACTATTCTCACTTCGCCACCTCAAACATCCACTCAACAAGTTGCACCATTCCCATCGTGTCCTTGGTGCAATATTCAATCAGACTATCTGCTAATTCTTTCTTACGAACTTTAGTGGTGTCAGCGTGTATCATTTCTAAAAACGCACATTGTGCAGCACTGCCATCACCTAAAACCAAATCTTCATATGAGGCTGATTTTCCCAATATCGCAGGCGCCACAGTCTTAATACTAAATGAGCCGCAGAATCCCGGATCATAAACAAACTTACGAAAAAGCGGCAGAGGATCAACTAACCGCTCGGCAATGCTTTTCAGTTTTTTTGAGAATTTTGGAAATTCATCACTTAATTTTAAAAGCACTGTTTTTTCAAAACTTATATTGTACGCAATGACTGAACTGGTTTCTGGGATTAGCTGAGCCAATGCCTTGGATAATTGCTCCCTTGGATCGGTGCCATCGGCATGCAAATACTCCACATGTTTTAGTTTGGCTTTGGCCGAATCCTTTATGTGGCAACTAAACTGGAATGGAATCTGCTGGTATGCTTTAACTCCCTCATAGCGCGGAATGGCAAAAGCAATCGTTTCAAAATCTAGAAACGACATAGGATATTCCCATTTTTTGATCTCTTTTAAAATTGAGCTAGAGTCGACAAATCTTTTTTTGGCTACCGTGCACTCAATCATCCGTCTTTGAGTCACATTAAAGTCCTCAACATCAAGAGTGCGTAGATCAGCTTTCCCCGCATTATAGAGCTCCCACTTAAGCTCGGTCTTAAGGCTCGGGATATCAAACACTGAGATCTCAGGTATTTTACACTTTGAAAAACAATGAGCTTGAAAGGCACAAGGATATGGATCGCTACAATGTGCCCCAATTGAAATTTTAGGTTCAGACCCTTTAAGCATCTTTTGCAGACGACTCACAATTTTTGGAATTTCACTTTGAAGCTCTTCACATTCCTCTGTCACATCAACTGTTGCAAAAAGGTCATCTAAATTTGGATAGGTACACTTATTATTTATGTGTTGAATTGAGATCTTTTTAACTTTAAGTCCCGCATTTCGCACAACCCACAACTGAACTGATGCATCTTGCAGATACACTTCTTTTACCCCAGTTGAACTTTTGACCTCAAAAATCTCCCAAGCGGCTTTCGCAGATTTGCGGTGCAAGATATCAACTTTCACCAATACGTTTTCATGTTCAAAAGTCGCCTCAATAATAGCAAGCGCTCCTGATTCAATAGCTTTCTTGGTTTGCTCAAGTGCCTTTTTTGTTTCATTAAAGGCCGCATCAACCAGCACGCCATCTGGAAACTGCTTTTGAGCAAAAATTCCTACTTCATGCCCTTGATCAAAGATCATCTGCTGGCTTTCGGAAACTTCGCCTGCAAGTTCTCTTTTGTGAATTGTAAGATAAAGAGCTTTCTCACATTGAAGGCCGAGTACGACTTTTGATTTGCTAAGCCTTTGGGATTTAGAATCAATTTGTATTTTACCCATAGACTTTAAGCCCCTCACTTTAAGCGAAATCTGGACGCATCCCCAGCCCAGCCAAACGATTGACGATTGCAAGTGTTTGCATCCGCCCATTATCGACAACAAGTGTGTCGTATTGGGCCACTCGCTCAGTAGGCGTGGAAAGTTTCAGGAGTTTTCAGACACTATCTTGTTTGCTACATACCAATGTGGAGTATATACATTTTTTTGTATACAAAATAACGAATATATGGCATCATTGGAAAAGTGAAAGACAAAGCTGAAGTACGAACAAAGGTCGTCTGGATGGGAGATTCCCTTGATGTACCTAAGTCGTTTCCTGTGGGAGTTAGATCCGATCTCGGATTTGCGTTGGACAAAGTTCAACGCGGAGAAGTCCCGCCGATTGCCAGACGAATGACATCCATTGGGGCGGGAGCCTGGGAGCTTAAGGAATCAGACGAGAGGTCCTGGTACAGAGTTATCTATCTTAGCAAGATAGGCGATTCGATCTACGTCCTTCACTCATTTGAAAAGAAAAGTCGCAAGACTGATAAAAGAGATTTGGACAAAGCCGAAGAACGTTTAGCCGCAGTCCACGCATTTATTAACAAAGGTAAAAAAGATGAAAAGCTCAAAAAAAACTCCTCGAAAAAATAGCAACACCGTCGCTCACGTTAGCCATGGGAACGTACTTAATGACTTAGGCTTTAGCGCTGACGAAATACAGTCGTTAAAAATTAAGGCAGGACTGCTGTCTGAAATTCATCGAGTGGTAAAGAATAAGAATCTAAAAGCGAGAGATCTGGAAAAAATTCTCGATCAGCCCCAGCCACGTATTAGCGAACTTCTACGTGGAAAAGTATCAACCATGAGCATTGAAAAGCTGATCGACTTTCTCGACAAGTTAGGCGAAGAAGCGTTTATCAGCTTTAAGCCTAAGAAAGCGGCCTAGATTGGATATGAAAAATTTAGTCTTTTAAATCCGGGATCAAACGCACTATCTCTATCCCCATCCCATTATAGATATCACCACTCAAACCTCACAATCTACAGCGCTAAAAAAACTACTCCGCGCCAATATCTCCCTCTAGTTGATAGCATTCAAATGAAATAGCCACTTCAAAAAACCAGGTCCCCAAAAAATCCAAGTAATCGCAAGCCCAAAAAGAGCGATTCCAAGAAGAAATCCGAGAACTTCAAGCCAGTCTTTAATGAATTGCATATGTCTACCCCCGCTAGAAAGTAAAGAAATGGCAGTCGTTTAGTACGCACGGCGCGGAGCAGGTATTGACAGCTAAATTTTCCAGTCGTGCTTTTCGGGGAAAACCACTTTTTTGTTGGGCCCAAGTTTTGCCATTGAATATTCAAATGGCGATTTAACTTTGTCGCCATACCAGCGAGCTTCAATTAAATATTTTAAATATATCGATGGCTGAAGCCCGACTCGTTTGCACGTCTCAATAACAGTGTAAATCGATGCCGCTGTGTCGGCCCCATTGATTGTTTTTGATCCGTTGAAATTCTTTCGTCCCATCACAATGTGCCTTAATGATCTTTCGGCATCATTGTTTGATAGCGGCATACGTTTTAATTACGGCTCCAGGGATTGCAAAGCTTAGGTCGGGTTCAAAGTACAGTGTGGATTTTGCGGTTCAAGTGGTGAGCGACAAGTATGAGTATCATCTTCCACTTGAGCGGCAGAGGCGAAAGATGGAATCGCAGGGATTAGATGTTGATACTAAAACTTTATATTCGCTTTGTGAAGTTGTAGCAGAGCATTGCAGATCAATTGAGCCAGAAATCAAAAAAGATATTTTTGATGATTTTTGTGCAGTTCATATTGATGAAAGTCCATGGCCAATCATTGGAGCTGAATCGAAGAGCTACATGTGGGTCGTATCGAACAGGCGAGGAGCTAGTTTTCAATTTGAACCGACAAGATCGGGGTTAGTCGCAAAGGAAATGCTTAAAGACTACAGTGGTGCAGTATTAAGTGATGGTTTTAGTGGCTACAATCGAATTAAGGGTGATGAACGGTACCGAGTTGGGCATTGTTTAAGTCACGCAAGGAGTGAGTTTTTTGAGAGGATTCCCGATTTTCCAGAAGATGCAACAATTGCTGTTCGCATGATCGATGAGTTGTTTGCAATTGAGGCAAAAGCTACAACTTTTGATGAGCTCAGGGAATTGCGAAAGACAGAGTCACGTGCAGTTGTTGAACAATTTAGCCAGTGGATGGTTGAAACTTCACCGAAATATTTATCAAGTAGCGGCATCAATCAGGCAATAGCCTATGTGATGAAGTTTTGGAGTGAGCTAACACTTTTTTTAGAAGATTTGAGCCTACCACTGTCAAACAATGATGCCGAAAGATCGCTAAGACACGTTGTAATGGGGCGAAAGAATTTCAATGGATCGAAAACCATAAACGGCGCCGACACCGCAGCATCGATTTACACGGTTATAGAAACGTGCAAGCGAGTGGGAATTCAACCATCGAATTATTTAAAATATTTGATCGAAGCCCGTTGGTACGGCGACAAAGTTAAAACACCTTTTGAATATTCAATGGAAAAACTTGGCCCAAGCAAAAAAGTCATATTTCCTGCAAAAGACGATTGGAAAATTTAGCTTTCAAGACCCGTTCCGCGCCGAGCGTACGAAATGGTTCGGGTAGAGAACGAAATCTTGAAACCGTTGTGCCCTAAACGATTTGCCCACGAGCCGAACTGATTCGATCTCGTCCAGTGCTTTTGCTTTCGTATGCAAATCTATCAGCAGCCTCAATAAGCTCGCCCGCATTTTTCAATTCAGCATTCTCGCCAATCGAAGCGACTCCAAAACTTGCCGTTACTTTAAGGCCTTTATCACCAAGAAAGCTATGAGCCTTGAAATGACTTCGAAGTTTCAAAGCGACTTGTAAAGCACCATCAAGAGCCGTTTCTGGCAAGACCATCACAAATTCTTCACCACCCACGCGCGCCACAAAATCTGTTTTGCGTAGCTGGGCGTTTAATATTTCTGCAAAACTTTTGAGGACCTCATCTCCCGCGGAATGCCCATAAGTGTCGTTAATTTTTTTAAAATGATCGGCATCAAGGTAGATCACTGAAAGATCGTGATCATGACGTTTCGAAAGCGAAAAAAGCTCCTGTGCCCTGCGATCTAAATAACGCCTGTTCCAAAGTCCTGTGAGAAAATCTTGGTTTGCAAGCTCAGTGGTTTTTTCAAGTTTCGATTCACGATCGTTAAGTCTTTGCGATAAAATGGTAAACGAATCGGCCAATACACCGAGCTCATCGCGATTGGAAACGTCTATGGTGCGAGTATAGTTTCCAGCCCCTAAGTCATCGGCAATTTCAGTGAGCTGCGCCAATGGAAGCGTAAGACTTCGCGCAAGAAAAAAGAATATTCCAAGCGCCACAAGTAACAGAACAACAAATAGCGCGCCGATTTGAATAAAGAGTTCGTAGGCAGGCTTTAAGGCGTCTGAAGCCTCCGCCGCAAAAAGTAACCAAGAAACTCCATCGGCCAAATCTACACGGCAGCCGCTTAAAAAATATCGGCCTTCAGCAAACATCTCTTCCGCAGTAAAATTGGCTAGCTTACCGCCACCACTTCGAGTCTCGATGACTTTCCAGAGTTCCTCAGACTTCACTAGAAATGTGGAACTCAAACGATTTTCGGCAAAAACTAATCCAGAACTCGTAGCGTCTGATGCTGAGGAAAATACAAAACCCGACGCCGAATCATTCTCCCGCAAAAGACTCAAAGTTTCGGCCTGGGTGTAGGGTTTTAACGAAAGTCGCATGCATGCACTTTGAGCACCTTGATGAAGCGCGAAAAGAATGTAACGCGTTGTGGCGCCAAAAAGCCGATCCAACACAAAGGCTCCTGAGGAGAAGGCGTAAATACTGAGTAAAAGCGACACTGAGAGCAGAAATTTTGAACGCAAACCCCAGCGCACGCCGCGGACGTTAAACTTAGGTGAGGAAGACTTGTTTGCAAAGGGTTCGTTTATTGACATCAACTGAGCTAATTGTAGGTTTTTTCTAAAGATTTTTCAATATTTAGACGAATTAATTTCAATGCGTTTTGCTATTCTTGTCAGCACTTTAGCCTTGGTGGCTGGATTTCTCGTTTGGCTTGGAAAATTTCATCCAACAAATTTTAGCAAAGCAAAGAATTGGTCAGACGCGACATCCACTTCCTTTGCAACGCTTGAGGCTCAAAAAACCTCAGAGCTTTATCTTAAAGACGCTCGAGCCTTTGTTTTTTCTCGCACAAATTCGGGTCAGCAACTTAAACTTTATGACAGTATTCTGGTGGGTCCCAAGTCGAAGGCATACCTCCTCTTGTCCGAAGAGTTTGGTGGTGGAAAAGTTCAGCTGAATGAAAACACAATTGTGACAATTTCACGCGCTGGCCGCCAAAACGAAATTCCGAGAATCAACATCAAGCAAGGAACAATTAAGATTGTGGAAGCCCCACGTAGACAAAAGGCTCCTCAAACTTCGGATACAAAAAAAGAAATAACCACAAGAGAGATGCCTCTTGAGATGATTATCACGGCAGGAGATGAAGCGATTGTTTTGGATGAAAAACTGACCGATGCTGCAATCAGTGTCGGAGACTCAAATAAAACACTTGAAATCAAAATCGACGCTCCACCCACTGCGTCTGAGGATTCACAAATCAAAATTGTATCTCTTGAAGCCCTCGAAGAGGTGACCTTGCAAGGAAAGCCGTTGGGAGAAGTCATCGCTGAAAAAGTTCCTCTCGAAAAAAGCCCCACCTCAGCAGAAGACTCCCCAGAGCCCGCTTTACAAAAGCTCACTCAGCTTGAAGAAGAGTTGCCAAAGAAAGATGTTCCCACTCGGAAACCCGCTACTACCCCCGAAGCTCCCCCCCCTCCTGTTACAGCGAGTGAGGATCCCGAAACAGCAGTGCCCGATTTAGCAAAGCCTGATCTCGATGGAGCCAAAACCAAAAATGAAACAAACAATTTTGCAACCTATAATCAACTTCAAGTTATTCCAGAATTCCGCTACTACAGAATTGACGGGAAGTTAGCGGCAAACAACACAAGTGCGATTCTTTTAACTTCGCTGAGCCCTGGATTATTTGTTCATTGGAATCAAGTTTGGTCAGAACGCTTTAAAAGCTTTGTAGGTGTTGGTTTGTATAAGACTCAAATTTTGCCCCTCAGCTCGCATGCTATTACGGGCGCAAATCAAACGCTTGCAGGAATTAAAAGCGGAGCCGAATACAAATTATCGAAAAACTTTTACTCAAAAGTTTTTCTTTCTATGCATGAACAGCTTTTTTACCTAACTCCCACCGCGGGTGTCATCGATATCCAAAAAGCTTCTATCCCAAGACTTAGCATTGGTGGAATCTATGACTACTTCCACCTTCAGACCTTGGCTCTTTTTGCAGGATTTGACGGAACTTTTCTTGCGCCTTCACAAAGAGACAGCTACGAAATTCGCTCAGGTTTTGGGTATGCTGTCACAATTGGAGTTTGCTCGATTTCCAAACCCGGCCGGAGGATCTCCCGTTTGCTGAGTGAAATATATTTTGAGTCACTCGCCCAAAACACCTCGCTGGTGCAGCGCAGGGAACAGGTGCTCGGCTTACGATTTAATGCTTATCTGAAAAGTACCTGTAATATTCTGCCAATCGTGGTAGCCTCGATCATGGGAATAGGCCATGAAATACAAGCAGATGAAGTTCCGCAAGATTTTAAGCGAACTGGATTCCGAGGA
>Ga0247843_1006445_pt1 | contig 15337 bp, 14 predicted proteins | sample LaCruzMarch2017__FD_192420 | JGI IMG/M metagenome (GOLD analysis project Ga0247843, IMG submission 192420) | Freshwater microbial communities from meromictic Lake La Cruz, Castile-La Mancha, Spain - LaCruzMarch2017_8m | ecosystem: Environmental > Aquatic > Freshwater > Lake | place: Spain... | reverse complement strand
AAAATGACCCCCAGGTGTGAGAAATTAGATACTACAAAAAGGTGAGAGATTTGGAATGAGGATTGTTCGGGTGTGATATATTGAAAGCGGAAAACTCTAGATGAGTAGATTTTACCTATTTTCTCTAGGTTTTATCAGGCTGGAGCTGCATCCTTATGACCTGTGACCTGGGATGTTCTGTCCTGGAGTCTACAATATTAATTCATATAGTATGAGTGTTGGAAAAAGTATTACTAATTTAACTATGATATCGGGGGAAAAGGGTAATACACCCAGGAAAACCCGATCCACGTCCCATTGCTACTCCTCCTTCCTCCCCCACTACTTGTTGTAGAACCTTCACTCCCTCGTTCTGCTTGGTAGCCCCAATCAATTCACACACCATCTCCAGAGCAAAAGGCTCATTACAACTTTCATCGTCTGGCTTGTCTGCACTAACACCAACCACAAACCATCCATTACCTCTCCCTCTCCCTCTACGAAACTCCATGTTTCGATCCCAGACAGAAAATGTACTCCCTGAGTCTGGATCATTGAAAACAAGTCCTTTATCCTTTGTAAGCAAACGTGCCTCCTTGTCAACACAATCATTCTTCTTTCTGGCTTCCTCCTCCCAATCTTTGACCCATGTCTGAAAAATACGCTCAACTGCTGGTTCTTTCAAAGCCCCTGTGTCCACATCAAATCGCTCAAGCTGCATATCAAAATTGATATCATCATCACCAAACATTGCATTATTCCCCGTTGCGTCCAACTTCTCCAACCAATCACACATGATTTGCGACTGCTGTATCTTTGCTGAGACATACAAAATACTCCTCTTCTCCGTTGACTCCCCACTCATATGCGATTGTTTACCCCGCCCCACGACCTTTCTGCAGGATCTATCCCACAAAGCTTGGATGTAACACGACACCCCACAAATCCCAACACTATCGTGTAGGACAAAGAATACTGTTCATGCCATAAAAACGAATTTCCTTGTGTGACATCAACAGTGGCTCAGCAACTTGGCTCCGCAAAAGGATGTGTACATTGTTGGAATGACTTGAATTCATTCCAGAAGGTGTCAATAATGTCTGCGGGGGTCATACGGCGATGTCAGGGTGAGTGTTAGGACAAGGCGTACAATGAAGACGGCGCACAACTTCAGCTATAGCATCACGATGGGTCCCTGTCAACCGCGCGGCAACATCTTTCCTGATTCGGGCATAACGCACAATGCCCAACCTGCGATAGCGTACTCATGCTCTATCTTATTCTTTTGCTTGTCCCAGTGCCAAATGAACCGACAGCCGAAGCTTAACACATTGTTTTCATCGTCATCCTCATTGTCATCATCATTGCTGTCTGCATTTGCAAACGTCACAGTACCAACACCATTGTCTTTGTCTTCATCATTATCTACACCCCCGAGAATGTCAATCTCTCGACCCAAATTCCTGTCACTGGTAATTTGTAATTTGACCAAAGAGAGCCTCATCATTCAACACCGATTCCGACTGTTCCAGTGCCTGCGTTGTGGTTGTGCGGTGAGAGAGGTAATATATTTTGTCCATAGCAGGCTTGGTCTTATCACAGTAACGAAGCAAACGAAGGGCGGGGAATACAGCACGCAATATAGTATACAAACACTTCCAAAAATCAGGATACGCACACTCCCACACAGTGGAAATGGCTGGCAAACAAACCTCTTCCCCTTCTTCACCACACAAATCAATTTCCTCCCCTCGACAATGGTGATAATAATTCGTTTTTGCGTATTGATGACGGTGTTGTTGCTGTATTGATCGTTCGATTGACGGTGTTGTGGTGAGAAATGATAAGACAGATCCAGACCTGCCGCGTGCAGTAGATTGCACGGCAGCAGCAGCAGTAGATTGCGCCGCCGCCAAGAGCAAGGGGGGTGAAGTAGCAGAGTCGGCTGCTCGAGCAGTAGATTGCCCCGCCGACGAGAGCAAGGGGGGTGCAGTTGCAGAGTTGGCTGCTCGAAATGCCTCAATGGAGGAAGACTTGCTGCCCGGGCAGTGGCTTCCTCATTAGCCCCAAAGTACGGCTCGATAGGAGGCGCCGCGGCAGCATCGGCAGTCGCCACGGCAGCATCCGCAGCAGCAGCAGTTGCTGTTACGACGTCCTTCCTCTTCTTCTTCTTCGGCGGCATGAGGTTGTGGTGGTTTTGTTAGCTGTCGACAGTTTTTGACAGAAAAAACAGATGTCGGAGCCCTCTCGGTGTCGGATCGACATGCAATGTTGGCGAGAAATTGGCGACATATGATGTCGGCGACATAGTTGGCTAAGCTGGGCAAACACTTGAAGACGGCCAACTCCGACGGCACCCCAAGTACAAAGCCATTTGGGACGAATCCTATGCAGATGAAATCTTCCGACTCTGCCAGGGTAGAGGCAAGCATCCTACGAAACCTAATCAACAACGGATGCAAGGGACTAACACCATGCAGCCCATCATGTTCCACAACATCCCACATGATCAAAAAGGTGACATCACACACACACGAGTTGTCTGCAAAGTACGCCCAACAAAAGCCGACCCCAACCGTACCCGTGTCACCATTGGAGGAAATACTATTAACTACATTGGCGACTGCAGGACTAAAACAAGCTCCCTTGAAACTGTCAAATTAGTCATTAATAGCACTCCTTTTGGACCAGAATTGCAATGGCCAAAACTCCCCACAAGACAAGGCAACCATGGCAAACCATCCACCCGCCTCATTCATCTATAAACGGCCGCCATTCAGAGCGGCCACCGCGCCACAACGCAATCTACTTCATCAGTGGACTTGTTTGCTGGCGGCGGTGGCGGTCGAAGGCGGCTCGGGGGCTGAGTAGCGGTCGCTTTGCTATCGTGACACCGTGATTTTGCACTGTATGAGGTGGGATAATGGAAATACCCCATCAATCAACCTGATGAGTGTTTTAGAGGCTTCATTGTGCTTCATATGCATGGGATATCATTGGGAATCGTCGGATTTAAGGGGAAAGGCGGAGAAGTGGTCGAACTGCCAAATGTGGTACCAATATACACGTGATTGAGGGGTTATATTTAATGAAATAATCGACAAATGACACAACAACCGGCGACTAATTGATGGGGGATGATATTAGGATGGATTTGGCGTGATGGAATGGCGAGAATGAGGGTGACAGGTGTCGTACCTACCCCATTGATTGTGAGCTGCATTTCATGGGATTTGCTAGTGAATTACTATGTGATGAGTGAAATATTATCCCAGCTGCTTTCGGAACAATGTGACAATTAACAACCACCGGAGAGACTATTAAAATAGCGTTAATAGTCTAAAAAATGTACTTTAACACACCAATTTGACAATACTGGCCATTCATCATTAATAGCAAGGTAATTCAATGTAAATAGGGGGCTTTGCCTTGGTGGTCCAAAACTCTCCTTCCAGAAAATGAAGTGCCCTCCCGCCCATTGGAGAAAATCCATCCTCTGGCACATCCTGACTGAGATTCATAAGCATAAACACGGACTGGATGGAATAATGTCGAAGACCTTGCAGGTACATTTTTTAATGTCATAAGTTTACCTTAATTACATATTAAGCAACAAACGATTATTTCGAGCTGTCAAAACTCTCGTTATTGCTATCAGTCAAAAAAGCTGTTAGAACCTCATCTGCCGCACCGTACATTACCTCTCCATCATTACTACTATCATCATCAATTGGTCTACCACGACATCGTGCTGGCACATACTCTCGTCCTTGGGGGTAATATATCGGGTCAAGGAATGCATACAAATTTTCATTCCATATTCGACGATGGTCAGATGTTTCCACATAAAACCGATGATCAATAATCATCATCACTTCCTCCTCACCACCATCCAGTGATAGTAAGTTACGACTAATATGTGCATTCTCTGGATGTATGTCCTCAACCCATTGATGATACTTTGCTGTTGGGTTAGCTTTGAGGTAAAACATTAGATGTTCTGTGGTCGTATTTATACATGTTTCTTCGGCATCTTTTTTTAGTTGCATTAATGTTTCCAATTCTATTTTGTCATCTTCATCATCATCTTCGTCGTCTCCTCCTCCTCCGTGGCGTGTTACATCATCTCTGTCGTCACAATAATCATCTGCACCGTTATTGCTGGGTGTGCTCTGTTTTGCTTCACCTGTCAGAAAGGAATGCCACGGATACGGCGATGTGTCGATAGCACCAATAAAGGTGGGCGACGACGTTCTACTAGCTGCACTTACAGCTGATAATCGTTTTTTAATCTTTCTCGATGCTCGACTTAGTAATCCACGGTGTTTGTTCGTCTTGGAATAGCCATCGCCGCCGATGTTGTAATCTTTCTCCTCAAACCCAACGTGATCATGCCCCAATAACATGTCCTCGTTTTCAATATCCATCCGTTGACATGTTGTTGTTGTCACGTTGTTGTTGGTACCATCATCTCTTTTCATGAATTCGCAATTCTCTTTGTCCTGCGAACGTCCTCTTGGCGGTGGCAGTTCAGCTTGTTTTAATTCCTTAATCTCGACGTTCATCCTACTCAGCTTTTCAGCAAGGCGATGTAACTCATGTCGTGGCTGCGGCATGGTATTCGAATTAATGTCCTCCATCCTTAGGTCACAACATGCACTGATTGACATGCTAACACTGAGGCCCCCGGCCGCAACAGAATGCAACGGCTCTATCTAAACCTTTCTCGTTTCTCGGTCTGCTGGCGCCGAATCGTTTGGAGATAGTACTTATTTAGGTATGTTGTAAGGAAAAAGATTTGAAAGGAAGAGTGAAGATCACGAACGGTGGCGCATATCGTACCGTTGATGCATCAACTGGTACATCGACTGATCCATCACCGATTCTATTCACCGCAACAAGCACCTAACTTCACCACTATGACGATGGCCACTGCTGCAACGACGTCGGTTTCCGTGACCACCCAACAGGGTCCTAAAAGTAACACGCATTGGGCAGTAACATCAACGCCTCTCTTTCCAATGCTCGGTTCTGAAAATAAAAGTGCCGATGCCATAACATCGTACCGGTCGCCCAACACCTCACTCCGTGGTTTGGTTGTCAAGACGGATGAACCAATATGTTCATTGCACATTATCTTGGCAACGGAAAGTGGTAATCCCGCGTCAAGCTCGTGGCATCATCCGGACGATGGATTACCGCACTGTCTCGAACATTTAGTGTTCTTAGGAAGTCAAAGCTATCCACATAAGGGCGTATTAGACAAACTTGCCAATCGGTGCATGGCCGATGGGACCAATGCATGGACTGCGACTGATCATACGGCCTATACATTAAGTACGGCCGGGAGTGAGGGTGTAATGAACCTATTGCCGATATATGCTGATCATATCCTATTCCCAACATTAACAGAGAGTGGTTTTCTAACGGAGATACATTATGTGAATGGTAAGGGTGAAGATAAAGGCGTGGTCTATTGTGAAATGCAGGTGAGGAATACAAATATGTTGTGTGTATGATTTTTTGACAATTCTCAATGAGAAACAATCTTTGCTCATCAATGGAAACTCGCTCTCTCTCTCATCATTCGACTCGTTTGTTAATCATCTCTGTTGGCAATGATATACATACAATGACAATCAACAAAATCAATTTTAGGGCAGAGAAAATAATGAATCAAGCTTGGTAGATCGTGCAGTCATGGATCTACTCTACCCCAAAGACTCCCTCCCATGCGGCTATAGTGCCGAAACGGGTGGGAAGGTTGCCAACATTCGTGGTCTAACTGTGGATAAAGTTCGTAGGTATCATTCGGAATACTATTCACCGGACAATGCGTTAATACTATTATCGGGGAATGTCCAAAAGGAGGACTTTTTTACTGCCTTGGATGAAGTTGAGGCATCAATTCTCAAACGTCGACAGACCACCCCTGTCACTACAAAAACACGTGTCGGCAGACCGTGGATTACATCACCCATCCCATCAATGATTGCCGATGGCAGAGTGGGGGTATATCCACCGTTCCATCCCGTTTGTAGTGATGACGTAACAGTGGAGTCACCACGACCAAAGACTATCTCCTTCCCAAGCGAGGATGAATCCCGTGGTACCATTTCCATAGGGTGGCGTGGACCAACCTACGCCTCTCGCGCGACATGGATGCACTTGTCATTAATGTGGGATTATCTTACCGATTCGGCAGCAAGTCCACTTCAACTCGTGTTTGTGGAGAATGATGACCCATTATGTTCTGATATTGGACCTGCACATGATGTCTTTACCGAGGGGTACCATCAGCTTTGGTTTCAGGAGGTAGATGTCGATCGGATGAATGAGGTCGTGGATCTTTTCTACGAGGTGATGTCGATGCAAGCTGGGATGGCGACAACTGACACTCCTGATACTGCTGGTAGCTCTGACAACAAGTTCGATCTATCGAGGATGCGTATTGTCATTCGACGTTATCGTAGACGTGTGCTTGAGGCATGTGAGCGTCGTCCAACGAGTGCAATTACCGACGGTATTATTCGGAACTTTCTATACGGGCCACGTGCCGACGAAAGTAAGAACGAAAATGGATCATCATACTCCCCCCAAGATGAGATGGAGGCGTTACACTCCGATGTTGACTACCTGCCCTTTGTTGACGAAGCCATGTTGAAAGATGCAACTTTTTGGCAGGGCCTGATGAGGGAGTATATCTTGGAACGGTAAGTGAGGTGCACATTTATTGGTGCTGCTTTTGACACAAGATCATTGTTCATTTTGACTGATTCCCTCACTATATAATAGACCCATGGCAGTTGTTTATGGGATGCCTAGTGCGGTGATGTCAAAGGAGATATCGGAAAAAGAAAGTGAACGTGAGCTTCAGCAAGCAAATGACTTAGGAGAGGATGGTCTACAGAGTCTACAAAACAAGCTTGACGGAGCCATGAGTAAAAATGAAGAATCCATCCCAAATGAGACGCTCACCAGTTTGCCCATCCCTGATGTTGCCAATGTTTCTTCTATTCCCTTGTTTACGGCTCATCTGTCTCCTTCTTCAGACTCACTGGACTTGGATGTTGTCAAGGAAAGTATCCGCGACGTGTCCACGGAGGATTATGAAGCCATCATTGAAAGATTAAGGATTGATTCAACCCTGACCTCGGTACCATTCCATGCTGACTTGACTCATATTGATAGCGCCTTTGTGTTTGCTGCTGTTGGGATTGATACCACATCACTGACCAAAGAACAAAGGCTCTATTTGCCGATATTGCAGGAGATATTATTCAAACTCCCAGCAACGCTCGAGGATGGAAGACTGAGCAAAGAGGAATTCGTCAACTCTCTACAAGATGAGACGGTTTCCTATTCTAGTGGAATTGGGTTGCTAGGTGGTTCTATTTCACAGATGTGTTATGTCAGTGCACAGGTTGAGAATGATGACAATGGATTGGGTCTAGGCAAGGCTTTGAAATGGATTCGTCGAGCTCTTTACCTCACAAACATTACTACCGAGTCTGTTCAATCCGCTGTACAACGATTAGTATCTGACATTCCCCAATCTGTTCGCTCTGGTGGAGCAGTCCTAGGAACAGTTGCCTCGGAACTAAAGTATGATCCCGAGATGGCAAATGTATTGGCGTGTAACTTTTTGCGTCAGAAGCCTTTTCTTTCCAAGATAGTTGAGGGTATGGAGAGTGAGGATGGTTCTATCCTTCACGGTGTCGTAACGGAGCTTGAGGGCATCCGTAAGACTCTATTCCAAACGACCAATATGCATGCCTTTGTGGCTGCGAACTTAAGAGGGTCGAATATGATTGATACTCTCGTGGCTTCTCTTTCTCGTGAAGGCGTAGAAAATGTAAATGCCGTGGGCAGACGAATTGAGAATGTGTCACTATCAGCAGTAGTACGCCCCATAGGAGCAAATGTGTCTGGTGGTGAAGGTGCAGTATGTTCTCTATCCGCAATCGAATCTGGCTTTTTGAGTATTTCTGCGCCTGGACTTCAACCTTACGATGCTAATCGAGCTTCTTTATTATTGGCAATCGAGTATTTGACAACGTTAGAAGGACCCTTCTGGGTGAAACTTCGTGGGGCAGGCTTGACATACAGCTACTCTATTTCAGACTCCACAGACTCTCAGCTCCTAACATTCAGTCTATACAAGTGTGGAGATATCCCTGCTGCATTTGGAACAGCGTCCAAAATCATTGCTGAATTTGCGTCTGGCAATGAAAATGTTTCAATCGTTGGTATTGAGAATGCCAAGGCGTCTTTAGCATACCAAATCATCAGCGGCAGAAGCTCAAAGTTATCGGCCGCAACTGGCTCGTTTGTGAGAACCTTCAAGGGAGAAAAGATGGACTATGACAAGTATCTACTTGCCTGCGTAGCCAAAGTAACATCAGCTGATATTATGGCTGCGATCGTTACTCATTTGGTCCCCATCTTCGATCCAAGGAGCAAACTTGTCGTTGCTTGCCCCACTAGTAAATTGGATGCCGTCCATGACTACTTCACAAAAAAAGGCTGGTCAAATCTGAAGAGAGTACCAGAAGAAGATCTATTCACTGCCTTCGTTTCAGATGTCTGAATTTGTTAAGGCTTTTTGTTTGTCAGTAGACAGGATAAAGAATATATTTAAAGATGTGTAGACTGGATTCACAAACGTCATTTTTATCAATTGGAGAAACTATTGTAATTTCGCTGGACTTCTCATATTGTTCGAAATTTCTGCCCTTTACCTCCAAAATGTCTGGCCGTTCTCACGTCAGATTTGTTTACCTCGGGATGTATATTGAGATTCACATTACTTTGACCCCAACACGAAGCATTTATGCCAAACAAACTCTCCATATGATGTGAAATTTGTGGGTCCTCGATGTCAATTTCAACCAGTGCGTGCGATTGTGAGTTATGCACAAGTCTTCTTACTCGTTTGACATGATTACAGTACCAATCTCGAAATTCTTCAAATTCCTGCTGATTATGTCTACTGTATGTCCGTCCACGGTTGGGCGGTGCTCCCGTGATATTGAACATTTTAAATCGATCACTAAGGTGCGGTGGTTTCTTACGTGGTGGCCAATGAGTGATGCTATGATACCATTTACTCATGTTCCGGAAAGCAAGGAGTAGTGTTGCGTTGGGATAGTCATGTGACAACGTATCTAACAATTCAATTTGAGGGAAATACTTCCCATCATCCATTTGTGTGTAGGCATCAATATCACCGCATTGGGATAAGGCCAGCTCTCCAGAGTCAACAGATGCTTTTATACACTCGGCACACTTTACTGTTGGATTGCATCGAAAGTGTGTGGAGCGTAGTCCGCCGCATTGAAAGTAGTAATGGAGTGTATTGGTACCCATTTTAGGAAAGGCTAGATTCAGATATGGCTTGGTTAGATTTCCAATTGAGGAGAGTGGAATTGTATTACTCCTTGGTCGAAAGCAATCGTCCTCTGAGTCTGCACCGATGATGATGCGTTCCGAATTCATATCCGGCAGCATATCCGACGGCATTGGCGTCAAAAACAGTGACTTGTTTACCTCGTGGACAGTCACACCGCACCAGATTATCGACACGAGAATCGCTGCCTTCATTCTCTCCTTCTTGTTACACACCATCTTCTTTGTTCTTCCTCTCACAACGTACCTACATACAAACGTGTCCCGCCATGTGAGTGACGCTTCTCCAAGTCCCCGCCATGGTCTCCCGCCTTTATGACATATTTCTTCAACCCTCCCCTTAAATTATCTCTACCTAGGTACCTACCTACCTATCTCTCCTCTCATCTCTCCTCAACTCCTTGATCCGCAACAGCAACAAATAGACCATGGGTGAACGCAAGGTCCTAAACAAGTATATTCCCGCGGACTTTGATCCAAAGCTCGTCCCACGTGGTAAAAAACCAAAGGATGATCTCGTCACTGTCCGTATGATGCTCCCCTTTACAATCCAATGTACCACATGCTCGACATTCCTCTATCGAGGACGTAAATTTAACAGCAAAAAAGAATCCATGAAGGGGATTGAGGGAAAGTACTTGGGCATACAGCGTTTTCGATTCTATATTAAATGTAGCGACTGCTCTCGTCCGATAACATTTTTAACCGATCCGAAGAATACGGATTATGAAATGGAAAGTGGCGGTACGCGTAATTATGAGGTATGGCATGATGAACGCAAGACGAATGAAGAAATGGAAAGAAAGTTCGAAGAGGAAGAGAAATTAGATAGTATGAAGGCATTAGAAAATCGTGTACTCGAAAGTCAACGTGAGATGGCAGAACTTGATGAACTTGAGGAGATACAGGCCATGAATAAACGACATATTAGCTTAATGAAGGGGGGAAGAAGGATGGATGCAGCCGAGACTGTGTTACGTACACGAGAGAAGGCGATGGGTGTAAACACAGCAGATGAGGTTGAGTTGAACGAACACGGCTTGACGAAGGATGAAGAAGATTTAGTTAGCAGTATCAAATTTGGATCGACGGGGGGAGGAAGTAAACAGCAGCAGCATTTGTCTAGTGAAGATGCAAGTAGTAGTAGCAGTGCCATGATTCGAAGACTGAACGAAGAAGATGAATTGATTGCAGAACAAATGCGCATTGATGAGGCAGAGGCGTTGATTGTCAAGCAACAGCAAAATTTCGCAAACAGTGAAAGGAAGAGAAGTAGTATGCCTGTATTTAAGGTCAAAAAGCGGAAATTAGTCCCTCCTCCTTCTGTTACTGAAAAGACTGATGCATCAGCAACTGTGTCAAGTATCAATGATAGTGGTGGTGCTCTTGATGGATTACTTGGTGCATACGGATCAGATTCTGATTAGAGTTAAGGAATGAGGAAGTACGACACATTCAGGGACGCAATCAAAAAACAACTTTCGGCTACCCCAAATGCTACCACCACGGGCGGTAAGCGCTGTCTGACTACTCATGCCTTCGGAAGACTAGTTACTTGATCTTGATTGGCTTTGGGGTTTACACTTGTAGAGTGAGGAATCCTCTAGAAACGAAAATCCTATCTAGCATTGCTTTCCGGACTTTCCTTTTTCATCTTTGATTTCACACAGAAGCAGTTTCCAGTGGGAATCCAAACAGGTGAATCATCTTCAGAAAGTTTAGCAAAGTTGGCGAAAATGATACAGAATTAGCAGCGCAATTCTGATTAGTGGTCCAAGCCTTCCGCTTATGGACTTTTATGCTGGATCAGGATTCTTCCACGCTTTGACAAATAAAAAATAAAAAGTCTTACTAAATTGTCTCGAGATGAGCTTTCTAGTAGTCAAACAACAAATAGCATTGCTGTAGCAACACCATCCTCCTTCGAGTCAGCAGTATGTACTGATACTCCCAATTGGACAGACAAGAATAATGTTACTGTGAATGTTACATGCAAGTTAATGCTAGAATGCCTGATCGATGCTTGGTTTGGGGTGACAAGGGTGCCAAGATCAATAACCTTACTGGTTTATCCATGGGTGTGGCTAATGATAATTGTTGTATTTGTGTTGGTGGTTCCAATACTACTACAGATGATGAAGATGACAAAAATGAAATTGTGGTGTAGTAAACGATCCTCGTTTGCTTGTACAGAGATGTTTAGCCTACTATATTTAGGATTGTCATCAGGATTCTTTTGATAGTGGACTTCTTGCTGTATTCTGTCCTGCTGTCTGTGTCTAAGTTAGCAAAAAGTCAACAGATGAAAATAATATTGTGTTCTGAATCACGCCTTAAATACCATCAACGTGCCACAGTAACAAAGCCTCCGTTTGTAACCGTGACAAATCCCCCCTTGCTCTTCGAACTATCTTCTCTATGTAACTTAAATGCCCAATCTAATTGATCCATAATTGGTTTAAACATTTTCGATTGTATCATCGTGCTGGTGGTTCGTATAGCATTCATTTCTCCGTACAGCTGTTGGGTGTGTTATGAAATAATGTATTGTGTTAATATCTCGATTTTGACTCATATGATAAAAAATACCACAACAGCAAGCTATTACAAACCTTCTCCATTCCCTTGACAATATTTGCCAATCGTTGTTTCTGTGATTCACTCTGTCCAATCCTACCATTCTCATCATCGTCCTCACCAAAGACACTCCGTAAGCTAAAAAAGTGTCGAAGTAACTCTGACGCACGTCGGAAGAACGTGGCCAACTGTGTCTTAAACTCCTCCGGTAAAGTATTGGCCAATTCCTGTACATCTGCCTCAGTTTTAGAGTCGGCTGACATTTTCTTCGTTAGTGCCTCAAGTAGACTACGACCAATTTTTGGTTCTGGGAATGGTCTGGTTAATGTGGGTGCAGTACAAAATCCACGTCCTGCCATGCTACTAGACATGTTCTCACGTAATATTGATTCAGTCGAAGCACGCATCGTGGATGCTAATATCTTGGCATATTGTAAATGTAAATTCATATCACCAATCCCTCCCTTCTTCCCAGCTGTTGATTTGTCAGTTGGTCCAAACTTACCAGCATATGCATCGACATTACGTAAATGAAGCTCCTGTTGGCCATTATTATTATCATCATCATTATCATCTACCCCACGTGCAAAGTCGGCATCACATTCGTTGGCATTTGCAAAACCAACAAGTCGACGCAATTCACTATCATTCCCCCCATTTACTTTTGCATCATCATCAAGTTGTTTCATGCCTACATATTTTGCCGATGTTGTGCTACTGCTACGTGATGATGTAACATTCTTTAAATTAACACCTGCCATCGACTTGATGGGATGTAATACAATGGCCCAATGTCGATTATACTTGTCAACTATACGTGAATTGGACGTATCGTGTTTAGGATTAGGATGTAAATCATTCCCAAGGAATCGTGATCCACGTTCCACCTCGACTGTGGCAGTTAAATCAAATTTACCAATGGCAAGTCGTTGTGGTTGTTTATGTTTTTGTTTCTGGTGCTGTTGCGTCATATCGACCGGCATGTCCAACGTCGTTGGTGGTCGTCCACCACCTTGTCTATTATTTTCATATCGAGAGAAGATATCATCTGTCCCCGCCGCTGCTAAACGATTTTTGGCCTCCTCCTCTTTCCCTGCAAGATCTTCCTTACGTTTCTTTTCATCGTCTTTGCTTTTACTCCCATCCCCACCCTTACTGATAATGCCCACTTCTTCATTGTCATCTTTATTTACACCACTCGACGATTTCCCCTTATTATTACTATTGCGAAGTTTCTTCCGTCGTTCGTCAGTTTCTGCCTGGACCAAACTTCCCATGTGAGAACCTAACCGACCACGATCACGATGAAAGTATTCCGATTCCAAATATTTACGCCAGAATTGTTCTTCACTCAGTTCTAATGGTACCTTCTCTTCATATGCACGATGTACAGCGGGGTACATTATAAATATTTGACGCATTTCTTCTACACCTAAATGTATGACCCCTCCTCCTCGTACTGTTCTACTTGAACTACTACCAGTTGAGCCATCTTTACCACTGCCACCAGAAGAAGCATCTTTGCTCTTGGTGCTAGGTTTGGAATAACCAAATGCAGAAGCATTATTGTTATACTCTAAACTACTTTTAATATCTGAACTTAGTCCACACCGTGCCAAACCACTAATTTTGGCATATTCATTGGCCACCAAACGTGAATGTGTGTTCCAAAAATCTGCCTCGGTAAGAGTGCCAGTATCTAATACCAATAGTCGGTGCTGTGCGCGGAGTGCGGGGTCAGATGCCAATATGGAGGAACGGGCTGCTATTTGTGCAGTCGGGTCTAGGTCGATGTATTGTGTGGAGGGTGGAGTCGATTGACTTGGTGGTGAGAGTGTTAGTAATTCCTCCTCTTCTGTTGATGAATGTGGACGTTTCCTACTCTTCCCTGCTTCTCTAATGCCACCATCACCGTTGCTATTCGAACCGCCAGCATGACGATGTGAGGATAGACGATTACTCACATCTCGTCGTACATGTTCTAAAATTTCTCTGTTTGGGAATGCAAATGCCAGTGATGATGATGCGCTCTCTCCAACTCCTCCTCCGCCCACCCCACTATTCAGCAATACGACACGTAGTAATGATTTTGGATGACTAGCTGGACTGACTTGATGCTTGGCTATTTGATCCCAGGTCACAACAATGCGATTATTAGCACTACTACTTTGCTGCTCGGAGGCTGGATGAAAATTTAGTGAAATGGAAGTGAGGACGAGTGATCCGGGATTCTTATTGTGGATTATCCCGTGATAGGTCGTATCCGTCGTAGCGTCAGTGGTGTGGGACGACATGGATTATCCCGTGAACGACCTATCGTCAGTGGTGTGTGAAATTTCCCTCTGTGATATTGATCTGGAAACTGTAGGTAGGTAGTATCGGCAAGACAAGACGACATACAAGATAGGGGCTTCATTTCAACATTCATTCCCCGATTCCCGTTCATGAGGCCCTAGACAAAACAAGTTAAAAGACACGATTAGCCCGAAACGACCTAGAAACAATATGCTATACCCTTCGCAAAAAGGTCTCCAAGCACGAGGAAGCCGTTGTCGAGGGGATGGTAAGTAGTAAGTTACAAACTGATAGGGGCTCCACATCGTATCATTGGTTTGGTGAGAAGAGGAGGAAGCGAGAGATGAGAGGAAACAGAGATAATCTTGTTCTTGTAAATAGTAATAAGTTCTTAGCCAAACGAAACTTGAGTAATCAAACTAAACGTTCAACAACTTGGGCTCCATATGAATACAAGTTCAGCACAGCAGCTTGGTGGCAGCAATTCAATATATAGAACTATCACTTAGTAGCGATGGAACGGATACATCGTCCACATCGGGATCGGGGAGGGGTTGGATAATTCAACTCACACTCTTTGATAAGTCTCACGCCAAAGCCATTAACGAAACATTCGGCAGTCAAAAGCACGTCCGCATTGCATTTACATCCATACAAATACACAACAACACGATCGATGATTTAGATACTAGTCCTTACGACCTTAGTTGTTTTTTACCGGGTAATTACCGGGTAATTACCGTAATTTTACCCGGTACCTCCAATCTGGGCCAGAGTTAGGGTTAAGTGCACTAAAGCGGTAAAATTACCGCTTTAGTGCTTTAGTGCCTTACCCCTACCTTACCGGACCTTACCGTACTACTAAAACTTCTTTCGGTACCACACAGAACACCGAACAAGCTCACCAAACAAGCTCGTGCGATATCGTGCACAAAAGTAAGCAGTATTTCTTTATTCTTTTGGAGGTACTCCTAAAGCCCGGCAGCCCTTAATGTTCTGTCCCTCTGTCTCTCTGTCTGTCACGCTCTCACGTGCATACAAGTGGAACTAAGCCCGCCGTTTGTTTGTTAGGGTTTTA
>Ga0247843_1006444_pt1 | contig 15339 bp, 13 predicted proteins | sample LaCruzMarch2017__FD_192420 | JGI IMG/M metagenome (GOLD analysis project Ga0247843, IMG submission 192420) | Freshwater microbial communities from meromictic Lake La Cruz, Castile-La Mancha, Spain - LaCruzMarch2017_8m | ecosystem: Environmental > Aquatic > Freshwater > Lake | place: Spain... | reverse complement strand
GTGCCACAAAGGTCTGCCTACGAAATTTAGTACTCCGCTACTTTTGTTACACAATGTGAAATTCAATGAGGAGATAGAGACGCACAATTGTGCGTCTCTACGATAATAGGTTAAATCCACGGGGGATTGTAGAGACGCACAATTGTGCGTCTCTACGATAATAGGTTAAATCCGCGGGGGGATTGTAGAGACGCACCATTGTGCGTCTCTACATTAGACAACCAATTAATTCCTGATAAATATTTTGTTAAAAAACCACGAAAGGAAATCTTAGACCTGACAGGTTTTCAAAACCTGTCAGGTCTTAACTCACACGCCCAAACCTTAAAATGCCATGGCCTTGTTTCAAGTCTTTTGGAAACAAAAATGGGTGTGTATCCTTACCCACCAACCCTCAAGGTTCTTTTTCCAATGGTCATTAGATCGATCACAACCTTTGGAATTCCCTCTTTTTCTCTCAGAATGTCTTCGTTTTTAGTGAAATTTGGGCTTTTGCGTTCTTATCAACCTTCGTGGGATTTCGAACATTCAATTTGACCTAATCAAAGGTTGCAAAACATTAACTAACCCTTTAGTTAGACCAACCAAAGACTGCTGAATGTCGGAAAAGCCTTAGTTCAAGTCAATAAACCTCTTCAAAAGATTAAAAAGAGATTGTTTAGAATTAAAAAAGGGTTGTTTTGGGTTGACGGAGCTTGATTTCAGGGCAATTACACGTTAAATCAAGTCATTTACCGATTTTAGGGAAAAAAAGGCAGAAGTTTAAAAAAACATTCGATCAACCGCATCGGTCATTAAGGGTTAGATTTAGAAATTGTCATTAATTATCCCCCTATACAACCCTTGTAATTTTGTGTCTTCCCAGCTTCACCAGGCCTTCGTCTTCCATTTGTTTGAGCAGCCGGGAAACAACTACACGGGCCGTTCCTAATTCATTAGCCAGTTGTTCGTGAGTAACGTAAAGTGTAGTGCTTTGCGTTAATTCACATTTCTTATTTATAAAATCTAATAACCGTTCGTCCATTTTTTTAAAGGCCACTGCATTCACTACTTCCAACAACTCTTCAAAGCGTTTGTGATACAAGCGGAAAATATAGTCTAGCCATTCCGGGAATTCTTTAATAAGCAAACTCACTTTGTCGATGGGGATAAAAAGAATTTCTGTTTCCTCTTCGGCGATGGCCTTTACTTTACTGGTGTCTTGGTGCAGTCCGCCTAAAAAAGACATAATGCAGCTTTCGCCTGCTTTGATGTAATACAGCAATATTTCTCTGCCGTCATCATCGGCCCGCATCACCCTTATACTGCCCTTGGTAACAATAGGTATGGCCTTGATGTAAGCGTTCTCATTTAGAATAACATCCCCCTCAGCGAAAGATTTGGCAAAACCAACATTTGCCAGTTTTTCTATTATTTGCGGTGAAGATTTAAATTCTATAATGTCGCTTAATTCCATACTACAAAGTTATGTTTTGTTGAGGTAATGGGTTTGTTTTGGGTTCAATCCACGACACGTCTTTTTGTTATATTCCTTAAAGAGGATAGTATAAACGGACTGAATAAATTTAGCACCAACCCGGTAGCCACCACGGATATTCCTATCCAGGCCAATGGGGTGGGTATTTCTTTGAAAAATATCATACCATTTATAATGGCATATACAATTCCGACATTGCTATACAAGGCAATGGTCCCTACTTTTTCATTTTGGTAAGCTAGGGTCATAAAGTATTGCGCCGCTTGGGTGAACGCTCCCATGCAAAAGAGATAGAACCAATCGAGTGCGGTTGGCCATTTAAACCCACCATAAACTATTAATAAAACAACGGATACAGGGATAGTTATAACGGAGAAATAAATTAGAATAACATTGGGATCTTCCGATGTACCAATCTTTCGGATACAGTTATAGGCAGCCGCCGCAGCAATACAGGCCCCAAGACCCGAAAGCACTCCAAGATTGGACATATTTAGCTCCAAAATGGTGGAATTAGAGCTTTGGGTAATATAAATTCCTGAGAAACAAATGAGCAAGAACACCCATTGAATTTTATAAAACCGTTCCCCTAAAAACCAAAATCCAAAGAACGTGGTAAAAAAAGGGGTGATATAATGAACAAGAGTGGCAGTGGCGAGGGGGAGAATCTGAAGACTTTTAAAAAACAAAATGAGGGATATAGAACCAAATAACCCCCTTAAAAATAGAATAGGTCGACGGCTTCCAAACAGAGGGAGTCTTTTCCTTTTGAGAAGAACATAGCACGTGATGAAGGTGAAAAAAGACCGGAACATGGTTATTTCAAATACCGGAAGGTGGGATAAGGTTTTCACAAAAACATTCATAGCCGAAAACAACAAGGTGGCCAGTATAATGCTTTTTATGCCTCTGGACATCTGTGTTCAGGGTAATTGAAAAACGCCATGGCGCAAATAAATATCAATTTTGGCGTTATAAATAATGAATATCTGTAAATGATTTTACAACATGGAACGGATGTCATTGATTTTGGTTAAAAGTATTAACGTCATCGATCACTAGATTATTAATGCTTGGTGAATAATGTATGAATATGTAAAAATTCGGGGCAAATCCCTTTTAATTTTACTTCATTTGCACTCACATACAAGCAATGCGTAAATATATAATAGCCGGTAACTGGAAAATGAACCTCTCTTTGGAAGAAGGGTATGGATTAGCGTCTGAAATTAAAGGAATGGTTACCGATGAGGTAAGCACTCGAAATGTGGATGTGGTATTAATACCTCCCTATATACATTTGGCGGGAATACACAATTTGATCAAAGATTCGGTATTGAAACTTGGCGCCCAAAATTGCCACCATAAAAGTAAAGGCGCCTTTACCGGAGAAATTTCACCGGTTATGCTTGCCCATATTGGAGTGAGCTACGTTATAATTGGACATTCTGAAAGAAGACAATATAACGGGGAAAAAGAAACCGAATTGGCCGAAAAGGTAAATGCCGCATTAGAATGTGGACTTACCCCCATATACTGCTTTGGTGAAACCTTAAGCCAAAGAGAATTAGGAATTGAGTTGACCATAAATGAAAGCCAGGTAAGGGAAGGGTTGTTTCATTTGAGTGAGGAGGAAATTAAAAAAGTAGTGCTTGCCTATGAGCCGGTATGGGCTATAGGTACAGGAAAAACTGCAACTTCGGATCAAGCGCAAGAAATTCACGCATTCATAAGGGGAATTTTGGCAGAAAAATATGGAGAAGAAACCGCGGAAGAAATTTCTATTCTATATGGTGGCAGCATGAAACCCGAGAATTCAAAAGAACTCTTGGGATGCAAGGATATTGATGGAGGATTGATCGGAGGTGCGGCTCTGGAGTCGCGAAGTTTTGTTGAGATCATAAAATCTCTGGGCTAAGAGGCCTTTGCCTCGCTACCTAAAATTTCACTTTTAAGGAATTCAGCAATGTATTTAGAATTCACGCTGTTCTGCCCGGATGATAAAAAAGAAATCGTCATGGCCGAACTCATGAATTTGGGTTTTGAAGGGGTTTGGGAAAATAACGACAGCCTTTGTTTTTATATTGAAGAAGAATCCCTGGATATGCCAGAATTGAAGGTGATTTTGGAGAAATACAACCTTATTGAAAGTTATAGTTACAAACCTGTAGAAAATATCAACTGGAATGCCACTTGGGAAAGCAGTTTTGAACCGGTGGAAATTGCCGGCAAATGCCAAATAAGGGCTGGTTTTCATGCATCCAATCACTGGCCTTATGAAATAATCATCACACCAAAAATGTCGTTTGGGACGGGTCACCACGAAACCACCTATATGATGGTAGAGGTATTGTTGGATATGGATTTGAAACAAAAAACAGTTATGGATATGGGATGTGGAACAGCTATTCTTTCTATATTATCAGAAAAGTTAGGGGCCGCTAAAGTTATTGCTATTGACAACGACGATTGGGCGGTTGAGAACTCGAAGGAGAATATAGTGAACAATAATTGCGAGAATATTTCAGTTTTTAAAGGAGATGGGGAATTTGAAGGGATGTACGATATTATAATTAGCAATATTAATAGGAATATTAATTTGGAGATGCTTGATAAGTATGCCTCCGCCCTTAATATAGATGGTCATATTCTGTTAAGTGGGTTTTATAATCACGATATACCCGATTTTGAAAAGAAATTGGAAACAATCGGCCTGAAAATTGCGGACATAAAGGAACGAAACAGTTGGGCTTGCTTAAAAGTAAATACATGTTAAAAAAATATATAGGTCTCTTTTTATTTATACTGATAGGCACGGCAGCCTTTGCCCAGCCAAAGTCGTTTTCAAAAAAGCCGGAAGTATTCATTTCAGAGCTTAAGGACTTTATGTATAGCACCAAAGAGAATTCAGCCATAAAAGCCTTTGATGGTTTTGAAAAACTTTGGAAAGAAAATAAGTTTATAGAAGACCATCAGCTCTTGGTTATAAAAGTGGCCGATCAGATGCTTCTCAACAAAATGAGGATTACACCGGATTTTGAATTGTATTGCCTCACTCTGGTAAGCACCAAAGATACAAGCAGAGGATTGAACAATCAGAAATTCGATTTTTGGATAAAGGCAGTATATACAGCCTCCAAAGGGGGAACCAACCAATTACGACAACTACTGAGAACCTCAAAAGGGATGTTTGAAGAAAACGCCATGTATGTTTCAGATTCTAAAAAGTGGTTCTACACACCCGCAGACTTTACGTATAATTTTAGTGGGGGTAAGTATCTCATTGAATTTAGTAAAGTAGACCTAACCTGCATTACTATTGATGATAAACTGGAGATTAAAGGAACATCGGGGGTGTATGATTTGGAGAAAAGCACGTGGCAGGGAAAGAAAGGAATTGTATACTGGACAAGGGTTGGTTATGCCGAATCAGATGTAAATGCCGTATTGAAAAACTATGAAATTGAGATGTCGAAGGCCGAATTGGAAGCGGATTCGGTACTATTTACCAATAAACTAATTCTACCCTCTCCACTCTTGGGGAAATTAAGAGACAAAGCATCATTCGAGCGATTAAGCAGTACTCAAAAGGATTTCAAAGATTCAAAGTTTCCACAGTTTGTGGCTTACAAATCGGATATGGCCATTGAAAAGTTTTCGAATGGTTTGGCCAAATACCTGGGTGGTTTCAGCATGCAGGGACGTGAAATTGTGGCCATTGGAACCCCGGATATCCCGGCTACCTTTGGTTTTTATTATAAAAACAAACTAAAAATAAAGGTGGAATCCCAATCTTTTGTTATTAGAGATAGCCGGATTACGTCATTAATCTCGGCTGTAACCATCTATACCGACAGCGGTACAATTTTTCATCCCAATTTGATTTTTAACTTTAACATGGAGGATAAAAAAATGGTGATTACCAGAGGAGAGGAGGGACTTCAGCGTTCCCCTTTTTATGACAGCGACCATGGTTTGGAATTTTATGTAGATAAAGTGCAATGGGTATTGGACCAACCAAAAATTGATTTCTCCATGAATACCAAAGACGGGACGGCCAGGTATGAGTCGGCAAATTATTTTAGGGAATTTAATTATGAAAAATTACAAAGCCTCCTGAATTACCATCCGGTAAATAAGATTCAACAATATTGTATACAGACCAAAAGCCGGGAATTTAATATTACCCAATATGCGAAATATATGGGTAGCACGCCTGATAAAATTGAAAACCAAATTATTGAATTAGCCGACAACGGGTTTATTTATTACAACCCCGATAATGGAAAAATAAAAGTGAAAAGAAAGGTGTTTGATTATGTCAATTCGCATTTCAAACTTACCGATTACGATGTTATTCGCTTCCGATCCATTATTGGTGGAAGGCCTAATTCAACGCTCAACCTGGTTAACAATGACTTTGTAATCGAAGGGGTAACAGCATTTAATTTTAGTGATTCTCAAACCGTAGTGGCCTACCCCCACGAACAAACCGTGACCATAATGAATAAAAGGAAAATTGATTTTGGAGGGAAGCTTACTGTGGGGTGGTTTGATTTTTATTCCGAAAAGTTCCAGTTTGATTACCTCAGCTTTAAAATCCGATCTAATAAAATCGATTCGCTCCGGCTTTTCTATCCCGATTCAATCAATGGAAACAGCCTGTTGCCAGTAACTTCTTTACTAAAGGATATTGATGGTACTATTTATATTGATAAGCCCAACAACAAATCGGGAACAGATACCTCCAATGGACAGTATCCAATTTTTGTGAGCGAGAAATCTTCAAAAATTTCCTATCAAAAGAACAATGTTTATAAGGGTGCTTATAATGAAAAGGAATTTTATTTTAAGGTAGATCCATTTACCATAGACAGCATGGATAATTTCACCATTAGCGGGTTGAAATTCCCTGGTACATTTGTTTCGGCTGGAATCTTACCTGAGTTTAGATACGAGGCAAAAATCATGAAGGATTATTCCCTGGGGTTTGAGAGAGCCTCTCCGCCCGGAGGTTACCCTTTGTATGGCACCAAGGGAAGAGGTGATATTGACATTAGGCTTGATGATAAAGGATTAACTGCTCGCGGGGAAATAGAATATCTGGGTGCTAAAATGAAATCGAAAGACATTGTTCTGCTGCCCGATTCTATGAATTCAAACACCGATTTGTTTACCATCGACGAATCGGCCAAATTTCCTAAGGTGATGGCCATGAATATTAAGAACCATTGGGTGCCCAAAAAAGACAGTCTTTATATAAATACCATAGGTCATACCATAGATGTGTTTAGGGCCAACCAAAAATTTACAGGTAATATGGTTATGACCCCCAAACAACTAACTGGTAATGGTTTATTGGAATGGGATAATGCCAAACTCACCAGCGAATTAATGGCTTTTGCCACCAATAGTGTGAAATCGGAAGTTGCCAAAATTGAAATCGGTTCGGTGGATAAAGATAAAATTGCCTTTGCCAGTTATAATGTAAAGGCCTTTGTTGATTTTGATAAACGAACAGGTGATTTTAAAGCCAACGTACCAGGGCAATTAACGGAGTTTGGATTCAATCAGTTCGCCTCATCCATGGATCAATATTTTTGGGATATGGACAAACAAACCATCTTGTTAACCAAAGGACCCAAACTGGCATCGTCGTACTTTATTACCCGAAAGCATGATCAAGACGGCCTGAAGTTTGATTCCGATAAGGCCTTATTTGATATGAAAGCGGGATTAATCTTTGCCGAAAATGTGCCTTATATTGATATAGCCGATTCCAGAGCCTTCCCAAAGGATGGAAAAGTAACCATAGCAAAGGATGCGGATATTCTACCCCTTATGGATTCTAAATTTCTCGCCGCCAGGGATAATAAATTCCACGACATGTTTGCATGTACCCTGAAAATAATGGGAAGAAAGGCCTTAAGTGGAACCGGTAAATATAAATACAAGGACAAAAACATGACCGGTCAAGTTCTGTTTTTTGAACGGATGAGGGTTATGCCCGACAGCACTATCCAGGCCTTGGGCACTATAAAAGATTCGATCATTTTTAAGGTATACCCCATGATAGGTTACAAAGGTCCGGTAGAGCTTAATTCGAATAATGATTTTCTTAGCTTTAATGGCTATGTAAAACCATTACATACCTTTAAAATAGGATGTAACTGGATACGATATAAAGACAGGCCTGATCCTAAAACCATTGTAATTGATACCAGAGAGCCTAAAAACGAAGACAATAAGTTTGTAACGGTAAGTATGAATATGGCTTTGGATACGCCTCTGATTTATCCCACGTTCTTTAATTTTAAACGAAAGTATTCCGATCCTGAATTTACCAACGATACTGGGGTATTTATTTACGATGAAGCGTCAACCGAATTTAGAGTTGGGAATAAAGACCGGATACTGAACGAGGCTCCCCGAGGAAGTATAATGACCTTCAACGAAACCACGCGCATGATAAGCACCCAAGGCAAGCTCGATCTGGGATTCTCCATGCCCGTTCTGGATCCTTTAATCTCGGGCAAAATATATAAATATGAAACGGATAGCAGTTATACGCTGGATGCCTTTATAGCCCTCGATATCCTTTTACCCAAAGATGCCTACGCTAAAATGATTGCCGTGATACAAGACAAAGGGGCAGGGGCGGCATCCATTCCTTACCAAAGCGATAACTTTAGATATGCCATTGGTGAATATCTCACCGATAAAAGGCTTGAAAAAACCTTGACCAAAGCACAGGAGATTGGGGAATTGGAGGTAACGGAAGATATAAAACGGAAGTTTATTTTCTCGGAAGCTAAGTTTACCTACTCCCCACGAAACAAATCCTGGTTTTCAACATCTCCTTTAGGGGTGTCGGTTATAAATGGACAACAAATTAACAAGCGCTTTACCAGCAGGATGCAAATGCAGGTGAAGAGGAGCGGGGTGAGCATGAAGATTTACATAGAAATATCAAAGTACGATTGGTTCTATTTCGAGTATTTCCGAAATAATTTGGTGGCCATTAGTACCGATAAAGAATTTAATGATCTGATACGGGATAAATTTGGAGAGGTAGCCCGGTCAAATTATTCCATACGCCCTGGAACCTCGCGAACCGTGGCCAAATTCGTTGAGAAATTTGATGAGGACGATGAGTAACCCTCTGTAGGGCCTGCCTATTCCTATTTCATTTTACGGTATTTTTGCATTTGCATGCAATTAAACGAACTAACCGCTATTAGTCCCATAGACGGACGTTATAGAAAAGCTACTTCCGACTTGGCCCCTTATTTTTCCGAATGGGGACTAATGAAATACAGGGTAAAGGTAGAAATTGACTATTTTTTAGCCTTATCGAAAGCGGTACCTCAATTATCCGAACTCCGCTCAGGTACTAACGATGAAAAACTGAGGTCCATTTACCTGGATTTTTCCGAATCGGATGCCTTGGAAATAAAGGCCACCGAAAAAATAACGAATCATGATGTAAAGGCGGTTGAGTATTTTATTAAAAAGAAATTGGATTATCTTGGGTTGAACGCCTATGCCGAATTTGTCCATTTTGGCCTCACCTCACAGGATATAAACAACACGTCTATCCCTTTGTCCATCAAGGAGGCCAATGCTGCTATCATGGTTCCTATGCTGGAGTCCGTCATAAATGCTTTAATGGAGGTTTCCAAACAATGGGCCGATATTCCAATGCTGGCAAGAACCCATGGGCAACCGGCGTCTCCAACCCGATTGGGTAAGGAAATACGCGTGTTTACTGCACGATTAAACACCCAGATGGAGCAATTGAATTCCATTCCTAATAGTGCAAAGTTTGGAGGTGCCACCGGTAATTTAAACGCGCATTTTGTAGCTTACCCGGATGTAGACTGGCATAATTTTGCGGATTCCTTTGTCAACTCTTTGGGACTATTGCGATCTTTTCCCACCACACAAATAGAGCATTACGATAATTTGGCGTCCCAATGCGATGCCTGGAAACGATTAAATACCATACTCATTGATTTCTGCCGTGATATCTGGTCGTATGTTTCCTTGGATTACTTTAAGCAAAAAATAAAGGAAGGGGAGATTGGCAGCTCGGCGATGCCCCATAAGGTAAACCCAATTGATTTTGAAAATGCAGAAGGCAATTTGATGATGGCTAATAGTTTTTTTGAATTTCTATCCTCTAAGCTTCCCATTTCTCGGTTGCAAAGGGACCTTACCGATTCCACCGTGTTGAGAAATATTGGTGTGCCACTGTCTCATTCTTTGATTGCCTATAAATCAATACTGAAAGGGATGGATAAGCTTATTGTAAACGAGGCTAAAATCCATGCCGATCTGGACGAAAACTGGGCTGTGGTGGCAGAGGCTATTCAAACCATCTTAAGGCGCGAAAACATTGAAAAACCCTATGAATTGTTGAAGGACCTTACCCGTACAAAAGAACGTATCACCAAAGATTCTATCCAAAGCTTTATTAATACCCTCACGGTTACCGATTCGGTAAAAGCGGAATTAATGAACATTACACCTTTCAATTTTGTTGGTAAATAATGAGAAAGCCAACAATAGTGTTAGGAGCGAATGCCAATCCTGAGAGATACGCCTATAAAGCAGTGGATTTTTTACAATCCATCAATCAGCCGGTTTACCCTGTGGGGAATAAAAAGGGCGAGGTGTTGGGCTTGGAAATATTGCCTGACTTCAATCACATAAAGGCAGACGACGATATTCATACAGTAACCCTTTACCTTAATCCCGAAAACCAAAGGGGATGGTATAAGCCCATATTAGACTTGAACCCTAAACGGGTAATATTTAATCCTGGCACCGAAAATCAGGAATTTGAAACCATGTTGGAAGAAAAGGGGATTGAAGTGGAAGAGGCTTGTACACTAACTATGGTGAGGGTAGGGTTGTTTTAATAAGAACGATCCCGTCTCATTTTCTAAGATATAGAAATCGTGTTTGACCGAGTGTCGATACAAAATTTCTTTCCTTCAAAAAAGTCTAAACCAATTAGTCCATTATAATCAGAGAATATACCGTGGGCTAAAAAGTCGTAAACTTGAATTTGAAATTTATTTTTTGTTTCTCCAAGTGAGGCAAAAGTTCCTACCTCAAAAACCTCTGTTTCAATAATGCCATTTGCAGTTTCTATTTCTACCTTTCCAATGTTATCCTTTAGATCATAACCTAATAGATAAAGTGCATTGCTGTTTATGGTTGTATTTGTTGCTCCTGTGTCAAGAACCATATTTAACTGATATTTACCATCAATCTCTGTATTGACTATTAAAAGGCCGCTTCCTGGGTCTCGTTCAAATTGAAATATCACTATTTCACCCGGTTAAAAATACCCGTAATTTTTCTGGTTGGTTTAATTGTTCCTGTGTAAATTAAGGTGATTTTGTCAAAGTCGGACGTCTTATCCCTTCCGATGTAACAAACTTCTTTTTGATCTTTACTATGATAGATAGGAATTCCTGATAGAACATTGATTTTGCTGCTATCCATAATGGGATTTCCAACTAAAACCCATTCGTTCGGAAATAGTCTTTTCATTTCATTTATTGTTAATAGCTTTCCCATTAATTGTTGTTAATTTTGTGGCATTACAAATATAATTAATTAGTCTCAAGCCTAGAAGATTTCAATTAGGGATTTAAATTATGACTTTGATTCAAATTGTTCAAAATGTAGAAAATTTCTTAACTCTTAAATGCTTAGACCTCCAACCAATCTTTTTATATTGCCCATTTTATTCAAAGATTCTTTCTACTATTTATATATTAATCACTTTTGACTTCTCTTTTATTCTTTGCTTTTCTTTTTATTTCGAGGCTGTTGGTGTTGCATGTTTTGGTTGAATTGACATCAAGTCTAAGCATAGGTATACTCTTTAAAAAATCATAAATCTCTTGCCTGGAATAGAACAATGGATGGATATTTTGCAGCATTCCTAACGAACCTGCCATCACCAAATCCCCTGGATCATCCGAATTTGGATCATATCTGGTAACATGGAAACTGATGCCTCCGATAATGGAAAGTATTTTAAGATATGAAGGGAGTGCGGAATAACTATGGTTATACGCAAAAAACACTTGTTTAGTTCCTTCCATTCCAGGTGTAAAAAATGCTTCCCTCACAGAACCAAAACACATGTCATTATGAAATACGTGGCGTATTCTTATCAGGTTTCCAGATGTGTTATACCCCCAAGCAAAATAGGTGTACCGATTACGGGTTAATATTCTCATTGTATCATTAACGCTTTTGCCTCCTTTATACACTTGACAAACTTTTACAGTAGCGATACTATAACCATATGGTCCGCCTCCATCAATCAGTTTGGGAAATTCATACTGCCTCAATGAATTGTTCCAGACTATTGTGGTTGTGTCGAGCCTATTACCTGCCGAGTCTCCAGCATACAGATCAACATTGATAATTTCGCCATCAAAGACATACTGGATTTTAGTCAACTCAACTTTTATGTAACGGGCTGCCGAAGAACTGTCGGTAATTTGAGCCATTGAACTATAAACAGCTAAAATGACAACTAATAATATGGCGATTTTTTTCAAGTTGGTTTAATTATTCTTAACTTTTTCTAATCGTTCACCATTTCAATCTTTTGGTAACCAATCCTGCCACACCTACGGTTAGATAATAAATTACCAACAGGATATCAAACAACCAAAAAAGTCCAAATAAGTTCGAACTCCGCAACTTAACCATGCTTTTATAAAGAATAACCGATTGAACAAGAAGACGGACAATATAGATTGCAAGTGGATAATACCAATATTTATATCCAAACACCAAGGAAAGAACCAGGAAGGTATAGAATAATATATGGCTGATATTGAATAGTCCAAGCGAGAGTATATGTCCTTTTTTATAATATTTACCAGTATAAAAGTGCCGCTTTTTTTGTTTCCACCAACCTCCCCAAGTTAATTTTGGTAACGATTCTGTAAACGAATCACGGGAAAAAACTATGGCCGTATTGGTTGGATTGGCTGTTTGATTGACAAATAAATCGTCGTCGCCCGATAGGATATGTTGGTGACTCGCGAAACCTTTCACTTTAAAGAACAAAGACTTCCGATAAGCCAGATTCCGCCCCACACCCATATACGCATTTTGACGGAGGGCATACGAAAAATAATGCATGGCCGAATAAAATGTTTCCCAACGGATAAACAGGTTCAGAAAAGAATTTCTTTTTTTATACCTGGAATACCCGAGAACAATTTCTTTATCTGCGGTCATACCCTGGCTCATTTCACGAATCCAGTTTTCACTAACTGGTTTACAATCGGCATCGGTAAAAAGAAGCCATTCGTGTTGGGATGCTTTTATCCCTAAGGTTAAGGCAAACTTTTTTCCCTTTACATATTTTTCTTCCACCTTCACATCCACCAGTCTTAATTTCGGCTCGGTTTTAACAAGTTCTTCTAAATAATCCGAAGTGTCGTCCCACGATCCGTCATTCACCACAATCACCTCAAATTCTGGATAAGATTGAGAAAGGATGACTGGTAAAAATTCTTTAAGATTTTTTAATTCATTTTTAGCTGAAATAATAACACTAACGGGAGGGGTGTCAGTATTTATCGTGTTTTTATATGTTTTATCGAAGGCGAATTTTGAAAACACAAACAAATAGTAGCCAATTTGAATTAGTCCAAATAATAGTGTGAGCCCGGTAAGGAACCAGATCATAGTTATAATCACAGCGCAAAGTTATTGCAAGCCTTTGGTAATTAGTAGTAAAAGATTTCAACGGATAACACCAAACCACCAATTACCTCATTAGGAATTTCATCCCCTTAAACTTATTTGGGTGATTGGGGTGGTCTAGAGGCTTCGGTACCTTTCACAATCAAAGGCCTCCTTCATTACCCAATCTTCCTCATTTCTGAACCAGGTTAATTGCCGTTTGGCATAATTACGAGTATGTTGTTTGATTTTTTCGATAGCCTCCTTCAAGGTGAGTTTTGCATCAAAATAATCAAACAATTCGGCATAGCCTACTGTATTTAGAGATTTTAGATACTTATAGGGATATACCTTTTTCGCTTCTTCTACCAAACCATCGCTTATCATGTTATCTACCCGCTCATTTATTCGTTGGTACAATAATTCGCGTTCCACATTCATCATTACTTTAACAATATGGAAGGGACGAGAAGCAATAGATTTGGTTTTCAATTGGTCAAGCGATTTACCCGAGGTTATTACCAATTCCAAGGCACGCATAATGCGTTGAGGATTTTTAGGGTCGATGGTTGTGCTTCCCTGGGGGTCTAAGCGCTCTAATTTATCAAACAACCAGGGAAGGCCATGATCATTTAGTTCATTTTGAAGGTTTATTCTAATGGCTTCATTTGCCTCAGGTAAATCATCGAGTCCATAACATAGCGCATTGATATATAGTCCAGTACCGCCGGTAACAATTACCACAGGGTGAGTTATAAAAAGGGTTTCTAAAACCGCTAAAGCCTGTTTTTCAAATATACCTGCATTAAAGGTGTCATGAATGGAACAATGATCTATAAAATGGTGGTTGATTATTGAAAGTTCGGTGGGGGAGGGTTTGGCCGTTCCAATGCTTATTTCTTTATACACCTGCCTACTATCCGCCGAAATAATTTCGGTCTTAAAGAATTGAGCAAGTTCTATGGCATATTTTGTTTTGCCGGAAGCAGTAGGCCCCCCAATTACGATAAGGGTAGGCTGATCGACAGCCATTATTAATATTTAATAATCGTCGTTATTTTCATCGCCATTATAGCCTCCCAAGTCCTCAAATTCAGATTCCTCATCGTCTTCTTTTTCTTCATCGCTACCTTCTTCGCCTTCTTCACCGTCTAAAAGTTCAAAGTCGTCGGCATCAATTTTCAATTCCTCCTCATCAAACTTAAGATTAAACGGCACTCGCTCTTTAATGGGGGCTATGACGTCAGGAATTTTTATGTCAATAATATCTTTATCAATTTCACCCAGGTCGATATCTTCGGTGTCTAAAGCATCATCATCAGCTACAATTTCGTCCATCATCCTGCTAGCTATAAGCATATCAGCCATTTTATCGTATTCGGTAAGATTGGCCTTTGCACCTGGTAATTTTCCTTTAAGGATATATTGTTTTGGTGCTTCCCCTTCCTTTCGGGCTAATAATGGATATTTTTTATGAGGTTCGGCCTTCATAATCTTCACCAATTCTATATAAAATGTCCATACCAGTTCGTGGTCGAACAAATAAACAAACCGTTGATGCGGATCATTAATATATTTATTAAGAATGGTAACTTTAGGAGGTTTGGTTTTTGTTTCGGGGGATGCTTCTGAATCGCAGATTTGATCGTCCATTCTCCAAAAGTCATTCGACATATGAAAGGTATAGGCCTTGGTAGCATCGAATCCAACGGATTCCTGAATTATTTTATGAAAATCGGCAAAGGAGGCAGTGGATTCAATGTCAATGAACCTTACCACATCGTCATGCTCTTCAAATGAAACCCTAAATTTATATATTATTTGCATTAATTTGGTGCAATATAGGTATTGAGTTTATTTTTTTAGTGGGGGAGATGCGATGGTAAGATATTTTATTTAACGGCATTAAGACTGAATGGCGATGAATTTTATTGTAGGAAAATTCTACAAATCAAATTTAAAGTGCCTGATTAAAATTATTCCTTACCTATATACTTACCCTCTGCATCATACATAGCCATGCATTTAGCTTTTTGTTCGGGGGAACAATTGTTTTCATCACACATAGCCTCACATTCGGCTTTGGTCATAGAAGCACATTTAGTCATATCACACACCCCTGCTTTAGCGGC
>Ga0247843_1006443_pt1 | contig 15345 bp, 11 predicted proteins | sample LaCruzMarch2017__FD_192420 | JGI IMG/M metagenome (GOLD analysis project Ga0247843, IMG submission 192420) | Freshwater microbial communities from meromictic Lake La Cruz, Castile-La Mancha, Spain - LaCruzMarch2017_8m | ecosystem: Environmental > Aquatic > Freshwater > Lake | place: Spain... | reverse complement strand
CAGGTGGGCCTGGCACTCGTCCTGCTCGAGGTCCCGATCCGGGTTTTGCGCCTGCGCCAATCGACCGCCGACAAAGAAGGACTCGTCCTCCAAATCGGCCCCATCTGGCCGGGCCTTCGCCTCGGACTCATCACCTGTCTCATCGTCTTTCCACTCTTCATCGGCGGCTTCCACGTCGCTTACACCCAGCTCCTCGACAGCCCGGTCCGATGGGACACTGACCGCCTCGCGCGCTGGTCCGAGGGCATCGAGTACGCGCCGCCCGACCTCTGCCGGCCGCCCGAAGTCAATGTATGGACTCAGGAATCCCAGCTCTGGGTCGCGGCCTCACCGGGCCGCCGCCTGACCGTCACTCTGACCACCGACCCTCCTCTCACAGAGGCACGACAGATCCGCTGCGTCGGCAACCGCGCGACCCTCGGCGCCACTCTCCCCGTCACCAACAACACCGTTACACCACCGCCCAGCACCGGCGTCTTCTTCGACCTCGGCCCGCGCTGGGACTTCGACCTGCAGATTACCGACAACGGCCGACCCGTCCCCGAGTCCAACCTCCGGCTCGGCCACCAACGCACCTCCCCCGACGACGACGGGCGCGTCGAACAGTCGCGCAACCACTGGTGGCTACTGGCTTACCTGCTCATCCACCTCGGCCTCGTGGCCTACCCCGAAGAGTACTTCTTTCGCGGCTATCTCCTGCCTCGCCTCGACCAGCGTTTTGGCAAACGCCGTCGCCTACTCGGCCTCTACGTCGGCCTTGGCCTCGTCCTGTCGAGCCTGGCCTTTGCGCTGCTGCACCCCATCCTCATCCCGGGGCCACACCGCCTGCTCGTCTTCTTCCCGGCCCTGCTCTTTGGCTGGCTCGCCCTCAAACAAGGCGCACTCGGCGCCGCCATCCTGGTCCACGCGCTCAGCAACGTCTGCCTCGCCATCGTCTCCCGCATGTACGGCTGAATACCAAACGACCTCCCCTTACGTTTCGATACCGCATGACGTTTCGGCCCGACGTCGCAATGCGTTTACGCACCACATGGGGATGGAAACGCATGCGACCTGATCGGTTCGCTCGCGCGAGCCTTCCCGACCCTTCCGCGGGAGCAGGGCGGTCGCCCGAGCAGACGTTTCGGCCCGACAATCTCGCCCGGCCGCCCGTTCGCTGCTACATCCGCCACATGACACGCCAGACCCCGCCGTCCATGCGCCCGAAGAAGACCGTCTCGCTGGCCCCACTCGCATCGCTGAAAGCCCGCCCACTCGGGGCCGCTGCAACGAAGAAGCCTGACGCCAAACCCGCGGCTGCGACCCGCGCCTTCGCCCTCGACGTCCCCTTCTCGTACCGCGCCGTCGCGTCGTCGGCAGGCGCGCGCTGGGACGAACAGTACAAGGTCTTCGTCTACCGCGGCCCGACGCTCCCAGACCTGCTCGTCCCTTTCGCGGCCCAGCCCTACTCGCTCGAGGCCTTCGTTCAGCACCAGCTCGACCCCGACCACCCGGCACGTCACACGTCGTCGACCACAACGCTCACCCCTCGCCCCCATCAGCGCGAGGCCGTCGCCAGAATCCTGGCCGCAGAATCCGCCGGCCTCCCCGGCTTCCTGCTCGCCGACGACGTCGGCCTCGGCAAGACCATCAGCGCCTGGTCGGCCATCAGCCAGATGGACCCCGACTCGGTCTCGACCGTGCTCATCGTCTGCCCACTCGCGGTCGTTGCCCACTGGCGAAGGACCATCCTCGCCATGGGTGACCTCGGCAAGACGGTCGTCATCCTCAACTACGAGCGCCTCCCGAAGCTCTTTGCGTTGCCGGCCCCAAAGGTCAATGCGCGCACCCGCAAGCCGGCGCCAAAGAAGAAGGTCCGCACCCAGAAAGGTCTCGCCCGACACGGCGAAGCCATGGCGTTCGACCTCCTCGTCTTCGACGAGAGCCATCGCCTGAAGAACCCGACGACCGCTCGCTCGAAGTTCGCCGTCAAGCTCGGCGCCGAAGCAGACTTCATCCTCTGGCTCTCCGCGACCGCCGGCCAGAACCCCCTCGAGCTCAGCTATCTCGCCCCCCTTCTCGCCGCGTCGACCGGCGAAAAGGTTAGCAACCTCAAAGACTTCGAGGGCTGGTGCAAGGATCTTGGCCTCGGCCTCACCCGCGGCGCCTACGGCCGCTGGGACTGGGCCGGTAACCCCGAAGACTGCGAAAAGGTCCGCACGCTGCTGTTCGACCCCGGGCACTCGGGCACCGCCGCCGGCATACGCCGCCGCCCCGAAGACATCGCCGGCTGGCCGGAGCTCAACCGGATCCTCACGCCAATCGGCCTCGAGGGTGAAGCCCGCCAGCTCTACGACCAGCTATGGACCGAGTTCCGAAAGGAGCTCTCGCTCGCCCCCAGCGGTGAGAATCCCCGTGGCGCTCTCGCCGCCACGCTGCGTCTGCGCCAGAAGGGCTCGCTCCTGCGTGTGCCTGGCACCATCGAGCTCGCGGTCGAGCTCCTCGACAACGGCCACCAGGTCGCCATCTCGGTCGCCTTCCTCGAGACGCTGACGACCCTGAAAGACGCATTCGACTCGGCGCTCGACAGCCCGTGCGCCACCATCCACGGCAGGATGACGGCCGCCGACCGCGAGTCCGAACGCCTGCGTTTCCAGCGCGGCGACACCCGCGTCTGCCTCTTCACCGTCGAAGAGGGCATCTCGCTCCACCAGGGCGAACACAACGAGGTCCCACGCTCCGAGATCATCCACGACCTGCGCTGGTCGGCCATCCAGATGGCGCAGATCGAAGGCCGCTGCCACCGCGACGGCCGCTTCGCCCAGGTCTATTGGGCCTACGCCGACGAGACCCTCGAAGAGAAGATCGCCGCCGTCGTGTGCAAGAAGATCCAATCGATGAAGAGCATGGTCGGCGACGACACCGAAACCCTCCGCGAAATCGAGCGCCTCCTGCGCGGCGAGTGAACCGTCGAACACACCCGACACCTAGCCAACCGTCGAACACACCCGACACCTGGCCAACCGTCGAACACACTCGACATCTGGCCAACCGTCGAACACACTCGACATCTGGCCAACCGTCGAACATACTCGACATCTGGTCCACCGTCGACTACAGTCGACACATGGACGACCTCTCACTCATCCTGACCGTCGCCGACGACTGGCATCCTCGGAACGGCTCCGGCTCGTCCGCCATCGAACGCAAGGTCGCCCTCCCACCCGCGCTCACCGACTCGGTAGCGCTCGTGATCCAAGGCGTCCGCCGCTGCGGCAAGTCGACGCTCATGCGCCAGCTCGTCGCCCGCTACGACCTCGACCCGGAGCACTGTGTCTTCATCAACTTCGAAGACCCACGCCTGGCCGACGCGCTGCACTTCTCGACCCTCGACGCGCTCGTCACCGCATTCCGTGCCCGCCACCCCAGACCCGCACGCCTCGCCTTCTTCCTCGACGAAATCCAAAGCGTCACCGGTTGGGAGCGCTGGCTTCGCACCCAGCTCGACCGGCGCACCGGTCACCGCTTCATCGTCAGCGGCTCAAACGCGGCCCTTCTATCGGGCGAGCTCGGCTCGGTGCTCACCGGCCGCCACCTTGCCATCGAGCTCCACCCCTTCGACTTCGACGAGTTCCGGCTCGCACGCCCCAAACCCGTCCGCACGGCACTCGACCGCTTCCTCGAGCTCGGCGGCTTCCCCGAACCACTCACGCGTGACGACGGCGACAACCTCCTGCGCCAGTACTTCCACGACATCGTCGAGCGCGACATCCGCGAACGGCTGCTGGCCCGCTCGAGCCGCCCGCTCCGCCAGGTCCTTCAAATGACCTTCGAGTCCGCCGGCTCCGAGCTGAGCCTGCGCCGGGTCGCCGCGGCCTCCGGCATCGCCATCGAGACTGCCGGCAGCTACCTCGAAGCGGCGGAGAACGCCTACCTCCTGTTTGGTGTCCCGTTCTTCGCCTTCAGCGAGCGCAAACGCGCGAGCCACGCCAAGAAATACTACCCCGTCGACACCGGCCTGAGACGCGTGGTCACGACAACCGGCGGCGCCGACCGGGGCAAGGCCCTCGAGTGCGCGACGTTCATGACCCTGCGGCGCCACTTCCGCGACATCGCCTATTGGCGCGGCGAGGGCGAGGTCGACTTCGTGGTCCGCGACGGCACACGTATCCTTCCAATCCAGGTCACCCTGGACACCCTGCAGCCCCGGCACGAGCGCGCCCTCACGAGCTTCTACGAGTCCTTTCCACAAGCCGAAGAAGCCATCACGGTCACCCTGAAGACCTTCCCCGACCTGGCCTCCCGCCTCACCGCCTGACTGTCTGTCGTGCGGCAAACCCACGGCCACATCAGCGGGCGACGGGGCTGTACCTCGGATCCTTGGGCAACAAGCCTATCCATCCCGCGATGGCGTGTGCTGGCGCCGGCTTCACCAACTCGGTATTGCCGTTGTTCGTCATCTGGGCCCCCGACCGGATCGCACTCCGGATGAGGAACTCGGACGCCATGATCGTCGCCAGGACCTCTTGGGCGGCCGCCTGATGCTCTGCGGGGATCTGCTTGGCAGCCTCCTTCGCGTTCAGGCCCGTCGCCATCGCTTCGATGATGAGCAGGCCAAGCTCGCCGCGAAGACTTGGGTCGGAGGCTGCCTTGGCGGCGTCTTTCGGCTTCAACAGCGCCTCCTGGGCCGCGAACCCTTCCGTCTGTCGCAGCGCGGTATTGGAGCCACCTTTCGTCGGCGGCTCGACCACGGGTCCTGGGGGCTTCTTATGTTTATCGTGTTGTTGGGGCATGTGATGGTGTCCTGGAGTTGGTTCTGACGCTCCATGCGTTTCGCCGCCACATGGAGATGAAGACGCATGGAGAACGATCGGATCGCCCGCCAGGCGAAGGCAAGCTCACGCCGCGGTCCTGCGACCTGGCGAGCAGACGTTCACAGCTGACGCTGTGCGAGGACTTCCTCCTCCACCGTCGGAGCCTGATGCCAGTCGTCATTGTTCAGCAGAAAGTCGCCGATCTGGGTCTGCTTGCAGACCTCGAGACACTGCATGAGTTCCTCCATCCGGCCTTCCGGAGGCGGCGCATCGCGCAGCCAGGCCGCCTTCGCCTCCTCCTTCACGCTGATGAAGAGCCGCGTGAAGGCGTTGTAAGCGCTATAGAATTTCGGGGTGTCGTCGCGGTCCATGCGGCTCACCGCGAAGCGCTCCCAAGCCTTTCGGCATCGCTCGGCCTCGATGATGGTGTCGTTGGCGAAGCCCTCGGTCTTACGATGTGTCATCACGAGAGTGCCGTTCTTGCCGCCCTGCTCGCCGATCTTGACGTATTCGCCATAGAAGCTCTGGTCATCGTCGCGCTTGGGCGGCCCGTACATCCGGAAGTACCAGGCATTGCTGGCGTCGATCGTGTCGCCCTCGGCGCGTGGGTTCTTGACCCCTTCCCCCGGCTCCTCCTTGGCGTAGTTCTCGAATGTGACGTAATCGCCGCCGGCCCTGGCGATGACTGCGGCGAAGTGCATCGGAAAGCCCTTCTTCAGCCGGCTCACGACGTTGTAGACCGCGATACCCTCGCCGACCTTGGGGGCTGCGTACTGGTTGATCCCCAGCTGCTCCGCGCGCTCCTTCCTGAGACCCTTGCCCATCCGCTCGTAGGACCTCTCCGAACGTGTGGTCTCCTGACGCTGCTCCTCCTCAGTGTTGGTCTCCCGCCTCTCATGGCCAGACATCTGGTCGCGCAGCGAGTGGACGATGCCGAGGTCACCACCCAACGAGGTGCGGTCCCACCGCTTACCCTCGCCACCGACGACCGCCTCCACGCCAGCCGCATTCGGATGAACGCCCTGCCGAGCCCCTGCGCCCATGACCTCCTGGCCATGCGTGCTGCAGGCCTCGGTGGTCGTGAGGTCGTCGCCCGTCGCCTGGGTCTTGAGGTTGGTCGGCACCACCTCGACCAGCGTACGCCTCATGCTGGGTTGGTTTGGCACCTTCCCCTCGACGGTCTGCCCGCCGGGGGCCACGGTGAACATCGAGCCCTGGTTCAGCATCGTGTCCGCCGCCGTCTTGATGATCCCCTGCGTCGCGAACATTCGTTTGGACTCGCCCTCCGGGACCGCCATACGCCCGTCTTCGGCGACCCGAAGCGGCCCGCTGCCGGCGTTCCAGTTGCCGCGCTGCTGTTCGCGTTCGGAGACGCGGGCGTACATCTGTACCGGCGCATCGCTGCGCTGCACCGCGGTGCCCCCGCCCGCCCCCGACATCCGGTCGAGCAGCGGCTCGGCCGACTTTCCCTGCACGACTGCATCGGCGACCGCGTCGGCGTGTTGTTCATACGCATCGCCCGACTTACCGACGCCGCCATAGAGGCTCACGCCCCCTCGCTGCTGCACGATGTGGGCGGCCTCATGAGCGGCCGTATGGAGATCGGGCGCGCCCCCGAAGGCGACCTGGTTGCCGGTCGCATAAGCCGAGGCGCCCATCGTGTCGCAGGCCTCAGCCGCGGCCCCACCGACGTGCGCCTGCACCGCGCCCACGTCGTGCTTGCCAAACGAAGACTGGATCTGCCCGAGGTGGGGCAGACTCCCACCAGGTCCCGCGGTCCCGCGTGTGGCGGCTCGTTGTACGAGCGCCGGGTCGCGCCCACCCGGACCTTCGAGTTGAACCGGCCTGGCCGCATCGGGTTCGAGCGAGCGCGCCTGGGCATCGAAGCCCTCCATGCCGCGAAGCGATGATCGCACCCGCTCCTCGGGGGCCAGTGCGGCAGCGGCCTCTGGCGCTTGGTTCGGGGCGTGGCGGCGAGGCGGCGGCAACTTCATGACGGGGCCTGGTTGCGTGTGGACCAAATGCTATTTCAACGCGCCTGCTCGAACGGAGCAAACGAATAGGCCGTTAACAATCACCCGGCGACATGACGCAAAGCCCCCTACGGGTTAGCATCTCTAATGGTCCCAGCGCGAAGCTGTGGACCAGGAGTCCTTCGCGATGCAGGGTGTCGACACCCCACCTCCCGCATCGGTCATCGTCGTCGAGGACGAGCCGGTGACACTCGCCCTCATCGAGGGGTGGCTTCGCGCGGCCGGCCACAACGTGTTTGGTCTGGATCGCGCCGAGGGACTCCTGGCCTTCGATCGTCTCCATCAGGTCGACCTGGTCCTGCTCGACATCGAGCTACCCGACGGGGACGGCTATGCGCTCGCCCGCTGGTTGCGAGAGCGTTCTCAAGCCGGGATCATCTTCCTGTCGCGGCGCACCGACCCGCAGGACCGCGTGCGTGGCCTCGACCTTGGCGGCGACGACTTCATCGTGAAGCCGCCCGACCTCGACGAGCTGCTCGCGCGGGTGCGCGCCGTCCTTCGACGACGACGACCTTCGCAGACTAACGGCTCTGCACCGACATCTCCGCAGACGCGGCGCGTCACCTTCGAGGGCTGGTCATTCGACCACGAAGGCTACGCGGTCGTATCCGAATCGGGCGCAGCCATGACACTCACGGCTGGTGAAGCCTGTGTGCTCGAACGGCTCCTCGAGGCGCGTGGGCGGGTCGTGCCGAGAGACACCTTGCGCGCGTCCTTGAGCCGATGCGAGTCGAGCAGCAGCCCCCGATCACTCGACGTCGTCATTCACAGGCTGCGCCGAAAGCTGGGCGAAGGCGGAAACGTGGTGCCGCGCATTCTCCTGACCGTGCATGGCGTCGGCTACAGGCTCGGAGTCGAAGTGACGGCGTCGGACTGAGGGCGCAGCGCCGCATATGCGCCGAGCGTGGCCTGCCACACGCCGCGAAGCTCTTCACGGGCCACGTCGAGAGCCTCACCGTCACCGCGGGCGACCACCTCGAGGTGGGCCGCGGCCTGGCCCAGGCGGACGAATGTCGCGCTATAAGCTGCGCTCGCGAGCTGATGAGCGTGGCGTGCTACCGTCTCGAGATCGTCCCGACGGGCTTGCCCAATCGAGGTGACGAGCGATTGGCCCGTCTCGACACAGAGGGCGAGCAGCGCGTGCGCCTTTGGCTCCCCGAGCGTGCGCACATAACGAGCGAGGAGCGCCTCGTCGACCAGTGGTTGCGGGCGCATCGCCATGTCCGGCTGTGACGGGCTCGGAGCGGGTCGAGGCGCGGGGCTATCCTCGGTGACGACGCCGACGGTCTCGGCGAGCAACGCCTCGAGCGCGTCGAAGTCGATGGGCTTGGGCATCACAGCCGAGATGCCGGCGGCGAGATATCGCGCGCGCTCTTCGATCATGGCGTTCGCGGTGGTCGCGATGATCGGCACGCTCGCGCGGTCGAGGTCGGGCAGCGCGCGGATACGACGCGAGGCCTCGACTCCGTCGAGACCGGGCATCCGCATGTCCATGAGGATCGCGTCGAAGGGCTCATCGGCCGCCAGCTTCAAGGCCTCGATGCCGCTATTGACGAGCGTGACGCGATGACCGGAGCCACCGAGGAGTGCCACCGCGAGGCGGCCGCTGACGGCGTCGTCCTCGGCGACGAGCAACGCCAACGGCCGAGTGGCTCGAGGCTGGGTCATCGTCACTTCGGGCAGCTCTGCCGGTCCGGGTTCAAGCGGCAACACAAACGCAAAACGTGTGCGGCTGTCGGCCGTCGGCGATTCCAGGACGAGCGAGCCACCCATGGCCTCGACCTCACGTCGACAAATGGCGAGCCCCAGCCCGAATCCACGACGAGCCACACCGTCCAGCTCGAGCTGGACGAAAGGCTCGAAGATGGTGTGCTGGACCTCGGGCGGGATCGGCGGTCCACCGCTGTCGACAGCGAAACGAACGGCGTGACGACTACCACCGGGGACGCCGCCGCCGACCACCTGGAGTTCGAGGCCGACCGGCGCGCCGTCGCCATACTTGAGCGCGTTGTCGAGGAGGTTGAGCAGGACGCGGCGCACTCGCGCCTCGTCACCGATGAGCGTTGGCGACAGCTTTGCGTCGAGGCGCACATCGAAGGAGGCGTCGCGCGCCGACAGACTCTCGACGAGCGAAGACACGAGCGCTCGTGGATCGAAGGCGACACGCGCGGGGACGATGACGCCGGCCTCGGCGCGAGAGAGATCGAGGATCCCATCCACGAGCTCGAGCACACCGCGGGCGCACAAGCGGATGGTTCCGACATGCTCGCGCTCGGACACCTCGAGGCTCCCGCGCTCGAGGAGCTGCACCGCCCCCAACACACCATGCAGCGGCGTGCGGATCTCGTGGCTCATCGTCGCGAGAAAGGTCGACTTCGCGCGGCTCGCGTCATCGGCGTCCTTCTTGGCTCGGGCCAGCGTCTCTTCGTCGGCCTTGCGCGTGGTGATGTCGACGAAGCTCGCGATCGTGCAGGGCGCGTTGTCGTGGACCATCGGTCGCGAAGACACGAGCAGCCAGCGCGACCGCCCCTCCCCATCGAGCATCTCGAGCTCGAGCGTCGTCTCTGAAGCCCCGACGACGGGAGCCATGCGCTGCGACACATCGGCGGCGAGGCCCTCGATGACGACCTCGGGACCACGGCCCGTGTGGCCCGAGAACAGCGCCCGGGCGGCGTTGTTGAGGCGCCGCACGCGACCGTCGGACAGCTGGATGAGGGCCACCGGGAAGGGCACCGCATCGACGAGCGTGTTGAGGTTCTCCTCCGCGCGGCGCAACGATCGCTCCTGCAGGAAGAACGCCCGTTGCGATGAATGGAGCCAGCGGTTGGTGACCATACCGAAGATGTTGGCGGCGAAGAGCGCGAACCCGAGAACGATGGCCTGCAGGTAGGTGAAGGCCGTGTTGGTGACGGCGACGAACGCCAGGTAGCCGACGGCCATACCCATGCCGATGAGCGTCGCGCCGACGAACCTGAGCGGCACCAGGAGGTAGATCGCCGGGATGCCCACGCACACTATGAAGCCGTGCAACATCCAAGCATTCGGACGCGTCGCCGGCAGGATCACCGCGGTGAGCAGTCCGACCCAGGCGGTCCACAGAAAGATCGACACATCGAATCGGCGCGGCCGTGGCGGACCTGCGAGCAACATCAACGACGCCACGCCGAACACGACGACCGACAGTCGCAGCGCGAGCAGTCCACCAAAGGGCCACTCGAGACCGAAGAACAGGAAGTCCGGGTAGAGGAACAAGAGGAACACGGCCGACGCCGTGATGATGGCGATGCGCGCCCGACGCAGGGTTCCATTCCACTCCCAGGAGCGATACTCGAGCTCGAGGTCGGGCGGATCGAACTTTCCCGAAAGGGTCACCATTGGTGCCAGCATCACCCGGACCTGGAAGGCCGTCCAGCGCATCGGCGACTGCATCCGCTCTACCTCGCGGACGCGTGCCAAGAGCTGTGCACCGGTGTCGATTCGCCTGAACACCCGCCCGAGTCAGACCACTTCTCGCCCCGGTCCGCCCGTGCTAAACGCCAACTCCATCATGGGAGCACGTCGCATGGACTTCTATCAGGGCAAGGTCGTCTACATCACCGGCGGTTCGAGTGGCATCGGGCTCGCGGCCGCACGCCTGGTCGTCAAGGCCGGCGGCAAGGTCGCCATCTCAGCTCGTGGCAAGGACCGCCTCGACGCAGCGCTCGCCGAGCTCAAGGCGCTGGGCCCCAACGTCGACGCGCTGGCCATCGCGTGTGACGTCTCGAACCCCGACGACGCGCGCCGCGCCGCCGACGAGGTCATCGCCCACTTCGGCCACTGCGACGTCGTCATCGCCAACGCCGGTGTCGCCCACTGCATGCGTATCCTCGACACCGACGACGAGTCGTTCGACCGCATGATGCGCATCAACTACCTCGGCACGGTCCACACCATCCGCGCGTTCCTGCCCCACCTCACTCAGCGCCGCTCGGGCCGCATCGGCATCGTCAGCTCGCTGCTCGGCTTCATGGGCACCTTCGGCTACGCCGCCTACGCCCCGTCCAAGTTCGCCCAGGTCGGCTTCGCCGAGTGCCTCCGACAAGAGCTCCTCGAGTTCAACGTCGGCGTCACCATCCTCTACCCGCCCGACACCGACACCCCGCAGCTCGCCGCCGAGAACCTCACCAAACCCGCCGAGACCAAAGCCATCTCCGGCAACGTGAAGACGCTGCCGGCCGAAGCCGTCGCCCTGCCACTGCTGCAGGGCCTCGCCCGGAACAAGCTCAACGTCGTGCCTGGTGGCATGGGCAAGTTCGCCCACTTCATGAAGCGCCACGCCCCCGGCCTCGTGAACTGGGTCATCGATGGCGACCTGAAGAAGTTCCAGAAGAAGCGCGCCCAGGCCTGACCTCGCAAACGTCTGCCCACCCGCGCATGAGCAGCGCGGCCATGCGCGCAGCGGGCACGTGATGAGCTGTGGATGACACGGTAGCGCGCAAAGAAATGAAATGTGTCCAGCGGTTGACGCCGTCACCCCGGTCAGCTAGCAGCGTGCGGGAAAACTCGCGAGGCGAGATGGATGCTAGGAGCCGATGCCCCCGAGGAGTGAGGCGTACTGGACGTACTCCGCAACGACGAGGGGGCTCGGCGACGACGCAGACGCTCGCCGTAGCCTTTTCCCCGCAGGCTGCTAGTGGGCCGCCCCTCCCCAGGAGACACCCCATGCGCCTCATCCTTGCCAGCACGCTCATCGCCACGCTCACCCTTGCATGCACCGACGGCGGAAAGCCCGACGTGAACGAGGACTTCTCCGACCTCGCGATGATGAACCAGAAGGCCGACTTCTTCTCGTCCAAGCTCAAGCTCCTCGGCACCCTCGAGGACGGCGACACGACGAGCATCAAGTACACCAAGACCCCACGCTTCCGGGGCTACGACTTCGTGGCCGAGGCCGGCGACGTGGTCGACGTCTGGGTGCGCTCGAGCCGCGGGGATGCCCTGGCCTGGGTGGTCGACGGCAACTTCGACGTCATCGCCAAGAACGACGACGCCGACGAGACGACGTACGACGCCCACCTCACGGTGACCCTCCCGGAGAGCGGCACCGAGGACGGTCGATACTACCTGATCTTCCGCGACTACAACGTCGAGACCCGCTACTTCGACATCGAGCTGCACCTGACCAGCGCCGCGCCCGCGGACCCGGACACGCTGTCGGCGGCGGCGGTGATGGCCGCGCTGCAGCCGTCGCTCGGGACCGAGAGCCCACGCGTGCGTGGCGAGATCGAGGTGTTCAACGAGAGCGGCGACCAAGGCGTGAACACGTTCGCCGACGCGCTGAAGGGCGCGGCTGACATCAACGACGCGATGGCCCTTGCGAAGGAGCGCTGGCCTGGTCGGTTCAGCTTCAGCTCCTGGGACATGGAAGCCCTCGACCACAAGCCGGCCGAGGCCATCGAAGCCTTCCTCGCCGACGCGCGCGGGCTCTATGAGGGGGTGGGCGCCGAACCCGCCGAAGTCGACCCGATCATCGACGCGTTCGCGCAGCGTGTGCGGCAGACCTTCGGCTCGCTCTCGAACGTGCGGCTCGTCACCGGGGCGACGGTCGACTCGGAGTCGGGTGGCACCTATCTGTTCGGTGAGACCAGCGACGGTTGGGTCGGGCTCGCCGTGCGGTCCTACAGCGACGGCTGAACGCACAGCGACGCGTCGGGTCCCGCGGTCGTCTGGCCCGGCCCATGCTCGGGCGGCGAAGGTTCCAGCTCCTCTCCGGTCGCCCAGCTCCATGTCGATGGGCTCATCGCTCCCTCAGAACAGCGGCACCCCGTTAGCACACCACGTCGGCGCTCGCGGCACAGCGCACACCTGGCAAACGCCGGTCATCCTTGACGTGTGGTCGAGCGGCGCCGATGGTGCCTCCGTGATACGCACTCGACGTTCGCCGCTCCGTGTTCTGATCCTGGCCCTTGGTCTGTCCATGGGCCTCTCTCTCGCGGTCTCTGCCGGCCTCCACGAAGCAGCGCATGCAGCCGAACCGAAGGCACCCGCGATGGCCGACGACCCGGCTTGCGTCGGGAAGTTCAGGGGCGAGATCTGCTCATTACCCGATAGCTCGGGTGGGCTCTGCGCCCCGTCGCGATGTGGTCAGGACCGCCCGTGTCTGCGCTGCATGGCGGCGGCTCCCGAGTCGTCCGGACCCGAGACCCTCTGGGTCCCGATGCTGTCGTTCGGCATGGTGGTGGCCATCATCGGGTCGGTCTTCTGGCTGCGGCTCAGGCGCAACTGGAACAAGGGCGAGAAGGCCAACGAGGCTGACAAGCGCTGAGGTCGCGCATCGCCGAAAAGGACCACATGCTTCGGCGTGATGGGTCATTCGTCCTGAGCGGTATGCGGTGTCTGGGCTGTCAGTCCGTGAATGTGACACGCTCGCTCACGTGATGGCCCTTGAAGACGAAGACCTCGGGTGAGATCGGATACTTCGAGGATTCGTAAGCCTTGAAGACCATTCCACGATCGAGCGACGCACCGCGCTCCCCGACGAACAACGAGTCGCGTCCAGGCATCGCGATCTCACACCCGGACTCGCCGATCCGATCGAAGAACACGTCATCGATCAGGATCCCGCGCGCCGCGTCGTACCCATCGCCGAGCGTCACTTCCGCCGCCTTGTGGTCGAGCGCCGCGCGATGGTACAGGTTCGAACGCGCGACCGAGTGCACCGTGTCCGGGCTGGCGTCCCACTGGGTGACACGACCGGTCGGGATGTAGTTGAACTTCCAGCCCTCGTCCTGGACGTAGGCCGTCACGAGCCCTCCCCCGAAGTCCCGCCGATAGAGCCCATCGACGGCCAGGTCGCCCCCACGCCCGAGCACCACCGCGTCATAGGCCCGTCCGAAACGCGCCCGCTCGAGCTTGGGCAGGAGCGTGGCCGCCCCCTTGCGCAGGTCCTCACCAGGCGCCTGCCGCCCCGGGTACTTCACGGCCGCGTCGAACGCCGCAGCTACCGCCATCAGCTCGGCGTCGACCGCGCGTGCATCCACATCGTCGAGACATAGGTCGGTCAATGGATATCGCCGACCCTCCCAGACGACAGCCAGATCTGTCGTGTCGAGTGAGAGCCGAACCTTGGAGAGCAGTGCCGCCAACCGTTGCGCGAGGTCATTCATGCGAGCCTGTATAAGCGCCATCCGCGAGCGGGCGAGAGCCTGCGACGCAGGAGCCGCTCAAACGTAGACGGACGTGCCGCTCTGCCACGGGCCGGGCGGGTCATCGCCCCGCGACGTCAGGATCAGCGGCCCATTGTCCGTGATGGCGATGGTGTGTTCCCAGTGCGCCGACGGTCGGCGGTCGGCCGTGATGACCGTCCACTCGTCGCCTAGCTCGATGGTCTCCTTCGTGCCGAGGTTCACCATCGGCTCGATGGCGATGACCCAGCCGCTCTTCAGCCGCTTGCCCGTCCCGGGGATCCCGACGTTGGGAACCTGCGGCTCTTCGTGCAGGCGGCGCCCGACACCATGGCCGCAATAGTCCTCGACGACCCCGTATCCGAACGTCTTGGCGTAGGTCTCGACGGCGTTTCCGATGTCGCCGATACGATTGTCTGGAAAACACTGGGCGATGCCGCGATACAGGCTCTCACGTGTGCGTTCGACGAGGAGGCGCACTTCGTCGCTCACCTTGCCGACGAGCCAGGTGCAGGCCGAGTCGCCGACATACCCGTCGAGGGTGGCGCCGCAGTCGATCGAGATGAGGTCCCCGTCCTTCAAGATGCGTTGCGCCGACGGGATGCCGTGGACGACCTCCTCGTTGATGGACACACACAGCGACGCGGGGAACGCGGTCGTCTTGCCCGCTGCATACCCCTTGAACGTGGGCGTCGCGCCGGCCTTACGGATACGAGCCTCGGCCACGCGGTCGAGCTCGAGCGTGGACACACCTGGCTTGATGAGCTCACGAAGCTCTTTGTGAACGTCGGCGACGACCTGTCCGGCCCGGCGCATCTTCTCTAACTCGGCTTTCGACTTGCGTACGATCATGCGGCGGCGCTTAGCACGCCGCTCCTATGCGGAGCAATGACGAGGGCGATCTGGCCCACACCCCAGAGTCCGTCGCCGGCACACCGCAGCGGGCCGTGGCGCGGCGGTGGGCCCGGCGATTCCCTGGTCACAGCTGTTGAGCCGGCATTGGCGCCCCTCTCCACCCGGGTCTGGTCCGGTGACAACGCGGCGCGCCCCGAGTTGAAGCGGCATCACTGCAATGGTAGCCATGCCCGTATGTCGGAGGCCCAGCCCAGAACCGTGACCACGCCACTCATCCCGAGGAAGGGGCGCCTGCGCCTGCTCGAGGTCGCGCGCGAGGCCATCTTTCAGCGCCTCTCGCGTGGCTCGGTGCCCCCCTTCACCGTCCCTGAGCCGGAGCTGCAGCCGACCGTCGGCGCTTTCGTCAGCCTTCACCTCGACGGCCACCTGCGGGGCTGCATCGGCACCCTGCAGACCGAGCGCCCCCTGCACGAGACCATCGCCGAGATGGCGATAGAAGCG
>Ga0247843_1006441_pt1 | contig 15347 bp, 10 predicted proteins | sample LaCruzMarch2017__FD_192420 | JGI IMG/M metagenome (GOLD analysis project Ga0247843, IMG submission 192420) | Freshwater microbial communities from meromictic Lake La Cruz, Castile-La Mancha, Spain - LaCruzMarch2017_8m | ecosystem: Environmental > Aquatic > Freshwater > Lake | place: Spain... | reverse complement strand
CTGTACCGGTTCGATGCGACCGGTCTCATGGTCGAGCGCTTCGTACCGGTCGGCGCCAACAACTACGGCGTGACGTTGGGAACCGAGGCGTTCCCAGCGGTGTATGCGCAGCGCCGCGACAACCGCGGGTTTGAGGCGATTGCGGTGTGGGATGACCAGCTGTTCTGCTTTGTGCAGAGCCCGCTGGACAACCCGGACGTGGCAAACGATGCGAACTCCAAGGCATCGCGGCTGATCCGCATCGCTAAGTTCAGCCCGGTGAGCCGCAGCGTCGTTGCTGAGTACGCGTACATCTTGGAGGGCGGCGCCAGCGACAAACTCGGTGACGCGTGCGCCTCCGGCCCCGGACGTTTCCTGGTGGTCGAGCGCGACAGCGCCGTTGGCTCATCCAGCCAGAAGCGCATCTACGAGATCGACCTTGCCGGTGCCACCGACCTTTCAACACTCTCTGCCGCGATCGCTGGTCCCGGCGGAACGCTTGATCGCATGACCCCGGCTCAGCTTGCGGCTGCTGGCATCGTGCCCGTTCGCAAGACGCTGAAGGTTGACCTTGCCGCCGTGGGGTACGCCGCGGTTGGCGACAAGGTGGAGGGTCTGGCAATGCGCGACCCGTCCACGATCTTTGTACTCAACGACAACGATTTCCAATTGCAGGGCACGTTCGACCGTGCTACCGGCCTGCTGACTCCGAATCCATCGCCTGCGTCGACGGTCCTCGGGATGATCACGTTCTCTGGTAACGGTCTTGATCCGAGTGACCAAGACAGCGCCAATGCCATCCGCGGATGGCCGGTCGACGGCGCCTACATGCCGGACGCGATCGCCGCGTTCCGGTCCAGCGGACAGGATTACTACGTGACCGCCAACGAGGGCGACGCGCGCGAGTGGGGCAGCTTCGTCGATGGCACCACGGTGGCTGCGGTCACGCTTGATAAGCACGTGTTCCCCGGACGCAGTTGGCTTCGTGGCAACGCGCGCTTGGGCCGCCTGCAGATCCGCAAGGATCTTGGCGACCTTGACGGCGACGGCGATTTCGACCGCATCGTGTCCTACGGCGGACGTGGCTTCACCATCTGGGCCGCAGATGGCAGCCGTGTGTGGGATTCCGGCGATCTGCTTGAGCAGGTGACGGCATCCACGTATCCGCTCTACTTTAATGCGAGCCACACCAACAACACGCGCGACAATCGCAGTCGCTCGAAGGGTCCGGAGGCTGAAGGCGTCACTGTCGGCGTGGTTGCAGGTCGCCAGTTCGTCTTCGGCGTCTCGGAGCGAGTCGGCGGCTTGTTCGCCTTCTGCGTGGACAACCCCGCATCGCCAAGCTTCGAGGGCTACTTGAATAGCCGCATCTTCACGGCACTTCCATCGAGTGGCAACGCTGGCGACCTGGGCTCTGAGGGCGTGTGCTTCGTCCCCGCTGCGCAATCGCCGAACGGCTATCCGCTGGTACTTGTGGCGAACGAGGTCAGCGGCACGCTCTCAGTCTTCCAGGTGAACGCTATCTGCGACGCCATCGGCGACCTGAATGCCGATTGCATCGTCAACGGACTTGACCTTGCCCTGCTCCTGGCCACGTGGGGACCGTGCACGTCACCGTGCCCGGCCGATCTGGACGGAAACGGCTTCGTTGACGGATTGGACCTTGCCTTCCTTCTGGCTCGATGGGGCTGAACAATTCGAACAATGTCCGAACGGCAACTGCATCGGTTCTGAACGCGTTGCTCACAGAGGTGGCTTAGTTTGTGGTGTCTAGGAGGTTCGGTCTAAGGGGCAACGTGGCGTTCCAAACGTCCACGGTCATTCGTCTTCTGCTTCGCTTCCTTTCCCTTTCCCTTCTTTGGAGCCATCTCAATGCGTTACTCCCTTCTGTCGGCCCTCGTGGTCACGTCTGTCATTGTTCCCGCCGCGCACGCCGGCATCGTCATCACCGAGGTGATGAGTTCGAGCGGCACCGGTGGAACCCCCGACTGGTTTGAGGTCACCAACGACGGCAGCTCCGCCGTGAGCCTCACCGGCTGGAAGATGGACGATGGTTCCTTCAACATCGCCGCCGCAGTTGCCCTCAGCGGCATCAGCTCGATCGGCGCTGGTGAGTCGGTGATCTTCATCGAATCCGCAGCCGGCGCAGGCGTCGCCTCCTTCCGCACCTTCTGGGGCGGCCTGACCAACGTGCAGGTCGGCTACTACTCGGGCGGCGGGGTCAGCTTCAGCTCCGGCGGCGACGGCGTCTGCCTCTTCAACGACCTGAGCGTCAACGTGAACCAGGTCAGCTTCGGCGCCGCGACCACTGGTTCCAGCTTCTTCTGGGGCTGGGATGCGCAGGGTGCGATCGACCCGAACTATTCGGCTGTGGTGAGCACCGTCGGAACGATCGGCACGCAGGTCGGATTCGTGTCTGCGGATGCGTTGGGCAACATCGGCTCGCTCGGCACTGCGATCTTGGTCCCCGCCCCGGGCGTGGCCGCTTTCGCAAGTCTCGCGCTGGCGATCCGCAGCCGTCGTCGCGCCTGATGCCGACGCTGGTGTGATTTGACATCCGATCCCGCGGGTCGCGTAGGCGGCTCGCGGGATCGGTCTTTTTTGGCGTATTGGTGCGTGCTGTGCGGCGCCCCTGCGGCGGAGCGTTTGTGGTGGGTCAACCTGCGATCAGCCGTTTGAGTTCGTTGGCCAGCCACATTTGATCAGCCTCTGCTGGGCACAGCGGGTGTTCACGCAATCTGATCCTGCCGATGCCAGTTGGGGCTACGAATAGTTCATCAATGGTGCGCATCGCAGCCGCGATCACCGGGTCTTTGGAATATTGCAGCGCGAGAATCTTTGCCGCGCCATCCTCCGCCTCGGTGAGCATGGCGATGATTCGGTACAAGTCGAGCGCGTGATGGCGACCTTCGTCCTTGTTGGCGTCGTTGATCCGATCACGGAGCGCGCCCAGCTTCATCAGTGCGAACGGGAACGCCTGTGGAACCAGGACTTCGCTTGATCGATTTCCATCGCTGACAGAAAGGCGAATCGGTTCGTACTCCACGCCAATGGCGTCGTTAGCAGCGCGAGCGTGCAGGCCGGAAGTTCCGATTGGCTTAACGCGGATACTGTGCCGCTCGGTTTGACTTTCGAACTCTCCCAACGGTCCGACCATAAGGTCAATGATGACCTTTCGCCCACCAACATCTCGCGCGAACTTCATCCACTTGGCGTCCTCTTCTACGATGAACCCAAGTTGATCGAGTACTTGTCGTAGCCGGTCCATGTGCGCGGCATCTGCGACAATTTCAGCACGAAGGAACAAGTCGATGTCCTGCGTTGTTCTCGCCTGCGGCCACTTGGACTTTGGGAGAAGCGTCTTCAGCCCAGACTTCTCAAGATGTAGTTGCTTCAGGTAGAGGCCAAAGCCGCCGCCGATCATGAGATTGGCGCCACCGCCCAGCGCGGCATCAAGATCAAGCACCGTGATGGTTAGTGGATCTGCTGGCATCATGACCTCATTGCGTTGGCGGTCTCGCGAAGGATCACCGTGCGAATGTCGTTCGCCATTTCCTTGTCGCGCTTGTCGCCGGAGGCCAACTCAAGGTACGCCTGAACTGGCGACGCGTAGGTCATTCCTGCCTTATTTTTTCTGGCATCGAAGAAGGGGGTTCGGTCACTGGTCTCGATGATCGTGAGGTCAGCGAAGCGCTCTGTCTCTTGGAAGAGACTTCCGGCACGAGCACGAATGTCCTTGAGACTTCCGCAATACGCGGTCAATTCATCGGATCGCATGCCTGCGGCGTAGTGATCTTGAGAAGCGGTTCCGGTGAGCACTAGTCGCGGAGTCATTGAGCTCTCGTTGGCTTGCTTCAACAGCGCGCCGATTGGTCCGGTCACTTTCACGCGGATGCTTGCTCGAACGGACGGCGGCCGAAAGTTCTCGCGAAGTTTGTCAAGAAGGGCGGCAGGCTGGACGAGCGTAATCCGTGCATCTGCACGTTCAACCAGCACATCCTCCGCCATGCGCGCGAGTGCCTTGGAGACCGTTGACATTGCGACGGCGCCGCCACGCGCTGCGATCGCCGCCTGAATCTCGCTCACGCTTGCAAAGCGCGGCTGAGTAAGAAACGCGCGCGGGACGATAGAAGTGGCGGCGCGGTAGGCGTACTTGCTCGGCTGCGATTCCGGATATTTATTGGGCTGGCCCGAGCGACGCAGGAGGAGACGCCCTGGGACGGTCGCGATACCGTTCCCACAGAGATCGATGCCGGAGACTCCTTCGTCCGCGAGCCGATCGAGCCGGCGTTCATCGAGGTAGGGCACGATGATCATCGGCGGAAGCCCAGCGGCCTGGCTGTAGCGTCGGACTTGCAGCAGCGCTTCGTCAATCGCCTTCGGGGTGCTTCGGCTCTTGCACTCGGCGGCAAAGTCGTACGTCTGGTTTTCCCAGCGCAGGCGCACTCGAATGTCCGCATTGGGGCGGCCCTTGGTCTTCTTCCAAGGGGTCAGTTTCAGATTCACCTGGGCCCCCCACGGCGCACCAAGCGCTTCAAGGAGTGCGGGGATCTCGGCTTCGGTGATGGGTTCCTGAGAACGCATGTCGTTCCAGTATATTATAATTTTCCGGATCCGGAAAATAATATATATATGGAAATTAATACAGGTCGTTGGAATACTGGGCTGGCACTTGAATCATGGATCGCCTGAGCCGCCCCTCTCAAAGCACCCCCAAATAGCACATAAGCGAAGGCACAAACCTTCGGCTTCAAGCTTTAAGAGCGGGTGAAGGGGTGGTGAATGAAACACAACCCGGCGAAGCGTGCGCTTGGCCAGCTTGGGTGGTTGTGCGTGACTTGTTCAGAGAGGGCAGGCGCCCCAACCGTTGAGCAGTTCGCCGAGGTCTGCGCCATTGACTTGGCCGTCATGATTGATGTCGCCCGTACATCCCGTCGTCCCAGCGGGGCAAGACCCCCAAGCACTGAGCAGAATGCTGAGGTCTGCGCTATCGACTGTGCAATTGCCAGTCAGACTCGATGGGCACTGCGGGCATGCCGCTTCGAGTGCGATGGTGTGGGCGTTGCCCCCCGCGATGCTGGAGCATGGACCAAGATCCGCGGGCGTGTTGCACTGGCCGTAGTAGTTGTATCCCCAGCACCGGACGACGCCATCAGCGCATGCGCTCTGCTCGCCCGCAACAACGCCCGCCGCGAGAAACGCAGCGACAAGCCCCGTCCACACGAGGAGTGGACACGTCCGCCCGGTGTATTCAGTTGTCCTCATAGTTCTGAAGGTACCACCGTTCTCGCGGGATTCCAACAACAATCTCGTGCTCGGCGCGCCATCGACCCCCAAAAAGCGCAGAAGCCGAAGGCACTAACCTTCGGCTTCAAGCTTTAAGAGCGGGTGAAGGGACTCGAACCCTCGACGTCCACCTTGGCAAGGTGGCACTCTACCACTGAGTTACACCCGCAAAACCTCCGGTCGGGCGCGCAACCGGCTACTTCGAACTTCGCGCGCGCCCGAACTCGGAAAGAGAGATTGTAGTCACAGCCGACAGCGTGCGCAAGGGGTAACTGCAACTTGATAACACGGCGGACGTTGCCTACATCCCAGCCCAACGGGGCCGAACAGCATCGACACGACGCTTCATACGATCCCCCACATGCAAGCCCAAATGTACGCCGTTCGCAGCAGCGTCGCCACCATCATTCGCGCCTCCGCCATCACCGGCGCATGCCTCGCCGCAGCCTGCACCCCGAACGCAACCAACACCAAGAACACACCCAATGCAACGCCCGCGCCATCCACCGCGCTGGCATCCACGCCCACCCACATCGCCGTCCTCGCCGCCGAGACCGGACCCATGTCGCCCATCGGTCTCAGCGCCATGCGCGGCGCGCAATTGGCAATCACTGAACACAATCGCGCGGCCACACTCCGCTTCGACGCCGAGTGCATCGATACGCAGAGCTCCTCCCCGCGCGCCACGGAAATCGCCCGCGCCGCCGCCGCTCGTAACACCATTGGTATCGGCTTCACCGACAGTGACCCCGCGCTGGTTGCCATTCCTGAATTCACACGCATCGGTAAGCCCTTCGTGGTGATCGGCGCAACGGATCCCAAACTGCCCGGCCGCTGCGGCGCTGGCACATTCCTTGCATGCTTTGGCGACGACGCACAAGCCATCGCCGCCGCGGACTTTGGAGCGGCACACTTTGGGAAACGCGCACTGGTCATCTTTGACTCGCGCCATGAATACACACGCACCGTGGCAAGCTTCTTTCGCAGCCGATTTGGAAATGAAGTCGGCGGCAGCGCCGTTGCAGAATTTGACCTCAGTTTCACCCCCGCGCCCGCTATCGCGCCGCACCTGGTTGCGCCGGCCAACAACGCCGACTTCATCTTTGTTGCCTGCATGCCAGAAGACATCGCCGCAGTACTGAAGTCCGTTCGCTCTGCACTGCCAATAACGCCAATCATCGGCGGCGATTCGTTCGACTGCGATGCTGTACTCCGCACACCCACTGCCAATAGCCAAGCAAGCGCGAACGCCGCTTCCGCAACCGCCCCCACCAACCATGTGTGGTTCACCACCCACGCGTGGCTTGGCGCCGGCGCCTCGCCCGCCGCGCTTGCATTTGTTGCTGCGTATTCCGCCGCGTACGGAACCCCGCCAGTCAACGCGTTTGCGGCACTCGGTTACGACGCCGCCCGCCTTGCCATCGACGCACGCACGCGCGCCGGCAGTGATGATCCGAAAGCCATCGCCGCTGCACTGGCCGCCACCACTGACTTTCACGGCGTCACCGGCACGATCAGTTACGCGAACGGTCCCGTTCCAAAGAAGGACGTCTGGATGGTTTCAGTAACGAATGGCACACTGCAACTGGCGCGATAAAAATACTCACGCGCTCGCCAGACAGGCCGAGCGCGTGAGCGTGGGGGTTAAGAATTCGCTGACTGTGCGTTGGTGCCGAACGCGTCCATCACATCACTGGCATGCACCCCAGGCGCTCAGGAGCTGCCCAAGATCCGAGCCATTCACTACGCCGTTGCCGTCAAGGTCGCCAGGGCCAGAAAGTCCCCATGCGCTCAGGAGCAACCCAAGGTCCTCGCCACCCACCACGCCGTTCCGCGCGTTGATTGGGGCAATGTCCGCTGGGCACGCACCTGGGTAACTGTTCGGATCCGATGGATCAGTAGCCGCAATCACTTCATCGCGGTCGAGCGCGCCATCTCCGTCGCGATCAATACCCAATCGACGCGCCATGCCTGGAGGCACCAGCGTGTAAGTGACTTCATTGCCACTAGTGGCACCAGCAAGCAGGGCCGCGGCAGTGATAGTTTCGCCAGTCAGGTCGCTCACAAAGCTTCCGGATTGCAGCAGCCAACCGCGCGCCACGCCGTCACGATTACCCTTGGCAATCAAGCCAACTTGTGTGCTCTGGCTTGTTGCCAACGTAATGAGCTGCGTAATGCGCGCACTGTCATCACCACTTCCGCCCGCGTTGCGCGCGGTGACTTGCTGACCAGCGCCAGCATGCGTGTCCGTACCGAAACTCAACAGGAACGCTTCCACGTCACGCCGTTGCGTGGAGCCAGTGGCACCAGCAGGGAATCGGAAGCCAATGTTGAGAACATCCTGCAGCGTTGCTTCATCGCCACCGTGATCGAACCCGAAGCCGCGGTTGTTGACCAGCGAACTCTTGTTGGCGCCGACCTTTCGGTACGTGTCGCGCAGTGGCGAATTCTTGCGGTTCTGCGGCTCATTTGCCGGTGGCGGGGCAGGGATATCAACCTTCTGATTGGTGCCAGTGATCCCAGCGTGGCAATTGATGCACGTGAGTCCGGGAGGCGCGCCAAAGATCTGCGAGGTGTTAAAGATGGTCTGACCAGCAGTTGGATTACCCGTGCCGCCCGTACCGGTGACCACGCCACCAACGATCGGAATGGAAGTCTTCAGCGTGTTGTCAATGTTGCGGTTTGGGTTTGGTCCAAAGGTGAGCGATGCAACATAGTGCTCCATGCTGGCCATCTCTGTCACGGTGATTTCACTGTCACGCCCCTGCAGATGGACGTACGCCTCATTGAACTCAGCAAGATCATTCTTCTCGCCGCGCCAGTGGAACGGCTCGGTGCCGATGATTCCAAAGAGCGTCTGCGTCGTCATCGGTCCCTTCATCGGGTGCCAACTAATGCAGCCCGGTACTTGGCACGATTCATCAAAGAGCTGCACGGTGCCTTGGGTATTACCAATGTCCCACGCCACACGATCGCTCCGTGCATCCACATGGCACGATGCGCAGCTTGACTGCCCAAGGCCGGAGGTGAGATGCGTATCGAACAGGAACTTGCGCCCCTCCTTCACGGTGGCAGGCGTTGGATCATGGAACGCAATCCGTGCAATCTCAGAATTGGTGGCGGTGCTGACTGCAGACACCGATCCTTCAAATCGATTCAACACATAGAGCCGGCTGCCATCAGCATTCATGACAAGACCCGTTGGGCCTTCGCCAACATTGATGGTGGCAGTGCGCCCGCCGCCGGCGTCAAACCCAATCACATTGTTGGAACCAAGACCAGCAACCCACGCTGTGCCGTTTGGGCTGAATGCCACTCCGCGCGGATCACCAATCGACTGCAATCGATTGAGCACCGATGTGGTGGCGCTGGTGTATGTGAGGTGCGGATTCATATCAATCACCGTGCCCGGACCTGCGCCGCCAGCAAGGCGTGCAGCCACACACTTCACAAACACGCCGTTGACATTCTGCTCAAAGCGCAGTTCGTTGCGTGATTCCATGCCGATGGCAACCACATCGCCATTGGGCGCAGTGCCGATGCCGGCAACGATGGTCATGAGACCCTTCACGTAACTCACTGAGTTGGTCTGCGCGTTGATGACAGCAATGTCGTTGTCGTGCTGGTCCCACGTGACAAAGCTGGTCCAGTTGCGATTGTTTCCATCAAGCCACTGGTTGGTGGTGGTGTTCTTGCGAACGATTTGACCAACCCTTGGCGCAGTGCCGTTCGATGCAGCCTTCGCGGGGCTGAAGGTGGTGCCAGCATTCGGAGGCGGATTCACGCCGCCGTACGGACCACTTGCCAGACTCACCGTTGCGTGCGGCAACATGGTGGAGTGATTGCCCGATTCAAAGATGCCCAAGTAGACGGTATTGCCATCGGCACTCGCGGTGAGTGCGCGCGGTTGACTGCCGGCAATCGCCACCGTTGTCACGGTCGCTGGGCTTGCAGCATCAACCACCGCCAGTCGCTCGGCAAGTGACAGTGAAACGAACGCTTTCTGCGGAGTGCCCGCAAAGACCACGTCCGATGGCTCGTCGCCGATCAAGATGGTTCGGGTGACGCGCATGGTGGCAAGATCAACCACGCTGACGGAGTCAGAAATCTGATTGACAACCCACGCTTCCGTTGCACTGCGCGCGCGCACCGACACGGGGTCAAGACCAACCGGCACTGAGCCGCGCTTCACCGGCGAGCCGCCCACAACGTCGTACACCTCCAGGCGCGCATCGGCAGTATTCACGGCGAGCAGGACGAGTCCGTTTGGCGTGAGGTCGATGGGGTGCGATTGCGGTGATTCCCAGTTCACAAACGAGCCGCTCTGCGCAACAGCTGGCAGGGTGATGGCGAGTGCGGCGAGGGCGGCTGTGTGGAAAGTGCGCGTCATTGCAACCACCTGTTGCCCGACGCGGCGGCTCAGGGACAGCGCCGGCGAGAATTGTGGGTGGCCACCAGTGCGTCCCATTCCGGTCCGAACGCGGATTCGTAGTTCTTCCAGCGGCCGATCGAGGTTCGATTGATAGGGCGTCGGACTTGCTCATGGCTCAGGGTCAACACCGTGCGGGTGTTGTCCTCCGGGCGCAGCATGTCAGATTCTTGGGCAATTCCCAGGAACTTGGTCACCCGCTGCGCGTGTCCGTCGGGGTCTTCGATCAAGTCTTCGTACACAATGTCTTCGTGGCGAATCTTGAGTGCGGAGAGTGCTTCCATGGAGAGCGCGCGTTCGGCGGTCATGACCTCGCGGATGCCGCCAAGCGAACCGGTCCATCCAAAGTGCTTGGGGTTGAAGCTGGAGAGATACAAACTCACCGCCGTGTCGCGTGGATCACGGGTGATGTGCATGCAGCTTGCACCCGGAAGAATGGCGGCAACGGCAGGCAGCCAGCGCCATGTCTGCAGCGACTTGTCTACGAGCCACGCCTTGTCTGCAACGTCTGGCGTCCGCGCGCCGGAGATGTAGTTGTTCTGAAACATCACCGCATCTTCTGGACTCATGGTGCCAAGTCCGCGCGGCCATGCGCCCGCATGAACCAACGAATCTCCAAGCGCCATGATCCCTTCGTACTCGCCGATTCCAGCGACGCAGGAATGACGGTCAAGCATTTGCTCAAGGAGCGTTGTGCCACTGCGCGGCATTCCCACAATGAATGCAATGCCCTCCACTTGCGGAACGCGCGGGTTGAACCATGCCTTGCCATTGGCAAGTAGTTGCCGCTGCGCATGCACATCCGCGTGCATGTCGGAGAGGTTGAAGACGGGAGCCGTGTTCTCGTGGATGTACGTTGCCAACTCCCACGCGCGGCGATATTCGCCAGCAGAATCAAGCAACAGCACCGCTTCAAATCCGGCGTTGCGCCGCATGGACATTTCGCCTGGCTCGCGTGCGATTGCTTCAAACTCAGCAACTGCGCCTTCGCGGTCATCTTTCGCGCGCACGCGTGCCGACATGATCCGGCCGCGCACGTCAGTGAGCCACATGCCACCTTGCTCAACCAAGGCCTTCATTTCCGCGCGCTTTCCGGTGCGGTGCAGGATGTCTGCCAGGAAGATCGTTGCATCAAGCGCATTCGGCGCCTTGCGCGCAATCAACACGCGCAAGCGATCAATGGCCTTATCGCTGCGAGCGAGGTAGTGATCAACGATCGCCCACGCCATGCCAATGCGGTGGTCGCCAGTGATCATGCGCTCCGCGCGTTCGAGCGCTTCTTCTGCAACTCGCATGCGGTTCATGCCGATCGCGCAACGCGCAACGCCAAGCCAGGCCTCGCCGTCGCGCGGGTTGCGGCGCAACATGTCGCCCGCAAGATGCTTGGCATTCAGGAAGTCGCCGCGCTGCAGCAAGCGCTGAAGTTCTGCCCGTTGATTGACAGGAGGTGGCATGGAGTGGTGATGCTACTAGTGCCAGCCGCGCTGCCGCGCTGCCGCTCTGTGATTTGCGCGGTTAGTCCCACTCTGCGCCGAACGCCCACTCATAATTCTTCCAGCGCCCAATCGACGATCGGTTGATCGGCTTGCGCACCTGCTCATGGCTCAGAGTGAGCACGGTGCGCGCGTTTGATTCCGGCGCCAGGACGGTCTCTTCCATGGCCAATCCCATGCGCTTCAGGCACCGCTCCATGTGGCCGCGTGGGTCGGCAACCAACTCTTCATAGACGATGGATTCGTGCGGGATTCCGAGCGTGTGCAGGGCTTGCGGCACCAGCGCCCGCTCGGCGGCGATGATGCGGCGGATGTTCGCCAATGAACTGGTCCACCCGAAATTCTTCGGATGGAAATTGGAGAGGAACAGGCTGACCGCCGTGTCGCGCGGTTCGCGCATGATGTGGAAACACGCGGCGCCCGGCATGACGGCTGCGACAGCGGGCAACCAGTGCCAGGTATTGAGTGACTTGTCGAACATCCACTGCGTATTGCCGCGCCGCATGGAAGCGATGCCGGACAGGTAGTTCTGCTGCATGGCGAGTGCTTCATCAGTGGGCAGCATGGCCAGTCCGGTTGGCCATGCGCCAGCGGAGATGACTGCAGTACCAAGCGTGTTGATTCCGTCGTACTCACCGATACCGGTCACCGCGGAATGACGATCAAGCATCTGTTCAAGCAGGGTGGTGCCACTGCGGGGCATGCCAACAACCAGCGCAACACCATTCACTGCGGGCGCGCGCGGCGTGAACCATGGCTTTCCGCGGGCGAGCAGTGCGGATTGCGCGTTGGCATCGGCAATCACTCCATCAACATCAAACCGTTCGCCGGTGGTGGCATGCAGGTGTTCTGCAAGTGCGAAGGCTCGGCGGTACTCGCCGGCAGCGTCAAGCATGCGGACGGCGTCGAAGCCGGCGATACGGCGTGCCAGGGCAATCGCGTCGCTGCGTGCGAAGGTTTCCAGTCGCTCGGCAGTGCCGGTTGGGTCAGTCAGTGCGGTGACGCGCGCTGTAAATATCTGCGCGCGTGGGTCGGAAAGCCAGTGGCCGCCACTACTCACAAGGGTTTGCAGTTCTTGGCGACGCCCGGCGCGGTGAAGCACCTCTGCGAGGGCCATGGTGGCGTCCACCGTGTTCGGTGCTCCTTTGGCGATCAGGCCGCGCAGGCGGTCAATGGCAGCATCGCTCCGGCCGAGCCGGTGATCAATGATGGCGCGCAGCAGGGCAAGATCGTGCGACGCCCCGTTGAGGCGTATGGCGCGTTCAATTGCCTCATCCGCTACGGTGAGGCGCCCTAAGGCGAAGGCTGCCCGCGCTTGGGCGTGCCACGCCCGCAGATCTCTGGGATTTCGGCGCAGGCTGATTTGGGTTCTCTGGAGCACTTCCCCGAAGGCCCTGCGTGCCAGCAACGCATCTAAATCAGGGATTTCAGGGGATGCTGGCATCGGCAGGGGGACTTTACCCTGAGGGGAATCAAATATTCACACATTTCATTTGCAACTCATGGAATCGAGGGCACTGTTGTTTCAGATCAGTCGGGCTTCCCTCCCCTGATCGGAATTGTTCCCTGCTCTTTGTTCCCTTCCCGTTTCCCTTATTTCAGGATTTACAACATGAAGACTTTCATCGCCTCCGGCATTGCCGCTGCTGCCCTCGTTTCAGCTGCTTCAGCTGACGTGACCATCTCGTTCACCAATCAGACATGGACTGGCTTCAACTTTACCGAAGCCTTCGCAGCAGGCAGCCTCAGGGGCGTCCTGACCGGCGTTTCTGTCAATGCGACGCTCGATGCTTCGGTCGCTTTTGCCTACGCTGACGACCTCTGCGTCTACATGGACGCATCGCCACTCAGCACTGGTGGACTGCTGCAGGTTGGTGGTTACAGCAACCTCGGCGCTACGCAGCGCTACTCCTGGCCAAACGGCGCCGATAGCGCACCGGGAACACCGGTGTTTGGCACGGTGACTTTGACCACCGCCATCGACATGGATCGCAACCCCCTCCAGTCCATCTGGGTCGGTAACGGCTACGGTGCTGCTGGAAATTTGGGCATCTGGACCGGCACCATCACGCTGATCGGCGTGACTCCTGCTCCGGGCGCAGTGGCGCTCTTGGGACTCGCTGGCCTCACCGGCCGTCGTCGTCGCGCCTAAAGCGCACTGACGATCTGAGATACGAATGACACCAGGGCGATCCGTACGGGTCGCCCTGGTTCTTTTTTCAGCGGCACCGCAGGTGCACTCGTATCCTGCACCCATGAGCGCCGGCACCATCGCTGAGATCGAGCAACTGCTGAACGCCGGGCAGGCGGCGGATGCCCTGCGCTCGGCGGAGCGTCTGTGTGCAAAGTCGCGGCGTCATGTGCTTGCATGGCTCTGCGCGGCTCAGGCGCACACCATGCTGGGAAACGTGAACGCTGCGGACCGTGCGATTGAAACTGCCTTTGCACTTGCTCCCACGGACGACCGCGTGAGACTCATCGGTGGTCGGGTGGATCAGCAACTCGGGCGCATGGATCGATCGGCTGAACGCCTTCGTGCCGTCGCCCGTGGTCGCAGTCCAGACGCGCGCGAGGCGTGGATGGCGCTGTGCGACACGCTGTACATCGCGAACCGCATCCAAGAATTGCGCGATGAAGTGGCGCGCCCAGTTTCGTGGTCCGATGATCTGCGTTACGCGTTCCACGCTGCGCGCGCCCATGCCTCCGCCGACCCGGAACGCTCGCTCGCAACGTTCATGCAGGTGGCTACCGAAGCGCGTTGGCCAGCCATACGCCGCGTGGCTGGCTTTGATGCCGTGCGCATGCTTGACAAGGCGGGTCGTTATCAAGAGGCGTTTGCAATGGCGCAGCGCGTGCATGCGGATACGGGCGCGCCATTTGATCTTGAGGGCGTGCTCGGTCCACTCCGCATGCAGCGCGAGTTTCTCAGTGACGCACGTCGACGCAAGCGTCCCGGCGCATCGTGGATGTTCGACAAGAACCTGCGCGGATGGCGACATCTTCCAGCGATTGCCGCCGTGCTTCCGGGTACGCGGTGCATCACCGTGCTGCGTGATCCGCGCGACACGGCGATCAGCATCCTGCTTTCGTATTTCCATCCGATCAACAACGGCTGGACGGCATCACTGGAATCGATCCGTCAACTCATGGAGGCGCGTGATGCCATTCTGCCCGATGCGCTGGCTGCGCTTGGGCTGCCGCATGAAGTGGTCTACTACGAAGACTTGGTGGATGCGCCGGCGGAGAACGCTGCGCGTTGCCTACGAATGATGGCGCTGGAGCTGACGGGCGAAGTGCTCTGCCCCGAGGAGAACACGCGCGTGGCGTTCACGCTGAGCCATGCACAGGTGCAAGCGCCTATCAATCGTTCGTCCATCGGCCGATGGCGCAATTACCAGTGGGCGTTCGGGCCGGAATGGGACTCACTGGTTGCGCGGCACGAATCGCGCCGTCGGTGAGTTTCTCGCGGCCGGACGTAGTCGCGGATCGTCGGTCGCGTTATCTGAAACGGTGGTGCAAGGTCACTGACGTTGATCAGCCGGACCGCACTGCGCGAGCGGGTGGCGTCGGATCGAGCCCATCCGGCTGGTTGTAACCTTTGAGTGCGTCTATGTGAAACCTTTGATAGCGTCTATGTGCAACTTTTTGATCCGGCTATCTGAAACTAGTCAGGCATACGCCAACCAGGCGACGCTTCGACATCTGCCCGGCGATCCAATGTCAGCACCATCGGTGGCGGTAGACTTTGCCCCGCTTGGTGCATGCAACGCGCCTCTTGGAACAACATGATCCCCATGATTCACACAATCGCCGCCACCCTCGTCAGCCTTTCCATCGCCTTCGTTGCCTCCACCCAGGCGCCAGCCGTTGGCAACGCCGCGCCTCCCGCGAGCGCCCCCGCGCCTTCGGCTGGGAACAGCGCTGCCCCCGCGCAAAGTGCCGCCATGCCGGCGCACCCCAATCTCTGGCCGCAGGACATCACTTCCAACGGCAAGACCTACCGCGTCTTTCAGCCGCGCGTCACCGGCATCGATGGCGCGCGTGCCTACTTGGTCACGCAGGTTTCCATGGACGGCGCTGATGGCAAGACCGTCACTGGCAACGCACAGTTGCAGGCCGAGATGATGGCCGCCGATGTTCCCGGCGAAATTGAGATCAAT
>Ga0247843_1006440_pt1 | contig 15349 bp, 21 predicted proteins | sample LaCruzMarch2017__FD_192420 | JGI IMG/M metagenome (GOLD analysis project Ga0247843, IMG submission 192420) | Freshwater microbial communities from meromictic Lake La Cruz, Castile-La Mancha, Spain - LaCruzMarch2017_8m | ecosystem: Environmental > Aquatic > Freshwater > Lake | place: Spain... | reverse complement strand
ATTGCCGAACGACTGGCTGGATCCCGAAAGCTAAAAATGGCCGAACAGGCCGATTGACCTAATCCCTATGCTTGCGGCACTTCTGGCATTTCGGCTGCGGAGATAGTTTATTATTTACCACCAAATATCTGAAGTCATTGAAGGATAGCCGAATGCCTTCCCTGTAAAATCCCATTTATTCCGGACTTTTCTCCGAAATTCCCTGCTTCTCCTGACAACCTGCCACACCGGCAGGTTTTTTTGTGGCCCGGAAACTACGCGAACCGCGTATCACGTTTATCGAGGAATAGGCACTGCTAGGGTTGGCTGTGATCAGCAATTCAATTCCCTCACAGCGAGCACCGGCGTCCAATTTCTAGCAAGTTCTCACCGGTTCTAGCCAAACCAGCGTAGAAATCAGCGTTGCTGGAAAAATGTATGGCCATCGCGGTCAGTCGTATGGTAAATGCAAACAACATCATGAGTGCCGTTGAGGCCATTTTCCCGAGAGTTCGCGCCGAGTTGCTGCGTCTGCTTTTCGCCGATCCGGCCAAGGAATTCCATCTTCGTGAGCTGTGCCGCTTGAGCGACCTGTCCATTGGCACGATCCAGCAGGAGGTTGGAAAACTGACAGCAGCCGACTTGCTCGTCGCGCGGCGAGATGGGAACCGGCTTTACTACCGGGCCAACACCCAGCATCCCATTTTTCCTGAACTACAGGGAATCGCCCTTAAAACCACCGGACTCCGTGAACAGTTGGCCGAGGCGCTCGCCGGTGTCCCGGATATTGAAATTGCATTCGTCTTCGGATCTGCGGCGGCTGGAACTACGGGAGCTGGGAGCGACGTGGATGTGATGTTCGTCGGGAAAGTCGGACTGCGGACACTCGCACCGCGACTCCACCCGGTCGCATCCCGGCTTGGGCGCGAGATCAACCCTCATATTCTTTCCCGCGAAACTCTCGCCGCCAAGGCACGCGCCGGTGATGCTTTTATCACCAATGTGCTGGCGGCCAAAAAACTTTGGATTATAGGAGACACTGATGAGCTTGGAAAACTGGTCTAAAAACGGATGGCTGCGCCCATATCGCACGAGCCCATCACAAATTGCCGAACTTTTTGTCATTGCCACGCGCGATCTTGAAGACGCCAGGACCGAGCGCCTTTCGACCGACTGGCAATTTGGCATCGCCTACAACGCCGCGCTCAAACTCTGCACAATTCTCCTGTATGCCGAAGGGTATCGGCCGGAAAAGAATCTTGCCCACTACCGCACCCTGCAATCACTGCCGCTCATCCTTGGGCCAGAGCGGCAGGGCGATGCGGACTACCTCGACGCCTGCCGGAGCAAGCGCAACACGGCGGAATATGACTCTGCCGGTCACATCAGTCCGGAAGAGGCTCGCGAGTTGATCGAGTTTTCCGCTGAACTCCATCAGTCTGTGGTTGCCTGGCTGAAGGAAAAGCACCCGGAATTGCTCTGAAGCCCCGGCGATGCGATCACCGCATGGCGCGGGAATCTGCCTGGCGGCCAATGATCTCGACGATCTGGTTTTCGAGTTCGCTCTTTTTCTTGCCGGTCGGGATGTTGCCGAGGGATGAGATGACTTCCTTGAGGTCGCCGACCTTGAGTGCGAGATCCTTGAGGAGGTCGCGGGTTTGTTGGCGGCCCTGACAGGCACGGATGGCATCAACCGCCTCCTCCATCGATGCGGCCATCTGAACAGCTTTGGGCTTCTTGCCTTTGACACCAAGGGTTTTCGTTTTTGCTGCCCCCTCGTGGAGAGACAGCGAAAGCGTGAGCGCCCCGGATGCGATGCGGTCGGATTCCTCGTCTGAGAGACCGGCGACAAGGGCGTTCAGTTGCGTGAGGAGTTGGGTGGTGAATTTCGTATTCATACGGGATGGATGGCTGCAACGCGGTCAAGGAATTCGTCAACGAAACGGTTGAGGTCATCTTGGGCCTCAACGGACGAGGCGTTGGAAATATCGGACAACACGAGGGGCAGGCAGGACTCGGGAGCCGAACCAAAACCGGAGTTGTTCAGGCGGATCTGACTCTCGAAGATCGGCATCTCGATCGTCTTGACCCCGTTGATCATATTCTGCTGCTGGGCGATGGGGGCATCCCCGTAACGCTGAACCATCGTGAAGACGATCCCGAGGATCTGCGGGTTGATGGATTCGCGGGTGGAGCCGTCGTCAATTTTCAGGAACTCGTTAAATTCACCGACCAGGCGGGTGAGGTTGTGCCGGAGATAATCGATGCCGAGAGTGGAAAGGTAATCGGGCTTTGCCGGAACCAGGATGAGGTCGCTGGCGATGATCGCGTTCTTCGTGATGATGTTGAAGTTCGGCGGACAGTCGATGAGCGCAAAGTCGTAGGCGTGCTCGGGAATCAAATCCAGTTCGGATGCGAGGCGGCGATGGATCCGCATGTAGTTGCGCTTCGCGGTTTGGAGCGATGCCCCGCCGAGTTCCGCCGCCATTTCGAGATCCACATTGATCAGCCCGAGGTGGGAAGCAATGAGGTCGAGCCGGGCGGTCTCCGGGATGTGCGCCGCAACATGCTCCGGGGCGAACGCAAGCGGCGTCAGCGGGATGGGTGCCGCGGAATCCAGCGAGTCGAACCATTGCTTGATGGTCCCCGAGTCCTCGATCTCCTTCCATTTTTCCGGCGGGATGAACGAAAATGTCAGGCTTGCCTGCGGGTCCACGTCGATGAGCAGGACTTTCTTCCCGCGCGCGGCCAAGGCCGCTCCGAGGTTCGCGGTGGTCGTCGTCTTTCCGACGCCCCCTTTGTAGTTGATTACGGATATTGTCAGCATGGATTCAAAATGGCAGGTCGTCTCTTCTGAGGAAGCGGATCTGCGCGGGTCGGCCGATCTCCGCTTCCAATTTGGAGAGGAAGAGATTCGTGTTCCGGGGGATCGAAAACCAGCTCATTTTCGACACCTGCCCTTCCGGCACGCAGATAAAAACCGTATCGTCCTCGCAATGGCTGTATTCGAGCGAATGGATCAGGACCGCCTCGGTCTTTCGTTCCTCCGCGACAGCCTTTGCAACCCGCTCCCAGACATCTTGGAACCCCCTGTTCTGGGCATAGGGCTTGGCGCGGGACGGGGATTCGTCGTTGAGGAAATCCAGGCCGTTCCCGACATCAAGGCTCAGAGATTCGGGCAATTCTGCGGCGATGCGCAGCGCGCTCATGTATGTGGCCTGCTCCCAGGGTTTGTTCAGCAGCTTGATGAGCTTTGTCAAATCGGCGGCAACCGATGTGATCCCGGCACGCAGAAGCACCGGCGACTTGGAATCCTCCGCGACTTTGGAGCATTGATCCTCGTAGGCGTGAAGATGCTTGATCAATTCCACTGCCCGGCGCTCGGTCGTCGGAACATTGCCGTTGAGCATCTGGCTGATCGCCTCGGTGATCCGTGATGCGTTGTAGCGGAAATACGCCCGCAATGCTTCCTTGAGCCTCACCGGAGAGTTCAGTTCCCCGAGACCTCGCAATTCGTCCTTGCTCAGATGTTCGTTGATCGCCGGGGTCAGGTGATCGCGGATGAATGTGGACAAATCCCTGCTCCCCACCTTCTCCATCGCCAACTTCAAGGCGAAGCGGAACTCCATCGTGCATTTGAAGGAGATGTTCTGCTGGAAGTCTTGTTTGGGGTATCGCGGCATGGCTCGGAAGTGACTGTCTGGAGTGTGTAATACCAAATTTCAAACATGACGCAAGAATATATTGCATTGTTTGGTAGTAGCAACGATTACATGAGCGCACTCAATGAGAACAAACCAACAGAAATCAGCGGTCCGCAGGAACCACCGGGAAGCACCGATCACCGTGCGGATGGACAAATCCATGAAAACGCGCCTGCAGGAGCTCTGCCGGGAGAGCGATCTGACCGTGAGCCAATTGATCCGGCGGGCAGTGAAGCGGGAACTGGCCGCAATCAGCACCAGCTAGTTGACGGCCCGCATGACGAAGCACCCCGGCGGGGATTTGACAACCGCTTCTTCAGAAAAAGGAACCATGGCTATCCAAACCGACACCGATCCGACAGACCGAGAGAAATATCTCCGGAACATCGCCGTATCCGGCGCTGAAGACGCCGCCGAGTGCGCCAACGCCTTCAAGGATTTTTCCGACAAGGAGCCCCGCTGACATGGCCTTCCCGATTCTGCCAGGCATGGATTTCCAGTGGATCGACCCCGAGGGGACGCCAAATCGCCGGTGGCGGGCACGGATGCCGAGGGAGGTTTTCCAGCAGGTCGTCAACATCCGCCTCTACGGCAGCCATCCCCCACCTCCGGGCACTCCCCAGTTGTTTCTGAAAAAGGAGCGCAAGCCACGGGTGACAGATCCCGCATCCCCTGAACGCACCAAAACACGCCGGGCTCGCCGTAGCCGGGCAACAACCACCTGACCACTTTCGCCTCCCCGGAGGTGGTCGCGCCGGGCGGCATTGGACAACCAGCGACTCAAAAAACTGATCACATGACAAATCCAGCTGGCAGCCTCACCATCCAACGGGGCAAAATCACGCGGCCGCAGAAGGCAACGATCTTCGGGCCGGAAGGAGTCGGTAAATCCACCCTGGCATCCCAGATGCCAGAGCCGGTGTTCATCGACACGGAGGGCGGCACCCACCACCTCGATGTGGCGCGGTTCCCGGAAATCAAAACCTGGGACGATGTTGTTGCAGCAACAACAGAGCTCGCCACCACCGACCACGGGTTCAAGACGCTCGTCATTGACACGGCCGACTGGCTGGAAAAACGCCTCGCCGAGCATGTTTGTCGAAAGGCGAACAAGGACTCGATCGAGGATTTCGGGTTCGGCAAGGGGCACGTCATCGTTGCGGAGGAATTCGCGAAATTTCTGACGAGCCTCGACGTGCTGCTCAAGCGCGGGATGCACGTGATATTTCTGGCGCACTCAACGGTGAAGAAGTTCGAATCCCCGGACCAGGCGGGCAGCTACGACAGATACGAGTTGAAGCTGAGCAAGCAGGTCGCGCCGCTTCTGAAGGAATGGAGCGACCTCCTGCTTTTCGCCAACTACGTGACCAAGGTGGCTGAGGGCGACAGCGGAAAACGCCGTGGAGTCGGAGGGCGCGAGCGCGTGCTTTTCACCACCCACACTGCGGCCTACGACTCAAAAAACCGTCACGGTCTACCAGAAAAGCTGCCGTTCGCCTTCGAGTCAGTCGCCCTGGTGTTCGGTGTTCAGCCTCCGGCTCCAGCTCCGGCCTTGCCGCAGAAGTCGATGGCCGAGCGCCTCGACGAGGTGTTCGCGGGCCGTGCGGACAAAGTCCGTGGGTTCCTGGTCTCCCGGAGCCAGATCAAAGCGGACGGCACGTGGGCAGACATCCCGGCCAATTATGCCGAGCGGATCCTCCAGGACACAGCCAAGTTCCTCGACGCCGTGGAAAAATTCAGCGTGGCGGGAGGTGCCCAATGAGCCTGCGCCCCTCTGCCCTGCCGAAGCTGGCACTCTGCGCCTGCTACACATCCGACCCGAATCCCGGGCCTGCAGCAGGACGCGGCACATCTCTGGACATGATGTTCCGTGCACGCATTCAGGGGCTTCCACAATCCGAAGATGGATTCCAGCCGACCGAGGCGGACGACGACGCCGTTGAGTGGGCGGTCGCCACAGCCCGTGCCTTGGCCGGCGGCACCCCTATCATCACGAACGAAGAGGACTGCCGGGTCGCGATTCCGGGGATCGAAAATCCCGGCACCGCCGACGCGATCCTGCCCGAGCGCCTCGCCCACGCCGACCTGAAAACCGGCCAGAAGCGAAACTACCGCGAGCAGATGGCGGCCTACGCGCTCGGGCTTATGGAGCAGCATTTCGCCTCCGAGTGGACCGCGCACCTGCTCTTCTGCGACCAGAAGGAAGTCGTCACCCATCGGTTCACGTTCGACGAGGCCCGGCAGATCGTGGAGGCGGTGGTTCGGAAATTCCATGATCCGGACAAGCAGCCCTCCGTGAACGAATACTGCGGCTGGTGCTTGGAACGGGAATCCTGCCCAGCCCGCCTCGCTGAGGCCGGGAAGGCGGTCGCGGTGGCGGAGCCGGGATTACAGTTCGAGTTGGTCCTCGCCGACAACGACCGGCTCGGAAAGTTCCTATCCGCCTGCGGGATCTTGGACGATTTCCGCGAGCAGGCCGAAGCGGCGGCCAAGGAACGAATCGAATCCGGCCAGGTCATCTCCGGATGGAAGATCGCCTCCCGGCGAGGTCCCGAATTCGTGGGCAACGACGATGTGGGCCGGTTCGTAGCCGAGATCGGCATCGGCCCGGTTCTCGCCGCCTACGGCAGCCTCTCCGCCAAAAAGTTTCGCGAGCTCTGGGAGCAGAACCTCCCCGACAGACCGTTCCCCGAAGAACTCATCAAACACGGCAAAGCCAGCCTCACGCTGCGTGCCGCCAAATCAACAACCGCAGCAACCAAATAAACTACCATGCCATCATACAAAGCAGCAGAACCCGTCAGCCGGCCCGATTACGTCGAGGCCGGGGAATACACAGTCGAAGTCCTCAACGCCGATGAATCGGTCTCCAAGCAGGGCAACGAACTGATCGAACTCAAACTCAAAATCGAACCCTCGGGCGCGATCCTCTACGACAATCTGGTTTTTACGCCGAATGCGTTCTGGAAGATCGACGCGTTCCGGCTCGCAACCGGCGAGGAGGTCACTCCCGACGAGGAGGTCGAGATCACCGGCGACGGCCTGATCGGCCGCACCGGCCGCGCCCGCTTGATCGTCGAGGAATACAACGGCCGCAAGCGCAACAAGATTGCCGCCTGGCTCTCGCCCCAAGCCCCCGCAGCCGCCGCAAAGAAAGGAGGATCGAAAAATGAAAACGAACCCTTCTGAGCGCATGGGCCTGCGCGGCTATCAAGTCGAGGCGTTTAACGCCATCACCAATGGCTTCGGGGAATTCCAGAAGCAGCTTGCGGTGAAGCCGACGGGATCCGGCAAGACGATCCTCTTCGCCAAGCTGGCGGAGCACTATCAACCGCGGCGCACGCTCGTGCTCGCCCACCGGGAGGAGCTCATCAGCCAGGCCGTGGACAAAATCCGCAAGGCCACCGGCCTCGTCGCCGACGTGGAGATGGGTGACTTGCGCGCCAGCCTCGATGCACCGGTCGTCGTGGCGAGCGTGCAGACGCTCATGCGAGAGAACCGCCGGGAGCGGTTCCCTCGCGATCACTTCGGCCTCGTCGTGGTGGATGAAGCCCATCACGTGCTCGCGGATAGCTGCCTCTCGGTCATGCGCCATTATGACGAATACGCATTCGTCCTGGGCGTGAGCGCCACGCCGGACCGGGGGGACAAAAAGAACCTCGGGCGGTATTTCCAGAACATCGCCTACGAGATCTCCCTCCTCGACCTGATCAAGCAGCAGTGGCTCTCGCCAATCCGGGTGAAGACCGTGCCGCTCGGGCTCGATCTCAGCGGCGTGCGGACCACTGCGGGCGACTTCAACCCGGACGACCTCGCCCACGCCATCGAACCCTACCTCGGGCGCATCGCAGATGTGATGGTCGAAAACCGTGACCGGAAGACGCTCGTGTTCCTGCCGCTGATCTCGCTCTCCGAGAAGTTCGCGGCCATGTGCCGCGAGCGCGGGCTCACCGCCGAGCATGTGGACGGGCAGAGCCGCGACCGCGCGGGAATCCTCGCCCGGTTTTCGCGGAACGAGCCCCGGATCCTCAGCAACGCAATGCTGCTGACCGAAGGCTACGACGAGCCGTCGGTGGATTGCGTCGTCTGCCTGCGGCCCACAAAAGTCCGGGCTCTCTACAGCCAGATCGTCGGGCGGGGAACCCGTCTCTTCCCCGGGAAGGACCACCTCCTGCTTCTCGACTTCCTCTGGCTTTCCGGTGACCACAGCCTGGTCAAACCCGCCCACCTGATCGCCGGCAGCGCCGAAGAAGCCGCCCAGATCACTGAGAATATCGGCGACGAGGGCGACCTCGAGGAGGCGAAGGAGGCAGCGGATCGCGATCTGGCGGCGAGCCTGCGCAGGCGGCTTAAAGAAAACTGCCACCGCCAGTCCCGCACGTTCGATGCGCTGGAGTTCGCACTCTCAATCAACGACATGGACCTCGCGGATTACGTTCCCACGATGGCCTGGCACGACCACTCGGTCACCGCGAAGCAGGCGGAACTCCTCGCCCGTTACGGCGTGGACCCGGCGACCGTGAGCTGCAAAGGACAGGCATCGGCCATCATCAACAAAGTGTTCATGCGCTTCGACCTCGGCCTGGCCACACCGAAACAGGTCCGCATGTTGCGCCGGTTCGGGCACGCTCAGCCCGCTCTGGCCACGTTCAACGAGGCAAAGGCGTTCCTCGACATCCACCTCGGCGGCAGAAAGGCGGTGCTGGCATGAGCAAGCAAACCGCGCCGCCGGAATTGGTCGACTTCTGGGCAATCGAAAAACCCGAGGCCAAAGTCGTTGTCAGAGATAGAACGATCTTGATCGAAGGACCGTATCGTTATCCGATTGATGTGGACCGGATCACGGACCTGCGCGATCTGCTGGCCTGGGTTCGGCACCTCTCCCGCAAAACATGGGTCACCCGCAGAATCCTGGGCGAGTTCATCGACGTGGTGGCGGCACGCCAAGGCATCCACACGAGGATCGGTAAATGAAGTATCGCTCCCCCGTCCCCACGCCGCAGCTCCCGCGTCGCACGCTCGACTATCTCGAGCGCGGCGCGGCGGAGGGCCGGCGTAATGCCGAGCTTTTCGACGCCGCCTGCCAGTTCCGGGATGCCGGCATCGCTCCCGGCGAGGCCGAGGAGCGGCTCCTGGCGCGGGCGCTCGCTGACGGGCTCACCGAAAACGAGGCGCGAACGACGATGCGCTCGGCTCTCGCCCAAGGTGCGCGGGAGGCAATCCATCACGGGGGCGTCGCAAATCCCCCGCAACATGCCCCGCCGACGCAGACCAAACCCGAACTGCGTCCAAAATTTATTCCCGAGCCTATGGCTCTTCCCCCGCCGGTCGAAGGTGGTTTCATGCGGTTGCTCGAAACCTGCTTCCGTGAGGACGAGTTTGTTGCCATCGCCCCAGCCTCCGAAGACGACGACGGCAACATCGTTCCGAAGCGGGGGGTGACATTGACTGCGAGCGACTGGCGCAAGCGCGTCGAGTCCAAGCGTGGCATCGAGCGGTGCTTCTCCACCAAGCTTGGCCTTTTCATCCGGCTCAACCCGATGATCAAGGACGGGGCGAAGAACGACGAGGTGACGTCCTTCCGGCATGTGCTCGTCGAGTTTGACCGGGACATCAAAGGCGAGCTTATCCCGAAGGAAGTTCAGTTCGGGGCCATCGTTTCCAGCGGGTTCCCGGTCTCGGTCGTGATCGACTCCGGCAACAAAAGCCTCCACGCCTGGGTGCGGGTCGATGCCCCCGATGCCAACGAATACCGCCGTCGGGTGGGCATCATCTGGGATTGGCTCGAAGGGCTCAGTCTCGACAAGCAAAACAAGAACCCGTCCCGGCTTTCCCGCTGTCCCGACGGCTGGCGCACCGTGGACGGCGAGCTTCGCCAGCAGCGGCTCCTTGCGGTCAACATCGGTGCGAAATCCTGGGCGGAGTGGGAGAGCGCCAATTCGGCCGACGGACTCCCGGAGATCCTCTCCGGCTCCGAATTCATGGCCGTTCCGCAGTTGGAACCTCCCCAACTGATCGAGGGCGTCCTCCACCAGTCGAGCAAGATGATCCTGGGCGGGGCGAGCAAGTCCCGCAAAACCTGGACCCTCATTGATATTTGCCTCTCTGTGAGCGCGGGCACCCCATGGTGGGGGTTCAAGACGAAACGCGGACGTGTCCTCTACCTCAATTTCGAGCTCCCGGCATTCGCGTTCCAAAAGCGCGTCGCCCTGATTGCCGCCGCCAAAGGCATCACCGACTTTTCAGGATTCGACCTCTGGAACCTGCGCGGTTTCGCAACAGACTTTTCCGAACTGATCCCGAAGATCCTCTCCCGGATCAAGGAATCCAACTACGCGTTGATCGTCCTGGACCCCGTTTACAAGGGCCTCGGCAAGCGCGACGAAAACAAGGCCGGCGACATCGCGTCCCTCTGCAACGAGATCGAGCAGCTCGCCGTGAAATCCGGCGCAGCCGTGGCCTACGGTGCCCACTATTCCAAGGGCAACCAGGCGGCCAAGGATTCCATCGACCGGATCGGCGGCTCCGGCGTGTTCGCACGCGACGCGGACGTGATCCTCACCATGACCCCGCACGAGGACAAGGACGCCTACGTCATCGACCTCACCCTGCGTGCGCTTCTGCAGGTGGACCCGTTTGTCGTTCGCTGGCAGGCCGTCCACTTCGAGCGCGACGATTCCGCCGACCCCTCAAAGCTGCGCGATCCGAAAACCGCAGGGAAGACCTCCAAGGCCACATATCGGATGGGCAGCGTCGCGGATCGATACGCAGACGTGCTCAAGAAAATGCCTCCGCTCAAGCACGACAAAGATCCCGCCAACTCGGCCGTGGTCGCATTCATCTGCGATCAGGTCGCCAAGATGGAAGGCGAATGCTCAATCAAGGAAGGGCAGCGGATTTACTACTGCCTGGCCAATATGAAGAAGTGCTGCCCGATCGTCTTTGACCGCGCAACCCGACTCTACAGGGGGTGTGATTATGTGCCCTGACGATTTGCTTGTAAGGTTGTTAGTAAGGCTCCTTGTAAGGTTAGCAAACTTACAAGTGATCTTCTGGATCACAGTAAGTCGGATTACAGGCATCCTTACAGATATACGTAGTATATCAGCGCGAACCGATAAATCGGAGTTCGCGCGCGCTGATCGCCTTGATGGCTCAGCGCTCCAGTCTTTCCGGTCGCAGGAGCACTCGTTCCCAAACCTCCAAACACACAATCTCCCAACCACAGGAGTTGCCGCAGGGGAAGAGCCACCCCCTGACCAAACCCGCCCGCAATTCGCCGGGGCTGGCCAGAAAACCCGTTTCCCCGCCGCGGCAATGGGCAGACCGCACCCGACCGCTTTCATCCGCTTCTACGCCAATTTCTGTCCCGCCCGGCAAGTGTGGGGACCTTCCCTGCGGTTACACCGAGATCTGGCCCCTGCGCGGAATTTCCCCAGCGGACACATTCAAACAAATCGCCAACGCGATCACCACCTTGGATCAGTCGCCTTGGACATCGAGACGTTTGGTCCCCGGAAATCAGATGGCCTGAACCCGAACGAAAAATGAGCAACAACTACGCCGCATCCCAATCGGTGAAGAACGCCTGTTACAAACGGGAATACGAATCCTGGATTGCCGGGCTTTCGCCGAAGGAACGCGCCCAGTTTGAGGCAGAGGGACTGGCGGCTCCGTGCATGGACGACCAACCAGCATCCCACTGTGGCCTCACCTTGGACATCGCCGAATCTCCGGTCGCCTCCGACGACTTCGATATTGCCGAGGCCATCGACCCGAAGCCCGCGCCAAAGCCCAACGACACGCTGACCGACGAGGCGCTCTGGGACATCGTGCGCCGCCTCATCGGCGAAATCCTCGGCATGCAGAACCGATCGCTCACCGTCGAGTGCCTGGCGATCGTGTCCGGGCTCTCGTATTTCGGCGATTCGATGTCCGAGATCGCCAGCCGTCATGGCGTGACCCGGGCGGCAGTTTCCAAACGCTGTGTCGAGCTAACCGAACGCCTCAGCCTTCCCCCATCGCGGGCCATGCGCTCGTTGACAGCCCGCAAGTCGTATCGGACCGCCCAGCTCCGAGTGCGGGCCAACCAGGAATTTTCATGCTCACCCAAATCAACGAAAAAATAGTCATCACCCCAAACGGGCTCCGGTTCAATGCCGACCTCACGTTCGAGGAATGGAGCTCGATGGCTCCCAAGATCGGCGGCGCACTCAGATCGATGGCATTCGTCATCGGCGACTGGATGATCTACGGCGAGGAAAAGTTCGCGGTCCAGCCCTGCATCCCCGGCCTGGAAGACAATGACCCGCGCCACGTCAGGGTTTCGTCCCCGAACTACGTGGCGACCCAAGCGGCGACCGGCCTCGATGTAGCCACCCTCAAATCCTACGCCTACGTGAGCCGCCGGGTTCCAATGTCGTTACGCAACGACTTTCTGTCCTGGGAACACCACAAGGTCGTGGCCAAACTCGCCACCGACAAGCAGGCGGAATGGCTCGCCACCGCTGCCGCGGCGGATTCCGGCGAGCGGATCAGCGTGCGGCGGCTCCGGGCATCGATCACCTCCGGCCGTGTCCTATCGCCCGAGGAACTTTCCATCCCTCCCTCCGAGCAGGGCGTCACCAATCACATCCCCTCCATCAACCGGCTCTGCGGCTGGTGGAAGCAAATCGGCGGCACCGACTGGATCAAGTCTCGGTCCCGCGAGCAGATCGCCGCCCTCCTCCGCGATTTTGAACCCGTCCTTTCCATCATCAACCAACTCAACACATCCATCAAATGAGCTACATCGCAACACTCCTTACATTCACCGGCCTATTCGCCATCGGACTCAGTATCGTCTTCCTCGCCAGCCAGGTCATGGAAGCTTGGTTCGACATCCGGGCATGTAAACGGGACATCGAACGTCTCGAACGGCGGATCAAAGACCTCCAGTGCAACCGCCTGCCTTGATCCCCATGAGCGCATTGCCCGCCGACTCCGAACAAAAGGCCGCCCTCGCCGCGATCACTGAACTCCTCACCGCCCATTACTCCGAAGCCGTTGACTCGGCGGACGAGGACGGGAAATTCGGCATCGGGTTCAAGGTCACATTCGACCGGTCCCACTCACCGACAAAATTGAAGGTCACGTCCAGGATCTCCAAGTCGCTCACCGACGAGATCGAGACGAGCGTTCCCGATCCGAATCAGCCGGACTTACTGTGATTTGGGTTCAGAAACAAAAACCCGTAAATGGGATTTCTCCTCCTTCACAGGCTCCCATCGAAGCCGGTATTGAATCCCTTCCTTTTGTGGTCCGGGTGCTGAGTCAGCACTGGTGTCCTTACTCTATTAAGCGCCTGTAGGCGGGCTGCGGTATTTTCTCGTTCCTATCGGCAAGGGAGTTGATCGAAATTTCCCCCGCCAGGCACTGCCGCAGAAGGCACTCCAATTGGCGGCGATGACTTTTGGGTTGGATGGTTCGATCGCCGAACGTCTTCAATCTCTTCCGGGAAAGTTTCATAAAAAACAAAGAATGCCGGGAAAGACGATGTCTCCAGTTGCCGATATTGCAAACAAGGTTCGTGTGACAATTTTTTAACAATCCTCGCGCCTCTTTCACCGGGAATCCGCTCCAAAATTTCCCTTGCGCATCGTGCCGGGCATGTCACATTGCCCGCGTTCTGGGGGGAACAACAGGCCGTCGTGACACTCGTTGCGGCGGCCTGTATTTTTTCCCGAAGGCACTTGTGGCGTTGACTCCCCGCCCCGGGGATGCCCCGACTCCGATTCCGCGACAAACGATCCCCGTCCCGCCTGGAGGCCCGGTTCGCTATCCTCTGGCGGGCGGCAAACGGCCCCGCCTTGGAAAAGGAGTTTGTCTTCCACCCAGGTCGTCGCTGGCGTGCCGACTTTGCCCATGTCCCGAGCCGCACTCTGATCGAAATCGAGGGTGGAATTTGGGTTCATGGCCGGCACAATCGGGCGGAGGGATTCCTGGCCGACATTGAAAAATACTTCGAGGCGGCGCTCGCCGGGTGGACTGTCTTCCGACTTTCGGAACGCCAGCTAACGCTTCAATCTGTGGACCGAATCATGCGGCTCGTGCTTGATGTCCAAAGGGATCAGGCGTCCTTACCAATCCTCCCGCAACTCATGGGAAAAACTGTCTGCGATTTCGCGAAACTTTGACCGCATTTTTGGAGAAAACGAAGTGTCGTCGGCCATTCTTTCAAATCGATCCGCCACGAGCTCATTCGGGAAACGGGACAAAGTCTTAATGACGACATTCAAATAGGTTCGCGTTTGATTGCAGCTTCTGACGCGGGCGACCTCGCCAAAAAGCATCTCGACCACGACAGGAAGCGGACATCCCCCAAGGGCCTCCACAATAGGCTCCAATCGTTTCAAGTCATCACGGTAGAAGCTCAGTAAACCGAGCAGGAAAACGACTGCATCGAGTCGCCCGGCAGCTCCAACAACTCCGAGCACGCGACATGCTCTCGCTGATGTGGAAAGGTCGGTGGATAGAGAATCCTCGATGTTCCCTCGGATGGAAGCCTTTGCGATATCGATGTTCATGGTCAGATGATGTGGGATACCAAGAGGAGATCGAGCGTATTCTGGCTATGCGATACACTCGGGATCTTGTTGCTGTTGACGTGGCACCATCGGCATCATGTCCATACTTCCCGGCTCCTGCGACACCATCACCATTGACGAAGAAATTCGCGCCCAACTTGGGCGGCGAACCCTGTCCCCGGACGCGGCGGCGTTGCTGCGGGGGAAACTCTACAATTCCCGGAAACTGGCGCTCACGAATCAGACCGGAGCAAATCAATACTCCGAGGTCAAAGCTCAAAATGAGCCACGACCAACAACAGCCGAGAGTATCTCCGCCGAAACCGGCGTGAGCCGTGAAACAGTGAAGCGCGACGCCAAATTCGCGGAGGCCGTCGAGAAACTTGGCATCACCAAAGATGTGATGGCCGGGACGGAAAAGCGCACCCGCAAGGAAATCATCCAGGCCGCATTCCCAAAGTCACCCTCGCCAATTCGAGAACGCCCGTTGGAGGACATCCTCTCGAAGCGCTGGGAGCCTTTCATCAAAGACATCCCCTTCACCAAGCACCGGGATGTCTACCAATGGATCACCCGGAAGCTCAACCAGCCCCGCTGGTAAAATCAGTCGCGGGATCCCGCGCTTCGTTCGGGTTGACGCTCGTCCACTTTTCGCATTCTGAGCCTCAACCGCTGGCAAAACGACCGTTGCCTTCGCCAAGGAAAAACGAGGATCGTGGCTCAAAGTGAGCCTCAGCCGCTCTTCCACGCTGGCATCACCGCAAACCCACTATTTCGGGGTCACGCGACGTAAAGTAGATGTAAAGTTGAGGCCCAACTTTACATCGAATAGGGCCTTTTTGAGGGCTGGAAATCGGGCGTTTTTTGAGCGTAGAATGCTCATTATCAGGCACAAGCACAATCAGGAGGGTTGAGGGAGTGTCCGGAAAAATAGTGTAAAGCTGAAAAAACAGGTTCTCATGGAATTAAGGGGGTGGTCGCTCCCCCCATGGCCTAAGTTGTTCACAGAAAGAGATTTCCTTGCACGTCTCGCCGCGGATTCCCACTCGGCAAGTTGACACGGACAGTGGGTTTATTTTGTTTTCGTCAGACCAAGATCCG
>Ga0247843_1006439_pt1 | contig 15352 bp, 12 predicted proteins | sample LaCruzMarch2017__FD_192420 | JGI IMG/M metagenome (GOLD analysis project Ga0247843, IMG submission 192420) | Freshwater microbial communities from meromictic Lake La Cruz, Castile-La Mancha, Spain - LaCruzMarch2017_8m | ecosystem: Environmental > Aquatic > Freshwater > Lake | place: Spain... | reverse complement strand
CCACGCTGGCCCTTGGTTTGGATCATCGCACCTTACCTATTCGTATCAAAAGCTAAAACTAGACCTCTATGCCAATTACAATGGAGAAGTGGCCTTTAACGCCCTCGCCTTGGAGGAGCAAAACAAGCCCGAATTGTATGCCAAAGACGCGGATGGCAATCCCTACTCGCCCTTATGGTACACCCTCAATTTGAAAGCAATGTATGAGGTAAATCAACACATTCAGGTAAGTGGAGGAATAGAAAACATCACCGACCAACGCTATCGCCCCTACAGCTCGGGTATAGCGGCTGCGGGTCTAAACTTTATTCTTAGCCTCAAAGCAATGTTCTAACAGAAGCGTTATTACCACAAAGTGTGTCCCTGCTCCTTCGCTATATTTGGCCGCCCATAAAAACACCATTCACCAGTGAAAATAGACCTCGATTTCAACCGCAATGAAGATGTGATGAAACAGATGATTTCGAAGATGGAAAGCCGTCTCGAAAAAATCTATCAAGGTGGTGGGCTAAAGCGCATAGAAAAGGAACACGCCAAAGGCAAAATGAGCGCCCGCGAACGGGTGGCCAACTTAATTGATGCCGGCACCAATACCATCGAAATTGGGGCATTTGCCGGGTTCGATTTGTATGCCGAACACGGTGGATGCCCCAGTGGTGGTGTGGTTGTAGTTATTGGATACGTTTCGGGCAAGCAGTGCATTATTGTGGCTAACGATGCCACGGTGAAAGCTGGAGCTTGGTTTCCCATAACTGGTAAGAAAAACCTGAGAGCGCAAGAAATTGCCATGGAAAATCGCCTTCCTATCATTTATTTGGTAGATAGCGCTGGGGTTTATCTGCCTATGCAAAACGAAATCTTCGCAGATAAGGAACATTTTGGCCGCATATTTCGCAACAATGCCAAGATGAGCAGCATGGGTATTGTGCAGATTTCGGCCATTATGGGCAGCTGTGTGGCAGGTGGTGCTTACTTACCCATTATGAGCGATGAAGCGTTGATTGTGGATAAAACGGGTACTATTTTCCTTGCTGGATCCTACCTCGTGAAAGCCGCCATTGGCGAAAACATCGACAACGAAACCCTAGGAGGTGCTACTACCCATTGCGAAATTTCGGGGGTTACGGATTATAAAGCTAAGGACGATGCAGATGCTCTGCGCACCATTCGCAGCATTGTAGATAAAATTGGAAGTTTCGAAAAAGCAGGTTTCGACCGCAAGGCTTCTGCCCCACCAACATCCAACCCAAAAGAAATTTTAGGTCTTCTGCCAGAAAATCGGGTTAAGGAATATGATATGTTGGAGATTATTAATCGCTTAGTTGACAACTCCGATTTTGAAGAATACAAAGCCGAATATGGAAAAACAATCCTTTGTGGGTTGGCTCGAATTGATGGTTGGGCTGTGGGCATTGTAGCCAACCAACGCAAACGCGTAAAAACCACGAAAGGCGAGATTCAATTGGGTGGCGTTATTTATTCAGATAGTGCCGACAAAGCCGCTCGCTTTATTATGAATTGCAACCAAAAGAAAATTCCGTTGGTGTTCATGCATGATGTAACCGGATTTATGGTGGGCTCACGCTCCGAGCAAGGCGGAATTATTAAAGACGGTGCTAAAATGGTGAATGCGGTGGCAAATAGTACCGTCCCAAAATTCACGATTGTAGTTGGCAACAGCTATGGCGCTGGCAATTATGCCATGTGCGGCAAAGCCTACGACCCACGTTTAATGGTAGGATGGCCAACCGCGAACATTGCTGTGATGGGTGGAGCACAAGCAGCTAAAGTGCTTTTGCAAATTCAAAAAAGCACGATAGAGGCCAAAGGTGAATTGGTTACTCCAGAACAGGAAAAAGAGCTACTCGACCGCATTACTGCTGGCTATGAAGAGCAAACTTCTCCTTACTACGCAGCAGCCCGATTGTGGATTGACGCCATCATTCATCCATTGGATACGCGCAAGTGGATTAGCATGGGTATCGAAGCTGCGGAACATGCTCCAGTAGAGCGGTTCAACCCAGGTGTAATACAAACCTAGCCTAAAACGTAGGGCTCGGACCTCTATCCTTAGCCAATTTCACAGCTTCGAAGAGGAATTTATCCTCACGAAAGGGAATTGTTTTAGGTGCTTTTTTCTGCAGTTCAACGGTAACCCACTCCTTTTGCACCACTTCCAAACGCAATGTAGCGCCATTGGGCTCAAGAATTTCCATAGGCATTGTGAAGTTTGGAGTTGCTGCATTCCAGCGCATCCTCACCTTCTTTCCTTTTACCTGATATTCTAAAGCAGGCAATTTTGCTTGCGTGAGATATTGAGCAAAAAATGGCGACATGTTTTTCCCCAATTTTCTATTGACAAACTGAATCAATTCTTCGCCATCAATATTCTGATGGCGAAACTCCAAGGCAATCGCCTTCAATAACGATTTAAATACCGCATCATCATTAATTACACTTCGCAGCGTGTGCAGCATCCACGCCCCTTTGTAATACATATCGTTCGAATTTCCCTCTGCATTCATTCCATACACACCAAGAATGGGTGATTTATTATCAATAAAGTATTTCTGATAGCGCATGTAGTCCAACATTTTGGCATACCCGTACTTCCCTTCTACAAAAACACTTTCAGCATACGTGCAAAAGCTTTCATGAATCCACATGTCGGCCATGTCATTCATGCTCACACTATTTCCCCACCATTCGTGACCTGTTTCGTGAATAATGATGTAGTCAAAATCCATATCAGCTGGAAATCGCCCCCAATAGCCTTTCATATACTTGTTGCCATAGGCAATGGCACTCTGATGCTCCATTCCAGCATATGGGGTTTCTATTAGCGCATATCCATCTTCCCAAAACGGATATCGGCCAAAAGCTTCTTCATAAATGGCCATCATGGGCTGCACTTGCTTAAAATGCTCCTTGGCTTTCTGCAAATTATCGCGCAGCACGTAATAATTCAACGCTAATGAATCGCTTCCACTGATGTAATGCGATTGGAAATGAGCAAAATCCCCAATGTTTAGCGTCACATTATAGTTGTTGATGGGGTTTACAACCTTCCATGACCAACGGGTTAATTCTCGGTCTATTTTTCGATTCACCAATTGGCCGTTTCCCACGCACATCAATCCATTGGGGACGGTGTAATGCATGAGCATACTATCTGGCTCATCCGAGAGATGGTCTTTATTTGGCCACCACGAACTGGCTCCAAAACCCTCGCAAGCCACACCAATGTGATGTTTTCCATTCGCGTCTTTATTCCAAACAACCCCACCATCCCACGGTGCAGCCTTGGCGGCAATGGGTGTGCCATGATAAAATACCTGAACAGCTGATTTTGCCCCTTTCTTAATCTGCTCCTGAAACCGCACGAAAACCGTGTTCTCTACTCTTGAGTATTCGAGCTTCTTATTTTGATAGACGATGCTATCAATGGTGAAAACATGAAACAGGTCGAGTTGCAAGGTTTCCAAATCGCTGATTGCTTCGAAATGGATAGAATTGGAACCCGCTATAGTGCGCAGTTCTGGATTAATTGCAATGTCTAACTCATAGAAATGCACATCGAATGCGGCACGCAACGGGGAAAGCATGCCACGCAAACTATCAGCTTTTGTGAATTCTTGCGCTGCAGCAGATACTGACAACAAACACAAGCAAAACAGAACGAGCAGTCTCATTTCCAAACTAGTGAGAACAAAAAAACGCTGCCATGGAACCCACGACAGCGTTGTTTTATATCAAAAAAGAAGTTGATTATAATCCCAATTTCTTGGCATCGGCCATTGCAGCCTCCAAACCTTTCTTGTCTATTGTGCGAAGACCATTCGCAGATACGCGAAGCGTAATCCACTTATCTTCAGCAGCTAAATAGAATTTTTTCTTAAACAAATTGGGAAGAAACTTCCGCTTGGTCTTTCTATTGGAGTGAGAAACATTGTTCCCTACCATAACTTTCTTACCTGTAATCTCGCAAACCCTTGACATGACTATAAACGCTTTGAATGTGTTGTAAAACGGGGCGCAAATGTAGAATAATTCTTTCCACAATCAAAGCGATAAAATCTGCTTGCGCAACATGTTTAAAGCGGTGAGGGCACTCCGTTCAATATTACGTTTTCGGTTGTCGCCAAATTGGTACATTTTGGCTTTTGTACCCCGTGGGCCGGCCACTGCAATCCACACTGTTCCTACTGGTTTATCCGCAGTTCCGCCATCTGGACCAGCAATTCCCGATACCGAAATAGCAAAATCTGTTCTGAATTTTTGCCGTGCACCTTCGGCCATTTCAATCACAACGGCTTCGCTCACTGCGCCAAAAGCTTCTAATGTTTTGAGGTTAACGCCCAGTTCCTGCATCTTCACATCGTTGCTATAGGCCACTAAACCGCCCAAAAAATAGTGTGATGCGCCCGAAATGGATGTTAACAATTGCCCTATAGAACCACCAGTGCAACTCTCGGCCGTGCTTACGGTCATTTTTCTTTCACGCAATAGATTTCCTACAACTCCTTCAATAGTGTCGTCATCAAATCCATACACCAACTCAGAAATCAATTCTAAAAGCTTATTCACCTCAGCGTTCAACTCCAATCGCAAAGCTTCCTCATTATTCCCAATAGCAGTTAGTCGCAGTCGAACCCTTCCCGGAGATGGCAAATAGGCCAACTTAAGTGCTTTGGGCAATGCGTTTTCCCAAACTGAAATGCGCTCAGAAAGCCAGCTTTCACCCATGCCCATGGTAAGTATGGTGCGATGCAAAATTGTAGGCGCTACAAACCGTTTTACCAACCTAGGAAGTGCTTCATTGGTCATAATGCCTTTCATTTCGTAGGGCACGCCTGGCATACTGATGATGACCGTTTTACCTGTATCGAACCACATGCCGGGCGCTGTGCCCTGAGCATTGTGCAGCGGCTGACAGGCTTCCGGCAAATCGGCTTGCTGGCGGTTTATTTCAGAAACTGTTCTATTAAAACGCGCAAACAACTGCTCGATGTGGGCTGCTATTTCTGGATGAAACACCGTTTTGCATCCGAAATACTCGCAAAGCGCCACCTTGGTCACATCATCATTAGTTGGGCCCAAACCGCCCGTGACCAAAACCACATCTGCACGACTGGCCGATTCGGCTATGGCCAGTTTAATTTCCTCTTTTCCATCGCTAATAGAAACAATGCGCTGCACACTTGCGCCAATACCATTCAACTGTTGGCCCATCCAAGCCGAATTGGTATCTACAATTTGTCCGATTAAAATTTCATCACCTATGGTTATTATCTCAACTTTCATGGGGCAAGATTACACATTGAACAATAAAATCAAACCAATGGTAACGGCACAAAAATGAGGGAATCCCTTCCTTGCCTTAAATGACCCTAACTGTTAAAGTGCAATCTTTGTGTTACCATTGAATTAACGCTAAATTAACACCCGTCTTATAGGGTATGTTCACCTTTGCGACTATAATTGTAGAACACTATGGCAGAGCAGTCTAAAATTCTAATCGTTGACGATGAAGAGGATATCCTACAGTTTTTGGAATACAATCTAAAAAAGGAGAATTTTGAGGTGTACACCGCCTCTTCTGGACGTGTGGCTATTGGCATTGCCGAACGTGTGAAGCCCGATTTGATTATTTTGGATGTGATGATGCCCGATTTGGACGGCATTGAAACATGCAAAGAATTGCGCGCCATTGCTTCGCTCAAAAACACATTGGTAGCATTTCTTACCGCTCGCAATGAAGATTATTCGCAAATAGCAGGTTTTGATGCAGGAGCAGACGATTACATTAGTAAACCTATAAAGCCAAGGGTACTCATAAGCCGAATAAACGCTTTGCTGCGCAGAAACAACCCTATGAGTAGCACCCAAGTATTTGAGACGGGTACTGGGCTAAAAATTGACCGCGACCGCTATGTAATTGAAAACTTGGGCAAAGAAATTACCCTTCCCAAAAAAGAGTTTGAATTGCTTGCCCTATTGGCTTCCAAACCCGGACATGTATTTACCCGCGAAACCATACTTAGCACCGTTTGGGGCGATTTGGTTGTAGTTGGCGACCGCACTATTGATGTGCATATTCGCAAACTGCGGGAAAAAATTGGCGATGAGGCCATAAAAACCGTGAAGGGCGTAGGCTACAAGTTTGAGGAGGGATAGGAAATTACCCCAACTCCCCTACTCTAGTTGCCGCCCAGCTTTGCGCTAAGGGAATGCGCCAGTTGGATTGAAGTTCTGCGTGGGAAACCACCATGTTGTTGAAAACAGTAGTGTCTGCGTTTAACTCTCCTTGGGCAAAAGCTGTTTCCAATTGGTTGACATGCACTTGCATCACCGTATTGGAAGATGATATATAGGCCAATTGCATGCGCTCCATAAAATCGACATTGAGGCGATTTTGAAGCGAACGGATAAACGCCACCGAACTATCAATAGAACAGCCACTGGCATGGGCAGCATCTTCATCTACCATTATCACCAAAAAGCGATTGTAAAGCACATCAGCTGCAGCCATAAGCGGCTGGCCGTGGGCTTTCCAGTCTTTTACAAAGGCGTTGGCTAAGGTGCCCACCAATGCAGTTTCTTCATCCGTAAGCGTCCGCGAACTTTGATACACCCAAGTGCGTGCATGGAGCGGAAATGCATCGAAAGCAGATAAACTGGTGTTCATAGCGGGGGAAATTGTTGGTGCTAGCATCACAAATCGGCTGCTTGGGCAATAAGCTCGGCCACATCAAGCACTTTGGTTTCTTCCGATTTGTTGTTGTATTTCACGCCATCGGTCATCATAGTATTACAAAACGGGCAACCAGTCGCAATAACCTGTGGCTTCAATTCGAGGGCTTCCTCTGCGCGCTCCATGTTCACTTCCTTGTCACCATGCTCGGCTTCCTTAAACATTTGAGCACCGCCAGCGCCACAGCACAATCCATTGGCACGTGATCGTTTCATCTCGGCCAATTCGGCATCCAACTTTTGAATGATAGCTCGTGGAGCTTCATACTCATCATTGGCTCTGCCAAGATAGCATGGGTCGTGAAACGTGATTTTCTGCCCTTTGAAAGCGCCTCCATCCACCTTCAACTTTCCTTCATCAATCAATTGTTGAATCAATTGAGTATGATGAATCACCTCATACTTTCCGCCCAATTCAGGGTATTCGTTTTTTAATGTATTGAAGCAATGCGGACAACCCGTTACGATTTTCTTCACCTCGTAAGCATCCAACACCTGAATGTTGGTCATGGCTTGCATCTGAAACAAGAACTCGTTTCCAGCGCGCTTTGCAGGGTCTCCAGTGCAGGTTTCTTCCGTTCCCAATATGGCAAACTTGATGTTCACCTTATTCAGGATTTTTACAATAGCCTTAGTGATTTTCTTGGCGCGGTCGTCAAAACTGCCCGAACATCCTACCCAAAATAGAATGTCTGGAGTTTCGCCTGCGGCCATCATTTCGGCCATTGTGGGCACTTTTAATAAATCGCTCATATCAATCAGTTTCTTAAGTATCTCAAAAGGCTTGGAAGTAAATCACTCCCAAAACCAAGTAGTCATTCATTAATTCTCTGTAGTCCAATTTGCTCTATCGGCAGGAGAAAACTGCCAAGGCGCTCCGTTGTTTTCGATGTTGCTGAATACTGTGGCTAACGCAGCTGGGGCTTGCGATTCTTCCATCACCAAGTATCTACGCAAATCGACTATAATGCTAAGCGGGTCAATGTTTACAGGGCAACTTTCCACACAAGCATTGCACGATGTGCAGGCCCAAAGTTCTTCAGGTAAAATAAAATTATGCAATAAGCTCTTGCCATCGTCCACAAATTGCCCCCCGTTGGCGTCAATGTTTTTGCCCACTTCTTCCAAACGGTCGCGCGTATCCATCATTATTTTGCGAGGAGAAAGCAACTTGCCAGTGATGTTAGCTGGGCAGTTGGATGTGCAACGGCCACACTCAGTACAGGTGTAGGCGTTTAGCAATTGAATTTGTGACAAATCTTGAACATCCTTGGCACCAAAACGCTGCGGTTCGGCAGCGCCCGCAGCAGGAGCAGCATAGGGGTCGGCATTGGGATCCATCATCAACTTTACCTCATTGGTCACGCTTTCCAAATTGGTAAACTTTCCCTTTTTCTCCAAGTTGGACATATACGTGTTGGGAAATGCCAACATGATATGCAAGTGCTTGGAGAATGGAAGATAGTTGAGAAAAGCGAAAATGCCAAGTATGTGTGCCCACCAGCAAACTCGCTCAATCAAATGAAGCGTATCATAGCTAAGACCAGCAAACAATGGCGCAATAAACTGACTTATAAGGAATGGTCCTGCCACGCGATGTTCTACAGGAAAGTTGGCTTCAGTCGCGTTCATAATCAATAGCGCACACATCAGGACTATTTCAATAATCAAGATATTGTTGGCATCTGTAAACGCCCAACCTTTCATTTCGGGCTTGTGAAACCGTGCCAGTTTCATTACATTTCTTCTCCACAAGAAAGCGACACAGGCAATGATTACAAACACGCCTAGAACTTCAAAGAATCCAATTGTAGCTGTGTATAAACCTCCAAGTGGAGATGCAAAAACCCGATGCGTACCAACAATACCGTCAATTACAATTTCGAGAACTTCGATGTTTATAAGAATGAACCCAACATAAACAATGATGTGCAAAATGGCTGGAATAGGCCGCACCACCATTTTGCTTTGCCCGAACGCCACTTTTAGCATGGTTTTCAAGCGGTCGGATGGACGGTCTGTTCTATCCACTGGACGCCCAAGCATGATGTTTTTATAGATTCTGCTGGCGTTTTTGTAAAACAATCCTCCAGCAGCTAGAAATGCTATGAGGAAAATTATGTTTGGGATATACTGCATAGGTATGTGCTTAACTGGTGGTGGTTTTATTCAGAATCAGTCTTTGTTTTTCTTGCCAAACAAGGATACATGCACGTATCTGCTTGGCCGCGCTTTGATGTCGATAAAAAGGCTATCCAAATTTGCTGTGGCCGATGCCAGATTTGTGAATATGGTATCGTTACTTATCAACTTTCCAATAGTGCCTTCACCGCTATTGATTTTCTCCATTGCAACCGCCAATTCCGCAAAAGTTTTGTTGGCATTATTTATTGTAGAAGCAATATCAGCTGCCGCAAGCGAATCAGAAAAAGTTGCCAAGTTGCCTAATAGCCTATCTATTTCGCCTTTGTTTTCATCCAACACAGAGGTGAAGGCCTCTACATCGGCTAGAATTCTGCTCAAATCACCGTCTTTAGATACCAAACCGTCAATTTTACCTGTAGCGCGTTTTAGGTTTTCCATTGTTACTGCCAAATCTCGCAAAGCAGTATTGATGGAAGAGGCTTTTTCACCTTTGCCCAACGCATCTCGAATATCCAACACTAGCGAATCCAAATTTTGAATGAGTTTATCGGCTTTGTCCTTCAACGGGTCGAGGCTTGCCATTAAACCAACTTTCAACTGCGTTGGCAAGGTATCTCCTTCAGCAAAGTAGCCTTCCGTATTGCCTAACATCAATTGAATGCTAGTTATTCCAAACAAATCAGATGAAAGTTCGGCCACTGTACCATTGGGAATCTCGAAGTCATCAGCAGTGAGCATTATTTCCACAATCAACCTTCGCCCGTTACTGGGTTCAAAATAGATACTTTTCACTAATCCAACCTTATATCCATTGGCTAGTACTGGTGCGGACGTAACTAATCCTCCTGCATTTTCAAACACCGAATAATATACCCGTTGCTTACTAAAAATATCATTGCCTTTTAGGAAATTATACCCCCAAACGAAAGCAACCAATGTTGCTATGGTTACTAATGCAGTTCTAACTTCTTTCGAATATTTCATTTACTCTTTTTACTTTAAAACGCGTCTGGCCTCATCGGCTGTGATGCGAAGTCCATCTCTAAAAGCAACCACAAATGCCCCTTCAAATCCCAATTTTCTGAGCCTTGATTGCTCCGCGCTTGCCGCTGCGAAAGTGGTAAAACTGCCAATGATGTACTTATACTGACCGTCTTGCACATAACTTGAAGCTTTTTGCCCTTTGAATTGGGGCGAATTTACATCAAGCGGTTTGGCTGATGAGGCTACTTGCACCGACAAAACCACACCTTTTTCAACAGCAGCAGGCACTGATTGCTTTGCAGGAGTTTCGGCTTTAATGACTCCAGCAGATTTTTCTGATGGTTTGATGTCAATAGCTCCACCAGAAACAGCTGCTGCAGATTCCACTCCTTTTACCCGAGCTATTCGGCTTTCAAGTTCAAGTCTGCGCTTTTCAAGAAACAAAAGTTCGGCCTCGTCAGCAGTAATGGGCTTATCCGAAAGTTGAGGAACTACATCCTTCTTTACTGGTGCAGTTTCTACAGTCGATTCTTTCTTCTCAGGCGCATTATTCACTTTCTCCCGTTGCATAGCGTGAACCTGTTGAATCGAATCTTGCTTTGCTTTTTCGCGCTCGGCCAGGCGATCAGCAAATTCAACCCGCGCTTGTTCTGCCACCATTTCGCGCTTTAGGCGGTCTTCTTTTTCTTGCTTTTCTTTCTGCTCGGCCAAAACTTTTGCAGCTTCCAATTCTCCTTCTTTCGCACGTTTTTCAGCAGCTAACCTATCCGCTTCTTCCTTCCTCTTTTGGTCTTCTCTATTTTTTCTTTGGGCTTCAATGGCCTGTTCCTGTTTCAATTTTTCTAACCGTGCTTTTTCCGCTATTGCCGCATCCAAAGCTTGCTGTTTCCGCGCTTTTTCTTGCTCGGCTGTGGTAGGCTCAGGAGTTTCTTTTGGTTTTTCTGTCTCAACAGGTTTTTCTTTAACAGCTTCTGGTTGCGGTTTTACTTCCGAAGACTTCACCGCAGAAGTTCCGCCTTCAACGCGCTCTTTGTACTCCTGAAATCCACGAAAAATAGCCGATGCCATAGTAGCTTTTCCGTTCTCAGAATTCAAGAAATCTTCCTCTTGTGCATTGGTAAGAAACCCTAGTTCGATTAGGATGCTCGGCATTGTAGTTCTGCGCAGCACCAAAAAACCCGCCTGTTTTACTCCTCTATCTTTTCTGCCAACGCTATCCTTAAACTGTCCTTGTATGTAAGAGGAAATCCGAAGACTTTGTTCTAAAAAAGCACTTTGCATAATGGTAAGAGCAATAATACTTTCTGGAGAATTTGGGTCGAAACCCTCGTATTTAGTTTGATAATCGTCCTCCAAAAAGATGGCTTGGTTTTCTTTCATGGCCACCTGCAAATTCTCGTCATTGCGGTGCAAGCCAAGCGCAAACGTTTCAACACCCTGAGCGGAAGTACTTTTGGCCGCATTGCAGTGAATACTTATAAAAATGTCGGCATCGGCTTTGTTTGCAACGTCAGCCCGCTCATTTAAACCAATAAAAACGTCCGTTTCTCGGGTATATTTCACCGATACATTCGGATAGGTTTGCTTAATCAACGTGCCCAGACGCTTCGCAACATCTAGAGAAATATCCTTTTCCTTGCTTTTAAATCTTCCAGTACCAAGATTGCCGGGGTCGTTTCCACCATGCCCTGCATCAATCACAACGGTCTTCATTTTATAGGCCGGTTCGGCCTTTTGAGCGTAGCCAGAAAACGTGACCGCAGCAACTGAAATAAAGACCCAAAAAAAGCGTTGTAGCATACTCGCTTCCATCAATTGGTAATGCCCGTAGCGGTTTGGTGAAATAGTTAGCTTTGAACGCCCAAAATAACGCCTTTTCCTGCAATATATAGCAGCCCCTTTGCGCATCAAAAACGTGTTCATACGATTGGTAAGGTACTGCCTGTTAATGCTTTTGATTTCGCTAAACGCGATAGCACAAGTTGTGCCATCTGATTCGGTAGCAACCAAACCGCTTAAAGGAGGCAAAATCTACTCGCTTGATTCGCACTTACAGCTAGCTGATTCTGCGGTAGTATTTAATTTGGACAGCCTGCCAGCGCAGTCAGACACTACCATAGTTGCACAGGATTCTCTGTCTTTTACCAAAATGAAAAATGCGGGCGGAGGGTTGGACAGCCCTGTAAAATATCATGCGCGCGATTCCATTCGTTTTAGTGTTGATTTAAAAATGGTGTATCTCTTTGGAGAAGCTCAAATCAATTATCAAGATATTGAATTGAAGGCCGAATACATTGAAATAGACCAAGAAAAAAAGGAAGTGTATGCCATTGGTGTAGCCGACTCAACAGGAAAAATAGTAGGAAAACCAGTATTTAAAAGTGGTGAATCGGAATTTGTAGCCGAAAATATGCGCTACAATTTCAACACCAAGAAAGGGAGAATTTCGGAGGTTATTACCAAAGAAGGCGATGGAAACCTGCGTGGAACCACCGTGAAAAAAACCGAAGGCGATGCGTACTACATTAAAAAAGGAGGATATACCACTTGCGATGCCGAACATCCACATTACATCATTGCAGCAAATAAACTGAAGGTAATTCCGAATGACAAGGTAGTGAGTGGTCCAGCTTTTCTGGTTTTCGAAGGAGTGTACACACCACTTGTTTTGCCTTTTGGATATTTCCCAAATAAACCTGACCGAAGCTCTGGAATTCTTTTCCCAGAGTATGGCGAATCTCCAGGACAGGGATTCTTCTTTCGTAACTTAGGCTATTATTTCAGTTTGGGAGAAAAAATGGATTTGGCCGTTACAGGCGATATCTACACCCAAGGAAGCTACGGGCTTAAGTTGGTCTCGAACTACAATAAGCGCTATAAATTTCGAGGTCAAATTGAGTTGACACACAACAGTTTACGTAGTGGAGATTCAGATTTCCCAGGTTTTTCGGTTCAAAACAACTATTTCGTGCGCTGGTCACACACGCAAGACCCAAAAGCTCGACCAACCACAACATTTGCGGCAAATGTGAACGCTGGAACTGCCACCAACTTCACCAATGGATTGCGCACCAATCAAAACGATTTCCTCACAAATACCTTCACTTCCAGCATAGCGTTCTCGAAACGCTGGTTAGGAAAACCGTTCACGTTTGCCACCAATTTGGCCCACAGTCAGAACACAAATACGAATAACGTAACGGTGACATTTCCAGACATTGCCTTCAATATCCAACGTATTTTTCCGTTTGCCCGAAAGAATCCTGTGGGCAAACAACGCTGGTACGAAAAGATTGGCGTGAGCTACGCCTTCAATGCCAAAAACGTAATCTCCACAGCCGATTCAACGTTTTTTAGCGCAGGAACACTGCAAAAAATGCGCAATGGAATTAGTCATACAATTCCCATCAGCACTTCGTTCAAAGCATTCAAGTATTTTACAGTTTCTCCGTCTGTTACTTACAACGAAAGATGGTTTTTTCAATCGGTGAAAAAGGGATTTAGCAACGAAACTCAACAAGCATTTACTGATACTTCAACGGGTTTTTTCAGCAATAGAGATGTGAATGCAAATGTGAATATGACTACGCAGATTTACGGTTTGGTGCAGTTTAAACGTGGTCCTATTCGAGGCATACGCCACGTATTAACCCCATCTATTGGCTATAACTATCGACCTAAACTAACGGACGATAAAGTGGGTTATTATGGAGAAGGCGGTGCAATTTCTCGATATCATCCAGACGATCTGAGTCTTTTTGGCCACGCTCCAACTTCCAACACAGGTTCGGTAACTTTTGGCTTCGGTAACAACCTTGAAATGAAAGTCGCCTCTAAAAAAGATACCATCACTGGCTTTAAAAAAATTAAAATCTTAGAGGCCTTCAACATCTCTTCATCTTACAACATTTTTGCAGATTCATTGAATCTTGCAGACATCAATATCAATGGACGAACAACAATTTTAGAAAAGCTGAGTCTCAATTTTGCGTTCAACTTAACTCCGTACGCCCAAGATACTGTTGGTAGAAAGGTCAATCGTTGGTTGGTATACGAAACCGGAGAACTTACTCGTATGACAAACGCCTCTGTTGCTGTAACCTTCAATTTGAATGGAAAAACTAAACCGAATCCACTTCAAAGCACGCAAGGTTCGCCTAATGAATTGGCTATGCTAAACGCACAACAAGGAGCGTATGTAGATTTTAACGTGCCTTGGAATGTGATGGTCAATTACAACTTGTCCGTGGTAAAGCTGATTCAAGAAGATAGGGTTACTCAAACCGTGGGAATAAATGGCGATATTAACATTACCCCCAAATGGAAAATTGGTTTTTCCACGGGATATGACTTTGTAAACAACAAAGTTGCGCAGACTTCATTGAGTATTTATCGCGATTTACACTGTTGGGATTTCAGTCTTAACTGGGTTCCGTTTGGCAGTATTCAAAGTTGGAGTTTCGACTTAAAAGTGAAGTCGGCAATGTTGCAAGATTTGAAACTGAGCAGAAGAAAGGACTACTTCGACCAGCGATAAGCTTCGGAAGGCAACATCCATTGCACGGTTTCATCTTTCTTAAACCACGTCATTTGGCGCTTGGCAAATTGGGATGTATGCAGTTGAATCAATTTCACGGCATCATCAAGTGAGGTTTTTCCATCGAGATGGTCGAACAATTCTTTATAGCCGACAGTATTTAATGCATTAAGATGTCGAAAGGGAAAAACGGATTGCGCTTCTTTTAACCAACCTGAATCCATCATATCAACAGTTCGCTTGGCAATGCGTTCATCCAATTCTTTTTTAGGCAATTCAATTCCGATTTTCACCACATTAAACGGGCGAGGTTCGGCTTGCTTGGTATGAAACGATGAAAATGCTTTGCCACTTACTAAACAAACTTCCAACGCACGGAGCACTCGCTGCGGGTTTTTTCGATCCATGCGGTGGTAATGCACCGCATCTAAGTGCTGCAATTGATTAAGCAAGGAGTTCAATCCTTCTGTGGCTAATCGAATTGTCAATTGAGCCCGAACTTCGCTATCAGATGGAGGAACTTCATCTAAACCTTCGCAAACTGCTTTGATGTAGAGTCCAGTTCCACCGCACATTACAAGTGTTTCGTGATTTTGGAAAAGCGATTCTAAAAGTGTTAACGCCTCGCGAGCGAATTTGCCAGCATCGTAGTCTTCGTGAATGGAGCGAGATGCTACAAAATGGTGCAGAACCAAGGCAAGTTCCCCTGCATTGGGTTGAGCGGTGCCAATAGGAAGTTCGCGATACACTTGACGGCTATCTGCAGAAACAATCTCCGTTTTGAGGCGTTGCGCCAAACGGAGTGCTACATCAGATTTTCCTGCGGCAGTTGGTCCACAAATGACAAGGAGCGTTTTGGCCTTGTCGGACATTATTAGAGTTCGTCCATGTCGAAGTTCGAGAAGCCAGGGTCATCCTCGCCATCTTCATCAT
>Ga0247843_1006438_pt1 | contig 15353 bp, 18 predicted proteins | sample LaCruzMarch2017__FD_192420 | JGI IMG/M metagenome (GOLD analysis project Ga0247843, IMG submission 192420) | Freshwater microbial communities from meromictic Lake La Cruz, Castile-La Mancha, Spain - LaCruzMarch2017_8m | ecosystem: Environmental > Aquatic > Freshwater > Lake | place: Spain... | reverse complement strand
TGATCGCCGCCGTCAGCGACGTCTTGCCATGGTCCACATGCCCGATCGTGCCGATGTTGCAATGCGGCTTGTTGCGCTCGAATTTCGCCTTGGCCATTGCCTTGTTCCCGCTGTCCCGCCCGGCCGCGACCGACCGTGTGCTGTCCTGAATGACGGCTCGGCCCACGCCTGCCCGACCGGCTGCACCCCGTTGGAACGGGTGAGGGGAATCGAACCCCCATAGCCAGCTTGGAAGGCTGGAGCTCTACCATTGAGCTACACCCGCAGCGCTGGGAAGCAGCGCCACCGACGCGCCTTGAACGAATATGGAGGGGGTTGGATTCGAACCAACGTAGGCGCGAGCCAGCAGATTTACAGTCTGCCCCCTTTAGCCACTCGGGCACCCCTCCGCAGTCGAACCAAAGCCCGCTGGCGTGAGCGGTGGGCGATGTGCATGGCGCGGGCCCCGCTGTCAACCGGCGCGGCCCTGGCGCATGATGTGGCCATGTCCCGTCCCCCCCCATCCCGTGCCCGAACCGCCGCGCCGCCTGGCCCCAAGGCCCCCCCCCGGAGCCCGCGCCCCGAGGGCCCGTCCAGAACCGCAGGCGCCGACGCGCCGTCGAGGAGCCGCGCGCCGGCCCCCAAGGGCAGCAGGCCTGACACGGCGCCCAAGGCCGCACGGCACGACGCCGCGCCCAGGGGCGCGAGGCCCGACGCCGCGCCGAGGGGCGCGAGGCCCGACGCCGCGCCCAGGGGCGCGAGACCCGACGCCGCGCCGAGGGGCGCGAGACCCGACGCCGCGCCGAGGGGCGCGAGACCCGACGCCGCGCCGAGGGGCGCGAGACCCGACGCCGCGCCCCGCATCCCAACCCGGGACGCCGCACCCGCCGACCCCACGCCGCGCGGCCGCGACCGGCGCGGCATGGCGGACCCGAAGCCGCGCCCCGAACCGGCACCGCCGCCCGCCCGCGCGCCGCGCCCGACCCAGGCCGCCATCGCCCGGGACGCACCACCCGGTGGCACCATCTGGCTCCATGGCCAGCACGCCGTTGCCGCCGCGCTCGCCAATCCGCGCCGGCGGCTCCGCCGCCTGTTGCTGACCGCCGAGGCCGAGGCGACGCTGGCCGAAACCCTGCCCCCGCCCTGGCGCATCCCGGCCGAGCGGGTGGAGAAGAATCGCTTCCAGACCTTCCTCTACGAGGATTCGGTGCACCAGGGCGCGGCCCTGCTGGCCGAGCCCCTGCCCCCCCAGCCGCTGGAGACGCTGCTGGCCGAGCGCCCGGGCCCGGTGCTGCTGCTCGACCAGGTGACCGATCCGCGCAATGTCGGCGCCATCCTGCGCGCCGCCGCCGCCTTCGGCGCCTGCTGCGTGGTGATGCAGGACCGGCACGCCCCGCCCGAGACCGGCGCCCTGGCCCGCGCCGCCTCCGGCGCCCTGGAACTGGTGCCCGTGGCGCGGGAGGTGAACCTCTCGCGCGCCATCGTCACGCTGCAAAAGGCCGGTTTCTGGGTGATCGGCCTGGCGGGCGACGCCAAGCGCACCCTGGCCGCCGCCCTGCCCCGCGACCGCCGCGTGGCGCTGGTGCTCGGCGCCGAGGAGGGCGGCATGCGCCGCCTGCAGCGCGAAACCTGCGACGAGCTGGTCCGCCTGCCCATGGCGCCCGGCGTCGAGAGCCTGAACGTGGCGGCCGCCACCGCCGTCGCCCTGTATGAAATCGCGCGCGAGGAGCCCGACGCATGAACCCGACAAGCGAAGCCGTGCTGGCCGCGCGCCGCGCCCGCCGCATCCTGGCGCCGCTCGGCGCCGCCGCGCCGGTGGACGTGCAGGCAGGCTATGTCGCCCAGCACGCCCTGGCCGAGGCGATGGGCGCCCTGCCGCCGGCCGGCTTCAAGATCGGCGCGACGACGCGACAGATGCAGGTGCTGCTCGGCCTGTCCGGCCCCGCCGCCGGCTTCGTGCCCGTCGAGGGGCTGGTGCCCAATGGCGGCGCCGTGCCCTTCGCGCGCTACCTCCGGCCGGGGGTGGAGTGCGAAATCGGGGTCAGGCTCGGCACCGACCTGCCCGCCGGCCCCTGCACCGCCGAGGCCGCGGCCGCCTGCGTGGCGGAGGTGTTCGCGGCGATCGAGATCGTCGAAAACCGCTACGAAAACCTGGCCGCGCTGGGCACGCCGACGCTGGTGGCCGACCAGATGTTCCATGCGGGCGGCGTTCCCGGCCATGCGCCCGCCGATTGGCGCAGCGTGGACCTGGCCGCGGTGCGCGGCCGCATGTGGGTGGATGGCACGCTGCGCGGCGAGGGGGTGGGCGGCGACCTGCTCGGCCACCCGATGAATGCGCTGGCCTGGCTGGCCGCCAGCCCTGCCGCCGCGGTGTTTGGCGGGCTTCGCGCCGGACAGGTGGTGTTCCTGGGATCGGTGACGCCACCGATCTGGATCGATGCCCCGGCCGAGATCCTGGTCGCCTTCGACCGGCTGGGCGAGGTCCGCCTGAGCTTCACATGAGGCGTGCCGGCGTTCATCCTCCTTCAACGCCCGGCCTGTAGGGTGTGCGAGCCGCGGATTGCGCGGCGTCGCGCCAGGATGGCGGTTGCAGGACCGTCCGCCATGACCTACCAGACCCCGAACTGGACCACCCTCCCCGAAGATTTGCAGCTGGTCCTCTCGCGAGAGGCGCTGCGCCGGGCCGCCGAAACCCTGGCCGACCACGCCGAGCTCCTCGCCGAGGAAATGGAAAGCGGCACGCTGGCGGACCGCGGCGGGCCGGATGCGCTGCGCCTGTTCGCCGCCGTCGTGCGCGCCACCAATGAAGATGGCTTCGCCGTCATCGGCCACGCCTGAGGCCGGCTTCGCCACAGGCACGGCTTCCCCAAAAGCCCAGCGCGGGGCATGAAGCATCCGCAATGGGATAGAGGGGGCCGGCATGCGCGACGCACGGGTGCTGATCGCAGGCGCGGGACCGGCGGGCATGGTCACGGCGGCAGCGCTGGCGGCCGAGGGCATCCCGGTCACCATCGTCGAACAGGCGCGGGAGCTGCCCGACGATCTGCGGGCATCCACCTTCCACCCGCCGACACTCGACATGCTCGGCCGGTTTCCGGGCGTGGTGGAAACATTGGTGGCCCAGGGGCTGGTCTGCCCGACCTGGCAATTCCGCGACCGGCAGGATGGCGTGATCGCCACCTTCGAAATGGCGCGCCTGGCCGGGGACACCGCCCACCCGTATCGGCTGCAATGCGAGCAATGGCGCCTGACGCGGCTGCTGCGCGACATATTGGCGACCAACCCCGACGTGACCTTCCTCTACGACGCCCGCGCCGAGGCGGTGGCGCAGGATGCGGACGGCATCACCCTGACCGTCCGCCGGGCGGATGACAGCCTGGAACAGCTCCAGGGCCGCTACCTGGTGGGCGCCGATGGCGCACGCAGCGCCGTGCGGCGGGCGCTCGGCATCGGCTTCGAGGGGATGACGATCCCCGAGACCTACCTGACCCTCTCCACGACCTTCCGATTCGAGACAGCGCTGCCGGACCTGGCGAACATCGCCTACATCTCCGACCCGGAGGAATGGTTCGTGCTGCTGCAGACCGCCAGCTTGTGGCGGGTGCTGCTGCCGACCCTGCCCGAGGAAGCGGCGGATGAGGCGCGCATGCTCGCCCCGGCGCGAATCGAGGCGCGGATGCAGGGTGTCTATCCGAACCCGGGTGGCTATGAGATTCGCCACCGCACCGCCTACCGCGTGCATGAACGCGTGGCCGAGACCTATGTGCGGGGCCGCGTGTTGCTGGCCGGCGACGCGGCCCACATCAACAACCCGCTCGGCGGCATGGGCATGAATGGCGGCGTGCACGACGCCTTCAACCTGGCCGACAAGCTGACGCAGGTCTGGCGCGGCGGCGACCCGGATCTGCTGGCACGCTACGACCGGCAGCGCCGCCGCGTGGCGCTGGACGTGGTGCAGCAGCAGGCGCTGCGGAACCGCCAGATCCTGAACCAGCGGGAGCCGGCGGCGCGGCGCGCCCATCATGACGAGCTGCGCGCCATCGTGGCCGATCCGGTGCGCCACCGCGCGCATCTGCTGCGCAGCGCGATGATCCAGTCGCTCCGCGATCTGGAGGATGTGGCATGACCCACCCGGAAGCCGACATCTATGCCCGCCAGGGCATGGGCAACCGCGCCGGGATGGGCCAGCGCCCTGCCCTGGTGATCGTCGATTTCGTCGTCGGATTCGCGGACCCGGCGCATTTCGGCGGCGGCAATATCGGCCCGGCGATCGGCCGCACGGTGGCGCTTCTGGCGCATGCCCGGGCAGAGCGCTGGCCGGTGGCGCACACCAGGGTGGTCTATGCCGAGGATGGGTCGGATTCGGGCATCTTCACCTTGAAGGCGCCGTCGCTCCGCAAGCTGACCGAGTCCTCGCCTTTGTCCCAGATCGTGCCCGAATTGCCGCCCGCGCCCGGCGAATTGGTGGTGCGCAAGCAGGGCGCATCCGGCTTTTTCGACACGAACCTGGCCAGCTGGCTGCGGATGCGCGGCGCCGACACGGTGCTGGTCGCCGGCTGCACCACCTCGGGCTGCGTGCGGGCGACGGTGGTCGACGCGATGCAGCATAATTTTCGCACGATCGTGGTGACGGATTGCGTCGGCGACCGGGCGCTGGCGCCCCACGAGGCGAACCTGTTCGACATGGGCCAGAAATATGCCGACCTGATCCCGCTGGCAGATATACTGGCCGCGTCAAACCGAGGTTGACCCGGCCGCCGTCTCTGCTAAATGCGCCGGACTGGTGATCCGGCGTGGCGCAGCGGTAGCGCAGCGGACTGTTAATCCGTTGGTCGTTGGTTCGAATCCAACCGCCGGAGCCAGTACCCCCCCGACAGAGACGGTAGCGCCGATCTCGGACCGCCCCCGCCCCTATGCGGCCCAGTCGGGCGCGAAGGACGGGTCCACCTGCCGCCGATCCTTCGGCAGCGCCGCCAGCCTGGCGAGATCCTCGGCATCCAGCGTCACCGCCAGCGCGCCCAAATTCTCGGCCTGCCGCGCCGCTGAGGCGGCCTTCGGCACCATCGCCACGCCCGGCATCGCCAGCAGCCACGCCAAGGCCACCTGGCTTGGCGTCGCGCCATGCTTGGTGGCGATCGCCTGCACCGCCGGCTCGGCGACCAACACGCCCTTGCCGAGCGGCGTGTAGGAGGTCAGGACCATGCCCGCCTCGCGGCACAGCCCATGCAGCCGCGACTGATCGAGCAGCGCGTGGTTTTCCACCTGCAGGCAGGACAGGCCGACATTCGCGCCAATGGCGCGCCGCAGCAGGCCCGCCGGGAAGTTCGACACGCCAATGGCCCGCGCCAGCCCGCGGCCGCGCAGCTCCGCCAGCATCGCCAGCGCCCCCGGCAGGTCCAGCGCCGGCGAGGGCCAGTGGATCAGCAGCAGGTCGACGTAAGGCGTCGCCATCCGATCCAGGCTGGCGGCGAAGGCATCGCGAATCGCGGGGCCGGTCGGCTTGTCGAACCAGATCTTGGTCGTGAGGAAAATCTCCTCCCGCTTGAGGCCGCTGGCCGCGACGCCGGCGCCGACCGCATCTTCATTGCCATACATCTCGGCGGTGTCGACGTGGCGATAGCCGAGCGCCAGGGCGCTCTCCACGGCCGCCTGGCATTCGGCGCCCTTCATGGGCCAGGTGCCGAGGCCGATGCGCGGCATGCGCATGCCATGGGCTTCAAGGATCGGCATGTGCATGGTGGCGCCTCCGGTCATTTGCGGGTCAGGTCGACAAGGCCGGCGCGGCCCTGCTCGGTGCCGAAGGCCAGATGGCTGCCCGGCGCATTCCAGGCGAGGCTGGTCACCGCGCCGCCGCCCGGCGGGGCGACGGGCACGACCTTGCCGCTCGTGATCTCGGCCAGCAGCACCAGCCCATCCTCGAAGCCGGCGGCCACCACCTCATGCTCGGGATGGCAGGCGACGGCGCTGCACAGCACCGCATCGCCACCCGCCAGCTCGGTCGGCGCCTTGCCCATCGGGCCGCCAGCGAAGAAGGGCCAGAGGACGATGCTCTCGGCCCCGCTGGTGGCCAGCCACCGGCCGCGCCCGGTGAAGGCCATGCTGCGCGTCTTCCCGGGATAGCCGGACATGCGCATGTGCTGGCCGTCGCTCAGGCGCCAGCCATGCAACGAGGCTTCCTGCATCGCGGTCACCACATGCTCGCCCGACGGGTCGAACAGCACCGCCTGGTGGCTGCCCTTCCAGGGCAGGCTGCGCGGCTTGTCCTCGCGCGCCGCCACGTACCAGAGCGAGACGCCGCCATAATGGCTGGCGGCCACGCGCTTGCCCTTGGTGTCGAAGGCAATGCCGCCGACCGAGGAAGGGTGCGCGGGCAGCGTCTTCAGCGCCGCGCCCTTGCCATCCAGCAGATGCAGCAGCTTGCCGACCGCCGCGGCGCGCACACCCGAAGGGTGCGCCGCGACATGGTCGATCCAGCGGCTGCCATAGCGCGCCAGCACCGAAACCGCGCCCTGCGGCGAGACCTGCAGCAGCCGCCCATCATCCGTGCCGGCCATCAGGCCGGCGGCGACATCCGCGGTGGCCGAGAGCAGCGCCGCGCCCACATCGCAGAAGGTCCAATCCGCCTCGGCTTCGCGGGGCTCCACCACGGCCACGCGCCCATCGGCCAGGGCGTAGAACAGGCTTCGCCCGTCGCGCCCGAATTCGGCCGCCAGCACCCAGGCGCCCAGGTCTCGCACCAAGCCGCGGGTGCCGACCAGGAAATCCGCCTCGGCCACGCTGGCCATCAGGCCGGCACCTGGCAGGCCTCGAACCCACGGCGCAGCTGCGGGCGATTGAGGTCGCGGCCGATGAACACGATCTTCGAGCGGCGCGCATCGCCGTCTTTCCAGGGGCCGATGAAGTCGCCATCGGCGATCATGTGGACGGCCTGGAAGGCGAAGCGCCGGTCATCATTGGCATAGGCCAGCACGCCCTTGGTGCGCAGCAGATCCTGCCCCTTCGCCTGCAACAGCTCATTGATCCAGACGTTGAACTTCTCCGGATCGAGCGGGCGCGCCACCTCGAAGGACACGCTGTTGATCTCGCCATCATGCTCATGGTCGGTGTCGGTCAGGAATTCCGGCATCTGCTCCAGGATGCGGTCCAGCTTGAAGGCGCCGCGGTCGAGCAGCGCCGTCACCGGCACCTCGGACTTCACGCTGCGCCGGATCTCGGCGGAAGGGTTGATGGCGCGGATCAGCCGCTCGACCGCGTCGGCCTCCTCGGGCGTCACCAGATCCATCTTGTTCAGCACCACCACGTCGGCGAAGGCGATCTGCTCGCGCGCTTCCGACGTATCCGCCAGCCGCTGCGGCAGGTGCTTGGCGTCCACCACGGTGACGATCGCGTCGAGCCGCGTGGCGCGCTTCACATCCTCATCCGTGAAGAAGGTCTGCGCCACCGGGGCGGGGGCGGCCAGGCCCGTGGTCTCGACGATGATGCCGTCGAACCGGCCACGGCGCTTCATCAGCCCGCCGATGATGCGGATCAGGTCGCCGCGCACCGTGCAGCAGATGCAGCCATTGTTCATCTCGAACACTTCCTCGTCGGCATCGACGACAAGGTCATTGTCCACGCCGAGCTCGCCGAACTCGTTGATCACCACGGCGTATTTCCGGCCATGCTGTTCGGACAGGATGCGATTCAGCAGCGTGGTCTTGCCGGCGCCGAGGTAGCCGGTCAGCACGGTGACGGGGATGGTGGTGTCGCTCATTGGTCTCGGCCCTCGCGGGGATGTTTGAGGCTATATGGGGGAGCCGGCCACCCGGCGTCACCCCTGTCCGGGCATGTTGCGGGCGCGCCACAGCACCTCGGCCAGCGCAGCCGTGAGATCCTCCAGGCTCACCGGCTTCACCAGGAAGCCCTGCGCCCCCGCCGCCCGGGCAGCGATCCGCGTATCCGGATCATCCTCGGAGGTGACCATGAGCACCGGCACGCGTGATGCGGCGCCCGGCATGGCACGAATCCGGCGCGTGGCCTCCAGCCCCTCCATTCCCGGCATGTAGATGTCCATGAGCACAACGTCGAACCGGCCGCCGGCCAGCGCCGCCAACGCCATGGTGCCGCCCTCGGCCTCCTGCACCAGGCAATCGGCGCGCTCCAGCAGGGCCCGCAGCAGCCGGCGGTTGACCGGCACATCGTCCACCACCAGCACGCGCGGCCGCTGGGGGGGAACGGATTGGGTCGCCGCTGGCGGCGCGGATTGTGGCGCCGCTGGCGGCGCGGATTGTGGCGCCGCTGGCGGCGCGGATTGTGGCGCCGCTGGCGGTGGCTCCTCGATCCGCGGCCAGGGCAGGGTCAGGGCGATGGCGGTCCCGCGGCCGATGGCGCTGCTGACGCGCAGAATCGCGCCGAGGCCGGTCGCCAGGTCGCGGCACATCGCCAGGGCCCGGCCTGCCTCGGCACCGCCGGCGGCATCGAACAGATGGGATTGCTGATCCTCCGTCAGGCCACTGCCGGTGTCGGCGACAATCAATTCGAGCCCGCCCTGGCCGGTCTGCCGGGCTTCGAGACGCACCTCGCCGCCCGGCGTCGCCTCGATGGCGGCTTCGGCCAGATGCGTCAGCAGGATGCGCAACCGCATCGAATCCCCGCGCCAGGTGGCATGGGTGCCGAGCGCGATCGCGGTGGACAGGCGCGTCCCGGCCTGGGCCGCGCTGCCGCGCAGCAGCGCTGCCACCTGTTCGATCGTCTCATCGATGCGCACAGGCGCCAGGGCGGCGGTTTGCGGCCCGGACTGCGCCATGTCGCGCAGCAGCAGCGCCAGGTCGGCAGCCCCCATCCGGGCCGCCTGCACGTCGGCGCGCGCCGCACGCGACAGGCCCGATGAGGCGAGCAGCAGGTCGAGCAGGCCGAGCACGGCGCCAACCGGCCGTCGAAGACCCTCGATGGCTGTGGCCTGGCGCCGCTCGGGCGCTGGCGGCGCGGCGGGCGGCGCCCCTTCGGCGTGCCGCGCACCGAGCAGAAGCCCCAGCTGCGCCAGGGCCAAAAGCCCAAGACCCGGCACGGCAAGCCCGGCCGGCAGCCCGCCGGACAGGTCAACGATCACCACCATCAGCGCGATCGCCGTCGGCGCCAGCATCAGCCTGCGTCCGGACGGTGCCGTCAGTGGCATCGGTTCAGCGCCTGGCAGAGAACCGGGTTTGGCAATGAACGCCCGTTGATGTCATTTGATGTCCTCCTGTGACCTTGGCGCCTTCGGGCATTGATCCATACGCGCTCAGGCCGGAACGGCGCGGATCGCCTCCGCCAGCGTGCCGAACAGCCGATCGACATGGTGCCGTTCGATGATCAAGGGCGGGGAGACCGCGACAATATCGCCCGTCACGCGCACCAGAACGCCGGCATCGAAGCACCAGCGGAAGACCTCCATCGCGCGCGCCCCCGGCGCGCCGGCGCGCGGTTCCAGCTCGATGCCGGCGATCAGACCCATGTCGCGCACATCGACCACGCCGGGGACGTCGCGCATGCTGTGCGCGGCATCCTGCCAATAGGGTTCGATGGCGCGGGCGCGGCCGGGCAGGTCTTCCTCCCGGTGCAGGTCCAGGGTGGCGATGGCGGCGGCCGAGGCCAGCGGGTGGCCGGAATAGGTATAGCCGTGGAACAGCTCGATCCCGGCTGGCACGCCGTTGACGATCGTGTCGTAGACGTCGCCGCTGGTGGCGACCGCGCCCATGGGGACGGCGGCGTTGGTCAGGCCCTTGGCCATCGTCATGATGTCGGGCGTCACGCCGAGACGCTCGGCGCCGAAATTCGTGCCGATGCGGCCGAAGCCGGTGATGACCTCATCGAAGATCAGCAGGATGCCGTGCTTCGTGCAGGTCTCGCGCAGCTTCTGCAGGTAGCCGACGGGCGGCACCAGCACGCCGGTGGAACCCGCCACCGGCTCCACCATGACCGCCGCGATCGTGTCGCCATGCAGGGTGACCAGGTTTTCCAGCGCCTCGGCCAGGTGGGCCCCATGCTCAGGCTGGCCGCGGCAGAAGCGGTTGACGGCGGGCAGGTGCGTGTGCGGCAGATGATCGACATAGGGCAGGTGCGCGCCGAACTGCTTGCGATTGCCGCCGATGCCGCCCACCGACATGCCGCCGAAGCCCACGCCATGGTAGCCGCGCTCCCGTCCGACCAGGCGGACCCGCTGCGCCTGGCCGCGGGCGCGGTGGTAGGCCAGCGCGATCTTCAGCGCCGTGTCCGCCGCTTCCGAGCCCGAATTCACGAAGAACACCCGGTCCATGCCCGGCGGCGTCAGGTCCGCCACGCGCGCCGCGGCCTCGAAGGCGATCGGGTGGCCAAGCTGGAAGGTGGGGGCGAAGTCCAGGATGGCGGCCTGGCGCTGGATGGCCTCGGTGATCTGGCGGCGGCCATGCCCGGCATTGCAGCACCACAGGCCCGCCGTGCCGTCCAGGATCTCACGCCCCTCGGGGGTGAAGTAGGACATGCCCTCGGCACGGGCGAGCAGGCGCGGCGTGCCCTTGAAATATTTATTGTCGCTGTAGGGCATCCAGAATGCGTCGAGATTGTTCGGGCGCGGGACGCTGAATTCGTTCATCGAGCGGGTCCTTCTCTCGGACCGCACGAAAGCGGAAAGCCCGGCGGGCCGCAAGCATCGCCAGGGGCGCATGGACCGCGCCGCGTCAGGGCGTTACGGAGCAGCATGCGATTGCTGATGCTGGATGGCGCCCTGGCGCGGAGTTCCGCCGCCCTGTTGCTGGATGGGCAGGTGGTGGCGGAGCGATGGGTCAATGGCGCGCGCGGCCAGCCAACCGCGCTGCCGCCCCTGGCCCAGGCGCTGCTCGGCGAAGCCGGCGGCCGGGTGGAGGCGATCGGCGTGGTGGTGGGGCCGGGCGGCTTCACCGGCCTGCGCGCCGCCATCGCGCTGGCCGAGGGCATGGCCCTGGCGCTGGGCGTGCCGCTGATCGGGGTCACCACCGGCGAGGCGCTGGCCGAGGCGCTGCCGCCCGAGGCACGCGCGCCGCGCAGCGCCTGGGCGGCCATCGACAGCAAGCGCGGGCGGCTGGTCCTGGAACGGCCCGGGCTGGAGCCGATCGCCCTGGCCGAGCTCGCACTCCCCCGGCCGGATGGCCCCGTGGCGGCGATGGGGGATGCCGCGCCCATGCTGGCAGCGCGCCTTCTGGCGCGCGGCGCCGACGTGATGCTGACCGATTCCCGCCTGCCGGAGGCCGGCGCCGCTGGCCGGGTGGCCCATGCAAGGCTGACCGGCAGGCTACCCCCCCGCGATGCGCGGCCGCTCTATGTCGAGCCACCGGCGGTGCGCACCACGTGACGGACGCCGAGGCGGCGGCGCTGCATGCCGCCGCCTTCCCGCCTGCCGAAGCCTGGGGCGCCGATGCCATCGGCATGATGCGGGCCATGCCCGGGTGTTTCGCCCACCATGTGGCCGATATCGGCTTCATCCTGGCGCGGGTCGCGGCCGACGAGGCGGAGATCCTCACCCTCGCGGTGGTGCCCGGGGCCCGGCGGCAGGGCCATGGGGCGGTGTTGCTCGGGGCCGCCATGGCCAGCGCTGCGGCGCTGGGCGCCAGGACCATGTTCCTCGAAGTCTCGGCGAACAACGCCGCCGCCGCCGCGCTCTATGCCGGCGCCGGTTTCCAGCAGGTCGGGCTCCGGCCGCGATACTATGCGGACGGGTCGGATGCGCTGATCCTCAGCCGCCACCTTTCCTGATCAGCAACTCGGCGACGCCGTCCGAGACCAGCGTTTCGGCGAGGATCGCGTGGCCCTGCTCACGGGCGGTGCGGGGGACGTTGCGGAGCGGCTCGGCGCCGCGCAACCGCACCCGCAACAGCGCACCCACGGCCAGTTTGTCGAGCGCCAGGCGCGTACGCACAAAGGTCATCGGACAGACGTCACCGGTGATGTCGAGGAAGACAAGCTCGGCCTCTTCTTGTCCGTCATGGAAGGGTTGCATTTTTTCTTCTCACTATCCTGTCAGGGAAGTTGCCGAATCGGCGTAGCGGGAATAAATGGAAATAGGAATGTGAAGGCTGCGTGCGTCGCGCGCGGCTGACAACCACCGCCATTTGGAAAGACAAGCAATCATCATGGCCGACACGCCCTCCCATCCAGACCTGTTGGGGCTGACCGCCGAAATCGTCTCGGCCCACGTCAGCAACAATCCGGTGCCGGTCGCCGATCTGCCGAACCTCATCCAGGAAGTCTATCGCACGCTGTCCAATATGGGCCAGCCGGCGGCCGCGCCGCCCGACCGGCCGCAGCCGGCCGTGCCCATCAAGAAGTCGATCACGCCGGAATATCTGATCTGCCTGGAAGACGGCAAGAAGCTCAAGATGCTCAAGCGGCATCTCAAGACCTCCTTCAACATGACACCCGACCAGTACCGGGAGAGGTGGGGCCTGCCGAGCGACTACCCGATGGTGGCGCCGAACTACACCGAACACCGTTCCTCGCTGGCGAAGAAAATCGGCCTCGGCACCAAGCCGCGCGGCCGTCCGCCGAAGGGCGGCCGCGTCGCCACCGAGGATTGATCCTGGCGCTTTGCCGAAGACAGCGGTCGGGTCTATGAGGGGCGCAGCATGGTGACGAACGCCACTCGCCCGCTCGCGGACACGTTGCCCGACCCGTCGCGGATCGAACGGCTGTGCGTGCAGGCAGGCCTGAAGATGACCGGGCAGCGGCGCCTGATCGCCCGGGTGCTGAGCGAGGCGGAGGACCACCCGGATGTGGAGGAACTCTACCGCCGCGCCAGTGCGCTGGATGGCCATATCTCGGTGGCGACGGTCTATCGCACGGTCCGCCTGTTCGAGGAAAAGGGAATCCTGGAGCGCCGGGATTTCGGCGGCGGACGGGCCCGCTATGATCCGACCGACCGCGGCCATCATCACCATCTGATCGACGTCGATACCGGCCGCGTGCTGGAATTCGAGGATGCCGCCTTCGAGCAGGTCGCCCAGGACATCGCAGCGCGGCTTGGATTTGCGCTGGTCGGTCAGCGGCTCGAGCTGTTCGGCCGGCGCGCGCCGGCTGACCCCAGCCCCCGTCCGAGGAAGGGCCGGCCATGAGCGTGGACGGCCCGCTCGCCGACGATCTGCTGCCCGAACCGCCGACGCCGCGTCCGCCGGTGGACGAGGCCTTTGCCGAGCTTCGCTCCGGCAATCTCGGCCTGCGGTTGGCGGAGACCCCGGCCGAGATCGATGCGGCGCAGGCGCTGCGCTACCGCGTCTTCTATGAGGAGATGGGGGCCCATGCCGACGCCGCGACGCTGGCCGCGCAGCGCGATGTGGATCGTTTCGACGCGGTCGCGGACCATCTCCTGGTGCTCGACCATGATCTCGGTGATGGGCCGGCTGCCGTTGTCGGCACCTATCGGCTCATCCGACGCCCCGGCGCCGCGAAGCTGGGCGGGTTCTACTCGGCCGCCGAATATGATCTGGCCCCGCTGCTGACTTTCCCCGGGGAGGTCATGGAATTGGGGCGCAGCTGCGTCGCCGGCCCCTATCGCACACGGGGCACCCTGCAGCTTCTTTGGCGTGGCATCGCCGCCTTCGTCTTTCGCCACCGGATCGACGTGATGTTCGGGTGTGCCAGCCTGCCTGGTACCGATCTGGACCAGCTGGCGCCGCAGCTTGCCTATCTGCATGCCAATCACCTGGCGCCGCCGGCGCTGCGGCCGCGGGCGGTGTCGGCGCGGCATGTCGCGATGGATCGGCTGCCGACCGCGGCGATCGACATGAAGGCGGCCGTCGTGGCGCTGCCGCCGCTGATCAAGGGCTACCTTCGGCTCGGTGGCTTTGTGGGTGATGGCGCGGTGATCGATGCGCAGTTCAACACCACGGATGTCTGCATCGTGGTGAAAACCGATCTGATCACCGACAAATACTACCGCCACTATGAGCGGACCGCGGGCGGCAGCTGAGGCGCTTTGCGGTGCGTCGCATGCGCCAAAAGTGATCCGCCCCGGGTTCGTCGGAGGCTGGTTGGGTTGAGTCACGCCGCCAGGAGCAGACTGTGCTGGGCCGCGTAGTAGAGTGCTTCCGCCTCGGCCGGCGGGATGTTTCCGATGGGCTCCAGCAGCCGTCGATGGTTGAACCAGTCCACCCATGCGAGGGTGCGGTTGGCGAATTTCGAGGAGCTGAACGCGCTGCTGCTTGACCGCTGCGTGGCCTATGCACGGGCGCATCCGCATCCCGAACAGCGCGACCGGACGGTGTGGGAGATGTTCGAGGCGGCGCGGCCGAGCCTGGTGCGCTATGCGGGCCGGCTCGACGGGTTCCGCGCGGCGCCGGCAGCGGTCTCCAAGACCTGCCTGGTGCGATTCGACAGCAACAAATGCTCGGTGTCGGCGAGCGCGGTCGGCAAGCCCGTCGAGGTGCGCGCCTATGCCGAGCGGATCGAGCTGCGCCAGGACGGGCGCGTGGTCGCGAGCTTCGGCGGGTATTTGGCCGCGGTCAAATGGTGTTCGACCCTTGGCATTATGTGTAGACGTTTGGATTGGGCCGAACGGTTGGCATATTCGGCGGGGAGAGAGGCCGGGGCGCGGAGCCATAGGCGAAGCGCAGCGCCCCGGCCGTCGCAATGGGAGAAGCCCGCGCGAGCACCGCGCCAAGATCCGCAGCACCAACACCATCGAGCGGCTGAACGGCGAGATCAAACGCCGCACTGATGTGGTCGGCATCTTTCCCAACGAAGCCGCCATCACCCGCCTGATCGGCGCCATTCTGCTGGAGCAGTCCGACGAATGGGCCACGCAGCGCGCCCGCTACATGATGCTGGAAACCATCGGCTCCGTGAGCGACAAACCCAACGCCAGCCTGTCCGCCGTGGCCGGCTGATGCAGCGGCTCAAACCGCGATGAATCACAAACCTACACCACGCTTCGGGACACGATCCCGGTCCCTGGCCATGGGGCAGCGACATCCTGCGCCATCCGACATGGTTTCTGTTCAACGCCCACTCCCTCATCGGTGTGGGCTCACGGGTGAAGTGGAGGCTGGACGGCGTCAAGGTTTTTTTTCTTGACAAATTAGGTTGATTAGCCTACTACGCGGGTCCGCCAAGGGCCCCTTGCGTCCGGCGTCCCCCCAGACTGACGGAGGCTTTCATGCCGAAGGACCGCGCATTGCGCGCGCGCGTGCTGCGATGAGCATCGCGCTGTTCACCGCCCCCCTCGCCGCCGCGCAGGAGCCGAGCCCGCTGGTCGGCGCCGGCATGCTGCGCAGCCCCCTCGCGCTGGCCCGGGCGCAGGTTGCGTCCCGATCCACGAGCCTCGGCCCCACGGGTGTGGACTGGGTGGAGGCTGTCGCCGATGTGCCGCGCTTTGGCGGCACCGCGCGGCGGTTGCTGGTCGGGGGGCAGCG
>Ga0247843_1006435_pt1 | contig 15361 bp, 16 predicted proteins | sample LaCruzMarch2017__FD_192420 | JGI IMG/M metagenome (GOLD analysis project Ga0247843, IMG submission 192420) | Freshwater microbial communities from meromictic Lake La Cruz, Castile-La Mancha, Spain - LaCruzMarch2017_8m | ecosystem: Environmental > Aquatic > Freshwater > Lake | place: Spain... | reverse complement strand
CGCGCCAGCGATGTCGCCGGCCAACCTCAGCGGCGAGGTGGGCTGCAGCAGGACGACATAGTCCCAGTCTCCACCGAGGGTCACAAGCGCATGGTCGATGGCGTCGATCACCGAGGCGGTCGGACCCGACAGGGCGGCCGGCCTCCGGAAGGGGGGCGCAAACCCCATGGCCGTCGCGACCCCGGCCACGGCGTTGTCGTCAGTGGAAACGACCACGGCGTCCAGAACCTCTGCCTCGCGACAGGCCTCAAGGGTCCACGCCACCATCGGCCGGCCGGCCAGCAGCCTCATGTTCTTCCCAGGCAGGCCCTGCGACCCCGCACGGGCCGGGACGATGCCCAGGACCCGCCCCGCATTCGTCCCCTCCCCGACCATGGTCCGCTCCGTGACGCTCTCGCCCGGGTCCTTTAGACTCTGATTCGCGCCGACCCTGCCTGCGGGTCCCTGCCGGCGCACGGAAGGCGGAACACCGGCCATGACGGACACCACGATCCGCGCCCTGAAGGGCCGACGCGTTCTTGTCACCGGCGCGGGCGGGTTCATCGGCAGCCGGCTGTGCGAGCGACTGGTCGAGGCCGGAGCGTCGGTCCGCGCGCTCGTACGCTATACGTCGGACGGCGAGGCGGGATGGCTGGACCAGTCCCCGGTCCGGGGCGAAATCGAGGTCAAACGCGGGGATCTGGCGGACCGCGACAGCGTGGCCGATGCGGTCGGGAACACCGAACTGGTGTTCCACCTCGGGGCGCTCATTGCGATCCCCTATTCCTATCTGGCCCCCGAGAGCTATGTCCGGACCAATATCCTCGGCACCCTGAATGTCCTTCAGGCAGTGCGGGAGAGGGATGTGGCGCGACTGGTCCACACCTCAACCAGCGAGGTCTACGGCTCGGCCCGGACGGTGCCGATGACCGAGGATCATCCCCTGATCGGCCAGTCGCCCTATTCGGCGTCCAAGATCGCGGCCGACAAACTGGCCGAAAGCTATCACCGGTCGTTCGGCACGCCGGTCGTGACCCTGCGTCCGTTCAATACCTTTGGGCCCCGCCAGAGCGCCCGGGCCGTCATTCCGACGATCACTGCGCAGCTGCTGGCCGGACGGCCGATCCGGTTGGGCGACACGCGGCCGACGCGCGACTTCGTCTATGTCGATGACACGGTCGACGCCTTTCTCAGGGCCGGAACGGTCGATGGACTGGAGGGGCAGACGATCCACACAGGCACCGGGATCGAAACCCGGATCGGCGACCTGCCGGCCATGATCGCCAGGGCGGCCGGCATGGATTTCGAGATCGAGGCCGACCCGGCGCGTGTCCGCCCGGCCGCCAGCGAGGTCGAACGGCTGTGCGCGGACGCATCGCTCGCCGCCAGCCGACTGAACTGGCGGCCGACCGTGTCGATTGAGGAGGGCTTGACCCGCGTGGTGGCCTTCATTCGTAACAACCCGACGCTCTATCGCCCCGAGGAGTATGCCGTGTGACCGGGGCCGCAGACATCGCCGGCAATCTGATCGCACCCGACGCCCCCCTCCTGACGGCGATCGAGCGCATGGACGCGGTCAGGCGCAAGCTGCTGGTGGTCGTCGATCCCGACCGTCGACTTCTCGGGACGGTCTCGGACGGGGATATCCGGCGCGGCCTGATGCGGCGGCTGACCATGGAGGATGCCGTCTCGGCGGTCATGAACGCGGCACCCGTGGCCCTCAGGCTGGACGGGTCGGAGATGCAGGGTCTGGTCCGCCTGGCGGAGCGCGGCGTCAGCCTGGCCCCCGTACTGGACCGCAGCGACCGGGTGGTTGGCCTCTATCCCGACGCGGTCCCCGCCGGAACGCGTCGGGACAATCTGGTCGTGATCATGGCGGGCGGACGCGGGGTCCGGCTGGCCCCTCTCACCCGGACCTGCCCCAAGCCGATGCTCAGGGTGGCGGGCCGCCCCCTTCTGGAGACCATCATCGAGCGGTTGAAGGGACAGGGGTTTCATCGCTTCCGCCTCGCCGTGAACTATCTGGCAGAAGTGATCGAGGACCATTTCGGCGACGGTTCGGGAATGGGGGTCGAGATCCGCTATCTGCGCGAGGACCATCCGCGCGGCACAGCGGGTGCCCTGTCCCTGGTCGACGATCCGGTCAGCGACCCGATGCTGGTCATGAACGGGGATGTGCTGACGCGGATGGCGTTCGGTGATCTTGTTGACTTCCATTCAGAGCATCGGGCCGTTGCGACCCTGTGCGTGCGGGAACATGCATTCCAGGCACCGCATGGTGTGGCGGAGGTCGATGGCGTGCGGATGACGGCGCTCCGGGAGAAGCCGACGTTCCGCTGGCTGGCCAATGCCGGCGTCTATTGCCTCGATGGCGCGGTCCTGTCCCGGGTCCCGGCCGAGGGCCCTTACGACATGCCGGAACTGCTGGCGACACTGGCGGCCGAGGGGCAAATGGTCGGGGCCTATCCGATCCACGAATACTGGCTGGACATCGGCCGCCCCCCCGACTTCGAGAGCGCGCAGAGTGACTTCGGCGCCGTGTTCGATCCGGTCTGAACGCTGCCTGACGTCTGACCGCTTGCGATCAGCGCGCGTCCGCGTATGTTCCCGGCCGGATCTCGCGGCCAACTTTGGACCTCGTGGACCACGAGCCAGGCGTCAGCCCGCGTTTGTCTCGTGATGTGCACGGGCGACATTTTCGCCCAGGGCTTTGCCTGAAATGAGTGCTCCCAGTTGACCCGGCATTTCAGAATTATCGGTGCCCTGATCATGCGCGAGATGACCACGCGCTTCGGGCGCGAGGGTCTGGGTTTCCTTTGGGTCGTCGGCGAACCACTGGTGTTTTGCCTCGGTGTCGTCGTCATGTGGAGCCTGATCAAGCCCGCTTATGAACACGGCATCCGTGTCGGTCCCATGGTGATGACAGGCTATATGTCGCTGCTGGTGTACCGCCACATGATCGGCTTCAGCACGGGCGCGCTCAATGCCAACATCGGCCTGATGTACCATCGTCAGGTGGGCATGATGCACATCTTCATCGCCAGAAACCTGATGGAGTTCGCAGGGGCAACAGCGGCGTTTGTCATCGTCTATATAACGCTGATCCTGCTCGGCCAGGTCAGCCTGCCTGCAGATTGGCTGCTGCTGTACGGCGGCTGGCTGCTTGTCGGCTGGACGGGCTTCGGGATCGCCATGGTGTTCGCTGGCCTTGCCCTGCGTTTTGAGGTGATGGAGCGGATCATTCCGGTCCTCAGCTACGCCATGATTCCCCTTTCGGGAGCATTCTTCATGGTGGCCTGGCTTCCGGCCCAATATCGCGAACCCTTTCTTCTGGTCCCGTTTCCCAACGCCATCGAGATGGTTCGCGCCGGGGTTTTCGGCGAGTTCGTGGACACCTATTATCATGCCGACTATGCGCTCTTGTCAGGCGGGGTCATGCTGTTTCTGGGCATGATCCTGCTGGCTGGCGCGAAAAACCGGATTGTCATCGAATGACCGAGACCAAGCTCAACTACGTTGGGCCTATCCCGCAGCTCCTGACGTTTGAGCGGCACCGTCTGGCCTGGTGGCAGCGCATTCCGGTGGCAGCGCTGCTTGTCATCGCCCTGCCGACATTGCTGGCTGCCGTTTACTATCTTCTCATCGCGTCGCCTCGCTACGTCTCGGAAGCCCAGTTCATTGTCAGGGCGGCCGGTCAGAGCACACCGTCAACGCTTGGCGTGGCCCTGCAGGGAATCGGAATAGCGCCGACCCAGACGGACGCCTTTGCTGTTCATGAGTACATCAACTCTCGCGACAGCCTGCGGGAGCTTTCGCGGCGCTACGATCTTCCGGCCATCCTGGGACCTCGCGGGGTTGATGCCTTCTCGCGGTATCCACGTCCGTGGGAGGAGCGGTCCAATGAAGGCCTCTACAAGGGCTACCAACGGTTTGTGACGGTCGGCTACGATTCGACCACGGGGATCTCGACCCTGCGTGTCGAGGCCTTCCGCGCCCGGGATGCCCAGGCCCTGACCGAGGCGCTGCTGGGTGGGGGTGAGCAGCTGATCAACCGCATGAACGAGCGGTCGTCCGCCGACGCCGTGGCGCAGGCCCAGCAGGCCCGCGAGGAGGCTCGCGCCCGATTGACCGGCGCGCAGCAGCAGCTGACCACCTTCCGCAACCGCGAACAGTTCATCGATCCGGAGATCACTGCCCGCGAGAGTTCCCAGCTGATCGGGGGCCTCCAGGCCCAGGTCGCAGGCCTTCGTGCCGAACGGGCCCAGGTCGCCGCAGAAGCCGCCAACAGCCCCCAATTGCCGACCTTTGACGCCCGCATTCGCGCCTATGAAACCCAGATCGAGGCCGAGCGCGCCAAACTGGCCGGCGCCGCAGGCTCGCTCGCCCCCAAGATCAGCGTCTACGAAGATCTGGCCCTGGCTCGCGAGTTCGCCGACCGGGAACTGACCCAGGCGACAGCCGCCGTGATCACTGCCGAGCAGGAGGCCCGACGCCAGAAGCTCTATCTGGACCGGGTCGTCAGCCCCAGCCTGCCGGACGAACCTGCGCAGCCACGCCGGTGGCTGGCGGTCCTGACCGTCCTCGCCTCATCGCTGCTGGTCTACGGTCTGGGCTGGCTGATCTGGGCGGGGGTGCGCGAGCACCGCCAGGACTGAGGGACGGCTGAATGGAGCCGATCGCCGCGCCTCTCGGACTGCAGGTCCGAAATCTGGGCATGACCTACCACGGCGCAACCAGGCCCTTGTTTACGGGCCTGAGCTTCGATCTTGCCCATGGCGGCCGGCTCGCTATCCTCGGTCGGAACGGCCAGGGCAAGTCGACCCTGATCAAGATGCTGGGGGGCGTGCTGCCCGAGACCGAGGGCCGCATCCACTGGCGGATGACCTCATCCTGGCCGATCGGCTTCGGTGGCGGCTTTCAGGGCAGCCTGTCGGGACTGGACAACATCCGGTTCCTCTCCCGGCTTTATGCGCGGGACTACAAGGACATCCTGGGACGGGTCGACACGTTCGCGGAACTGGGTTCGGCGCTGAAGCTTCCGGTCAAACACTATTCCTCGGGCATGCGCGCGCGTCTCGCTTTTGGCCTGTCGCTGGCCATCGAGTTCGACTGCTATCTCATCGACGAACTGGTGGCCGTCGGCGATGCGCGGTTCCAGCAGAAATGCCAGGAGGAACTGTTCGAACGCCGCAGCGATCGCTCGTTCATGATGGCGTCCCATGACACCCACCTGATCGCCCGGCATTGCGACCGCGCGCTGATCATCGAGAGCGGCAAGGCCAAGATATTTGATGACATCGACGAGGCGGTCGAGGTCTACACTTGGCTAAGAGCGGCGTGACGTCGGGAAAGGGCCGATCGGGCCGAGCTCGCTGGGTCGTTCTGACTCCGTCGGTCGATGACGCGGCCTGGCGAGGTGCGATCATTCAGGCCGCCCACGCCGCCGGCCTTCAGCCATTCGATCCAGGCAGTCCCGAAGCCAACCCGGCGGATCCCGACCACCTGTTCATAACCGATGACGCCAGTGTCGCAATTGCTGCTGATCCAGCGGCAATTGTCGGGATCATGCCCGAACCTGAGACGGCACCCGACGCCGTCGCCATGATCTACAGCATTTCTGCGCCAACCGACGTCTGGCATGCCTCGCTTCTGCTTGCTCGTGCAGCGGCGCTGGAACCAAAACATGTCGTTGTTGGAGCCAGCGATCTTGGACAAAGACCAAGGCTTTTGCGCCTCTTTGGTGAAGTTGAGGTGACGCCACCAGTTTCCAGGGCCGAGGCTTCACGTCGGGCAACTGTAACAACTGCTTTTGGTATTTATCGTGATCTTCGTAAAGTTGCGACGAGCCCTATCCCGTTCTCTGAGAAAATTTTCATTTATGATGAAAGGAGCTCGCGTAACTGGCCAGACTGGGGTGTTCTTGACGTTACCGGAAGGCCGAGAATTCTGGTTTGGGGCCCGTACATTGCGCTGCCGCCCGGCGTGTGGCGTGCGGTCATTCGGCTTGGATTCGACGCCGCTGCAGCCAAGCATCATTTCCGGGTCGACTGGGGAAGCCAGACAGCGTGTGTGAGCGAACAGGTCTCGCCCCGAACACCCGGGGTTTATGAGTTGCAACTGGATTGGCAGTTCGAGGAGGCCGCTCCTGCCGAGTTGCGCTTGATCCTGACCGAAGGCTCCTTCATGGGAACGGTCATGTTCCAGGGCATTACCGTGCAACGAGTTCCGGCCGCGCCCCGCAGTGAAACGATTCGGTCGGATCAGGATTAAACCATGAGCTTTCGCACTTTCCTCGCCGCCAGGTTGCAGCGGTGGTCGGAGTCGCTGCAGCCTGCCAAAGCGGTACCGGTGGCATCCCCCGTGGTTCCGCCAAGCTCTAGATACTTTTACCTCGGTGCCGATGTGGCTCTGACAAGGCTGTCGGACGGGCATCACATCTTTGTGGATCCCCAGGATCAGACGGTCAGCAGTCACCTGATCGCGCACGGCTTCTGGGAGCAGTGGATCCACCACGTTGTCTGTTCGCTGATCGCGCCGGGTGACCGTATTGTCGAAGTCGGGGCAAACCTGGGCTACTATACGATCGCGATGGCTGTGATGGCAGGCCCGGCCGGTCGCGTCACGGCCTTCGAGGGAAACCCCAGACTTTGTGGCCTCGTCCAACGCTCCATAGAATTCAACGGCTATCGGGACCGGGTCATCATCCGAAACCAGGCCGCGACTGATGCGGCAGGCCCGATTTTCTTCTCCATCTCACGGTCGAACTCCGGCGGCGGGCACACAACGGCCCACCCCGGCGGGGCAACACCTGACATGGAGCAGATCGAGGTCGAAGGCGTCAGGCTCGATGACGCGATCGAAGGGGACATTGACTTCCTTCGGATGGATGCTGAGGGTTCCGAACCTCTCATCCTGCACGGCGCTGAACGGCTACTGAGCAATCCAAACCTCACCGTTGTGATGGAGTGGGACGTGTTCCAGATGTCGGCCCGTGCATCTGTTCCGGATCTGGTCGAATGGTTGGCCGCGATGGGATTCCAGTTCTGGCGGATCGAACACGACACGGCCCTGACGCCAATCTCGGCGGAACACCTGCCAGGGATCCAGGCCTGTGACATCGTTATGGCCAGGGCCCTTCCCGTGGCCGCAACCAGATAGTCAGACAGCCGGAGCGCCAGTGGATCCATGCTGGCCCACCTCGGCTGCGGGCAACAGATGTCATACTTGTCGCAAGTAAGACGCCTCAGCTCCCCGGCTGCATGGCCCGGGCATAGGCCTCGTCGAGCGCGGCATTACGGGTGAAGACGAGTCCTCCGCTGCTCCCCGGTGCCTCTGTCGCGGTTGCCCCCGGCCGTGGGCCTCCCGTCAGGGAATCCCCGTAAAAGATGTGCGTCCCGATCTGGCGGACCTGTTCAAGCCGCGACGCCCACGAGGGCCGCACATAATTCGCATGATAGTTGAGCGAGCGGGGCGGCAGAAGACTCGGTCGGGTTCCTTCATACACAGATCGCGCGATCGCCTCGGCCCGGGCCCAGGCTTCCGGATTGATCGGCCCGCGGCCGATCGAGCCGTCGCAGGTAAAGGTGAACTGGCAGGTCCGGCTGTTGCGCTGGTAGACCACCTCGCAGACCCGGGGTGGATAGCCCAAGGCCCGCGAGCGGTTCATCACCACCTCGGCGACCGCCGCCTGCCCCTCCTCGCTCTCGTTGCGGGCCTCATAGTAGATCGCCTGCGTCAGGCATTCGACGTCGCTCTGGGGCACGCGAGGCGGTGTGGTCAGATCAAGGGTCGGGGCCCGATAGGGGCGCCGCCGGGCATCGGAACGGGTGAGTGTCGACGCCCCTGCCCGCGTTGCCGGGTCCAATGAGGAAACAGCTTCCGGAAGGCCTGACCGACCGTCCCTGACCATCTGACCCAGCCGATCGTTCAGGCGCCGCCTCTGAGCGTCGCTCGATACAGGGGGCCTGGGCTCGGCCTCCTGTCCCGCATGCATCCCGGCAGCAGAGGCGGGTCCGGCCACGACCATCATCGTCGCCCACACGGCCAAGGCCACCCCTGCGATCCTGCCAGCGATCAGGCGCAAACCGGCGCTCCCCCTACAATCTCAACAAACTAGCAGGCGCGGCCATCCCCGCCAAGCGAGGCCGGACGCGTCCGTTCGCCCCTCAAAGCGCTTGGGCAGACCGGCGTCGAGGCGTTATGCTGAGCGTATGGATCAATCCCCCCGCAGCGGGTTCTCGATCGTGGAGGCCCTGGTGGTGCTCGCGATCAGCGGAATGGCGCTTGCGATCATTTTTTCGATCGGCGTCAAGGCCGGCGACACCGGGTTCGGGCTCGGTCGGCGGGCCATGTCGGCTGCGGACCTCGATCTTGCCGTCAGCGATCTGCGCAGCCTGCTCCGGAGCTACGAGATACGGCCGGTCGATACGTTTGTGGACGGCGTCGATGAGCCTCTTCTTGGAACACCCGATCGCCTGGAAGGCGCTGCCGTGATGGAGCGGGCCACCCAGTGCGCGCCGCAGGGCTGGGCCGGGCGCCTGGTCCTTGCCGTCGAGGGCGAAGGCGAAAGCCGCGTCCTCGTCTGCCAGGCAGGGGCACAGAGGGCCGTCCTCTTTGACCTGGGAGCTGCACCGGCAGCTTTCAGTTATTCAGTCGACACCACCACATGGTCCGACGCCTATGAAAACCGACGGGCCACTGTGCCGTCTGAAGCCGGCGCGAGGTCGCAGACGGTCTATGTCCGCTTCGAGGCGCCGCCGGTCACAGATGTCGTCGAGCGAGCGACGTCGGCCCAGCCGTCCAGATGGTTCCGAAATGATCTCGACTTCTGAACGGCGCCCGGGATTCGCCCTGCCGGCTGTCCTGACGGTTACAGGCGTCGTCACCCTGATCTTCGTGGTGGCCATCACGGCGCTGGCCAGTCTCACGGCCGAAGCGGCCTCGGCGCGGGCGCGCATCGGCTTTCTTCAACGCGCCCTGACCCTCGAAGCCACATTGGCCCATCTGGCGGCCACCGAGCCGTTCACGCCGCGCGCCATCGCGGTCGGCTCTCCGCGCAACTACGATGACCAGTTCGTCAGCTCGCCATTGGGTGGATTCACGTCGTCGTCGACCCCGGCGGAGATTCTGCTGGACGGACAGACCTACGCCGCAGACCTGAGGGGGCCCTTGGCAGTTTCGCTCCGCGACCAGGCGGGAATGGTGAACCTGCCCCAGATGAGCCGCGAACAGCTCAGCGGTCTGGGGGGACGACTGGGGATCCCGACATCCGCCCGCGAAACCCTCAGGGCACGACTCACCGACTACGTCGACACCGACAGCCTTGAGTCGACGGATGGGGCTGAACAGGCCGCCTACGGCCGAACCGGGCCGGCGAACCGGCCGCTGCTACGCCCATCCGAATGGCTCTCCGTTCTCGGGGTCAGATCCGCTGTCGTCCCGTCTGTCTGGCGGGAGATTCGCCCGGAACTCGCCGCCGACCAAGCCCAGGGCACCTACAACGTCAATACCGCATCACCCGTGGCGCTCGAGATTCTGTTCAACCTGACCCCCGAACAGGCGGCACGCGCCCTCCAGAGCCGCAGCCGCGCGCCCTTTACCGGCATGTCCAGTCTGGGGGCCGCGACCGGTGCCCCGCTCGGCGATGATGGCGAGACGCTCTACACCTTTCCCTCCGGCAAAATTGTCTTCACCGTCAGCGACGGTCGTTCCCCGTGGGTCTATAGGGGGCGTCTGACGATCACGCCCGGCGACGCCGAACGACCGGTCTGGCTGGACCAGACCGAAATCACCGAATCACCCGGACGAAGGGTTGCGGACACCACGAATGCGACTGCCTTTCCTTACACCCTCCGCTGAACGGGTCAGCGCCGACGGTCGCGTTGAGCGCGTTCATGACGGCGGGAGCCTCGGTCGACTGAGACCCAAGGTCTGGCTTCTGGCCCGGGACCTTTGTACCTTCCAGCTGTTCGAAGCCGGAGCCTTGCCACGCAGCCGTCGGCGCCAGGCCGCAATCTTGTTCGCCAGAACCGCCTCTCCCTATGTCGCGGGGGGCATGATCATCGTGCCTGCAGGAACCGATTTTGGTGTCTGGTGGTGGGATCTCGAGCGCATCTCGGCGCTGGTTCCGCAAGGCAAAGCAGCGTCGGTCGTGCGCCCTGAAACCCTGGCGCAGCCAGCAGCCGAGGGCTGGCGAATTGTCCGCCTGGCGAAAGGCTTTGAGGCCCAGCTCTGGCGCGGCGGGCGGCTGCTGGCTTCGAGCTGGCGGCCCCAGCCGTTCGATGCCGCAAGCTGGACGGCGTTTGCACGACTGCAGCGAGACGGTTCCGACGCGCCACCGACGCCGCCGACACCGGCCATATTGCCCGTCGCCGAAGACAGTCAGGCGTTTTCGCTGTCCGCCGCCGAGGTCTCGCCACGACAGGCCGCAATCGCTGCCGGTGGCGGGATGGCCTTTGTCACCCTGCTCACCAGCCTGTTCTTCCTCGGTCAGGGACTTCGCCTCGCCGACGATCGCCGGGCTCTGGAGGCCGAAGTCGCTGAACTCCGGGCCAGCCTGCCGGCGGCGTCCAGCGCGCAGACCCAGGATGCGGATCGACGGCGGCTCGCGGCCTTTGCTGAAATCGAGCGGCGCACCAATCCCCTGACCGCCTCGGGGGCGGCGCTCGGCATCGTGGCGCTCTATGACATCGATCCGATCGGGCTGGAAACCGATGCCGAGACCCTGACGATCAAGCTCCCCTACTCGGCGATCGATTCGATCGATTCCCTCGTCGAGGAATTCGAGACGTCGGGCTATTTCCAGGAGGTGGAGCCGAGGACCGATGTCGGCACCCAGATGCTGATCATCGCGATGAAGGTCCAGTCGACGGCCGCGGCGCCGGGATCACCCGGATAAAGCGACAGTCCGTGCCCGGGGACCTCAAGGTCATGATGACCGCATCATCCCGGACCAGGTTTGCGGAGGTCGACGAACATGCGCCGCCCTCTGCGATTTCCAGGGCGGGAGCCATGGTGTAGCGCCATGGCGTGCGCAGCGTCAGAATTCGGTCCATGGCCTCGTCGGCCGGGCCGGGTGCCTCCGGATCCTTGACCCGGATCGCAACCCCGGTGCGGCTGGCTTCGCGGCGAAGGTCGGATACCTGACGCTGGAACTCGAAAAAGACGGCGTGGGACATGGCCTGGTCGAGCATGCGCGCCGTGCTGGGCATGATGATCGCGGTGGCGAGACCGAAGATCGCCAGCACGACCAGAATCTCCATCAACGAAAAGCCCGGCCGACGACCTCTAGCTCGCGGCGTCGGACGTGACATCGGCATTGACACCCTCTCCGCCCTCCTGGCCGTCTCCGCCATAACTCAGGACCCGCGCCTGGGCATCGGGAGCGCCGGGTGCACCGGTCGCTTCCGGAGGCGGGGCAACATAGACATAGGGACGCGCCCAGGGATCGGCGGGCAGGGCCTTGTCCAGATAGGGACCCGACCAGCCGGGAGCAGCGGCAGGGTCGGCCTCGATGAGCAGCTGAAGTCCCTCCTGCTCGGTCGGCAACCTGCCGATGTCGAGCCGCATGGTCTCGAGAGCCGCCTCAAGCGACCGGATCTGAAGCCGGGCGGTGGTCGCCTTGGAGCGGTCAAGCTGTGAAAACAGCCGCGGGCCGACGACGGCGGCGATCAGGGCGATGATGGCCAGGACGACCAGAATCTCGAGAAGACTGTAGCCGTCCCGTCGGGGTTCACGCCCCCTCCTGAACCGGCGAAAAGTCTGGGCAGAATGTAAAGCGATCATGGGCGGTTGCGGCTTTTGCGTCGACTGGGGGCCTGCTATATCCCAACCCGTCAGGGTGGTCGATGTTCGACCGCCGATATACTGCCTGCCACGAAAGTCGAGACGCGCTCCTGACACCTTCTCGCGTCCTTTTCCCGTCCCTTCGCTCGTCGGTGCAGCAGCTGCAGGTCCGGCTTGAACGGACGACGCCCCGTGAACGGCTGCTTCTGGCGGGTCTGATGGGCGGGGCGTTGTTGTATGGGGCGATTTCCGCCCTCGAGTTCAGGTCGCGGCAGCAGGACCTCTACGCGGACGCCCTGGCCGCAAAGGCCACAGCGACGCTCGCACAGTCGAACGTCGCCCGCATCTCCCGCGGCGCACCCGATCTGGCGGCGATCGAGGACATGCGCAGCTGGGGGCTGGAAGCGGCAAACGTCTCCATCGCCCAGGTAAGGGTCGAGAGCCTGCTGCTGGAGGCTGCAGACCGGGCGGACCTGATTGCCCCCCGAATCACGACGAACAGCGAGCTCGATGAGGTTGGGCCGACGCAATGGATGACCGCTGACGTCGAAATGGATCTGAACTGGACCTCGACCTTTGCCTTCCTCGATCAGCTCAGCAGGCTCGAGACCGGATTTCGGGTCCTGTCATTCGGGTTCGACGTCGAGCCGACGCGACCCGGCGCAGCGGAGGGGGAGTTCAGACCTCCGCGGGGGCGTATCCGTCTGGGTCTCGGGTTCCCCGTCAGCCTTCGGGACCAGGGGGCGGAATGACCCGGGGATTGATCATCGGTGCCGTTGTGCTTCTGGCCCTCGCCCTGCCGTTCGGCTGGACCTTCCCCCCCCGCCTCGAGGCACCGCCGACCGTGGTACGGGGCACTTCCAGCGGTGATGACCGCCTCACCCTGCGGCCCGGCGACAGCACGATCGAGGCTGTCCGGTTCATGCGGACCCTGAGAGCCGACCCGACGCCGCCCCGACCGCCGCCGCCGCCGCCGCCGCCGCCAGCTCCACCGCCGCCGCCCCCGCCGGACGTGTCCGTGGTGTTCCGGAGCCTGTTGCGGGGTGTGGAACGCGACCCCCGGACAGGGGAGTTCTTCGTTCTCCTCAACGACCCCGCCGCGCCGCCGCCGCAAATCGTCGTCATGGGGGTCGGGTCGCGCGTCATGGGAGACTGGCGAATAACGGCAATTTCATCCCGGTCGGTGACACTTTCCCGACGACGCGAAGTCCGGGTCATCCCGGTCTTCGGCTGAACGATCAGAGGAACCGATGTCCAGAGCGATAACCGCTGTTTGCGCGCCCCGTCTCAAAGCGACCAAAGGCATCTTGCGCCTCGCGGTCTGTGCGACGCCGCTGCTGGTCCTTGCAGGGTGTGCGGCGTTCCCGAGCATGACGGCAGCTCCCACTCGGCCGCAATCGTCGCAAAGTTTGGATCCGGGGACCCCTGGCGAACAGTCGGGGCCTCGAGCGGTAGACACCACCCGATTGTCGAACCTTAGTATTCCTGTTGTCACAGCATCTGACGTCGACACGCCCCTTCCGGCGACTGATGCCCAAGTTGCTTCACTAGTCGGCGATGAAGCTGTTGATGCGGCCTTGTCACCACAAACGATCCCTCAATTCGTTAGCACGGTGTTCGGCAGTGTTCTCGGTCTGCCATTTATTATGGCACCCGATGTCGCTTCGAGACAGGAGATCGTTTCCGGCGGCACCGGTGGGTCGATCTCAGAACGGGAGCTTTTTCGCCTTAGCCAGCTGGCACTTCGGCAATACGGTATAGAAGTTTACATCAACGACGGCACCATTATTGTTGGGTCCAATAACAGCTCTGACAGCAATGCAGAGATCGTACGAAACCGATCGATTCCGGAAACTGGTGGCCGTGTAGTCCAATTCTATGCCGTCCAAACAATCGAGGTCAATGTACTTCAGAGCTTGCTCCAAGACCTATTTCCCAATCTTAGTAACGCACGAATAACACCCGATCAATTGACCAATAGTCTTATCATATCTGGTCCGGGTCGTGAAGTAGCGCAGGTCGTTAGGGCACTTCGAGAAATCGACCAGCCTCGATTCTCCGGGGCCGAAGTTCTCCGAGTGGAACCCGTCTACTGGGCAACGGACGCATTCGCATCTTCACTGGAGCAGGTTCTCACGACTGAAGGTTATACCATCTCCCGATCCGCCAATGTCGGACGGGCCCTTGTTATTCTGTCGTTCCCTGCAGCTAACCAGCTTCTGATTTTTTCTCAGGATCCAGATTTGCTGGCAAGGGCTAGATATTGGATAGAAGCATTGGACCAGCCCGCGGCTCTGGGAGACAATACTTCTACATTCGTTTACCAGGTCCGCAATACCGATGCACAGTCGCTCGGCCAACTCGCAATCGGCCAAGCTCCAACGGGTGCGGCAGCCCAGCCTCCGGTTGGCGTGCCGGGCACCCCGCCGGCGCAGGCTGTGGATGCAGCAACATCAAGCACCGGCACTTCTGGAGCCAGCGGATCCTTTCTCGGTGGCCGCGTACTTACGGATCCAGTGGGCAATCGCATCATATTTACCGGCACGGCGTCGGACTTTGCCCAGCTCAGGGCTCTGATGGTCACGCTCGACATCCCGGCCCCTCAGGTTGTGATCGAGGTCATGCTGGCTGAAGTAACGCTGAGTGACACGACGAGACTCGGGATCAACTTCTCCGGAACGGATAGTCTTACCGACGGGACGCTGAGCTTCGGTACAGACGGGATCGCGGTGGGCTCCGGGGGCATCCTTGCGACATTCGTGGGTCCCGAGTTCCGCGCCAGGCTGAATGCTGAGGCCTCAAACAACCGGGTCAACATTCTGCAACGCCCCCGATTGGTCGTCCGCAGCGGAGGGAGCGCGAGATTTCAGGTCGGGACGGACGTACCGATCATCACCTCGCAACGGGCTACCGATACGTCCCAGACTGGCAACGGGACGGATGTGCTGCAAAGCGTTCAGTACCGTCAAACCGGTGTGATTCTCGACTTGAAGCCAGTTGTCTACGGAGACCGGGTTGATATTCAGATCAGCCAGGAGAACTCTTCGGCGGGGGATCCGCCTCCCGGGATTTCCAGCCCGGTCATCCTGAATCGCAGCCTTACGACCCAGATCGCCATCAGTGACGGTTGGACTGGCGTGCTTGGAGGATTGATCAGCAATAACTATTCAAAAAACAATACCGGCGTACCTTTCTTCAAAGATATACCGCTTATTGGATCGGCCTTCCAGAGCAACAGGGTCAGTGGTGAGCGCACCGAACTTCTTGTCCTGATCACACCTTACATTATCCGAGGTGACGAAGACATGGCCGATTTTGCTGAAGCTTACAGTCGTGACATGAACGCTGCCTTCCGTACCGGACGTGGCTGGTCCTATACGCTCACTCCATTCTCGATCGGGTCGCAGTTTCGGGGCATCGGGGTGGACCTGCCGAGCCCTGATGGAGCGCCCCCACCGCGAGGGACCCGGTCTCCGGCCGAGCCGGAACCCGAGCTCGCGCTCGAACCTGCGACCTAGAGCGTCTTGGGTTTAGTTGGGCGCATATCCGGCATGTTTGAGGTAGTTGGCGCATTCTGAGGGGCTGAAGCGGTCGAGCA
>Ga0247843_1006432_pt1 | contig 15369 bp, 18 predicted proteins | sample LaCruzMarch2017__FD_192420 | JGI IMG/M metagenome (GOLD analysis project Ga0247843, IMG submission 192420) | Freshwater microbial communities from meromictic Lake La Cruz, Castile-La Mancha, Spain - LaCruzMarch2017_8m | ecosystem: Environmental > Aquatic > Freshwater > Lake | place: Spain... | reverse complement strand
GCCGATGCGCATGAAAGTGTTCATGACCTGCGAATCGAAGGTCTTGTCCGGAATTCCCACGACCAAAAGTTGTCCGACTTTTTTCTCGATATCTTCTAGAGTTCCCATAATCATTCCCCCAACAACGTCCCGCTTTAGGCGCGTGTCTTCGGATCCAAACGATCGCGAAGTCCGTCGCCCATCAAATTCAGCCCCAATATCGTAAACGCCAGGGCTAGACCCGGCACGATCACTACGTGACTTGAGGTGGTGAGCACCTCGCGACCTTGGTTAAGAAGCTGTCCCCAAGAAGGGGTTCCGGGAGGCGCGCCAAGCCCAAGGAAGCTCAGCGAACTCTCGACCATGATCGCGCCGCCAAGACCGAATGTCATTTGAACAACGAGTGGTGCAAGCAGATTGGGCCAAAGGTGGTGAACGAGAACTCTCCAAGTCGAAGCCCCTTGAGCGCGGGCCGCCTGCACGTATTCGCGCTCTCGAAGGCTGAGGGTCACGCCGCGAATCAGACGCGCATAACCCGCCCACGAAGTCGCGACCATTACGATCATCATATTTCGAACACTCGGCCCGAGAACCGCCGCAAGAGCCACGACCAAAAGAATGCCGGGGAAAGCATAGAGGAGATCGACGATACGCATGAGCACGTCGTCGTACCAGCCGCGCTTGTAGCCCGCCCACGATCCAAGAAGCAGGCCGATCGCGGCCGAGATGAAGACGCTTCCGAGCCCGACACCGAGAGAAAGTCTGGCACCCCAAAAAACTTGAGAAAGCAGGTCCACGCCATTTTCGCCAAGTCCAAAAGGATGTTCCCAGCTTGGACTCGCATATTGCAACGAGAGTCGCTGCGCTTCGGGATTGGAGAACGGAAGAATCGGTGTGAGCAAAGCCGCAAGAAGGATCGCGGCGACGACTCCGCCGCCGATCCAGAGAGAATTTTGTCCGCGCGATTTTTTGCTCATGACTCAAACCTGACGCGAGGATCGAAAAAGGAATACATGATGTCGACGAAGAGGTTGATCAGCACATAGCTAATCGCAATCCAGAGCACGACGCCTTGAACGAGCGGATAATCGCGAGACTGGAATGCGGCGAAAAACAGTTTGCCGATGCCCGGCCAATCAAAAAGAGTTTCCGTGATGACGGCGCCCGCGAGAAGACCACCGAGCATATTACCCATGATCGTCAGAACAGGAATCATGGCGTTGCGGAGCGCATGTTTGAAGAGAACATCCCGTTCCGCAAGACCCTTCGAACGAGCGGTGCGCACATAGTCTTCACCCAGGCATTCGAGCATTGCGGTACGAACCATGCGCGTAAGAATTCCCGAAAGGCCGAAGCCCAGACAAGCCGTGGGCATCACAAGATGGGCCCAGGTGCCGTAGCCCGCCACAGGGAACACGCGGAGTTTTACGGAAAAAATGAGAATCGCGATCGGGGCCACGACATAAATCGGCACACTCATTCCAAGCAGAGCAAATCCGACCGAGAAGGTGTCCGTTTTTGTGCCTGCCTTGCGAGCCGCATTCACGCCAAGCGGGAAGCTCAGGGCAATACCAATTAAAAGACTCACAAAGGAAAGCAGAAGTGTTGCACCGAAGCGATCAAGGATCAGGCCGAGCACCGGCCGTGCGAAGGCAATGGAAGTACCCCAGGTTCCGTTGAAGATGTTCTTCCAGAACAGGAGATACTGATCGAGAAGCGGCAAATGCAGCCCCAGAGCACGGCGAAGAACTTCTTTGTCGGCCGCTTCCGCGGCATCGCCAAGCATGATGTCGATGGGATCGCCGGGAATAAAGTGAACCAGGAAAAAGACGAGAGTCACAACGCCGACGATCACAGGGATCGCGTAGAGGAGTCGACGTAGAATGAAGGCACCCATCTTCTCACAACTTTCTTAAAGCACTCGAATCTCGTCGTGGATGTCCGATGGACACGCCTCGTCGGAGATCTCGCGCGAAATCAATACAACGGAATTGGTGATACGAGTCGCCGGGAGATCGGTTTCGCCCCCCGTCGTACGACCGAAGTCATGGATCATGGAGGCGTGAGGCCCTATCTCGAGAGGACCGAATCTTTTTTCGAGCGCGCCTTGCACCGTTTCAACGAAGACCGCGGGTCTCAGGAAACGACATTTCAAATCAGCTGCGGCGTCGACCCACACTCCAGGACTTCTTTCTTCGATGCGCGGATAGCGCGCGACCAGAACCTTCGACCACCAGCAGCCTTTTTCGAGATGCCCCAAGACGAAACGCTGAGCCTCCAAAAGAAACTCGGCGTTGGTCATGTCAAACCAGAAGTTTTCCGGCGTGTAGCGACACTCTTTTCTTTTCTCCATCGCCACATAAGCCCGAAGCTTCGATCCATGATTGACGAGAGGACGATAGACGCCGTTGAAGAGATCCGTTTCCTCAACATGAGAGGGCAGCGTCGCAGAAAGATACTCGATGTCGTCTGCAGAGATAAAATGGGCGCCGAGAAAATGCGCAGGCACGGCCCCCGATTCGGGAGCCGTGGGACCGATACCGACCCAGCTATTCTGCGAATTGATCCAAAGCGGTTTGTATTTCAGAAGGTGCTCGGCCACGAGAGAAATCGCGAAGGCCGAAGTTTTTGCCGTGTCTCTCAGCAGAGGCTTCAGGTCAAAAGCGCCCAAGGTATCTCCGTTTAATACGAGAAGTCCTCGTCCTTTGAAGAGTTCGGGTTTATCGGCAAGAATTTTGTGAATCGCGCCGCCCGTGCCCAGGATCTGCGGATCTTCACTCGAAATCGATATTCTCAGGCGCGGGAGAAGAGGGGACCAACGCTTCACCGCTCTTTCGATTTGGTCCGCAAGATAGTGAGCGTTGACGATGACGTCTTCGACTCCCTCTTCATGCATCTGGAAAAGAGCATGGAAAAGCGGCTCCACTCCACCAACGGGAATAAGCGGCTTGGGACAAAACTGCGTGCTTGGACGCAAGCGCGTTCCGAAGCCTGCGGCCAAAATCAATCCGGTGACGTTCATCTTTTTTCGATTATAGCTGAATCCCTTGAGAGAAAACCTTCGAGCAAAGTCAAAAGTCTTTCATCTTCCTTGCGTGCCCACAGGGAATTGCCAAGTAGCGTCTTAAGCGCTTCGCAGGTCGACAGCAGCGCAGGTCGGATCGAGGGGAGATAATCAGTTCTTTGTTTGAGGAAATAGAAGCTGGCGTAGGAGCCCGCGGCCTTTAGCAGGCGCTGGACTTTCATTCGCTCGAGTTCGCGCTGAAGTTCGCTCGACTCCACGCGTTCCAGAATTCTTTGAACTCCTGCACTCTTCGCGGAAGCTGCGAGACCCTTTTTCCAATGATCGAAAAGAGTTTTGCGCATCCCATCCGGAAGCTGAACGTAAGGATCCCAGAGAATCGAAACAAGATCATAAGTGATGGGGCCAAGACGCGCGTCTTGGAAGTCGATCACCCAGAGTTTTCCGCTATGAACCATGAGATTTCTGCAGTGGTAATCGCGATGACAAAGAAAGCGCGGAGCTTGGTCGAGTTCGAGCACCGTCGGGCGCGTGAGCTCCATATAACGATCGGGATCTTCACCGTAGAAACTCGCGACAAGATGTTTGGCGGTGTACGCCATTTCTTGGCCAAGTTTTACTTCATCAAAGGCCCACCCGAAGTGGGGGCCAGGATAAGAGACGTCAAATTTTTGTCTGCGGAATTCTTCGCCTTCGCAGACCAGACGCACGAGCAGATCAATCGCCTCGATATAAAGTTTTTCTTCGAAGCGTTGCTGCAGAGTCACATCACCCAGGTCCTGCATTAACACCCATCCCAGCTCTGCAGCGGTGCCGCAATACACGGGAACAGGCATTTTAAGTCGATGAAAAAGTTTAAGTGCGCTGATGTACGCATGAGAATCTTCTTTTTTGGGATCAAAGGCTTGATCAACCTGGAGAACATACCGATGCGAATCCGCATGGATACGGTAGTAACGACGGCTCGAAGCGTCCCCGCTCAAAACTTCAACGCGCAGCTCAGCTACGCGACCCAATTCAATGGGAAAATGGGTTTTGAGCACTGCGGGAAGGGGAGCCAGGGAATTGTCTGCAGCCTGCATGTTCGAGTCCTTTTTTTCACAGTACATTAGAGATGTTACAAAAGGAAATTTCAGGGGAGTAGTTTTCGATGAAACGAGTTCGCCGTCAGAATCCGATTTGGATGCTAGGTCTTGGTTTTGTGGCCACCCAGCCCGCCGTTTTTGCAGGAATTCAAAAACAGCCCCAGGCTATGGCGAAACTGCCCCAGACGCTTCAGCCCCTTCAGAAATCTCTGCTCTTCGATCAAACTTTCGATAAAGCTGCGCTACGCCCCTTCCTCCCCGAAACGGTCGTCGCCGATTATCTCGATCGTATCGAGGCAAAAAACACTCCCGCGAAAGTGATCGAGGAAGTTAAAGTTGCCGCATCTAAAATTCCTGATCCAACTCCCGTCGCCAAAGAACCCAAGTCTATTCTCGCCGAGCTTCCCGCAGTTCTCGTAGCAAACAACTCCACCGCGCCCGTCGTCGTCGAAAAACCCAACCCGATTCCAGTTACGATCGAGCGACCCGCTCAAGAAGTCCTGAAAGACCTCGAGCAAGAAGCAAAAGTCACCGTTCAAAGGAACGATGTCGCAAAACTCAAGAACCTCGAAAGCGATCGAGCGGGCATTTATGTTCTCGACGAGTCCTCGTTCCTCGAGAACCGCTTTGAGACCGTTCCTCAGGCAAGCGTTCAGTGGTTGCACCCCGAGTCCAATCTCTCATCGAAGCCCAACAAGAAAGGTCTTTCGTTCGTTCCGTATCCCAATGCCTACTCTGCTCGCTATATCGTGAAAGCTCCGGGATATCTTCCTGCCGTCGGTTACGCGGTCAAAGGAATGATTTCTCCCGTGCTTCTTTACCGCGAAGCGCGACTCGGTCCGATCCTCAAGTCGCTCAACCAGGGTGCGAAGCCCGGCCACGCACTTCTCATCGGAAAGTTCCTCGATCGCAACCTCAAGCCCATCGAAAAAATGAGTTTCGATGAGTTCATGCGCGATACGCAGACGAGCTTCTACTCGCTCGGCCTCTTCGGACTTTTCCATCCCGCAGCGAAAGAAACCGGCCCACGTGGCGACTTCCTCATCAACCAACTCAACTTCTCGCTGCAGTACCTGCTCGCTAAGCAGAAGCTTGGGACCGAAGAGATCAACGAGTGGCCCGCGCAGCTCGTCGACCTCAAAGGTCTCGAACCCGTACTCACCACCACACTTATCGAGCCAAAGAAAACAGCGCTCAGCACTCAGCTTGTCGACTCGTTTACTCTCGAGCGTCCTGAGACTGGAATCTACGCAAGCATCGGCGGTCAACGCGGACTCGTGGAGCCGGATGCTGAAGGCATTCTCGATCTCGCGGAAGTTTATGCACGTCCCAGCATCGATCTCATCGAGATTCACGCACAGGGTTATTTGAAAACCTGGCTCAATGCCCCGGCGCAGAGCGAGGCCCTTCCTGACTTCGTTCCTCTTTTCACCTTTGATCAACTCGATGAGGTCTTGAAGACCATCGACGAGTCGGCAAGCCTTCGGAAATCTTATGTGATCGGCGCCGTGCGCCCCGAGAACATGAAAGGCAAGTTCGAGCTTAAAGTTTACGGATCCAACGGCCGCCTCGCTCGCGACGCGCAGGTTTTCTACTTCGGAAAAGAAAACAGCTTGAGCAACTCCGCAAATGCGATGGACCCAAAAGATGCGCGTTTTGTGATCGCTGGACTTCCGGAAGGCGAATGGCACGTCGTTCTTGTCGACACGAAGACGGGCCAAGGCCAAGGAATCCAGGTCGTACGCACGCAACGCGGAACGATCTCCCAAACTCAGTTCTAAGCTACGCGCTCGAATAAATGGCCGATCGCTAATTTAGACTAAGGATCCAAATACAGATCGCGCATTGCGATGCGGCCTGCGATGTATCCCTTCCTTACGACTTCTTCGGTCGTTTTGCGGTTGAGCGAGAAGTGCGGAGCGCGGAACATCTCAATATCCGTCGGACGCGGATGAATATAGATGTAGTCGATATGAGGCTTGTAGATCATGCGGTCTTCGACCTCGGCAATGAGCTTGTCGCAAAGCTCGTTCGAAAGATCATTGGCCCTAAAGAACTTGTAGATGTGTTCGACGATGTCGCGCTCGCGACGGCGGGTGCCTCGAGCGGCACGAATCTTCTGTTCGATCGCTTGGTAGATCGCCTGCAACGTAATGCTTTCGACCCCCATGTCCGCAACGGATTCGGAGCGATTCGTCGGCACGCGAAGCGGCTGGTGAGTGTAGCTGCAGATAACAAGATCGCAGCCTAAGTCGCGACCGATGTGTGCACTCAGGGGTTCCCAAATTTCTCCATCATAGAAATCGCGCTTTTTGCCTTCGATTTGGATTGAATAGGGATGATAGATCGGCGGCAAGCTCATGCTCGCAGCACACGCGTCGGCGATACTCACGTCGTTGCGGTATTGATACGATGGATCCGCGCTCGCAATCTTCTGTTTGCCGAAAATCACTTTGCGCGGACGATTCACTTCCGTCGTTACGACATAAAGGTCGGCGCGAAGCTCAGAGAAGCTGTTCGTCTCAAGAATGTGCTGATGGAGATAACGAACGATACCCTCGGTACTGAAAGGACTTTGAAGTATTTGTCCTTTGAGCATTTTCAGAAGGAAGGTGTTCCAGCCCATGACGTCCCAAGGACGTCGAACGCGGGGCGACAGCATCTCCCAATATTTCATTCCAGGGATGCCTTGAGAGGTGGGATCGGCACGAAAAGTGGCGAGGATGTCGCTAAGGTTTCCGCCGTTCGCAAGATAGGTGGTGAGCAGAGTTCCGGCGGACGATCCGACATAGGTCTTGATGACTTTTGCGGGATCTACGGAGCCTAGCTCTGAGTTCTTGTCGGCGAGCCCTCCCTCAAACACGAAGCCGTCGTGCTCCATCGCGAGCGCAACGCCGACATGAAAGGCCGCGGCCTTCACGGCACCGCCGCTACAGATGAAGGCGACCTTGCGCTTGGAGCTAAGATCGATGCGTGCTTCATCTCGATTGCGGACCATGCACTCAAGTGTAAGACCCATCGCAAGATCCAGCAACACCGCTTCAACTTGTTGCGGGCCGACCGCTTGCATACTTTAGGAAAGCGTTTAAAGTAAATTGTATATGGAACTCGGGGGATGGATCGACCTTCACGCTTTCGCGGCAAAATACGGCATTAGCCTTTCGACTCTTCGTCGCAGAATTCGCGCGAAGACAATCGAATTCAAACTGGAAAGAGGCCGTTACTGGCTTCCCGACACGATGAATGTCATGGGCGCCGCACCTCTCTTCTCCCGCAAGGGCGGAGAGCTTCCTCGTCAAGAGATCAGGGCTCGCGACTTCATCCAAAACGATACGCACAATACGGCTCTCGAAACAGAGAACCGCAAGCTCAAAGCTCAAATCGCCGAACTCGAAACCCTCGTTCGCGCCCTTGAGTCCGAACTCGAAGAACTCCAAGGCTCGCCTGTACAAGGCAGCGCACAAGCCTAGTAGCTTTCCATGAGCGAGAAAGAACTCTCGATTGACGAGGCCTATTCCCAGGCCATCAAGATCTTGGGCGATAAATCCACGCAAACCACCGAACTCGGCCAAGCCATCGAACTTCTCCAGAAGATCAGTGCTGCGGGCTACACCTCTCCACAACTCGAAGCCAACCTCGGTCGCGCCTATGCGAAGCTTGAGAACTGGCCCCAGTCGATTCTTCATTTCCAAAAAGCCGTGAGCCAAGATCGGTGGAATTCCGAGCTGCGCTCGGACCTTGCTTTTGCCCAAGAAAAAATCGAAGCCGGCTTCGGTCGCCCACTCACCCATCCTTCGGAGTGGGGTTACCGCATCGCTTCGCACCTTCGCCCAGCGGAACTTCTCGCAGGCGGGCTTCTTCTGACGTGGGCCCTTCTGATGATGGCCCTCTATAAGAAAGGTCTACCGAAAAAGGTTTGGATTCCATCGTCGGTCATTCTCGTCGGGATTTTCTGTCTCGCCGGATTCAGTACCACCGGATCAAGCCTGGCGACAATCTCGAGCGCCGACTCCGTTACGATGAGGGTCGCGGCGCTCGAAAATTCGGAAGAGAAGGTTTCGTTGAAGCCCGGAACGCGAGTTCGCGTCATTCGCACGAGCGGAAACTTCACGGAAGTCGAAACGCCCGCGACCGGTCCCGGCTGGATCGAGAGCCGCTCACTCACGCCCGTTCCTCTTTAATCTTTAGCGAGCTTCGCGTTCTCCAAATAGCAGAGTGCCCAAGCGGATCACGTCGGCGCCTTCTTCGATCGCGATTTCAAAATCACCCGAGGTTCCCATATTGAGAAGTCCTTTGGGGATGTGTGTATCTCTGAGTTTTTTTAAGAGCCTCATCTCCGTGCGAACTTGAGATTCGCCGACGTCTTCAAGAGACGAGGGGAGCGCCATAAGGCCTAGACAGTGCTTAAGCACGCCGTTTGAGAACGCGTATTCGAGAAGTGCGCCGACATCGCCGGGCAAGCACCCGTTCTTGGAGTCCTCATCCGAGACATTCACTTGGACAAAGAACGGGCGCGGAGTCTTTGAGAGAAGGGCGATCTCTTTTTCACGCGATACCGTGTGAAGAACCTCGCAGACCGCGACAAGCTCGGGGATCTTGCGAGATTGAAGGCGACCTATGAAGTGCCACGGGAGGGCGCGCTTCTTGGCCAAGAAATGCTTTCGCTTGGTGAGCATCTCTTCGAGATAGCTTTCGCCGAGAGCCCAGAACTCGAATCCCTCACTGAGGAACTTTTCGATCCTCTCGGGACTCTGGCCTTTGGAGACCGCGACAAGCTTTAGGTCGCTCACGTTTCGTCCAGCCTTGCGGCACGCGGCAGCCATGCGCTCCTGGATGTCGGCAAGTTCTGGTCTCATGAAATTCCCAATTCCAGCGCCGCGCGCCGAAGTTCGTCGAGCGGAAGTCCCACGATGTTGGTGTAAGGGCCGTCGATCGTCGCGATGTTTTGGATACCGATTCCCTGGAAGCCGTAAGCTCCGGCCTTATCCATCGGCTCTTTGCTTCGCACATATTCGTGGATCTCTTTGTCGGAAAGCTTGCGGAAGCTCACGCGCGATTCAACGGTGCGAGAAATCGCAGCGACCGATCCATCGGCGAGGCCCAAGCGAAAACCCGTCCAAACTAAATGAGGAGCTTTCGAAAGTGCGCGAAGCATTTCGGCGGCCTCTTTCGCATCACGAGGTTTTCCGAGAACGCGTTTTCCTTGCACAACAATCGTGTCGGCCACCAGAAGATAGGCGTCAGCAGGGTTTTCCAGGGCAAGTAACGCGCAGCGCCATTTCTCGTCCAAACAGCTTTCCAAATAAGCCTTTGCGGACTGTCCTTTTTCCCACACAGGCTCCTCGCAAGGATAGCGCAAAACTTCAGTATTATTGAATAGATAGACTATGAGCTCACGACGTCTTGGGGAGCCTGAAGCGAGTATTACCTTGTTTTTGAATGGCACCTGTGATACACTCCCCTGACTTTAAGACTGTGTTTTCTTGCACATAACGTGGTGAGTCACAAAAATTGTGCTCCCACAAATGGTTCTAATAACGAACCAAGCAAGAAACCAGGGTCTGGAAAGTAAATTTAGTCCAAGGACGGAGGTCATTCAATTTGGCCATTTTCAAAGTCGGAGACAATGCAGTTTACCCATCCCACGGCGTAGGAGTCGTTCGCGGAGTCCAGGAAAAGAACATCGGTGGAAAGAAGAAATACTTCTATATCCTCCAACTTCTTGAGAACGGAAGCACCATCCTGATCCCCACCAACAAGGTGAAGGATGTAGGACTTCGTTCGATCATTGCTAAAAAAGACGTGCCGAAGATCTATAAGATCCTCAAAACCAAAGAAGTCGCAGTCGACAACCAAACTTGGAATCGTCGCTATCGCGAGTACATGGAAAAGATCAAGACCGGTTCCGTCTACGAAATCGCAGAAGTCATGCGTGACTTGTTCCGCCTCAAAACGGACAAGGACCTCAGCTTCGGCGAGCGCAAAATGCTCGATACCGCGAAGAGCCTCCTCATCAAGGAGCTCTCTCTTGCACAACAACTTCGTGAAGACGTCGTTGAGAGCGAGATCCGCGAAATCTTCGACGCTTTCGCATAAGCTTTAGAACTGCAGCGTGGATCCAAAGATGGATCCTAACGAATGAACCCGAGGTGATCAGGATGATCGCTTCGGGTTCAACTTTTTTGGCGAGGCTTGGTTTCTAGACTTCACTCCCGTAGTCTTTTAGAACGAGGAACCTATGTCGTTAGCGCAGATTCAGCTCACCAATACGCTCTCCGCAAAAAAAGAGCCCCTCAAAACCCGCAAGCCTGGGGTGGTGAACATGTATCTCTGCGGGCCGACCGTCTACGGCTACACACACATCGGAAACGCGCGCGCCGCACTCACGGGCGACCTTGTCGCACGCACACTCGAATACGCGGGCTACAAAGTTCGCTATGCGCGCAACATCACCGACATCGACGACAAAATCATCAACAAGGCCAACGAAGAAGGGCGCGATGCCTCATCCGTCGCTCTCGAGTTCGAAGCAGCCTACAACTCTGAGCTTGCTCAGCTGAACGTGCGCCAGCCCGACTTCATTCCGCACGCGACCGAACATGTAATCGACATGCACTCGATCATTCGAGGCCTCATGGCCAAGGACTTCGCTTACGCCTCGGAGACGCCTTTCGGAAAGGACGTCTACTTCCGAGTGGAAAAATTCAAGCCCTACGGCAAACTCTCCAAACGAAACCCCGATGACATGCAGGCAGGCGCCCGCATCGAGGTCGGAGAAGCTAAAGACAATCCTCTCGATTTCGCCCTATGGAAAGCTGCCAAGCCCGGAGAGCCCTCATGGAATTTTGAAGGGGTAGGCGAAGGCCGTCCCGGCTGGCACATCGAATGCTCGGCAATGATCGCGTCGGTTTTCCCGGAGGGACTCGACATCCATCTCGGGGGGCTGGACCTCATCTTTCCACACCACGAAAACGAAATCGCTCAGAGCGAATCGCTCACCGGACAAGAGCTCGCGGCACAGTGGATTCACAACGGCATGCTCACCATCCAACGTGAGAAGATGTCGAAGTCCAAAGGCAATGGTTTCCGCACTCACGAATTTCTTGAGATGTTTGGCGCTGAGACACTCAAACTCATGTACCTGCAGCACCACTATCGCAGCCCCGTCGACTTTAGCGACGAAGGCATCCTACGCGCCGAAGCTCTCGTCGAGCGCCTCTACCGCGCCAAGATGAAAGCGCTCGAGCATGCGCATCTTCACTACGGATCTTTCGAAGCGCCTCCGGCCTTTAAGAACTTAGAAAAACTCGACGAGTGTCTCTTCGACGATTTCAACTCCGCAAAAGCGATCGGCCACATTCTCGGCGCGCTTCGCGTGTGCAACAAAGAAGACAAGCCCGAGCTGTGGGCGATCTGGGGTCACGCGTGCATGAAGATCTTCTCGCGCGTCTTCGGACTTCTCGAGAGCGAACCCGCCGCAGCCATCGCACAGATCCGCGCACGCCGCTTAAAGCGCATGAACGTATCCAGCGAACTTGCCGAGCGCGTCGACCGCGAACTCGCTTCGCGTGAAGAACTTCGCAAAGACAAAAAGTTCGAAGAAGCCGATGCCGTTCGGAAAAAACTTGAAGCAGAGGGTTTCCAGATCATGGATGGTCCTGACGGCGCATGCTGGGCCGTTTCCGAAGCTGGTCTCAAATTATGAGCGACACATCGGCTGAAGAACTCGGAAGTTTTTTTAAGTATTTCAAAGGCCCGATCGTGCAAGCTCCGCGCGTTGAGGATCTTCCTCCTGAAACCGTCATCCAGGCCTTTGAGCAGGTGGCGCGCGCCCGCCGCAGCGTGCGCCTCTTCGACGGCGTCGCCGTTCCCGATGACGTCCTTATGAAGTGTTTGGATTTGGCGTTGCTTGCGCCCAACTCGTCGAACCTGCAAACGTGGGAATTCCACGTGCTTAAGGACCAGAAACTTCGCGAAGCCTACAATGAAGCGCTTCTCTCGCAGCCGGCCGCGAAAACGTGCGGATCTCTCATCGTCGTGATCGCGCGCACAGGCAAGTGGCGCGAGCACGCACGCCTAATGGCCGAGAAACTTCGTGCCGATGGAGCGCCCGAGAAATCTCTCGAGTACTACGTGAAACTCGTGCCCCTCATTTACGACAATGGTTTCATGGGACTCAAAGGCCTCTTCAAAAAAGTCTACTTCTGGGCACGAGGGCTGAAGACCCCAACCCCTCGCGAACCCACAAACAGTGCCGAGGTGAAAACCTGGGCCGTGAAGAGCGCGGCGCTGGGCTGCGAGAATCTGATGCTCGCCCTAAGAGCCTACGGCTACGACTCGTGTCCCATGGAGGGACTCGACTCCACCCGACTGAGGAAACTCATGCGTCTGCCTTCAGATGCCGTGATCGTCATGGGCATTGCGGCCGGAAAACGTGCTCCGGGCGGGGTCTACGGCCCCCAAATCCGCTTTGAGCGCGATCGTTTCGTTAAAGAGCTTTGAAATTTCCACGCATTATGTGTAGAACCAGCTCCGTCCTAGGGCTCTGTTCGTGAGTCCGCTGTGGTGGCTGTAGTTCAGTTGGTTAGAACGCTAGATTGTGATTCTAGAGGTCGCGGGTTCGACCCCCGTCAGTCACCCCAAATTTTTTAGGTTTTAAAACATTCCTAAACGAAACAAACATCATTTCAAACAGGTAGCTCGAATCGTAAGGGAATCTTTCCCCGCGCTTTCCGTCACCCAACATCACGTTGAATCACTCGATTTGGCGGGATTTAGGCGGAGGCTTGGCGGAGCAAGAAGCGCGCTCTCTAACGGTCCGAAGTCATTTCATTCTGCCCAGTTTCTGGGCCTTATCCCTAGATGGAGATTCCACATCCCCACTTGGAGATAAGGCCCAAAGAACCAATCTTCTATCGCAAAATGGAGAGCGGATTCTATGCGCCTAGGTCAGATGATTAACAAGCTTTGCAAAGAACGAGGCGTCTCGCTTGCTAAGCTCGCTCGGGAATCGGGCATTCCTCCACAAACCCTTCATCACTGGACGACCGGACGAAAATCTATAAATCCCGATCAACTCAAAAAGGTCGCAGCAACGCTCGAAGTTTCTATGCACTACCTAATGTTTGGTGAGTCCGATCCGCACGAAGTTCCTGCAACGGAAATTCTCAAAGAGATATTCAGTGGCGACGTTCGGGTAACTCTCCATAGGATCGAAAGGAAGAGAAAGTAATGCGCTATCTCCATGTAGCACTTCTTCTATTGTCCACCGCATGTGCGACTCAACTCCCAGAGGAAGATGCGGAGAAAATCGTCGTTAAGCATCTCAATGCTGGTGAATATGCCAATGCAACCACCTTTATCGAGTCGCAAAACACGAAGCCCTGGTGTCACAAGTTTGAAACCGGCACAAGAACATGCGAGATAAGCACCTCAAATGAAACTGTAGCCTGGTTGAGTAGTGTCGTAGAACACTTCCAAAGATGCGACCGCCTTGTTCAAGAAGCTCTTCCCACGAACCAAGAAGAGGCTGCTCGAAAGATCAAGCTTCTTGGTGGCTGCACGAATAACGTTCCGCCCCCTAAATTTCGACTTCGTTCTCTCAGCTGCTGTACTCAGTTAAGAGACGCGGCTCAAGCGCGACAAAACGCAATCATCGACTTAATGCCGACTCTAAAACATGCCGCAACTTTGCCCGATGGAACCTCAAACCTGTTTGCTGAAGCTTTGAACAACTGCAAAAAAAGAACACCCCTGTGGATGTATAGACGAGAAGCCTCGAACCCTTCTGTAACTTCGCCATCGTCTCGCATCACCGTAACTGATCGCGCCTCTGAGTTTCCATCGAAGATGGAATGTGAAGAAGCTGCCTGCTGGACAAGAGAGCAACCGATCCCTTCTGTTCTGAGTATCATCGTCCAGGTGATACACTAAAGAATCCTGAATTCTGGAGCGCTTCAGCCATGACGCATGAGAAGTTATTCACTGGTTATGGCGAGCATCCTGTATTCTTCAACTCAGAAAAGGAATGCAGGCAGGGCATGCTCAAGGGAGCGTCTGCAGGTGCCCTGAGGTTGTTTCATTCCGTCGGTTCCAACGACTTGCCACGCTTTATGGGAAAGTGTGCTCTCAAAGAATATGACATTTGCCTTTTAGGAATGCCTACGTTGGGCGTACCGAATCCTTAGTCCGCCAGCGTATCCGCTTCCCAAGTCACCACAACTCCTAGGGCGCTCGACAATGCCCTGAGTGTATCTTCCTGCGGGTGTTCTTTGTCTCGTTCAAGATTGGATATCGTTGTTTGAGTGAGATCCGCGAAAGTAGCCAGGTCTTCTTGAGTCCAGCCCCGAGCCTTCCGAGCAAGTTTGAGCCTTTTTCCTGGACTAAGGATCGTACTGGGATCCGGTGCTTGATTCTTTAATAGCTCCCGAAGGACATCCTCAGGAACGAGACGATAGGTGCCTGCCGCCACATCAATAATCGGGAATGCAGAAACATCTGTCGTCACATATATATATCGGCCGACCGCCAGAATAAGCTTATATATATAATTTTATGCTCCGCATAACATAAACTTTATTAACTTATTTCTTTATAAAACTGCTAAAATAACCATAAGTCCTGAATGAAGTGTCTGGTTTATCTATAGGTTGACCCGTCAAACACCGAAGGAATAGAAGCTTATGTCTGTGATTCGAGGCAAACAAAAATACGGAGAACTATCCAAGAAGGCTTCGCCTGTTGGTGGCGATTCTCTTTTTGTTTCCAGTTCTCAGGGAACCCCCGCATCTAAGATTGCTGGCCGCGTGATCATCTCAAAAACCTTGGACGAAATTGTAAATCTCGACACTCGAAAGCTTGCCGAGACTTTTAGCTCTGTTCGCGTCTCTGCGCATAAAAATACGCGCTCTTAAGTTATACTAAACATGCAGTGTTAAATTTTTCTTGGGGGGCGTTAGCCCTCTTGTTCACCTTTGTTACGCCTTCACTTCCGGTCCTCTGGATTTTCCGGTTTTTCTTCCCGAAAACTCGCACTGTTGAGCTCAAAGACTTCCATCTTTTCTCATTAGCTGCTGTTTTGAGCCTGCTCGTAAATGGAAGTCTCATTGGAGAACAAATCAATCTCGCCATTTCTGCCGGAGTGATCGACGCACAATACGTCAGCATCCTTCGCCATATGTTCCGTAACCTGAGCGCGTAGCGCGTCTTGCGAAGCAGCACTCGAATCATCACAATGCGCGGCGATGACGATTGCGACAGAAATTCCAAAAGAACTCTTAGAAA
>Ga0247843_1006431_pt1 | contig 15370 bp, 12 predicted proteins | sample LaCruzMarch2017__FD_192420 | JGI IMG/M metagenome (GOLD analysis project Ga0247843, IMG submission 192420) | Freshwater microbial communities from meromictic Lake La Cruz, Castile-La Mancha, Spain - LaCruzMarch2017_8m | ecosystem: Environmental > Aquatic > Freshwater > Lake | place: Spain... | reverse complement strand
TTCTCCTTCGTCGCCGATATCGGCCACAGCAACATCATCATCATAGTCGTCCTCCTCACCGCCCAGAACAACATCCTCATCCTTCAAACGACGGTCCTGTAATTCCACGGGTAGCAATCTTCCCAACGCCTTCTTCGGATCTCCACCATCGCCACTACTAGTCGAGGTAGCGCCAAAACGAACCGCATTCCTCGCAGCAAGTGTAGCGTTCGTTCCACCCGACGATGGTACTGGTGATGTCCCTCCCATGCCAAATCGAAGTGCAGTCCTTGCGGCAAGTGCAGTGTTATTATTGTCATCCGAACGCTGCTGCGACTGCGACTGTTGCTGTCCTTCACCATCCTGCTTCATCTTAAGTAACTTCTTTCTCTTTTCTTGAATCTTGGCACGTAGAGCGGCTAGCTGATCATCCCCTGCTGCTGTTGTCATTGTAGTTACTTCATCGTCCCCACCTCCTCCATCACCATCTTCCAAAACAACATCGTCCATCCTTGTTGTACTCTTTCGTGGAATATGCATATCAAATGACGATGACGACGAGGACGGGGGTGCAGTAGTACCATATCCCATACTGCTATTGGATTGTCCGAATCCTCCAGGGGTGATAGTCCCGAATCCTCCTCCCACAGTAGTAGCAGACAATTGTGTTGGGGGAGCTGCAACAAAAGGTGATGATGATAACGATGAACCAAATCCAGAATTAAATGATGGCTGTTGCTGTGGCGTTGACGACGACATTGTACCAAATCCAAATCCAAACGAAGACGATGGCGGCGGAGCAGCAGCAGCAGCAACGGATGCTGATATTGAAGGCGTTCTAAAACCTGATCCAAATAATGTCGATGTTGGACCAGAAACGGCTGGCCTGCTACCAAATGGAATAGCAGCGGCATTGTTTGTCGTCGTTGCTGTTGTCGTGGTCATGGGTGCAGCAGCAAATGCATGAGATTCACCCGAGGATGATGACCCGAATGACAATGCTGGTGTTGAAGGAGGACCTGTACCAAATCCTGTGCCAAATCCAGCACCGGTTGTTGTATTAATAGAAGGTAGATTGCTAGTATTATTCGTTGTTCCGAAGCCAGTGAATACATTTCCCCCAGACGATGACGAAGACGATGACTGACCAAAACTTGATATTGTTGGACCACCCCCAAAGCCCGTGTTGTACTGTGCAGTACCAAACGATGGCATTGCTGCATTATTATTGTTGTTGTTGTTGTTGTTGTTGATGTTGATGTTTGTTCCACCGACGAATCCTCCACCAAATCCACCACCAGCAGATTGACCAGTAAATCCTCCACCAGGTGTGTTGGCAGCAGTTCCAAAACTAAGAGGTTGCAACATGTTGCTGCCAATAGTGATAGAGGATGATGGAGATGAACCGAATGGTACTCCTCCGAAGGTGTTTCCAGCGAAGAATGATTGTTGTTGTTGTTGTTGTTGTTGTTGTTGTTGTTGTTGTTGTTGTTGTTGTTGTTGTTGTTGTTGTGGTTGTTGCATCATTGTCTGGCCAAAGCCCAATGGCGGCTGCGGCTGTGACTGCTGGCCGAAACCAAATCCTTGCGGCGGCATGCCCTTTGTTGGGGGTGGCTGTTGGCCGAAGCCACTACCGAATCCTCCACCAAACCCCGTCATTCTAATCGAGATAGTGACACGACGCGGAGATGGAAAGGCGGGGAACAAGTAGTTACAGAGATGAGAGGAGGAGATTCTGGATTGACGAATGGCAACGGCAATCAATATGATGTCTTAAAGGACTTGGTCAACAACAACCCAGGAGGAGTGAGAAGCCCATCTACTAGAGAGAGAATAAATGACGCAGCTTAATTATTATTGCCGACGTTTGTCTTCGTCGTCATTGTTGTCAACCCAATCAATGGTACAAAGTCTACTACTCTTTGGTATCTTCTTCTTTACCATTGGTATCCTTGTTACATACTCCTATATAATGAAGATAGAATCAGACATGAGTTCTCTTCTTCTTCGTAGATCAGTAATAGGTAGTGATGATCATAGCAGTGGTAGTAGCACGATCTCTTCATTATCAATATTGCCCAAACCTCTACCAGGGAGAGGTTTAGGGTCAGGAAGAGGTCATGTTTCATGTGATGCAGATATTACTCACTTGGTTTCATATTGGAACGATCCGCGCAGTAATGCAGATCGTAAATTCCAATCACCCTTCTCAACTGCAGTATTGAATAAGCAACATCCCAATAAACAGCAACAACCACAACAACGATACCTGTCATTTGAACCAGATCGTGGTGGATGGAATAATATACGTATGGAATTTGAAATCATGTTTGTTCTAGCCGCAGCCACGGGCCGTATATTAATAATGCCTCCCGATAATCCAATATATCTACTAAATAAAGACAGAGATGAACATGGTCAAAATATGCGTGCATTACAATCCTTCTTTCATACATTTACTGATGTTGTATCAACCATGTCAATGCAAGATTTTTTTGCATTAGAGGTACTAAATGAACAAACATATCCATTACCAACAGATGAAACAAATCGATCAATAGTAACCAATGCTGTACAAAATTGTGAATGGTATAAATATTCAAATCGTTCATGTTTCGTACTTAATGATTATTTAACAATGATATCGAACTATAGTCCTAATTGGCATGGTGAACATGATTGTTTAATTATGGATGATACAAATTGGTTTCGAGACATGAATAGTGATGGTGGTAGTGATCGTGAACGAGACGAAGATGGTGAACCAACGACATTGACACGGCAGCAGCAAAAGCAAGAGCAGCAACGTATACAAAGATTTTGTGGAACACGATCGCCAGTATATTACAATGCCCAAATACATACTGCACCATTAATGCATATCCGATCACATACCAAGGATGCACGTTTGCTGGTACATTATTATGCATTCATATACTTTACAAATCCAATAATTGACAATTATTATAAACGTTTAGTACGGGATCGTGTCAGATATTCGAATGATATTTTTTGTGCCGCGGGTAAGATTGTGAAGTCACTTATTACTGAATCGGGAATAGATAAGTCTGGTTATTATTCCATGCATATTCGACGAGGTAAGTGTGCTTTCGATGTAACATATTAGGTCTTGTACTTCTTTCATACAACTTTCTGACAAGAACTTCTTGTGTAGGCGACTTTCAATGGCCGAAGCAACGATTGTCTGCCGAAGAGTGGTATACAAATACTCGTACATGGCTTATACCAGATGCTGGACATTTGCTGTATATTGCAACCGATGAAACGAATCGAACATGGTTTAGTCCATTAATGGAACATTATACTGTACGCTTCTTAGATGATTATACCAAGTTGGCGGGGTTAGATAAGCTGGATCCTAATTTTGTTGGTATGATTGATCAAGTTGTAGCAAGTCGAGGTTGGGATTTTGTTGGTACCTACTTTTCTAGTTTCTCTGCTTATATTGGTAAGTTTGTTTCATACAATTATTTCAAGCTATCCTATCACAGCTTCTTCTTCTGATTTTAATACATATGTAAAAAATATAGGTAGGATGAGAGGTTACCATGGTGTGTCTGGAAAGCGAATGTACTACGCTCATCCTGCTCATTGGAATGATACACATAGCTGGGGTAAGAAATCAAATCCCTACGTTTATTTGTTTTCTCATTATTATGTGAATCGCTCACGTCTGTTACTGCTTCGTTTGTTCGACATTAGTCTATCCACATGCTGCTTATGCATCAAGAGAATATCCAACCGGATGGGTAGGAATAGATGGTAATGACGAACCGAGCGAAAAAGATTTCTATTAAGCTATAAATAGGTAAGAGATAGTTATTCCGTACGAAAATGTATTTGTGACTATAAAAGTAGTAAATACGGATCAATCATGCATCGAGCAAATCGTCCAAGTCACCATCGTCTCCCCATGTATCGGCATCGGCGGTATCATCGTATGCATCATCAAGAAGGGATGATATCGGAGCACTACTAGTTGGGGCATTGATCTTTGATTGGGCAATGGAAGTTGTCGGAGGAGGAGGCCTAGTTGTTGCCTTACTACCAGCAGTTGATGAATAAGCTGGGATGAGTCCCATGGACGCAAATATGTCATCAGCATTTTCCTCTTTTGGAATCGGCTTTGGTTTTGCTATTGTTGTCGTTGTGGATGACTTTTGACCAAAGCTTGTTATCCTAGGTCCACCTGTACCTCCCATTTGACCAAGCAAATCGGATATACTGTCCCCTCCTGACGAATATGACAATGATTCAGTGGACGTATTTGTAGATCTTGCTGTTGATGATCGTATTATTTTGTCTTTATTCGATGGTGGACTAAATTTGGAGACATTCTTACTCGATGGAGGTTTCAGGACGGATGTAGTAGATGCATCATCGCTACCATTCCTAGAATCTGATATGCTCATAGCGATAGCCAATGCCAGGTCTTCATCGTCCTTTGCTTCATCACCTTGCATTGCCGAGAGTTCTAACCTAGTGCCCATGTCTTCATCATCCCATCCCCATTCTTCGTCCGTGGCCGTAGGAATAGTCTCACCGACCCTAGAATTGCCGTAGCCACTTGATTCATCATTTCCAACTTGTGCATAGTTACTATTGTCTCTGGTTCCATTAGATGCGCTCGTCGCCCAAGAAACTACTCTTGACACTACATCAACCACTTCATCTTTGACAGCACTTGATAGACTGACTGACGGGTCGGCACGCACACGATCTCTAACACGCTGCCTAAGGACAAAAAAAGACGTCAGGCCCACGGCAAGTAGTATAACGTGAAATGTTGACTGGACTAAGTCAAAGAAGGAATCTTCATCCTCATCAATCCAATCTTGAATGGGTGGCCGTTCGGGATGCTCCGGACTAGGAGGTATTGATTCGTTGGGGTTGTCAAATGGCACATTATTAGATTTGCTGTCATCAGGGGTGGTGTTGGTGGCGGGAGTTTCATGTTTTTCATCGTCCTCGGTATCTGTTGTATCAATCTCCTTTTCTGGGATAATTTGAGCATTTTCATTTCCAACCCCAGTCATTTCTGTCTCTGTTCCAGCAACTTCATCCGCATTATTTCTCGTTTCGGTGACATCTGCCGTTGATTCTAGATCTTCCGTCACAGAAGTGTCATTTTTGTTTTCATCAACAATGCCATCTTCCTCCTCCTTAGATTGGTTGGTACGATGATTTGCTGTCGATTGAGACTGTAGTTCATCCATCATATCGTTACTTTTGATATTCGACCCACCTCCTACATTTGTCATCTTGGCACTTGCAGATTCAGTCGTGAATGCATCATCATCATCTCCTGTCGAAGATTTCTTTGACGTCGTGAGGACAGTAGGCCGTGAATTATTGGTAATAACACCGTCATGCTTATCATTTACATTTTCATGCACATTCTTGACAGGCGGCGCTACATCATCATCGTCATCAGGCCAACGGGGTGTGGTTGATTTGTTTGCCACCGTGTGACCTGAATTCTTCTTTTCAGAGTCATTATCAACCTGTTCTTCTGAGATAGAATGTTGTTCCTTATCCTTTCCTGGCGACTTTGAACTTTTGTCCACCACCTTCGGACTTAAATTGGGAGATTGTACTGTCGTATCTCCCCCAGTCATTGACGAAACGTCCTTTACTTCATCATCCTCATTTTCCAAATGATCGTCAACTACTGCTTCCGTGACTGAGTCGTCATCGACGTTGTCTTTGTCATTGCCCTCCAATATATGGTCTTCGTCTTTTATCGAATCTTCTACTTCATCGACAAGGATTCTCTCATATGTGCCGCCAATCGTGATAGGATTGTCGACCCCGCCCTCACTATTGATAGAGTTTTCCAATAACGACGCGGGGATGGCCGAACACCGAATCACCGAAGAGCAACACAAAAATAATACAGTCAAATGAAAATGATGACGTCCAGATATCAATGAAGTAGAAGTGAATGGCTGGACGGTTGACCGCTCTCGTCGGCGTAAACGCCTCGCCGACCGCGGCCACAACATGAGATAGAGGTGTTTGAGCGTTGGGACTCACTGGAACCAGCTCAAACGCCTATTCCAAATTTTCGTTCCCAAAAAATGTTAGAGACCGGTTCATCCTCGTCCTTGCCCATCGTAGCAATCTCGTGGATAATCATCATGGTCAATGCTGCCAAAAACAATGCAAATCCATCACTCAATGAGCCGTTCAACTCGGCAAACTTTGAATCACTACCGCATTATGCATGCGTGACATTATTTCATCGGTCCGGTCGTGCAGGATGTGGAACCGTGGGTCATGCCGTCCAGACCGGACGGCTATTGCATTGGGAAACGGTCTCTGGGACAACAACGAGTAGCAGTAGTGGCAGTAGTACGACAGCGAAGAGGAGTGTGACGCCGTATGTGGCAGTCATGGAGGAACAATATTATACTTCCATCAATGTTGCCAAACTCGTTTACTTTTCATCATTGTATGATGTCGGAGGCGACTACGGTATTGCGGAGGAGGGTGGACCACTTCGTGGGATTGTCGTACTTGCAACGAACAACAATTCAACAACGTCATTATTATCATCGCCTGAGCCATACACACCCCAGGGACAAGGCACGCCATCTGCGTCTCTTTCCGTGGGTAATTCCTACGCTTGGAATACACAAGGCAGCGACAGTAGTAGTAATGAGGGGGGTGAGGAGAGTAATGGTGGATTAATCAATATTGATTGGTATGGTGTACCCACCGTTTATGTACGTGATACTGGCTTGGTATCGTATTTATCAAGTGTGGCAACATCACAGTCGAATTCTCTATCTTCTTCTAGTAGTGACGATGGCAGTAATAACGGTGTGGATGCGATGTTATCCACAACACCGTACCCATCCATACTCGCTGAATTCAATTATTACATGGGACCCGAAGATATTAATTCACCCAAATGTCTAGGATGGAAGGATATTGATGGTTCATGGACACCACGATGCTTACCATTGGGTGGGAATAGTGTTTGGTCAAGTGCGGGTAGTCCAGTACCAATATCAGTCGAACAACAGGGGAATAATGCAAATACTAAACCGACAATACTTGTTGCCACAAGTATTGATTCAACAAGTATGTTTCACGACTTAAGTCCGGGCGCCAATACGGCAGCATCGAATATCCTCGCTGTACTAATGGCTGCCAATCTTATTGGTACCACTGTGAATGATGCAACACTCGATGGACTGTATGGACGTATAGTCTTTACCTTCTTTCAGGGTGAAAGTTATGGTTATATCGGTTCACGTCGTTTCTTAAAGGATGTGACCATTGACGAGAATAGTAATGGATTTGTGTGCACTAATGGTGATAATGGGATTATACCCACTGTACACAAACGCAAGGATGAAGGGACTATGACACAATCATGTTTGTACCCCCTGAGGCAAGATTTGACATTTATGAATCTTGGTACAGTACGTGGTATGATTGCTGTAGATCAGGTAGGTAATTTATCGGGTAAGAAGGTCATGTATGTACAAGGGGGCGGGGCCACTGATGGTGGAGCTGGGTATGCATCATTCATGAGTAATGTTATGATAGATTTGACTGCTAACGATTCCTCCAATACTGGAGGATTCACAGCCCAGGCATCAAGTGTTGGGCAGGATGATGATGGCACATCACCTTTACCACCCACGCCACTGTCATCACTTGTTAAACTCTCATCCTCATCCGTGGGTGGCATTGTTCTTACCGGATATGATGATGCCTACATTGACAACTCGCTGTTTCATTCACATTTGGATTCGACATTAACGTCGACGGGTGGCAAACAAACGATTGACAAGGATGCTATTGCGTACGCGGCCACATTATTGGCACGCACGGCCATTGCGGCAGCATATCAGGATGCTGATTCCAGTATTGACTATGCCACGGCATCGGCGTATGCATTAAAGCTATTACCGAATGCTGTTGACTCGTCATCTGAAATATTTGTGAAATTATACAATTGCCTTTTTGAGGATGGTAATTGTCAATCATTCTTAGATTATGGCAGCGTCGAACGACTTAATGATGCATCACGGACAGGAACGGACCTAGGCATGGGTGTACCATTGGGCACGCCTCCGAACTATTATGTGGGTATATATGACTCATCACATGGACAGTCAATCGTCCGTGCGAGTGGTAAGTATTACGGTTCACTAATTGGTGGTGAGACGGAGGATGACAGTGCACCGATGAAGGGATACGGTGACGACCCCAGTGATGCTGTACTAGTCCGACCGTCACTGTTGGAAATGTCTCTCTTTGGCACGTTGAATGATTTCCTTGGTCGGGGGTCATTCGTTGCCAACTTTGATTCAAATACATTAAAAAGCTGTAAGGGAGGCGATGACTGTTCGTCAGTCACGTATTGTGATACCACCTATTCGACACTGTTGGTACCTACATGTGCTGGAGGTCAATGTATCTGCGGCTCAAGGTCGCATTACCATCCATCACTAGATGAGTCATTGGTTGCGGCTACAAAACTGGGGAGATTTAATGTCTTGGACGGCGACGATGCTGTCAGTGCGATGTACACGGAACCTTACTGGTCAAGTTACGTCGGCGTGCGGATATATAATGATGCTGGCTCGGGGCCAGGAGTTTATGCCTTAAGTATTGGTGTTACATTCGCCGTTGTGTGCATGGGGCTTGTATGGCATTTAAAGAAACGATTGGTGAAGGAAAAAGTGTATTGACTAGTGGGTCTCACCTGTGAAGACTGTGATACCATTTCATCCTCTGCTACACACGAAAGTAGCTAATGATACTTAATCTAGAAAAAAAGTTAACTTGTGGACTCATTAAATCAGGTTGAGATGTACAGCTTTCATTTCTTAGAGGATGCCGACTTCACTCTGGACTCAAGCTCGTCCACCAATGTCAATACTTCGTTTCTAATATCGGTGTCCCAACGATTCTCTCCATCCGGCACTTCCCCGATGAATCGTTTCGCCTCTTCCAACGATCTTGTAAATTTCCGAATGGACGGTTTAAGAAGAATACCCTGTGTAGCTGTGTTCTCAAGGTACAGAGTCATTTGTGTTGTAACATTGTCAAGCTCCCCATGCAGGCCCTCCAGAGCTTGCGAGAACACGCCCTTCACAAGAATAGAGTCCATAAACGGCTCTTTCGCTAACGCACTCGTCGTCGATCCGACAGTGGCATTCTTGCACTGCTCAATGAAGATGGCAACTTGACCGAGAAGTGACGAGGACGTGTGCTCGATGAAATCGTTGCAGGCGGAACGGAGACAATCCTCTAGATCACGTTTTGAATCCACAGACGATTCTTGAACGGAGACGCCCTCCCGCAAGAGTGTGACGAGGGCGTTCTCTGTACTCATGGAGAATAATCGACGATTACGATTAGCCAAAAATCTTGTAACTGCCTTACCAGCCTCACTGAAATCGAGCTGCCGTTCGACGGATCGGAGTTGTATGTCGAATGGAGATAGCTGTTCACGTAGAATCTACAAGCAGATGGATAAGAGGTTGAGAGCCATGTTACATTGTCAGAAAAGCAAGAGATATAACTAATATTCTTACCAGCAAATGTTTCACCAAGAACAAATCAGCATGGATTTGACCACTATTCTTTAATATGTGTACACTGCCATCCTTTAGACTTTTAGTACACGACTGCACCGACTGCAAAGCAATATCCTCAAAGACTCGTGGTTCAACGACACGGAAGATCTTTGACAGTATCCGCAATACGCTACGCATGGGTGGAAACCAGGATTCGTACACGCGTAGCTGTGCCGACACAGCATCGTCCACCGCAGCCGTGGTGGCGGTGTCGGTGTTAGTCTTGTCCTCTCCCGCGTTGGCTTCCTTCTTCTTCGCATTATCATCATCATCAATGACAATAGACACCTTTGGCTTTTCTCCAAGCAGCTTCCCCGGATAATTCAAATCAGCATTCGTGGGTTTGAACCGTGCCACCTCTTTATGTAATGAATCATTGGCACAAAAGATTAATCGTTCCTGTGCATCCTGTATGACTCCACTCACTGCACGTGCTGCCGCAAGTGTTGTGGGGGAGGAGTTGGCAGCACTCCGTTCATCACGTAACACACTCACGACTTGACATAAAACATCAAGATCAAGGACTGAGACTAGTCCTCGACGGATTGTCCGATGTAGTGCCGAACAGAGTGAGCAGAGCATGGTTTGGAATTCGGCATCACGGTAGGTTGAGTCCTCGGATAAGATTTGAGAAGCAAGTGCAGCCGCAGCGGGATGGGATGTCGATGTAGACGATGACCGTCGAAATTGCTGAGAATTTGGTCCACCCTGTTCTGTGGAGTCTTCTGCCGACCCACTGCTTTGTTCCTTTTCCTCCTCTGTCGCATCCTTACCCTCGTTATCGTCTACAACTGCCCCCTTCGTCTTGGTCCTAGGATGACGTCGCTTATCTGGATTGCCAAAGAAATCAAGATACAATGCCGTCTCAACGGTACACAACCTAATCAAGAATACACTAGCCAACCTCGTCATCCCCACAAGGCCATGTCGTTCTCGAAGTGTGTCCATATGATGTCGCACCGTCGATCCAAGTAACGTCTCACGTGCAGTACAGTACGCATTGCGGCACAATGCAAGTAAGTCTTCATAGCCCGTTGACGCCAAGGTGTTACCACCAGCATTGGAGGAGCTACCTCCTGCGCCTAGTATATCAAGCCGTCGGCGTGCAATTGAGATGAGTGAATTACTTCGACGTGAAATGCCATGAAAACGTGTGTACACCAACGACGCCTCTAGCTTGTCACTTGCCATGGGTACACGAGGGAGTTGTAACGCATCAGCAACCTGTGTGGATGTTTGTGTTATCCTGTCGGCAATCCCCACACGTAGTAATTCAAGTGCCGCATCCTGTAAGGCACATGCACGTCGATAATACTCGATACTGCCCGAACTTGTTGCCTCCAGTGTGCGTTGTTCCCCCACAGCCGGTATACTGCTACTGCCTTTTGCACGCCCACCCCCATCCGTCGTCGTTGTTACACCAAAGAAATTCACTGCCTCATCAATCTGTTCTAATATACGTCCATACTCCTCGGTATCATCAACATGTAATCGTGGTGGACTACGTACAACAGTCCGCCCGCCATCACGATAGTGCACCCCCATAATCGGCCCTAATGAGTCGACTGCATCATAATGACGTAATGGCCGGCCTATATCCTCAGCACGACGTGCTAGTAGTGTTTCCTCGTGTTGCAATCGTTCGGCTGCGGCAGATAATTCTCCCGAATGTAATAGTAGTTCCGTATGACGACGACTTACATCGTCGGTAATGTTAATACTTGCACGTAGTGCTAGACGTAATGTCGATGACCGACGGATTAAATTCGTAAGTTCAGTTGTGCGTGAACGTACATGGTCCAGTGTTTGTTGTACGGCTGGGTCTATACTATTGTCATCGTATAAAATGTCAAAATTTTTATAATTATCATTGGTGGATGATGATTCTGTTGGACACATGGCATCTGCGAGTGTAAACATTCCTTTCGTCGTCGTATTCGCAGTAGTCGATGGAGTTGGCGTAATGCCACTGCTACTGCCTCCTGAAACTTTGCGCTCAACGTCGTTTAGGGGGCAAGGACCTGCAGTTAATGCAGCAATACGTGCCAATCGTGAACGTTGCTCGGCAGTACGTGGTGCATAGACCTCGTAGGATACCTGCTGTGGCTGTTGTTGCTTTGACGATGACGAGGGCGGGACAACAACTCCGCCGCGCGAGTAGGAGGAGGTGGTAGGAGTGGCAAACGACGACGCTGCATGGGAGGAGTTGGGGGTGGTTGGGAATGACACTTTGGGTGGCGGTGGGAGCATGGCCATGGGTGGTTGTGTCGTGAGAATAGAGAGATTTTAAGCTATTTTAAGGTCGTCCCCCTGCTAACTTTTGTACTAGTTCCTTCCGTATGTAGATTTTCCCGCCACGTTCCCGTGCCCATTCCTCATCGCGACAGAAGCATGGTGAAATCATCATACTAGGCTGGACCGTCTAGCACCCCCCACACAACCTCCAGACGAATAGTAGTGCAGCTGCATTGCTCTTCACTCCCGTCTCGATCGAATATCGATCTCCATCTTTTACAGCCCCTCTCTGGTTTTTCTGTAATCACCATCTCCCAAGCTACATTATTTTCATCGTCGCGACGTCCCCGGTAAGTCTGCTGTCATCGCAATATACTATTAATCGATGTATATTTCTAACAATTCCCATATCCATCGTCGACGATATCTTCGATCCAATGCCGCTCTCCATCTTTTACAGTCCCTCTCTGGGTTTTCCGTATTCACCATCTGCTCAGTACACTAATTTTGCCGCTACGAAGACACTGGTAAGTCTGCTGTCGTCGCAATATACTATTAATCGATGAATATGTCTAACAAGTCGCACATCCATTGTTGACACGTTCATCATCAAACCATCGCCGACGAGCTGGCATTGACATCGCTGTAGTACAGCGTTGTGTATTCGACGACCCCCCGCTAAATTAATCCATTACCACACACAACAATCTGCTGTGAAATCCGAAAGAGCAGCCCGATACTACTACTATGTACTCTTCTACTGCTACTCCTACTACTACTACACTAAATATTATTATTACACAACAATCAAACAGTGAGGAGGAGTACGAGACGGAGGATGATACGACAATAACCGGAGTTCTACGATACAGGATGATACAACAATGATGATGACTACAATTATTATGAGGTGGGGATACGTCAACAATGGACAATGGACGATGGATGATAATACAACAATGATGACAAATTGCAAACCTCGGTAATGTTGAACTACACCAATCGGTCTAATAAGGAGAATGAATCATCATTGGGCGAACCAATACAACCCGCCGACTAGAACCACGCATACACAATTTTTTACGAATTTTGAGTTTCATGCTGAGACGATGGCAAATTACCCATTGATGTGGTGTGGTAATAATAATGATAATAAATTAAATATGAATTATATTATCCAATCATCTACTGCAATCAAATCCGGTCCCTTCTTCTTTCTCTTACTAGGCTGGCACTCACCATCAAAGTCATCAAAGTTCACCAGGACAGCTCTAAGGTGGCATGACACACTGTGCACGGGTATGTCCGAATTGTTTACAATTTCCACAAGTCGACAGCTTTTTGACATTGCTTTTTTTACTGTCCTTTACCACCACTGACTTTGCATCTTCATCCAACGGTACCTTATTACTCTTGTGGCACTGTGCTGACTCTGTCTTGCCCATCTGAAGCTTATCTTGTTTGTCATTGCATAATGATTTGAATGATCTTAATTCAGCCTCTTGCCTTCGCTGAATTTTGTGCACACGCTCCAAAAGTTTTCAGATAGATTACTGCACCCCCCATCGGCAACTCTCTCAACTGTTGCTTCATTGATATACTTCTTAAGTGCCGCTTCAAGTACAGCAATACCCCTGTCTGAGAGGCTCATTGACTTCCCTCCTAACGGACAAAAAGACTCTTGAACTGCAGCCGCTGCAATGGCATCCTCATCCCACTCTGGATTAGCATTCTTAACTCTTAACTCTAGTATATGTGCAACACTTCTCATCTTTGCACAACTTATGATTTCCACAATGATGTAAAATTATTGCGTCTATTTGGTCAAGACACGCCCTCTTTGCCGCTTGATCATCAACACCCAGTGATGTAAAGTTGGACAATGCTGCACTTATGTCTGTGACAATCATCTTAATTCGCACAGGCGTCAATGCATGTACTCTCCTGAGAGATGCATCTTCCTTTTTCAACTTAAAAAAGAAGTTGCTAAGACACTTCATAACATGGCCCTTGTCTGGTGAATGATCAGCCTTACCAACAGCTGCAGCACCAAAAATACGACTCTGCTCTTGAATGAAAGCCTTAGGAGCTCGTGTGTCATGTGTCATTATCTGCACTGATGGAATGACCAAATATGGCCACATCATCACCAACGTAATTGCCATTTGTATCAAGTAGCAGCGACATTGCAGCCTCAATACTTTGTGACTCCTCAGCCGACGCGGGTGATAGATTGCTATTACGACAACAAGGACCCTCATGGTCCATAGAGTAGCTGGCAATCTCCTCTGGTGTTACATTTCCACCATGGGCATTAATTTGCTGGTATAACTTTTGGGTGCATTTTATACATGATGTCTATAGGTCAGAGACATGGAGGATGTTAGTGAGTGACAGGCAGAAGAGAAAATGCAAAGAGTAACAATACTTACACTAGAAACAACCAACGCCAGTGGCTTGCCCGTCTTTCTGCTATTGACAATAAATGCTGTCTGACGACCTTTATGCCTATGGTTATAGCTGCGGGTGCAGCCTGCTCCATCAATACAAATTTCACCTTGGCAAGTAGAATACTCAACACCACCCTTCTCCCATATTAGATCGCCAATATAATCTGGGTCTGCACGAGTCACTGCCACATGTTCCTTTCTATTCTCAGCGCACCTCTTTAGGAAGGTATGCTCTATTGACGAATTCACTTTAGTCAACATTTTCCGTAGATTGTTTTCAGTTGCAATACGTATTCCCAAATGACCCTCTAAAAACTCTGCCAACTTCATCATATTAATTCCTGTCAGCTTTGCTCCTTTGGCAATGGCAACGTTGATGTACGGTTGTAGCCTTGAGTGACTAGCTCCCTTGGCAACCTCATCAGTTTTTACTAATGCCTGGTTTGTAAATGTAAGCTCTTTGCCACAACATGGGCACCTCCATAGTTCATACAACATGGTCCCACGATAATGTGTCTTTCTCTCAACCAGTACAGGCGGCATTCCACACTGTGCTGCGTGGCTAGCAATCTCACGTATAAAGTTGTCCATTTTCTCCACCGTCATGAAGCAAAGCCCATCATAATTGTCAATCTCCTGGCAGAGTGTTGTGTGGCAATGGCTCAGTTTGTGTTTCGGCCCCATTATATGTTTTAACTGGGGTCACCTCAAGCTGTGATGCGCCATCCTCAAGCTCCTTCAGTGCAGTGTTGATGATGGCAACATTGTTACTTGACGATGTTGTAAAATAATTCTCCTTTCCGGACAGTAGTTGACACGCTTCCACTTCTGCGACTGTAAATTCTTTCGCTGTCCTAATGGGAGATCATTATTAATAACACCTGCTGATCTGTAGAAGGTCTTTCCATCTTGATGATGAACATTCAAGTGCATCATATTATTATTATTTCGTAAAAGAGAATCTTGGACCATTTCCAATGTTAGTGATTTCCTAACTCCCGAGTGAATCAATCTCTGATGTAGCTCCTCTGAAGTGACCCATATAGAAGCTGCTGTAAAAGGTATTCAGGAGAAGGATGTGCT
>Ga0247843_1006430_pt1 | contig 15375 bp, 14 predicted proteins | sample LaCruzMarch2017__FD_192420 | JGI IMG/M metagenome (GOLD analysis project Ga0247843, IMG submission 192420) | Freshwater microbial communities from meromictic Lake La Cruz, Castile-La Mancha, Spain - LaCruzMarch2017_8m | ecosystem: Environmental > Aquatic > Freshwater > Lake | place: Spain... | reverse complement strand
CTTCAAGCCCTCACCCTTGAAAACGTGGAGCGCACCCTCGATGAGCTGCGTCCTTATTTAATGGCCGACGGCGGCAATGTGGAGGTGGTGGAAATCGACGGACCAATCGTGAAGGTGCGTTTGCAGGGGGCTTGTGGTTCCTGCCCAAGTAGCACCATGACCCTAAAAATGGGCATCGAGCGCAAGTTGCGCGAAGCAATCCCCGAAGTAAGTGAAGTGGTGCAAGTGCTCTAGAGATTGGCTCTAACACCAGCCCCTAGGCTCGATGCAAATGCCCTTGGCCCGTGCTGGATCAGCGCCTGCTGCGTGATAACCCCGAGCTGATTGCTAATCAGCTTCAACGCAGGGGTAAAAGCCTAGATCTTTCATCGCTGCAGCAAAGTGCCAAGCAGTTGAGAGACGTAGAGGAAAAGCGCAGCAATCTGCAAGCCGAAGGCAACCGCATCGGCCGAGAAATGGGGCAGCAAATTAAAGCTGGTGTATCCCCAAATAGCCCTGAGCTACAAAACCTGCGGGATCAGGGAAATAATGTTAAGCATCAAGTAGCGCTTTTAGAGGAAGAAGGAAAATCCCTGGAAGTTGAGCTGCGAGAACAACTATTAACTTTGCCCAATTTGCCATCGGCGCAAACCCCTGATGGCAAAAGCGAAGCCGATAATGTTGAAATCAAACGCTGGGGTTCACCCAGGCAAGAAAAAGGCCTTGAAGAGCATTGGCAAATAGGTGAGCGGCTTGGTTTATTTGAAACTGAAAGGTCTGTACGTATCGCTCAAAGCCGATTTGTAACCCTGCTGGGAATGGGCGCACGGCTAGAGCGGGCATTGATAAATTTCATGCTTGATCTCCATGGCCGCAAGGGTTATCGAGAGGTTTTGCCTCCAATTTTGGTTAATAGCGCCAGCCTCACCGGCTCAGGCCAGCTACCCAAATTTGCCGACGAAAGTTTCCGCTGCGCAGACGACGATCTGTGGCTAACCCCAACTGCGGAAGTGCCCATCACCTCCCTTCATCGTGATGAGGTGATCCCGGCGGAACAGCTTCCCTTGAAATATGTGGCTTACACCCCTTGTTTCCGCCGAGAGGCCGGCAGCTACGGCAGGGATACCCGTGGCTTGATCCGCTTGCATCAATTCAACAAAGTTGAGTTGTATTGGTTTTGTCATCCAGACAAATCAAGCGAAGCCCATGGGCAACTCACTGCTGATGCAGAAGCTGTGCTGCAAGCGCTTGAACTTCCCTATCGAGTGCTTGAACTTTGCAGCGCAGATATTGGCTTTTCAGCTGCTCGCACCTACGACCTAGAAGTGTGGCTACCTGGGGCCGGCGCCTATAGAGAAATTTCAAGCTGTAGTAGTTGCGGAGATTTTCAAGCCCGTAGATCTGCGATTCGTTTTAAAGAAGCCAAAACAACAGCTTTATTACACACTTTGAATGGCAGTGGCTTAGCGGTGGGTAGAACCATGGCTGCATTGCTCGAAAATGGGCAGCAAAGTGATGGCAGTATCAAGTTGCCGGTAGCGCTCGCTCCTTACATGGGCACAGATCTGATCCTGAGCGGTCACAATGAAACATCGGACCTTGGCAAGAAATAGGTGGGTGTTCTTTCAGCGCTGGCAATCCTCGCTTTATTAATCGTTGTTCATGAAGCAGGGCATTTCTTTGCCGCGGTTTGGCAAGGGATCCGAGTTACCAGTTTCAATGTTGGCTTTGGCCCAGTGGTGCTTGAGCGCCGCAGCCGCGGCGTGCAATTTGCTTTAAGGGCAATTCCTTTTGGTGGCTATGTAGCTTTTCCAGACGACGATCCCGAAAGCGGTTTTGATCCCAAAGACCCCGATTTATTAAAAAATCGTTCTGTAGTTCAAAGAGCTTTAGTTATTTCAGCCGGAGTAATAGCGAATCTTTTGCTTGCCCTAGCAGTGCTGTGCGCCCAAGGAATATTGGTAGGGATTCCAGCTGGTTTTAATGCCGGCAGTGGCGTGCTGGTGGTTGCATTGCAACCCGAAGGGGCCGCTGCGCTAGCGGGCCTTGAAGCTGGCGATTTGGTGGTGGGTTTGGGCGGTAAATCATTGGGTGCCGGCACCAACGCGGTGCAGCAATTGGTGGAAGCAGTAAAGAATTCACCAAATCAACCCTTAGCGCTGGAGGTGAATCGCAATGGCGTTTCCACCAGCTTTAAACTCATCCCAGCCAGCCAAAGTGGCAGCGGCCGTATTGGGGCTCAATTACAGCCCGATGGCGATGAAATTTATCGAAGGGCCCATAACCCCCTTGAGATATGGCAGCAGGCGCAAAGGGAATTCAGCCAAATACTGCGCCGCACAATTTCTGGTTTTGTGGCCTTAGCAACAAACTTTGGTGAAACCGCACCCCAGATATCTGGGCCGGTAAAAATTGTGGAAATGGGGGCAAAACTGGCTCAGCAAGGCGGCAGCAGTTTGTTTTTGTTTACGGCACTGATCTCAGTGAATTTGGCCGTACTTAATTCATTGCCTCTACCGATGCTTGATGGGGGTCAATTTTTGTTTTTGCTGCTCGAAGGTTTGCGGGGTAAGCCACTACCGGAACGCCTGCAACTAGCTTTTACCCAGTCAGGTTTGCTCCTACTGCTAGGGCTCAGTGTTGTTTTGATTGTTAAAGACACCAGCCAACTAGCTTTTGTGCAGCAATTGCTGGGGCGTTAAGCCAGAAATTGCTACGAGCCTTTGATCGGCTAAGTTTATTGAACAAATAAATCCTTTTCAGGCAGCCATATGGCGAAAAAGTCGATGATTGCGCGGGATGTGAAGCGCAAAAAAATTGTTGAGCGCTTCGCCACAAAGCGCGCAGCACTAATGGAGGCCTTCCAAGCTGCAGCAGGCCCTATGGAGCGCCTTGATATCCACCGTAAAATCCAACAGTTGCCCCGCAACAGCGCACCCAATCGGGTTCGCAATCGCTGTTGGGCCACAGGTAAGCCTCGTGGCTACTACCGCGACTTTGGGCTTTGCCGTAACCAACTAAGGGAGAGAGCTCACAAAGGTTTGCTGCCTGGTGTTGTGAAATCCAGCTGGTAACTTGGTTTTTTAACGATTCAAGCCATAACAAATCATCGTTTCACCGAGGTATCCAGTGGATGCCTCGGTTTTTTTTGCCGCATTCCTGCCGGCTGGATGTAAAGATAAGAACGAACAAGCAGGACATAAGAACAAGTGCAAGGTGAAATTCGGTCGATCTCCTTCGATGGTCGGGAGATCAGGCTGACCACGGGCCGTTATGCCCCTCAAGCCGGCGGCAGCGTGCTCATTGAATGCGGAGACACCTCGGTGCTCGTAACTGCCACCCGAGCGAACGCCCGCGATGGCATTGATTTCCTTCCTCTCACCTGCGACTACGAAGAGCGGCTCTATGCCGCGGGTCGCATACCTGGCAGTTTCTTTCGCCGTGAGGCGCGCCCCCCTGAGCGTGCAATCCTCACTTGCAGGTTGATTGATCGCCCGATTCGCCCCCTTTTCCCAAATTGGTTGCGCGACGATCTTCAAATCGTTGCAACTTGCCTTTCCCTAGATGAGAGGGTTCCCCCTGATGTGCTCGCTGTAACCGGCGCATCACTTGCCACCTTGATTGCCAAGATCCCCTTCCATGGCCCAATGGCTGCGGTGCGAGTTGGCTTACTTGGCGACGACTTCATTTTGAATCCAAGTTTCCGTGAAATCGAAAGATCAGAACTTGATCTCGTGGTAGCTGGAACCCCTGATGGGGTGGTGATGGTGGAAGCGGGCGCCAGGCAGCTGCCCGAGCAAGACATGATTGAAGCCATCGACTTCGGCTACGAAGCTGTTGGGGAATTAATCCGCCATCAACGCGACATCCTCGCTGCAATGGGGATTGAGCAGGTAATGCCAGAAGCACCAAAAGAAGATAAAAAAGTGCCTGATTACCTGAGCAAGCAGTGCTCCAAGGAAATCGGCAAAGTGCTAGCCCAGTTCAGCCTTAGCAAAGGTGAGCGGGATACCCAACTAGATGCAATCAAGTTGAAAGCAACCGAAACAATCGCAGCCCTTGGTGATAGCGATCCAGTAAAAACTGCGATTTCCAGCAGCAGCAAGCTGCTTGGCAACAGCTTTAAAGCCCTCACCAAAACAATGATGCGGGCTCAAATCTTGGAGCAGGGCAAACGGGTAGATGGCCGCGAGCTCGACCAGGTGCGTGAAATCAGCGCAGCTGTGAGCGTGTTACCAAAAAGAGTGCATGGTTCAGGCTTATTCCAACGTGGGCTCACCCAGGTGCTTTCCACCGCCACCTTGGGCACCCCTTCTGATGCTCAAGAGATGGATGATCTAAATCCCATCAATGAGAAGCACTACTTACATCACTACAACTTCCCGCCTTATTCCACCGGTGAAACAAAACCGATGCGATCACCAGGTCGCAGGGAGATTGGTCATGGTGCTCTAGCTGAACGGGCCTTAATCCCTGTGCTTCCAAGCAAAGAATCCTTCCCTTATGTGCTGCGGGTGGTTTCCGAATGCCTTAGCTCCAACGGTTCCACTTCGATGGGTTCAGTGTGTGGAAGCACCCTTGCCTTGATGGATGCAGGTGTGCCACTCCTAGCCCCTGTTAGTGGAGCTGCCATGGGGCTAATTAAGGAGGGAGAAGAAGTGAGGATCCTTACCGATATTCAAGGAATTGAAGATTTCCTTGGCGATATGGATTTCAAAGTTGCTGGCACAGAAAAGGGCATCACAGCTCTACAGATGGACATGAAGATGACCGGTCTTGATGTGCCAACAATCGCAAAAGCGATAAATCAAGCGCGTCCAGCAAGGCTTCATATCCTTGCGAAAATGCTTGAAGCAATTGATAAACCACGCGATGTAATGTCGCCCCACGCGCCAAGATTGCTTAGTTTCCGCATTGATCCTGAATTGATTGGCACTGTTATTGGTCCTGGTGGTCGCACCATCAAGGGCATCACAGAGCGCACAAACACCAAGATCGATATCGAAGATACCGGCATCGTTACTGTTGCAAGCCACGACGGTGCAGCAGCGGAAGAAGCTCAAAAAATTATCGAAGGGCTTACACGCCGCATTAGTGAAGGAGAAGTATTCCAGGGTCACATAACCCGGGTAATACCAATCGGCGCTTTTGTTGAAATCCTTCCCGGTAAAGAAGGCATGATTCATATCTCTCAACTATCTGAATCACGGGTAGAGAGAGTGGAAGATGTGGTGAATGTGGGTGATCAGGTAACAGTGCGGGTTCGGGAAATCGATAACCGCGGCCGCATTAACTTGAGCTTGCGCGGTGTACCCCAGGATGGTTCAGATCCCGAACCAACGGTGATCCTGCCGATTGGAGAGGTTTAGGTTTAAGCGCTTAGCTGCCTAAATTTGAAAGCCGGGATCGATGCTGGCCATTGCCTTTGCTGCCCGCTCACATAGGAGCTGGTGGCTATGGCCATGGCTAGCAATTAAACATCCAGCCTGAAGAAAACTGCTGCTGTTATAGGCAAGGGCTTTGCCATCGGCGTGGCTAAAGCCTCCACCAGCAGCCCTTAATACCGCTTCCGGGGCTGCCATATCCCAATCCTTGGGTGCAGTTTCACCAGACAGCGACACATAAACATCTGCATCACCACGCAGAATTGCCGCCACTTTGCAGCCCACACTGCCCACCGTGAGGCAACTGCCAATTTCTAATTGCTGCAATAGCTGCTCTAAGCGCTGATCACGGTGATTGCGGCTTGCCACCAATACCAGTTCGGCTAATTCTTGGCGATTACTGAATTCCACAGGTTTTTTTACTCCGGCGCGGTTTTCGCACCAGGCCGAGCCAATTCCATCGAGCAATAGGCCAAGCCAAAGTTCTTGCCGTTCTGGGATTAACACCACACCGAGCACTGGCCGTTGCTGCTGCACAAGGGCTAGATGAACGGCGTATTCACCAGTTCCCTGCAAAAAATCCTTTGTGCCATCAAGGGGATCAAGGATCCAACGCCATTGATATTGCGGATCCAGCGCTTGATCTTTTGCTGTTTCCTCACTTATTAAGTTCCAAGGAGCAGCTGGAAAGGCATTGGCAAGGCCTTCAAGCAGTTGTTTATTTACTGCTAAATCAGCTGCCGTAACTGGGCCTTCTCCACCATCGGCAACCGTTAAGGCGCGGCAATGGCCATAGGGGGGCTGTTCGCTCCGGGCATAAGCCAGCAAAATATCTGCCGATTGCCAACTCAAGGTTCTTAGAACCGTTAGCAGTGGATCCAGTTCTACACCCGTTGGTAAGGGCATCATGGAGGTACAACAGAAAGCCATTGTGACCGAGAGCTCAGAACCCAAAGGGGGAGTGCTCTATTTAGTGGGCACACCTATTGGCCATCGCGGCGACCTATCGCCCAGAGCACAGTTGGTGCTGGCTGGGGTAGATCGCATCGCCTGTGAAGATACGCGGCATAGCGGCTTGCTGCTGCATGGTTTTGGCATTCGTAAGCCCCTAATTAGTTTTCATGAACACAACCAAAAACAACGCATTCCTGAATTACTAATAATGCTGGCCGCAGGGGAATCACTGGCCCTTATTAGCGATGCTGGCTTGCCAGGTATTAGCGATCCAGGCGAAGATTTGGTTGCTGCAGCTCGAAATGCTGGCCACCAGGTTATTTGTATCCCCGGCCCATGCGCGGCTACCACAGCTTTAGTGAGTAGTGGTTTACCAAGTGGTCGATTTTGTTTTGAAGGCTTTTTGCCCCTAAAAGGGAAAGAACGCAAAAGCCGGCTAACCGCAATTGCAGCGGAAAGCCGCACCAGTGTTATTTACGAAGCACCGCATCGATTGGTGCGTCTGCTTGAGGAACTTATCGAATATTGCGATTCCACGCGGCCAGTGCAAGTGGCGCGTGAACTTACAAAACGCCATGAACAGCAAGTGGGGCCTGATCTTGCCAGTGCCTTAGCTCATTTTAATAACTTTGCACCCCAGGGAGAATGCACGGTGGTGCTCGGTGGTGCAGCAGCAGCAGCACTTGCCCCCTGGGATGAAGTGCAATTACGGCAGGAACTAGATGCATTGATCGCCAAGGGGCTAACCGCATCGGAAGCAGCTAAGCAATTAGCGCAAAGCAGTGGCCAACAACGCCGCGCCCTATATGGGTTGCTGCACCGGGCAGAATGAATGGGAAGGAGGCTGAATTGATGTTGTTGCGATTGCGGTTATTTATGGGCAGTGTGATCGGCACATTTGTTTTGCTGTTGATGTTGTGCCTTGGCAGCCAAAACATTAACGAACGCAGTGTCGTGAATCTCGGCGTGGGCCGTACGGTGCCGTTACCGCAGGGTTTTGTGGTGGGTATGGCAATTTTATGCGGAGTATTCAGCGGCGGGGCTAGTGCGGCACTACTAGGCCCAAACGGCGATGATTAAGGCTTTACTGGGCTGCCAGGCACGGCATAAAGAGCGCCTTCCAGCACGATACGGCTAATGCCTTGGGCCAAAATATACGGGGCTGTGAGCTCAAGCAGGCTGGAATCAGGCACCTTAATAACCCTTTGGCTGCGGCCGCATTGCCTTTTTGCCTGGCGTGGATTAATGAATAAAGCAATCGCTTGTAATTCTTCTTCCTCAGAAGCAATAAGACCTAATTCTGTGAAATCTTTTACCGGGGTACCTTTTAGTTCCACTTCACGATCTACCAATAAATAAAGACTTGCAGGCAATTCACTTGCAACTAAAGGTTTACTAACACAGGGGCTGCTATCACTGAGATTTGCAGCTACAGCAAGGGGTGCAAAGGCAATGAAATCATTATTTGATTCGATTTCGAGATCATTAATTTCAAGTTCCTCTGCAGGGGGGATTAACTCCAGCTCCACCTGATCTTGCGCTATTTCTGGCTTTACTATTGCTTTTACAGCAGAACCAGCAATCCGCAGATCTTTTATTGCCCCATAGGCTTCTAAACCGATCGCAGCTTTTATGGTGCGGCTCACAGTATTTGCGCTGCAACTAAAAGCTTCGGCAAGGGCCGCAGCGGTTTCACCCGCTTGGTAACGCAGCACTACCTCCTGCTTTTGGCTGTCATTCAGCCGTGAGGCCGCCATTACCAAATCTGCCGCAGTTATAAAATCTAAGCTTGTATCTGGCAATATGGGAGATTGCGTTTCAATACGGCTTAATTTGATTTGATTTGCACATGCTCCCTTAGCTCAGCTGGATAGAGCAGCTGCCTTCTAAGCAGCCGGTCGAGTGTTCGAATCACTCAGGGGGCGTTCAATCAGAGACTGATTTTTTAAGCTAAAAAGCTTGCTGATACAGGGGGCTCGTATAAATCGTCAAGCCCCGCCACGTTCATCCTTGCGGCGCACTGGATCGCTGAGGCGACAGAGCCCTCGCCCACGCCATAGCTAGCTCCAGCACACCATCCCAATTGAGGTTGAGGCAATCCAAGAAGCCAACGGCAGCCTTGGCGATAAAGATTCGGGCCTGCACTGGCAGGCGAGCAAAAGCTGACACCACCTCCTCATGGGAGTCGACAAACGCCTGTTCATTCACTACTCAGTCGTAAAAGCGAAACAGGCGGCGGTAGCGGCGCTGGAGTTCAAGATTCATTTGTGTTTAAACCATTTTCCCATAGACCATTGTCTACAAAAAATGGTTTTTTGTGCAAAACGGTATCTGGAGATACAAACTACAAACTCCTCCTAAGTATGGATCTGCTCTGCTCAGGTATGAAAATATTTTAGCTCATCAGCGATTACACAATGATGGCCACATGTGCTATAAGAGAGATGATAAATCCCAATTCACCAAACATCGCCGTAAATTTGATGAAAAAATATACTTTTTCATACGATAATGCTAACTCATCATATTCCAATCTGTAATATTTACTTCCTGACTGACACATGGTTTGCAATTGAATGACATACAACCCCTGGAAAAAGTATCAACAACGCTTTCCTTTAAGTGATTACGCTTCTTCACGCCTTAACTCGTTAAGCAATGGCATTCTAAATAGTTCTGCGCATTACATTGGTTTCCCTAATAGCCGCATATTATCGAATCTTGCTTTGGGGGAATTCTTAAAATATAATATCAATAATATCGGTGATCCCTTTTATCCAAATTCTGGCATCAATACTTGTGATTTCGAGCAGGAGGTAATATCTTTTTGGTCCTCTGCCCTTCATTTGGATCCTGCAAATGCGTGGGGTTACATAACCAATGGCAGCACGGAGGGGATTATGTATGGCATTACTCAAGGGCGTAACCGCTATGAAGATGCTGTCCTAATCTTTACGGAACAATCTCATTATTGTCTTCTTAAGATCGCTAAACTTCTAAGGCTTCCATATAGATTAGTACCCAGCAGGTTTGACGGAACCCTAAATCTTGAAGCGCTCACTAACACCCTTGTTGCACTTGGCGGCCAACCTTTTATCATAAACTTAACTATTGGAACAACCTTTCATGGCGCGATCGAATATCCACAATTGGTTCTTGAGCTCCTAGAAAAACTCCACCTCAATGAGTTTCATATCCATGTGGATGCTGCCCTATATGGTCCGATGCACTGCTGGATACCCGAGGCGCCCCTATTTGATTTTCGGCTTCCTATTCATACACTTTCATTTTCTGGCCATAAATTCCTAGGAGCACCAATTCCTTGTGGAATTGTTCTGGGATTCAGGAACCGGGTAGTCCCATTCGGAGGAAGTGCAGAATACGTAAATAGTATGGATACAACATTATCCAGCTCTAGAGATGGATTAAGCTCTATCTTATTATGGTTAGTGATTCAACAAATTGGAGCTAAGGGTCTTACTGAGCTTGCCAACGAATCATTGGATGCAGCCTTCCTGCTTGCATTACGCCTAGAAGAACTTGGGATATCAGCTTTTTGCCATGAACACAGTTGCATTGTGGTACTCCCCAAGCCCAACAAATTCCTTCAAAAGCGCTGGCACCTTGCCACCTTGGGAGATTTTGCACATATTGTAACTGTACCTGGTGTAACCACAGAAATGACAGAACAATTCATAGAGGAATTTCTTGAAAGTCGATCTGTCCCCCAAGAATCTCAAGTAGAGCCTTCACCTACAGAACTATCTAAAGCCACATTGCTTTAATTCATATGCGAACTCCCTCTTCAAAACCTAGTAGAAACTGGAAGCCAGCGATAGAAGGAATTCTATTTACACTCGTTTGGCTCACCCTAACCAATATAACTATTTACTTTATTTATGTTCGGGCAGTGGAGGCCGTAAAGGAACAGATTCGTGAAGGGCTCTTACGCAATGTAAGCGCAGCAGCCACAATGATCGATGGCGACCAACATCAATTATTCACCTCAAAAGCATTTAAAAATGATCAGGAATATCTGAGCTTAATTAAACGGCTAGAGCGAGTACGCAAGGCCTCTAGCAATGTAAAATACGCATACACGAATATAACTAAAAATGGTAAAGTATATTTTATTGCTAACGGTAGTCCCCAAGGTGATAACGACAAAGATGGTCGTCCGGATGAAGCGCCACAGTTGATGGATCCCTATCCAGACGCAGGCCTGGCACTTAGGGATGCTCTACGACTTCAAAAACCAACAGTTGATAAAGAACCATATACAGATGCTTGGGGAACTTTCTACAGTGCCTATGCACCGTTCAAAGATTCAAGCGGAAAATTTGTTGGAACCCTTGGGATGGACCTTGAGTTGGTAACCCTCAAGGAGAGATTAGTTCCAATTGGTGTAGCTGCGCAACGTGCAGCACTTACTTCAGACATTTTAGCAATACTATTTGGAGCTGCAGTTTGGTTTTTCCGCAGCCGCAACCGCATCCTGGAAGAACAACGCGGTTTGGCTGTTGATCAAACTAACAAAGTGGAGTTGGAGCGTATGCAAGAAAGGTGCTCCTCAGCTATCCAACTTGAGGCGATAGCAACCGAGATCGAGCACCAGGCTTCATCTCTGCAATTGCAAACTATAGAGAATAAAACTAAAAACTATGCCTCAGCACTCATTCGCTATGCCCGTGCTCGGCAGGGAATTAGCTCATCCAGTTGTGAGAATTTTGATCCAGCCATGTTGATTAAATCAGCACTACCTCCACATATTTCCATAAAAGTATCTTCCGATCTGCCCCAACTGATTTGGGGTGATTCCAAGGAGTTAGATCTGATCATTAAGTCGTTGTGCTACAGCAACTCAACTTCAACAATATTAGCCTCATTAAAAGGAGTTACTCTAACTTTAATCAATGAAAAATTAAATAATATTGGCTTGGCAGTAAGTATTCGTTATTGTGATTCGATGATATCTCAAGGATCTAGGGCTGTTTTGATTACTGATAGAGATCATCCTGAACATGTTTTTGATGAGAATTCGTTACAATTTGCCACTTGTGTTGAACAAGTTCGTGCCCTGGGTGGCAATTTGACCCACGAACAGATCAATGAAAATGTAGAGGTTGTTTCACTCATTCTCCCTTTTGAAAAATTTAAGGAGATCTGACCCATCAATTATTCTGAACAGCTACCGATTGATCGGCGATCATTAAACGCCGCTTTTATTATTATTCTAGCAACTGCAGTTGTGCAGGCTGCTGTGGGATATAACAACGTACTATTTCCGGTGAGCTTAGAGGCTTATGGATATAGCAAATTCTTGATTGGTCTCTGCTTGGCCTTTGAGATGGGGGCAGTTATTACCATCATAAATTGTATTGACTGGATACTTGGCAAATTTGGCCTTGTGGGAACTTTTGCCCTCGCTACAGGTTTGCGCCTTTTAGTACTGCTACTTCTAGCTAACACTCATAATTTCACACTTTGGTGTGTGAGTGTGTTCTGCTTCGGCATATGCACCTATATGTGTTTGATCTCTCTTCAAACATGGGTTAATGCTATCCCCGTGGGGCGTTTTCGAGGCTTGGTGAGCGGCTGCTATAGCTCTGCTCTATCACTCGGAACAGCCAGCGGCCCAATATTGTTCAACCAGTTGGGATCTTCAGGGGGAAGCCAAGCATTCCAGGGAAACATGGTCATTGTGCTGGTTGCCTTGATGGTAATCATTCCTTTGCTTACTCAACAGCCACGCTTTCTCAGCCAAGGCAGGTTGCGCATTCTTTATGCAATCCGTATGGCCAAAGTGCCGATGCTCTCCTCCTTTGTTGGAGGTGTTACGTTCTTCGGACTTCCCGCCTTCCTAACGCTTTATGGAATGATGAATGGTTTGTCTATTCAACGTGCATCCCTCCTTCTCACCGCCTTTATGCTTGGCTCAGTAAGCTTGGGTCTCTTGATATCAAGCCTTTCAAACCGAAACAATAGAACTTTCGTAACCATCCTTTGCGTACTGATTGGGGTACTTTGTGCTGTTTTCTTACCTCTTGCAATATACAACTACTTTATAGCTCTATGCCTTCTATTTGTTTGGGGAGGTGCCGCTGGGGGAATTTACGCTACAGGATTATCTGCAGTAGCTGAACTCTTTAGAAAGGAAGATCAAGTTTCCGCAAATGTTGCCTATTCTATTCTAGATAATGTAGGCGGAATTATTGCTGTACTTTCGATTGGTTTCCTGATGGGTTCAGGTATTTCAGATGGTATTGTATACGTAATTGTAGCAACTGCATTGTGTTATTTTATTTATTGCCTTGCCCAACTAATTAACACAGAACACATGGCCTAACCTCCATAAATCAATAAACAAATCATGAGTTCACATCAGCCTAAATCTAAATTTCGTCTTCCTCCAACCCTAAGGAAACCATGGAATATCTCAACGCTCATTATGGCAATTGTTGCTATTGCACTAATCCTAATGGGAGTGTTCTCAGTAGATAATATTAGCTATAAAACAGGTGATTACCTTGCCTTCACAGATAACAATAAGGCTGGCTTACTTGAACAAAAGAGTCACCTTGCTAAACTTTTGAAGCGCGATCGCAAGGGCTACGAACGTAGCGAAATTAAGACTATTGCAAAGGGTCAGCCTGATCCCATGAAGATTAAAATGGGTTTATATGCTATTAATAACTACAATATTAATCTCCAAAGTCCTTCATTTGAAAGTTCGGGTTATTGGTGGCTCAAATGGGGAGATGATCTTCAGGCATACCTAACAGAAAATAATCTGAAAATATGGAAGGTATTAACACCTGTTAATCTTATTAATATTCCACAATATGCAGATTCAGTTTTTATACCCACCGGGAACGGTAAGCCAACTCTCATGCCGGATGGCAGCTGGTATCTAACTGGCGCCTACAGCGGTGAGTTTTTTATTGATCGAAGCGATTTTCGTCGCCACCCTTTTACTACCCTAAGCCTTCCGATCATGATCGAGGCAGATGATGTAATGTTGAATAGTAGTAAATTAGAAATATCACCAGATACACAAGGATCTGGAATAGGTCAGTTTATTGATTCTAATCTAGGTTGGATAAACCAAGGTTGGACATTGGCTTCATATAAACATCACTACGACTCTGATTTTGGCTTTGGCAAAGGAGCCTCCGACTTCAGTCAATTAATATTTGAGGTTAAATATAGTACAAGTTCATGGTTGTCATTCTGGAAAATATTAGTTCCTCTTATGATCGTTGTAGCAATGATCGCTGGTGCTACTAAGCTTGAGACAGCTCATTACGACGTGCGCCTCACACTACCGGTTACTGTTTTACTTACACTTGTTTTCATGCAACAGACGCATGATGCAAATTTACCGCAGCTGCCATACCTAACATTCTTAGATGAGGTTTACGTTGTTTCATATATTCTAACGCTTGGCTCTTTTGTTATGATGCTATGGGCATGCAGACGTTATTACGCAGCACTTAAGATAGAAGATTATGCTGTTCGGGAATTGGAATTAAAAAAACTCGATAAATCAGATGATTACTGGCCGACATATGTTATCGGAATAGGAATGATTGCTCTTGTAATTTGCTGGTTTACTGGTTGATATTAGTTTATTGAACATTTTGCATGCGCGTTACTGCTGAAATTAACACATCAAGTGAAACGTCTTCTACCGACATTGCATCCCCATGTCCGAATGGATTGTCCAGATCAGAAATTAAGCTAATAAGGAATATCATCATTAAGCTAATGACAACGATAAAAAATATTGCCTCATTGAGCCTTGTGTTTTCCATAAGTATTAACCCTCCACACAAAAGACCAATTGCCGCATAGGCCAGCCAATACACCAATTTCACAAAAGAGGTTTCCCGTATAGTTTCGATTCGATTAATCAGCTTCAAGATAGCCGCCATTTCCCCTAGCAATCTGGCTTTAAGGGGCGGATCAGTTTTGAGCAAAAAGGCCGCCTGAACTACGGTTTGATGGCAAGAATAAAAATGCTTTAGTAGCTCAGCCGTGGAAAGCCTATTTAACAACCATACAAAAATAGTTTCAGCGAGGAAAGTTACCTCGGCAACAGCGAATTGTGCATCGGCACCTGGAGAGAGCACTGAGATTGCTTGAATTTCTATGCTGAGCACTTCCAATCCAGTAGCTAGCTCACCAGGTAATTTCTCGCTCTCTTTATAATCAGCAAGCACACCGTTAAGCAAAAAGCCCAGTAAAAAAACTGTTGAGGCCACCAATGTTGTGAATAGGGGATTCAGCTGGATCACCTCCCAGCCAAACCGATGGGCTGCCACCTTGCCTGCAGCTATGAGTGCCACTAGGGCAAGAACGCGTAGTAATAATTTGATGCGTTGAAGGCGTGCAATGCGGAGGCGATTAGAGCTGAAACGTTCGAGATTTTCTAATGCAAACATGCTCGGGCACTTGAATCCATATTTATAGTTTATTCCCTAAAGCCCCGGGCAGAAAAAACTTACAAAGGGTAAATCTTTTTGCCATTTACACGACTTTTGCCAGGCGCTTATGAACTTCTGGCAAGCTCAAATGATAGTAGGCTTGGAGGGGGCAACAAGATTTAACGGCGCACCGGCACCACCTGCATACCAATTGGCGCAAGTGCGATTATTGCAAGCTTTATATGTTGAATACCAAAAGGAATGCCAATTATTGATATAAAACAAGCCAATGCAGATGTGAGATGACCAAGCGCAAGCCACCAGCCGGCTATTAGAAACCAAATAATGTTGCCAATTAAACCCAAAGGGCCGGTGCCAAAATCCAGTTCTCCGGTGAGCTCATGGCGGCTCACAGCCTCCTTGCCAAAAGGTGAGAACGAATAATTACCAATTACAAAACAGGCTCTTGCCCAGGGAATCCCAACGATTGTGATAGCAGCAATAATCCCCGCTAGCCACCAACCCAAACCCATCACAAGGCCACCCAGCACAAACCAAACTACATTCAATAAAAAGCTAATCAAGAGAAAAAACGCCTCTTTAGAAAAGCTAGGCCGAAACAAGCCCCAAAA
>Ga0247843_1006427_pt1 | contig 15379 bp, 1 predicted proteins | sample LaCruzMarch2017__FD_192420 | JGI IMG/M metagenome (GOLD analysis project Ga0247843, IMG submission 192420) | Freshwater microbial communities from meromictic Lake La Cruz, Castile-La Mancha, Spain - LaCruzMarch2017_8m | ecosystem: Environmental > Aquatic > Freshwater > Lake | place: Spain... | reverse complement strand
ATACTATGGTATTGAATAACCCTCCAAGTGCATCTGTGAAGTTCTCTCAGATTACCAATACTACCACAGGATGCTTACGTATATTAACAGAATCGAAGGATATAACTGTTGATGCGACTACAACGGTTGGAGTTCTTTCAGGAACAGCAACAGTTTGTAAAGGAAGTAATTCAGGTTCATTAACCTTTGCTAAAGGAACGTCAAATGGAAATGTAGTTCGTTGGGAAAGCAGCACAACAAGTGCTTCGGGACCTTACAGTGGTATTTCTAATACTTCCTCTACTCAGACCTATAGCAACTTAACGGCCACAACCTGGTACCGAACAGTTGTTAAGAATGGTGCTTGTGCGGAATTAGTTTCAAATGTTCAAACAGTCACAGTTCGTGAACTTCCAATGGCATCTATATCTGGTGCTACAACAATTTGTGAAGGAAGTTCTGCCAACTACACAATTACTGCATCTAATACTTTTGGACAAACGTTTAGAGTATACTATCTTATTGGGTCAAGACTTGATTCTTTAGAAAGGACTGGAGACGGTACTTATACTTTGAATACCGGTACTTTAACATCTACTACAGATATTACCTTATCAAGTATAGCACAATTGTCTGGTTCTCCGCAATGCAGTCAAACATTAAGTGGAACAATTACCATTACAGTTAACGAACTTCCAAGAGTAAGTTTTGCTAATGTTCCAACTAGATTATGTACAGGAAGTAAAATTGGGTTTACTGTAGATGTTAGTAAAGTGAAATCAACAGAAAACTGGACAATGACTTATACTGTCAAGGCTCCAAGTTCAAGTGGAGCTGTTACTGAATCTACAAGCGGATCAGGCTCAGGAAATGTTTCTATTACAACAAGCACCTCTGTATCGCCTACAACTTCAACACTTAGTTTTGCTACGATTACAAATACTTCCACAGGTTGTTCAAATTCATTAACAGATTCTAAAGTGATTGATGTTGATCCGACTACAGTTGGTGGTTCATTATCGACATCTACAAAAGATACAGTATGTAAAGGTGCCAATACAGGAACCCTTAGTTTAACTGGTCAAACAGGTAATGTTATTCGGTGGGAATCTTCTACAGATAATGGAGCAACGTGGTCAACAATTAACTCTACTAGTTCTTCATTAACGTATAATAATATAACATTGACTACAAGATACCGAGCTGTTGTTCAAAGCGGTGTTTGTGCTACTGCAAATTCTGGTACATTAAACATTATAGTTAGGGATCTTCCAATGGCCACAGTAAACAATGTTACCATTTGTGCAAGAAATAGAGCCAACTTAACAGTTTCAGTTTCTAATACTTTTGGTAAACCATGGTCATTGACTTTTGCAGAAGGTTCTACAACCAGAACCTTAACTGGAACAGGTGATGGAAACTTTACCTTACAGACAAATGTTTTATTTACAACTACTACTATTTCCCTTAAGTCAATAGTAATCACTTCAGGAACTGTTTTATGTTCTAATACAGGATTAACAGGCGTTGGGGTTGTCACCGTTAACCCACTTCCAGCAGCCTCTCATGATAATGCACCAACATCTGTTTGTGATGGTAGCACAGTCGATTTCACTGTAAATGTGGATAATGTGGTTACAGGACAGAATTGGTTAATTAATTATAGAATTAATCCAACAGGTTCAATTAATACCAAGACTGGAACAGGACCAGGTAATTTCACTATAACCTCTCCAGTATTCTCCAATAGTTCTTCAACTATGAGGGTTGATCAGATTCAGATTACATCAATTAGTAACTTGAGTACAGGTTGTACAAGGGATACGGTTATTAGCAGATCTATAGATGTTTATCCTAAGTCAATTGGAGGAACTACCTCAGCTTCGGTAAATCCATTATGTGCTAACTCTAATACATCAAGTAATATTACAGTAACAGGTTTCGTTGGCCAGATCATTCGTTGGGAATATTCTGATGACAATACAACTTGGACTACTTTGAGTAATACTAATTCGTTGATTACGGTTTCTAATTTATCTAAAACACGTGATTACAGAGCAGTGGTTCAAAGTGGGCCTTGCTTAAGCGCTAATTCGACAAGTGTTAAAGTTGTAGTTATACCTACAGTTGAAGCAGAAATTTCAGGAGCACCACAAATATGTGCTGGTAAGACCGCTCAATTCAACATTCTGGTTTCTAACATTGGAATAAATGATAACTGGGTTCTTTTATATAGAGTAAATGGTTCAGCCCAACTTTCACTAACCGGTAAAGGTCCAGGTAATTTCCCACTAATTGTTGGTCCTCCGGTTACAAACAGCGCAGGTTTAGTAATTGTTAAACTTGAAACCATTACAAATACAACATTTAATTGTGCTAACATTAATGTGAGTTCTCAAGCTATTGCTACTGTAAATCCAAATCCGAAAGCAGATTTTACCTTTGTGAATTCTTGTAAGGATTCGGTAGCTGTATTTAATAATACAAGTACAATAGCTAATGGAGTGATTGCAGACTATAACTGGAACTTTGGTGATGGTGGTTTCTCAAAAGATGGTAACCCTACCCATGCCTATACGAATACTGGTAATTATTCTGTAAGCTTGTTAGCAGTTTCTGCTCTTGGTTGTCGTGATAGTATCACTAAAACTATTACTGTTAATCCTCGTCCAGTTGCTGAGTTTTCTTTCAAAAATACATGTCAGGATACTGCAGTTAAATTCACCAATGAGACAACTATAGCAGCAGGTGGAGGTATTAAATCGTATTTCTGGAATTTTGGAGATGGTGGAACGGATGTTAATATTAATCCTACCCATAAGTATACAACTTCAGGAACTTTCACTGTTACCTTAACAGTAGTGAGTAACAACGGTTGTGCATCTACTAAAGTTAGAAGTATTACCATCTACACCTTGCCAGAGCCAAACTTTGTTGCAAATCCAGTTTGTCAGAATAGCGCTATGAGTTTCATCAATACATCATCTATAGGTGTAGGTACGATGAGTTACAAGTGGGATTTTGCTGGTCAGGGTAGTTTAAATACAACTCAGACAAACCCAACACATACATTTACTGGTTTAGGTTACGGTTTATTTAATGTAGCATTGACTGCCACTTCTAATAACGGTTGTGTTAAAACATTATTAAAACCAGTTACAGTTTGGGCTAATCCAGTTGCTAACTATACCGTAGCTGATGTTTGTATTGGCGAGCCAAGCAAGTTCATAAACACAAGCACAATGCCTGCTGGATCTGCTGATATTATCCAAGAATACTTCTGGAGTTTTGGAGATAGTTCCTTCTCAACTGGTAAAGACCCAATTCATAAATATGCTAAGGCTGGAATTTATTCTTCTAGTGTTAAAGCTACTTCAGATAAAGGTTGTATCAACACAATTGCTAAATCAGTAGTGGTGAATTCTTTACCAACCTTTAATATTGTACCATCTAAAGATAAGTTTTGTGATGGAGATACTGCAACGCTTACAGCCAAAGCAGGTATGAGGTTATATCAGTGGAGCACTGGAGCTACAACTCCTTCTATAGTGGTAAGACAACAAGGATGGTATAAAGTAAGAGTATTTGCTCCATTTACTCAAGGAGGCTGTTCTTATGAAGATTCTATATTCATTACCGTTTGGCCATTGCCAATTGCTGATGCTGGTAGAGACACTACTATAGACAAAGGACAAACTGTTGTACTTAATGGTAAAGGCGCAGGATTAGGTGGAAGTTATTTGTGGAGTCCATCTTCCTTCCTAACACCTATAGCTAATACTGCCAAGGTTTTCAGTAAGCCAACTGAAAATATTACTTACACACTTAGAGTAACTGATCTTAATGGTTGTATAGATACTGATACCGTTAACATTAAAGTTAGACAGGATTTTGTTCTGATAGTTCGTAACATCGTTACTCCTAACGGAGATGGAAAGAACGATTTCTGGTTCATTGATAATATAGAGTTTTATCCAACTGCCAAAGTTTCCATATTCAACAGATACGGTATGGAAATATTCAAAACTGAAAAGTATAAGGAAAATTGGGATGGAACTAAAGATGCACCAGGTGGAGAACCATTGCCTGATGGAGCTTATTACTACGTAATCACTATGGATGGCAGCGATGTTGTTTACAAAGGCGCTATCAGTTTAATTAGAAGTGAGGTTAAATAGTCAAGAAGGTAAAGTCAGTTAAGTAATATTATATTTAAAAAAATGAAAAAGTTAATCATAACACTAAGTATCGTAGTTTCAGGTTTGATGATTCAGGCCCAACAAGTACCGTTGTTAAGTCACTACTATTATAACCAGTTTATTTGGAACCCTGCTATGGCAGGGATCCAAAATTATGGTCAGGCTTATTTGATTTATCGCAATCAATGGAATAGTATCCCTGGAGCCCCTATAACTAAAGCCTTTACTATTGATGGGCCTTTGCGTTCAAAAAATGTGGGTTTGGGTGCTAATTTATATCAAGACAATGCGGGTATTTTTAGTCGCACCGGGGGTATGGTAAGTTATGCCTATGGAATTAACTTTTCAGAGGATAGCCGATTAAGATTGGGTATGGGTCTAGGTTTTATAGACAACCGTCTGGCTTTGGATGATATCATAGTAAAGCACCCAGATGATCCTTATTTACAGGTAAACAATAACAACAAAACTGGTTTTGATGCCAATTTTGGGGCGAACTATACCTTTAAGGATTTCAATTTTGGAGTATCTATTCCGCAAGTGCTTGCATTAGATATCAAATACAAACAACCAAACCAAACTGATGTTGTTTACAAAAGTGTACGTCATTTCCAAATTAACACCTCTTATGTAATACGAACTATGGAGGAAAAACTTAAGATTACTCCTGCTGCTTTCATTCGTATTACACCAAATGCTAGACTTCAATATGACATTTCGGCTATTGCCAGTTATAGAGATATTATTTGGGGTGGTGCGATGTATCGTTCAAATTATGCATTAGCTTTATTAGCCGGTGTTAGAATAGCAAAACAATTTGTTCTTGGTTATGCCTACGATTTACCTATCAATTCAAATTCAACTTACTTACGTGGTGCACATGAAGTAATGTTAGGTTTCCAGTTTGGTAGTGGAGCTGCAGAAAATGATGAACTAAAGAAACGATTGAAAGGTATTGATGATCGTTTGGACAATGATAAAACCAGAATCGACGATCTTGATAGTCGTGTTAAAACCAATACCGATGATATTGACAAGCTAAAGAATGATACCAAGAAAAATACCGATGACAATATTCGTCAAGACGATGATATTAATTCCTTTAAGAAGTTGTTTGAGGAATTTAAGTCTAAGTTAGGAAAAGGTAAGGTTGAAGTTGGTGATGTTTATGAGTTTGAAAATGTCCGATTTAGCACAAACAGTTATGATATTTCTTCTGAAGCTAAAACTGAACTTGATCAACTTGCATCCTTAATGAAAGACAATAGTGCGTTGAAAGTTGAAATAAGCGGACATGCGGATGAAAGAGGTACAGATGAGTACAATAAACGTCTATCAGAGCGAAGAAGTAAAGCAGTAATTGATTACCTTGTTTCTAAGGGTCTTTCTCGCGATAGATTTGTAGTAGCCAACTATGGTGAAGCCAAACCACTCGAAGCAGCTTCAAATCCTGATGCTTGGAAGGCCAACCGTCGTGTTGAGTTCAAAGTATTGGAAAAATAATTAATAGATATTTATACTTAAAAAAGGGGCCTTGAGCCCCTTTTTTAGTATACTCGATTTTTACGACGTATGCCTTAGCTCGCTTTGGTTCAGTTGTATACGTGCATTTATGTTTATTAATCTTACGATCCACCTTTGGAATGAGGAATAGGGTTTATTCCTACTGCATCATTAGGTTTCGTTTCGTTAAACCCAAAATCCGCATTATAAATGCAGATTCGATTAAGAAGTTGTAAATTAATTTTTTGCAAAAACCATTAACACCTTCTAAATCGGGATTAAACCCAACTAAATCATATCGTTCGGTTTTGTCAAACCTTCTAATGATTAATTAGGGTTAAATATTCTATTAAATAATTTGAGTTGCAACTTTAGGATTATATCTTTTTACAAGACTTAAATGTGTTTTATCCTTGCATTTTCTGAATTCTTAGTTTGAATTGGTGTTTTTTGGTGTTAAATTAGAAAAACCCCCATAAATCAAGCTTGGACAACCTTAATTATCTCTTTTTTGAGTTTAGGTAACGCTTTATTGATATAAAGTAAGGGTTTATTATCTTCACCTTAAGGTTTTCTACTTTAAAGTATCGCTTAGTTGATCTTGGGTAAGGGTTTTCTAATGTTTTCCAACGTTTGATTAGGTTAAATTCACAGTGAATTAGTTTGCTAAGCATATTTGGCCTTTAAACAATACTTTTTCTATCATCATCCTATCCTATAAGGCTAAATTAAGGAACTTCCCCTGGTTGAAATCGCCATATTTTGGTACAGAATACCTTTTCATACCATTGAATAAGGGATATTTAAGTATAGTAAGATTCTATTCTTTTTCTATTAAAGATTCAATACAGGATCAAATAGTTTAAAGTTAGTATCCAATTCTTAATATATTATCTTGGATTCAATTGGAGGCACTAAATCTATTTAAACTGTATTACCCAATTCCCCGAGGCAATACCGTGAAACCTCAATTTGGGGGAATCACCTGCTGCCGAATACGCGTTTTATTTATCTAAAGGCGGCTGTAAAAATTGTACTTTCAAATATTATTACCTACATTGAATAGTTTCGTATACTTAAGTCTTCCAATCCTTATGGCGGACTAACTAATAGCTGCCATAGTATAACGGAACGGGATTTATAGTGTGATTGGAATACTTGAATACCATAAAGGTTAATTAATGCTTTTAGTTAGCGTTTTAAGCAGGATTGTGCGGAGGATATTTGTTTCACACTAAGGTGCCGCATTCATATTATAGTAATATGGAATCTCTTACTTCGCATGATTAAAATAGATTTGTTCTATGAATGAATTTAATTATATTCGCATTTTTATTTTTGTCTTATGAATAGACTTAGTGTTATTTTTCTTGTTGTTTTTACCTTTTTTTATTCGAAGGATGTTCATGGACAAAAACCATCCAATGATAGTTGTTCGAAGCCGAATATCATAAAATTAGGTAATAACGGATTTGGTATTGGCACCTACCAAAGTGATTCAATCTATATTGACAGCGCGACGACCCAAGTAGGAGAATTTTTTCATAATTCGTTAATAACTGCTGGAAATGATAAGCGCTCTATTTGGTTTAAATTTTACTTACCTGCCAGAAGAGGTATTTCTATAGAATTAAAGCAGAATGCCAATAAAATTTCGATTAAGGATTGTGGCTTCACAACTTATTTTGCTAAAACATGCTTGCCAGGCTCTTCAGAAGCCACAGCTGCTAAGTTGACCACCTTAAACCAATTTGGAAGTTCTATCCATCCCTGTATGGAACCGGGGTGGTATATGATTCAGGTGAGTGCCAAAACACGGGCTGCAGGAAAAATATATATAGAAATAACAACCTCGTTTCCTTATCAGCATTCAGGTGTGGTAAATGCTGAATATGATCCAAGGGATAGCGCCTATTATTTTGGAGATAACCTGGTAGGGAAAGTAAGGAACACCTCTAAACGCATTGATTTCGAATTAGGTTGTTATACTGTTAAGGATTCAACGGAATTGTTTAAACCTATTGGCAATAATTATGCGGCCTATAATCAAAGTGCCTGGTTTGTTTTTAAAGCTAAAGGCAATTCTGATTTTACACAAATAAAGTTTAGTTCACCCTCATGTTTTGGGGCGAGTGACACCTTTGCTTTTAGATTATATAAGGGAGATTGCCGAAAATCTGCGGGAATGCCACTTCTGGATTCAAGTTATAGTAGTTTTAGTAGTTCTGCAACATGTTATAGTTCGTGCTCGCCTATAGTGAAGTCCTACAAGTGTTTTTTTGATTCGGGTCAGTTTTACAGTTTCCAGTTGCTTTTTCATAAGGATGTTGATAAGAAGGTTATGCTTTATGTGGAAAATAATAATAGCGAGTACGATTCAGGATTTAATCAACCCAGGTTGGGTAAGGCTAAAGATATCGGTGTTTTAAAGGGATCCATGAATACGACCGTTGGGTTTTCCTGCGGTTCATATATTAACAACTATTCATGCAGCAATGCCATGCCTGCCAAGGGAGTAAAGCTTAATAACTGGCGTTATAATCTCAATCAATGGCTCACTTTTACCCTGAAAGAGCCAACCCGATTAGAACTTAATTTTAATTATTCTATGAACGGGAATGACCAACTATATTACAGAGCCGGGTTTAGAGTGTTCAAAGATACAGTAACGAATAGTTGTAGCGACATTGATACATCCAGAATTATATTTCAGGGTAAAGGGGCCATTGGTTATCTTCTGGATTGCCTTGAACTAGGCAAATATACCATTCAACTTTTAGGAACGGATACTATTTGGAAAAGTGATGGTTGGGGATGCTCCGGAAGTTTCCATCTGGGTGGTGATTACAGGTTGTATCTTAACGCTATAAGATTACCTGCCAGGAATCTTTTTTCATTATTTTCCAAAGGGGAAGCGGATTCTATTAACAGTGTTAAGAATAAAATTGAAGCCTTGCCCAAGTTTAAAACAATAACAGGTAAAACAGATACCATTGCATGTAATGATGCGCTTAGGCCTGAAGACTTTTGCGATACGTTTTTAACAAAAGGAATATATCGTGTGTTTAAAATTGGGGATGTAACCGGTGATGGGGTGGCAGATAGTGGAATGATTAATATTAGTCAAATGCAGAATGGTTACAATTATTATGGGAACCACCGTCTTTATAAAGGGAATGCACTCACCCGTCGTGATAATCAAACGGCAGGTTCATATCCAAACAAACTTATAGGACTTAAGCCATATACTAATTGTTTTGGTGTAACATACGGTCAACAGAATGTGTGTGTTGAGCCGGGAGAGTATACTTTGGTTTCTTTTTTTGATAGCAGGAGCATAGGTCTTATTGAGAAACCTTCCTTTAACTTTCTGCATGCCGTTAGTAGGTTTAATACCCCAGCCAAGGCTGAATTTATTGATAGTTTGAAGAAGTATAAAACGTATTATTCAGAAAAGGATTCCTTTACATGTCTTAACAACAAGGACACTATTGACGGCGTGAGTTGTGGTACTAAAAACAGCTATCATGTTTTTTATTTGGATTCTGTTGCAGTAACAACCATTACCAGCCAAAATTATTCTTCATCATACCCAAGATATTCCCTCTTTAAGGGCGACATTAGAAAGGGTAAGAATGGGTTAAAGGTATATAAAGATCGGAGCGGATCATGGTCTTGTTTTCAGGGAGCTTATGGAGGAAGAACAACGGGGCAATGTGAACCTTTGCAGCCTGGGTGGTATACCATCTTGATCTCAGCCACTGGTGTATCGTATGATTCTGCGGTGAGGAATCAGTATGCGTCTCAGGAACTTTATTCCCCTTTAAAAAGTTTAACCATTACCATTTCCAAACCAACCATTGTATTGCCTAAGTATAATAGACCATCGAAAGCGGCATTTGTAGATAGCTTAATAAATAAGAATAAACCATTGAGCTATGATACAAATTATAATACCAAAGCTATGCCACAAAATATGGCGAGTTTCGACTTTCCGAGCGATCGGTTTGAATGTGATTTAGATACCCCCATTAATCATTTTCCTAAAGGCACGCTTTGTGACAGCAAGACTACGGATATAGCTTATTACGTGTTTACCCTTAAAAAGAATTCATTTGTTAGAATCAAAAGCAATGTGAGTAACGGGGCAAAGGTTAAGATGTTTAATTTTGATGTTAGGAAGGATTCGGCCAAGCTGTCTACGGCAACGCCAATTCAAAATTGTGCCTTTAATTCAAGTTATCTTGAATTTTGCAATTTAAAACCTGGAAAGTACACCTTGGTTTATTTTATAAAACGTCCATCAGGAACTCCTGCAACCATAAGTCCTGTAATGTTTATTGATAGTGTTGCCTATTCACGTTTTGATCATGCCAAAAATACCTATGATTTTGGATTAATTCCTGGAGACGGTAAGGTATATACTGGAAAAAAGGGAGATGTCCATCCAACTAATACGTCGTTACCCGCCAGTCACGATATAATAACATGTAAAACCGGAGCACAAACGGATGATCCGAAATCTGGTGCTGTTTGTTATGCTGAATATAACCCAAATGTATATTTGAAGGATACCAATGCCGTAATGTTTCCAATTGATTCAGGTATTGTTCGGATAAAGGGAAAGGATTATTATTATAATTATCATGGTTATGGGCCTCAACGAAATTTATGGTATTCCTTTGTGGTGAAAGGAAAGGGAACAGTTACCGTGGCTTTGAATACTATAAAACACAAGTATACGTTTGGAACACCTTCTGATTTACGTTTTTCGGTATATGAATCGAGTGAAGATGGTTCCTTAAGTTTGGATTCCTTGAAAAAAACTGGTCGCAACGATTCAACACTCGCCAACGGATTAACCTACATTACCTCGGATATTCAATATCTTTATTGTTATTATAATTCTGATTTGACAGAAACATTTTCGTTACCTTCTTGCGAATCCATACGACCAAGGAGATATTATGTGGTGGTTGATATTAACAATTATAATAATTCTTCGGCGGTGAATCAACATCTTTCATTATCTATAAAATATGATAGCATTACCATACCCGATACAAAATATGATTATTACACCAAAGCCAATAACGTAAATGGTTTTAACAATCAGAATTTGCTTATTAACGGTGACTGTGAAAACGATAAAAGTAGCGGATGGTTAACCTCGGGAAGTGGTTTTTTGAGGTATACAACCCCTGTACCTCAACAAGGTAGTTATCATTTCTATTCTTACTACAACACTGGTGGTAGTAGTACTCTCAACGAACTCATACAGACTCTTGATATAACTGATTTTAAAGACTATGTAGATGCGGGAAAGGCTAAGACGACATTAACGGGTTTTGTTCAATCTAACACACAAACTAACCCTGATCAAACACAACTCGTTCTGGAATATTTGAATGCTACCGGAGGAATTCTTAGCACGATTCAGAGTGGTTTTAAGGCAAACGTAGGATCATGGCTAAAGGAATTATTAGGAAGTACTACCCCTGCCAATACAAGACAACTTAGAGTGAAATTACAATCGAAGGATATGAATGCCGATAAATATCATAGTTGTCATTTTGATAATTTGGTTTTATTGATGGATGTCGATACTTTAAAGGCCGTTCCACCTTTAAGGTCGGGCATAGTGTATAGAGGGAATTCTGATTATTTTTCAAGTGCTACTATCGATACTGCGGATTTTAGTACAGTATATAGCGGGTGCTCAAATACTAATGGTACGATTTGGTACAAGTTTAAGGTGGATAGTACAGGGTATTTATATTATAATGTTGTTCATAGTTATTTATCAGGTAATAAACTATTAACCGCATCAAAATACGATCAATCCATTGTCCGACTTTTTAAGAACGTTATTCCTGGGGATTCTTTAAAGGGGTTAGTTTATCAGCCATACGTTAATGTTTCGTATAATAACTCGAAAATGGAAGATTATAGCGGGTATACCTGCGTTTCGCCCGGTTGGTATTATTTGCAAATTAATAAATGTAATCAGTTTTTATGCAGTGATTATGCCTATCCGCGTTTGCTTTTTGATTTTCATAAAGGGGATTTTTGCAATTCGGCTGCCCCGATACAAATTGATGGTTTGAAAAAGGCGTCCGAAAAGTTGTTGGTTAATTGCCATACTATAGGCACTGATTTTGGGGAGGATGGTTCTAATTTAGGGTGTTTATTTGGACCAAAGGGGTATAAATCGAGTTGGTTTGTGGTAAATTATTTGGATACATCGAAGGTGGATTTGGAATTTAAATTGGCAGAATATACCACAGGAAAAGCGAATGAGATACGATACAGAACCTATTATGGGAATTGCCAATCGTTAACACCGGCACCCTGTAATAACAATGCCCTTACAGCCTTTACTTTGGATTGTATCAGAAGGGGAACTTATTATGTGCAGGTTGTTACCCCGGATAACGCTACAGGTGACATTGAACTTAGTGTGGAAGCCAAGAAGAACACAGACACCACGTGTAATCCTGTTGATATTTTTCAACCCAATGCCGCCTTTTATTACAATACATCCTGTCCGGAAAATGTTGTGGAATTTATCAATACCTCTTCCCGAGGTGACTCTATTAAATACGCTTGGGATTTTGGGTATAATAAGCAAACCAGCACCGCTTTAAATCCGGTTTTTTCATATCCAGCATTAAAGCAAGAAAAGGATTATACCGTGAAGCTTGTGGTAACCAATATTGCCAGGGGTAGCAAAGATTCTTTAGTGATAAAGGTTACGGTTCCATTTGCGCCTTTTCTTACGATATATAATAATGACACAGCTGTATGTGCTGGTGATAGTGTGAAATTGACTGGTAGTCTTTCTCACGGGAGGGGTGTATGGAACAATGGTGATACCAGTGCTTCTGTATATGTAAAACGGTCGGGTTGGTATTACTTCCGTATGCGGGAAGCCCCTAAATTGCTAATAAATGCCAATGCCGAAACCAATCCAACGACTAAAGGTTGGACATCGGCCTCAGGGACTTGGACCAATACATCCGGGTATATTAGTAAAGTACAAGACAGCAGTTATTTTTTTGGGTCGGTAAGTACCACTGGTACAGCCGAGCTTTATCAAAAGGTTGATATTAGTAAGGACTCAATTTTGATTGATGCCGGATTAGCAAAAACGTCGCTTATCAGTTATGTACAAAGTTATAATGAATCGTCTCCCGATGAAAACCAAATAATCCTGGAGTATCTGGATGTGAAAGATAACCTTCTTGCGGTATACCAAAGTGGTAATGTAAAAAGTATAGGGAATTGGCTTAATTCCAGGACAACCCCTCCAAAAACACGAAAATTAAAAGTAAGGCTACAATCCATTAATTCGGATAACACAACCTCGAACTTAGCGTTTTTTGATAATATTATATTGAAAATGCGCAGTGCCTGTGACTATGTGGATAGTGTTTATCTTACGGTTAACCCATTGCCAGAAGTTAGCTTAGGTAAAGATACTACCTTTTGCAGGAGTGGTTCTTTAATTTTAAAACCCAACGTTTTTTATACCAACCCCTATGTGGTGTTTGAACCCATGAATACCACGAAATTAACCGGAAAGTTAATTTCAGCAGCCAGTTACACACCATCCAATCAGTATGTGCAACTAACCTCTTCGGTAAGTTATAGCTATGGAAATATAGATTGGGATATGGCCTCCTTAAAGCTAAACGATACGTTTGAAGTTGGGTTTGAATTCCTTTCAGGTTATTCAAAATCGTGCAATTATGGTGGGATTAATCTTTACTTGTTTAATACTGGAAGTCCAACAGGATATTATCAAAACAATGGAGGGTATTCCATAAATTTTGATCAATATTATAATCAAATCCAAATCAATTGGCAAGGGTCAAGAATCAGGACAACGAATACTACCGTCAATTTTGACAATGAATCTTGGCATGCTATACGGGTTCTGTATACAAACCAACGCTTTCTGATTTACATCAATGGGGTTTTGGTTGATAATTATTTAGACCCAACAACACGAACTAAAACTGGTAACAAGGTGGGGGTTAGTGCCACAAATAATTATTATGGTTGTGCGGTAGAACACCGGTTGCGTCGGTTTTATATATCAAAGAAAAATCCGTATCAAGTGATTGTACCCGCCACTAAAAGTAATGTCAACAGTTTTGTGTGGAGCGATTCTAAAACCGATTCGGTTCGCTATATTTCATCTACGAATACCTTCGCGGTTAAAGTTATCGACAAGAATAAATGTGTGAGTAAGTTTGATTCCATTAAAGTTACTTCCATTAAGACCTATGATAGCTTACTTACAGCAAAGGAAGAGGTATGTTCTGAATTGGATACATTCCGGTTGACGCCATTGATTAAGGGAGGAACATTTTTTGGGCATCGTGCTTTAAATACTATGGGAAGAATTACAGTAGACTCTGCACAAAGTGGCAAGAACCAATTTTATTATACTGTGAAGGATTCTTTGGGATGTGTGTATACAGATACCAGTGTATTTATATTAAATGCAATACCATCAATAAAGATCAGTCCGGTAAATAAAGTTTGCCGAAATTCAACTGCCTTTAAACTGACTGTTAATAGCAGCGTTGGATATTTTTACGGGGGGGCTTACATAGATTCAAGTGGTTTATTTACACCTGGATTAACCAGTCAAAGGAACAATAAGGTATATTACAGGACCAAGCAAGCATATTGTGTGGGGAACGACTCCATACTGATTGTAGTGGATAGCATTCCACATGCAGGTATAACCCCTGCCGGGCCATTCTGTAAGAATGCGGGCGTTAAAACAATTAAACTAAGTTTCAATCAAGGCGGTAAATTCAGTGGAGGGGTGTATATTGATACAGCGGGTAAGTTTAACCCTGGACTAGTAAATAAAGGCAATTATAAAGTGTATTACACCTTTACCGATGGCAATCAATGTACCAATAAAGATTCGATAAGTGTAAAGGTGGATAGTATTCCTCATGCGGGCATAACCCCTGCCGGGCCGTTCTGTAAGAATGCGGGTATCAAAACGATTAAACCAAGTGTTAACCAAGGGGGTAAATTCAGTGGAGGCGTGTATGTTGATACAGCGGGTAAGTTTAACCCTGGATTGGTAAATAAAGGCAATTATAAAGTGTATTACACCTTTACCGATGGAAACAAATGCACGAATACAGATTCGATGATTGTCAAGGTGGATAGTATTCCCAATGCGGGTATAACCCCTGCGGGGCCGTTCTGTAAGAATGCGGGTGTTAAATCAATTAAGCCAAGTTTCAACCAAGGGGGTAAATTCAGTGGAGGGGTGTATGTTGACACTGCCGGTAAGTTTAATCCGAGCTTAGTAAATAAAGGCAATTTTAAAGTGTATTACACCTTTACCGATGGAAATAAATGTACAAATAAAGATTCGGTGATTGTAAAGGTGGATAGTATTCCCAATGCGGGCATAACCCCTGCCGGACCGTTCTGTAAGAATGCTGGCATCAAAACGATTAAACCAAGCGTGAACCAAGGGGGTAAATTTTATGGAGGCGTATATATTGATACAGCGGGTAAGTTTAACCCTGGTTTAGTAAATAAAGGCAACTATAAAGTGTATTACACCTTTACCGACGGAAACCAATGTACCAATAAAGATTCTGCGATTATAAGGGTGGATAGTATCCCTCATGCGGGAATTACCCCTGCTGGGCCAT
>Ga0247843_1006425_pt1 | contig 15383 bp, 11 predicted proteins | sample LaCruzMarch2017__FD_192420 | JGI IMG/M metagenome (GOLD analysis project Ga0247843, IMG submission 192420) | Freshwater microbial communities from meromictic Lake La Cruz, Castile-La Mancha, Spain - LaCruzMarch2017_8m | ecosystem: Environmental > Aquatic > Freshwater > Lake | place: Spain... | reverse complement strand
GACGACACGGTCAATGACACCCAGTTCGGCACCAAGGCGCCCCTTGCGCAATTCCCGGATGCGGGCAGTCAGCAGACGGGCAACCTCGCCTGAATCTATCTCACGCCCGTCATTCCAGAGCGCTTTATTCAGGCGAAAGATATAACTCATGCCGTCTTCGGTAACGATCCAGCGATTGGCAAGGCCAGGCGCAACGCGTCCTTTTTCATCGAAAGTGACTAGCCCTTGGGCAGTTGCAGCGCGCAGATAGGCAGACGCCAAAGGCAGCGGCGTTGACGATACATTCAAAGGCCGGGGACGATCTTCGATAACGTCAACCCGGACGCGTTCATTGTCGACACCTTCGGAGCATCCGGAAAGTGTTGCGGACAATAGCAACAACAAAATCGACAGCGAACGGATCATGCCGCCACCATAAGCCCTAAGTTCCCACGCACAATCCAAGATTCAGCGGTCAGCGCATGTGAACAGCAATATCTCGTTCGGCGCGGGCGGCAATTGCGCCGCGATGGTGTTGGTCATATTCTCAATGTTGGTGAGCTGGCTATGGTCAGTGGTGCAGGTTTTCACGTCGTAAAGTTGCCGTGCCGCACGTGCAGATTCCATGGCGGCATTGCCCGGCAAGAAACGTTCAATGCGGTAAATGTCGGTTTCTGGTGTGTAACTTATGACGGAAATTTCCGCGTCATTGTTGGGCACAAAGCTTCGGACCCACCGGCCGCCGCTTTCGATATATTGCATACGCCCGTTGATGCAACCATTGGCCTGCCACGTAAATTCAACGTCCGCAGTATCAGACATCGTGACGCGGCTACGTTGGGGTTGCAATACGCAGATTTTCGACTGCGGTTCGGCAGCAGCGATCCCCTTTTGGGCAATCGCATCGTCTGGCCTATCGGCAGTCAACGCAGCGCGAACCCGGTCATCGACTTCGTTGAAAGACGGACGGGCCGCAAAAATCCCTACTGCCATTACAAAAAGCACGGCGCCAGCGGCGGTTGCGGCTTTAAAGCGGTCGCGCTGTTCACGTTCGGAAAACTGCCATGCAGCACCGCCTGCGACGGCACTTAACACCAGCAACAGCCCGGCCAGTGCCAGATGGTTTTCCCGCTCGCCAATGACGGCATGTTCGGCGTCGCTGCGCACTTTGCCTTCGCGGCTGCGTTGTAGTTCGGAGGCAACACGCGCCTCTTGCTCCATCTTGGCGCGTGTGGATGCCTCAAGTTCCGCCTCGGCGCGCGTCAATTCGGCGACGGACCGGCAATCGCCTCGCACAGAACGGAATGCGACACCGCGATTGGCGAGAAATGCCGACAATTCGCGCGCCGATATGGCGAAGTAAAATTCCGCGCCTCCATCCGTGGGCACTGAACCGAAACTGTTGATACCCAGCACCCGTCCGCAGGCATCAACAATCGGCCCGCCGCTATTACCCGGTGCAATGGGCGCGGTATGCAAAAGCGACTCGACGGACTTCGACGTCCGGCCGGATGAAACCGTTCCCCGCGTTTTGACAGGTTGCTGTGGACGCAGCACATCGGCTTCGCTCTGCTCCAAAGCGACATCGACGCTCGCGGGATAGCCAATGGCAAAGACGTCCGCGCCATCCTCTGGCGTTCCTGCAAAAATACTTGCAGGGACAAGCGCGCCAGATGTCAGTTGCAACAAGGCAAGGTCTTTACCCGGCAGGCTGGCAGAAAACCGTGCGCGATAGCTTTGCGTGCCATCGGAGGGTACGATGACGATCTGCACGCTGTCATCAACGCTGGCCATTTCAACGACATGTGCATTGGTGACGATTTTATCGCGCGCAACAACCACGCCAGAGCCGATGCTAACGATGCTCTGCTGACCTTCGGCAGAGCTGTATACGATGACCCGCACCACGCTGCGTGATGCGGCGCTGATGTCACTTGCATCGGCAAATGCGGGTGCAACCCATGAAGGAGACAGAAACAGGCACAATGCCGCAAGATATCGCATGAAGTTAGCCCAAGAAAAAAACATGCGCATCACCGTGGTTCCGGCGCGGGACGTTCCGCAGGTGGAGCAGGCTGAATATTGACACCATCGCGATCAAGCGTAATTTCAAACGGAACGCCGTTGACATCCGTGTTCACGGTGACGCCCTGCCCTTGTTCAAGGCGAATGTCCGAATTACCAATATCGATTGGCAATTCCTGCAATTCAGGCAGGTCAAGCGGTTCAATCGGACCTTCCGGATCTGGCATCTGCGGGGTTTCTGGTCTGTTCACTGGCGCTGCATTGCGGATAGACTGCGACATGAAATCCCGCCAGATCCGCGCTGGCAAGCCGCCGCCGTTAATGCCCTTTAGCGATCTGTTGTCGTCATTGCCGATCCACACCCCAACCACCAAATCGCCAGCAAAGCCGACAAATAATGCGTCGCGATTATCCTGACTGGTCCCGGTTTTGCCATAAGCCGGAATCGAAAGCTGCGCGGCCCGTCCCGTGCCTTGCTTCACCGACGCCCCCAATAAATCCAGCAGCATCCCGTGCATTCGTCCACTGAAAGAACGCGGTCCGGAAAACAACCACTCAATCCAGCCTTGTTCCTCTTGTTTAAAGGCGTGCGGTTCAACAGGCCATTGGTTGCCCGCCACGCCCGCAAAAGCCGCCGTCAATTCCAACAAAGTGACGCCTGAACTGCCAAGCGCAAGGCTTGGGTCCAAAGTAAGCGGGCTGCGGATGCCAAGGTCTTGGGCCGCTTTCTCCACCTCTTCGTCGCCTATTTTTTGGTACAGCCGCACGGCCGCGACGTTGCTCGATTGGGCAAAGGCTTGCTCCAACGTGATATCGCCTCGGTAGCGCAAGCCGGAGTTTTTCGGGCGATAACTGCCTTCATTAATGGGGGTATCGGCAATCATCGACTGCGGCGTCATGCCCGAACGAAGCGCCGCCAGATACACAAACAGTTTGAATGTCGATCCGGGCTGCCGCTTGGCCTGCGTCGCACGGTTAAACGCCGACTGTTTGTAGCTTTTGCCTCCAACCATAGCGACAACCTCACCATTTGGACGCATCGCGACCAACGCGATTTGCGCGTCAACGACCCCTGCGCGGGCGACAACCTTGCGGGCAATATTCTGCAAGCGGGCATCAAGGGTCGTGGTTATCCGCACGTCGGAATATCCGTTTTCGGTCAGCAGCCGTGCCTGTGGAATGGCCCAGTCGGCGAAATAGGTACCGGTTGGCAATGTCTCGCGGACACGCACGTCCAATCGCGCCACAGGGGTGGCATCCGCCTTGGCTTGCGTTATGGCCTTATTGGCCACCATGGCCCTGAGAACGAGCCCAGCGCGCTTTGCAGCACGTTCGGGGTTCTTGGTCGGGGCCAGGCGTGACGGCGCTTGCACAAGGCCAGCCAGCATCACCGCTTGGCTAAGCGTTAAACGCTCCGGCTGGCGATAAAAATAATGCAGAGATGCGGCGCGCAGACCGTAGACATTGTCACCAAAATAGACGTTCGACAGATAACGTCCGAGGATTTCGTCCTTGGTAAGGCGCCCCTCAAGCCAGAAGGCGATGAGCATTTCCCGCGCCTTGCGGGTGAGGCTGCGTTCGGGCGTCAGAAAGGTGAATTTAGCAAGCTGCTGCGTAATCGTGCTGCCGCCTTGAGTCATGCCGCTGCCAAAGGCGTTCGACCATGCAGCCCGCGCTAGACCGCGCGGATCAATGCCCCAATGCGTATAAAAACGGCGATCCTCGATCGACAAAAAAGCCTGCACCACATGCGGGGGCAATTTGGTGACATCGACGGGTTCATCAACGATTGCCCCGTTACGCGCAATGGGTGTGCCGTCTGACGCCAGCAATGTAATGCGCGGCGGCGCAATCGGCTGAAGCGATTTTGACAATGGTGCGGTGACCGCTAGCCAAAGCAACAGCAGAACGAACAGTGCGATCATGCTCGCGACCGTTCGTCCAAACCACCACCAGCGCGTCTTGCCTAAAAACAGTCGCTTGCCCCCGGGGGGGGTGGCGTTATTCCATGGCTGCGGATCGTCGGAAAAACGCTGCGCATCATTATCATCGAAAGCGGCAAGCCGACTGTCGGTATTCGTATTTTTATCAGAAGAAGAGCGCCAGAAAAGCATCGCGTCGCTGTGTTATATCGATATAACGGTGAAGGCGAGTATATATTTGAAAAATTGCGTGGACCAAAGATGAAGCGGAATCACTGCGCCGGAAACCCGCACTTTAACGTCCGCCTGCGTCCAGCCAATAGCGCCCGAATGCGACATCAAGGGTGATGGGATTGAACTTGTCGAGACCGGAGCCCGGGTAGAATGTCATCTCACCAAATTTTGGCATTCCGCCGATCTCGTAAAAATCGCAACGCACAAAATCAAACCCGCGCGATAATCTTTCCGCTGCCTCCAACATGTGCTGAAGCGATTTGGGCGGCGCTGGGTCCGGATCGCTGGTGATAGCAGATACCCGTGTCCAGTTGCGGTCAAACACGATCCAGCGATGGCCTTTTTCGCGCTCAAGGTGGACTTGAACATGCGTAGCTACGCCACCGAACACGAAAATCTTATAATCAATGGGCAAGTTATCTCGATCACCAACAAATGGTTCAACCAAAATCCCGCACGGAATATGGGCGTAAAGCCATTCGTCCAACCACTGCCCATATGGCTGGCGCATCCATTTTGCGGCACGCGCCTGTAAAACAGGCCAACTAAAGTTGTCATCGCGCACATAGATATTCTGGTTGCATCCATGCCGCGATTTGATCACGAAAGGGCCGGGCCAGTCGGGTATGTCGGGCAGCGCCGCGCCATGCCACAATGTTGGAATGACCCACTCCGCCCCTAATGCATCAGCGACCATGTCCTTCACCGCGACCTTATCAGCGAGCGTAACCATACGCATATCGCGATTTTGCAGCTTTCGCCGCTGGACCAATTCGTTGAATGTTGTTGGCGTATTGAGATCGACCCATTTCCGGTGCCGGACCAAATAACATATTCTGATGCGCAGCCTTGCAAACGCCCCGGCATTGCTATCGCCCAAAACCTCTTTACCGCCAACTAGTGCATCCTGTGTTTTCAGATTATTGCCTCAAATACAGACTATTATTCAATTTTGGCGCCTAAAACGCAGCCAGGCGGCTGATGCGATCCGCATGGCGACGGCTGGCGAATAACATATATCCTTATCAAGCCCGTCCAAGATCACCTTTACCAACCGTTCCGCTCGCCATCTCCAGCATTCGGTCGAGGCTTTTTTTCGCGGCCAGCCTTACCGTTTCATCCATCTCAATCTGCGGCGTCAAATCGCGCAGCGCGAGGTAGAGTTTCTCCATCGTATTGAGCGCCATATAAGGGCAGATATTGCATGCGCAATTGCCGTCTGCGCCGGGCGCGCCGATAAATGTTTTGTTCGGCTCGGCCTTTTCCATCTGGTGGATGATGTGCGGCTCCGTGGCGACAATCAAGGTATCGCCCTCCATCGTCTGCGCATATTGCAAGATGCCACTCGTACTGCCGACATAATCCGAATGGTCGATAATATGCGGCGGACATTCGGGGTGCGCGGCAACGGGAACACCGGGATATTTGGCCTTAAGCTTCAAAAGTTCGGTTTCCGAAAATGCCTCATGCACAATACATACGCCCGGCCACAACAGCATTTCGCGGTTGAACTTGCGGGCAAGATAGCCGCCCAAATGCCGGTCAGGACCAAAAATGATTTTCTGCTCTGGCGGAATTTGGCTTAGGATCGTTTCGGCGCTGCTACTGGTCACGATGATATCAGACAGCGCCTTCACTTCGGCGGAACAGTTTATGTAAGTTAGCGCGATATGGTCAGGATGGGCCGCGCGAAACGCCTTGAACTTACCGGGCGGGCACGCATCTTCCAATGAGCAGCCAGCGGCCATGTCCGGCAGTATGACGGTTTTTTGCGGACTTAAAATCTTTGCAGTTTCCGCCATGAATTTTACGCCGCAAAAGGCGATGACGTCGGCGTCGGTCTCTGCCGCGCGCTTGCTCAACTCAAGGCTGTCGCCCACAAAGTCCGCCAAGTCCTGAATCTCGGGTTTTTGATAATAATGCGCAAGAATGACGGCATTGCGTTCTTTTTTCAGCCGTTTGATTTCTGCGAGCAGATCGAGGCCTTGCAAGTTTTCGCGGGGCGTTGGGGCGTTCATGCGGTGCTACCTTTGCCATGCCGAACCTATTCCGGCAGCTGAATTAAACGCCTATGTGGTCGATTTTGGTGCACGAAACAAGGCTAGCTTGGGGCTCTGATCGGTTTTTTGTCGCGGTGTGTGCACAAAGCCTTGGCATGCCATTATGTCGCCTTCACGTTTCCGTGACGAGATGCCAACCACCGTCTTGCGCCGCCACACGCCCCTGATTTTGCAAATCGATAAGATGCGCAAGAACCGAGCGACCCGCAGCGCCAATAAGGCGCGGGTCTAAGCCCCTATACATCACCGCCACCATATTGGGAATGTGTCCCTCGCCGCTCTCCAGCAAGGTCACGATCTGACGTTCGCGTTGGCGGCGATGGCCGATCATGCCACGGACCAATTGACTTGGGTTGGTAACAGCCGGGCCGTGGGCCGGGTAATAAATGCGGTCGTCGCGTTCATATAATTTCTGCAAGCTCGCCAGATAATCGCTCATGTCGCCGTCTGGCGGGCTGACAACGCTTGTCGACCATTTCATCACATGGTCGCCAGTGAACAAAGCGCCGCTTTCGCGCAAGGCAAAGCACAGATGATTACTGGTGTGTCCCGGCGTCGCAACAGCCTGAAGCGTCCAACCATCGCCCGAAATGGCCTCTGCGTCCTTCAGGATGCGATCCGGCTGGTAATCGGGGTCAAAGGCGCTATCGGCGCGCGGGCCATCATCGCGCAGCACCAGCGGGGCGCAGCCAATGATCGGCGCGCCCGTCGCAGCTTTCAATGGCGCTGCTGCTGGCGAATGATCGCGGTGGGTATGCGTACACAGGATCGCGGTGACCTTTGCATCGCCCACTGCGCGCAAGATCGCCTCCACATGGCCCTCGCCATGAATGTCGGCGGGGTCACCAATGCTTTGCCCGCTACCAGCGGGGCCAGGATCAATTACGGCAAGTTCTTTGCCATTGCCGACAAGCCATGTTTGCGTTCCGGTATAGGTATAAGGCGATGCATTGGGCGCAAGCACCCGGCGCACGAGCGCCTCATGCTGTTCAGTTTCGCCGGCTTTGATTGTGTCGGGCCATTTCATTCCAGCGATATGGCGCATGAAGGACAAAAGAGAAAGGGGTGGCTTTCCTCAGGCGCCATTATTGGTCTATCAAATCTCTGGAAACGGGGACCAACGGGCCGGTTGCTAATGGCCTTACGCTGCCCGTCCTTGGTTGATTGACCCAAAACTTTACCCAAAATAAAGGCTGAAACCCGATTTGGATTCCAGCCCTTTCATTGTAATTTATCGCGTTCAGATTAATTCGCGCCGAAGTTGATTTTCGCTGTTACGCCAAAATACCGGTCGGCTTCGCGGGGGATGATGTAGCGATATGCACCGCCAGGGCCACCCGATACGATCGACGATGCAAAGCTCTTGTCGAACAGGTTCTTAACCTGAAACGCAAGTCGCCAGCCATCGTTGGGATCAACCAAAGCTGCGCACAAATCGACAATCGCATAGCCATCAACGGTCGAACCAAGGCGGACCGCCGGGTTCGCACTTGCCTCGTAAATCTGGTCTGACTGCATCGCAATCTGGCTTCCCTATTCGATGTTCGCAAAGCCCGAAGTTTCGATGTCATATTGCGCGCCAAGCGACATTTTCTATTTCGGTGCATTCGCCAGCGGCGTGCCCTTGGCAATCAATTGTGATGCATCCGCACCCGGCGGCAAGCGGAAAGTCTCAACCTGTGCCTTGTTGTAAGCAACGCCCCCCGAAAGAGTGAAGTTACGCGAGGGGGTAGCGACAAAATCAAGTTCGAAGCCCTTGGTGGAGACCGAACCTGCCTTTGTCAGGCGCCTGGTACGCACACTGGCCACAAAATCGGGGCCGTTTGCCTGATAGTTGTTATATTTGGCATAATATGCCGCAAGGTTAACAATCAGATCGCCGTCAAGGAACGTATTTTTCAAACCCACTTCATACGCGTTGACCGTTTCTGGTGCGATAACACCCGCGCCCACCGTCGTTAGGTTGTAGAAGATGTTATAGGCTGGTCCCTTGTAACCGCGGGTATAGCTTGCATAAGCCATATTATTATCAGTGATATCCGCCTGCACGGCAGCCTTGCCCGAGAGGTTATTGTTACTCGTGCTGGTGGTGAAGGGAACGCCGTTTGCCGTGCCAGCCACAAAGCCTGTCGCTGGCGCAGTTGCCACAAGACCATTATTGTCAACGCCAGCGTCGAAGTTTCCTTGCACACTTGGACCGGCAAGCGAGGTCCGGCGGATATGGTTTACGTCCAGCTCGTCATTTGTGTAGCGCAGGCCACCAATCAAACGCAGGCTGTCGGACAGGTTGAACGTCGCCTGACCAAATACCGACATGTTTTTGAAAGTCGAACCAAAGTCAGCCGTTCCAGCAGGGGTTGTGATCGTCGATGCCCCAGCAGCGGTTGAACAAGGTGTGAGGCACGGCACAACCGCAGCAAGCGTTGATGCCGAAAATGTAACCACATCGCGCGTGAAGATACGATCCGATTCCGCCTTCGAATTATATGCCCCGACAACATATTCGAGGAATTCGCCGGTCAGCGAAGCAATCCGAATTTCCTAGCTAAAAGTGTTCGATGTTTGCGGCCCATTATCGTGCAATTGGTTCAAATCAATATAAGGCCGGTCTAGCCAGTCACCGTCGCGGAATCATCTTCTGCCGGAGCAGTCTGCGCCATCGCAGGCTGTCTGACACCGGCCATCATCGCGGCGCTTGCCAACAACGAAGCGCGGATGAAAGACGCTTTCTTAAGTTCAGAACTGAACATCATATACCTCCCTAAAAATGGCCATCCTTTTCTCAACTAAATTACTTGAGTTTTTTCAAGCAATAAAAGCTTTATCGGGATATGCCTTATCAATATCTGAGTTGTTACAACATTGACTCAATATGTCTAGCGGTGTCATATGCCTCCAATATTTTGGCAGCAACTGTTGCAGTGTTGTCATATATGCCGTTTTGACCAACCAAAGAGACCGACCTTGCCATTTAAGATCATCATGCAAGCAGACGGCTTTGACCTGCTGCGCGATGACGTCTGCATGATGTCTCATCGCAATAAAGCGCCTGCGATTGACGTCGGCATTGGATTACCGGACCTTGAAATGGTTCGTGGCAATTTCCGCATCGACGACATCGTTGAGACACGATTAATGCTGGATTGCTGTTCAGAAACAGATGGCGTCATCCACCTTTGGAATGCGGCGCGCCCTGATGTGGTCGTTACGCTCAAGCTGACACAGCGTGCGCAGCAATCGGCGCTTGAACTGCGCTGCAGTGACCCCGCCTTCAACCGTCTTTGGATAAATATGCAGTGCGCCACTTCCGAAGCCTTTTGGGGTGGCGGCGAGCAAATGTCTTATGTGCGGCTTAACGGGCGTCGCTTTCCGTTCTGGACGTCGGAGCCTGGGGTTGGCCGCGATAAATCGACCGCGCTTACGCAGACCATGGATGCCAATGGCTTGGCGGGCGGTGATTATTGGACCACCAATTATCCGCAGCCGACTTGGCTAAGCAGCGCGCGTCATGCGGTGCACCTCGAAACAGCAGCCTATTGCGTCCTCGATCTGACTGAAGCGGACCGGTTTGGTGTCGAATGCTGGTCGGCCAATATGGATTTGGAGCTATTCGACGCGCCATCTCTGCCAGATCTGGTGACAAAATTGTCCAACCGTTTCGGGCGTCAACCGCCCTTGCCCGACTGGGCGATTTCTGGCGCAATTGTCGGCCTTAAGCACGGCGTGGACACATTTGACCGCTTTGAGACCATAGCTGCCTCTGGCGCAGCCATTAGCGGACTATGGTGCGAGGATTGGGTTGGCATCCGCCAAACAAGTTTTGGCAAGCGCTTGTTCTGGGACTGGAAATGGAATGCCGCGCGCTATCCAGATCTACCTGCGCACGTCGCCGCGCTGGCCAAACGTGACATTCGCTTTTTGGGCTATGTGAACCCTTATCTGGCGGTGGATGGCGCGCTCTATCAAGAGGCGCTGGCCAAAAATTATCTCGCATTGCGGCAGGACAGCGACGCAGCCTATGCCGTCGACTTCGGAGAATTTGACGCAGGCATAGTGGATTTCACCAATCCCGACGCCGCTAACTGGTTTGCCGACCGCATCATTGGTCAAGAAATGCTCGATTTCGGGCTGTCGGGGTGGATGGCTGATTTTGGCGAATATCTGCCAACTGATGTGCGGCTGTTCGACGGATCGGACCCAATGGAGGCGCATAATCGCTGGCCAGTGCTTTGGGCCAAGGTCAACGCCGATGCCATCGCCGCCCGCGGGAAAACGGATGACGCGACCTTCTTCATGCGCGCCGGTTTTTCGGGCGTTCAGGCGCATTGCCCTTTATTATGGGCCGGTGACCAATGCGTCGACTTCACTCGACATGACGGCATCAACACCGTAATCACCGCAGCCTTATCGTCCGGGTTGTTGGGCAATGCCTACCACCATAGCGATTTGGGCGGGTATACCAGCCTGCATGGCGTGGTCCGGACCGCAGAACTCATGCATCGTTGGATCGACTTGGCCGCATTTGCCCCCGTGATGCGCAGCCATGAAGGCAACCGCCCGGCGGACAATCTGCAACTCGACAGCAGCCCCGAAATCCTGCGCCATTTTGCACGGATGAGCCAAGTCCATGCGCAACTTGCCCCTTATGTCCGCGTATTGTGCGACGAAGCAGTGGCGACTGGCCTACCGCTGCAACGGCCCATGTTCCTGCATTATGACGACCCAGCATATTACGATATTCAGGACCAATATCTATATGGAGCTGACATGATCGTGGCACCCGTCGTTGAACAAGGCCAAGACAGCCGCCCGGTGGTGATACCCGATGGCGACTGGGTCCATCTCTGGTCGGGCAAGGCCCATAACAAGGGCACGCACGCCATAGCCGCGCCCAACGGCCAACCACCTGTATTCACCCGCGCCGATAGCATATATGCGGACCTATTTGCGTCCATTCGCACAGCGTTCGCTGCATGAACCCGCGCGCCAACATACGTGATGTTGCAAAGCTCGCTGGTGTGGCGGTGAAAACCGTCAGCCGCGTGCTCAACGACCATCCTTATGTGAGTGCGGCCACCAAGGCCAAAGTGGACGCCGCAATGTCGGAGCTTGGCTTTAGCCCAAGCATCGCCGCGCGCATATTGGCGGGCACCAAATCCGGACAGATCGCTTTAATCTACGACAATCACAGCCCTTATTATATGCACCAGATCATGCAAGGATGCTGGGACCGTTGCCATCAAGAGGGCATGCGCTTAATCGCACAGCCTGTCGATATTGCAGACCCGGGCGTGGGTGAACAGGTGCGCGGCATGGTGCGTCAAACCCATGTGGATGGCGCAATACTCTCCTCCCCCGTCACCGATTGCGTGCCCGTGCTGAACGCGCTTGAGGCGCTCAACATCCCCTTTGTGCGTATTTCGCCGGGCACCAACCATGCGTTGACCAGTTCAGTCTTCATGGATGACATGCAGGCCGCTGACGACATGACGACGAAGCTCATCAACATCGGGCATCGGCGGATTGGCTTTATCAAAGGCCACCCAAATCATAAGGCGAGTACGGAACGACAAGCGGGTTACGAACGCGCATTGGGACGCGTCGGCATATCGGTTGATTTTGACCTGATTGCCGAAGGGCGGTTTGATTTCGAAAGCGGCGTATCTGCCACCGAGCAGTTCTTGTCTCTGAAGCATCCACCCACCGCGATTTTCGCATCAAACGACGACATGGCATCGGGCGTGCTTGCGGTCGCGCATCGGCGCGGCATTCAAATCCCAGTGCAGCTTTCGGTTGTAGGCTTTGACGATACCACGCTGGCGCGTGTTGTCTGGCCGCCCTTGACGACTGTGCGTCAGCCTGTTCGCGACCTTGCATCGACCGCCGCCGACCTGTTGTTTGGCGAAGGCGGAATTGAGCATCGTCGCCTGCCCCACGAACTTATCAGCCGCGAATCCGTAGCCCCGCCCTATGTCCCTTCTCCAAAAAAGAGCAAAAAATCATGACGCTTCCCCGCACACCCCACACACGCTTATTGGGCAAAAGTGGCATAGAAATCTCGTCCCTGGCATGGGGCATGTGGCGCTTTGCCGGACTGGAATTGTCCGCAGCTAGAGCCGCCATTGATGCTGCGTTTGAAGCTGGCATCACCCTGTTTGACACCGCCGATATCTATGGTTTTGGCGACCACGGTTTTGGCAAGGCCGAAGAACTGCTTGGCCACATATTTGCGCAAGCCCCTGAATATCGCGACCGCATGGTCCTTGCGACCAAAGGCGGCATTACGCCGCCAACACCCTATGACAGCAGCGCGGAATATCTGACAAAAGCCATTGATGACAGCCTGACCCGTTTGCGCACTGACCGCATTGACCTGTGGCAAATTCACCGGCCAGACGTGTTGACCCACCCGCAGGAAATCGCCCGCACCATCGAAAACGCGCATATAGCAGGCAAAATTCGCGCGTTCGGCGTGTCCAACTTTACGCAAGCACAGATTTCGGCGCTGGCGCAATTTAGCCCAGTTCCCATCGTTTCGACACAACCCGAACTGTCGCCGTTGCGGATCGACACCGTCGAAAATGGCGAGCTGGATCAAGCGATAGCGATGAACCTTGCGGTGATGGCATGGTCGCCTTTGGGTGGTGGCCGCATTGGCGACCCCCAAAATGCGCGTGAGCAAAATGTCGCTGCTGCGCTTTCGGCGGTTGCGGCGGCGCATGGCGTTTCGCGCACGGCGGCGGCCTGTAGCTGGATCATGGCGCACCCCGCCCAGCCCATCCCGATTATCGGTTCGCAAAACCCGGCGCGCATAACCGAAGCTGCCGACGTGTTCAAAATTCAATGGACCCGCGCGGATTGGTACAGCGTCCTTGTGGCCGCAAGAGGAGTGCCGCTGCCATGAACAAGCCTGTCGAAGTGAGCTGGTTCTCCGCGCTTTGCGATGACGACTATGAATTTTTGGGCGTCCCCGACACCAATCTGGCGTCCAGCTGGGAACATTGCCGTAATATCGTTTTGGCTGCCGAAAAAGGTGGGTTTGACAATATCTTGCTGCCATCGGGCTATACCCTTGGCTTAGACACAACTGCCTTCGCCAGCGCAATTGCCGCACTAACCTCACGGATCAAATTGCTGATGGCTGTGCGCATTGGTGAAAGCTGGCCGCCACAATTGGCGCGGCAGATCGCGACGCTGGATCAAATTTCGGGCGGGCGGTTGAACATCAACATCATCTCGTCGGACTTGCCCGGCGATAAGATGGATTCCGAACCGCGCTATTGCCGTACAGTTGAGGCGATGCAGATATTGAAGACATTGCTAAACGGCGAGCATCTGTCGATTGACGGCGAGCATTACAAAATCGACATCGACCCGCCGCGCATGAAAACCGTTAGCGGCAAATGCCCGCCGCTCTATTTCGGTGGCCTGTCGCCAGCCGCCAAGGACGCCGCTGCCGAAGGGTGCGACGTATATCTGATGTGGCCCGAAACGGTGCAGGGTGCCAAGGACTTGGTCGACAACATGACCGCCCGCGCCGCCAAATTCGGTCGCACGCTGAAATACGGCTTCCGCGCGCATGTCATCGTCCGCGAAACCGAGGCGGAGGCGCGCGCTTACGCCAACCGCTTGCTGTCCAAGCTTGATGCTGATCAGGGCGAGGCGATCCGCAACAAATCGCTCGACACCCAAACATTCGGCGTTGCGCATCAGGCCGAGCTGCGTGCGCAAGCTGCGGCAAATGATGGTTATTTAGAGGATAATCTGTGGACCGGCATTGGCCGCGCCCGTTCAGGCTGCGGCGCGGCAATCGTTGGCGACCCCGACCAAGTGCTCGCCAAAATCAACGCCTATCGCGAAGCGGGTATCGAGGCGTTCATTTTGTCTGGCTACCCCCATATCAATGAATGCGACATGTTCGCGCGTTATGTGTTACCCAAGTTGGATCATGGGCGGTTGGAAGTTTAGTCGGCTTGCAAAACGGAAAACCGTGCCATTCCCGCGAAAGCGGGAACCCATGGCCTGACGGGTCAGCCTAAACCGACAGATCAGACCATGGATTCCCGATCCAGTCGGGAATGACAAAGCGTCACTTCACGTGGCTCAGATGCTTCAACCCGCCCCCGACCCCTCCCGCCTACGGGAGGGGAGACGTGGTTACTCCCCCAGCCCGGCCATGCGCTCGGCCTGATCCTCGGCGATCAATGCGGCGACGAGTTCGGCCAATCCGCCGCCCTCCAATATTTCAGGCAATTTATGCAGCGTCAGGTTGATCCGATGGTCGGTCACGCGGCCTTGCGGGAAGTTGTAGGTGCGGATGCGTTCGGAACGGTCGCCGGAGCCAACCATGGCCTTGCGGGCTTCTGCTTCGGCGCCTTGGGCCTCCTCACGTTCTTTTTCGTACATGCGCGCACGCAGGACCTGCATCGCCTGTTCCTTGTTCTTGTGCTGGCTGCGCCCGTCCTGACACGTCACCACAATACCAGTGGGCAAATGGGTAATGCGCACGGCTGAGTCCGTGGTGTTGACGTGCTGCCCGCCGGCGCCCGACGCACGATACACATCAATTTTCAGGTCGCGCGCCTCGATCTGGATATCGACTTCCGTAGGCTCAGGCAGGACGGCGACAGTCGCCGCGCTGGTATGAATCCGTCCGCCGCTTTCCGTCACTGGCACCCGCTGCACACGGTGAACGCCGCTTTCATATTTCAGCTTGGCAAATACGCCCGTGCCCTTGATCGCGACCACCACTTCCTTAAATCCACCCACGTCGGAGGCGCTGACCGAAATCGGCTCAATCTTCCATCCCTGCCCCGCGGCGTAACGTTCATACATGCGATACAGATCGCCCGCGAACAATGCGGCTTCGTCACCGCCCGTGCCCGCCCGAATTTCCAGCATCGCTGGCCTGTCATCCGCAGAGTCGCGGGGCAGTAACGAGATGGCTAGCGCCGTTTCCGCGTCCGATAGCTGCTGCGTGACCACGTCCAGTTCCTCGACCGCCATCGCATGCAAATCTGGGTCAGAATTATCCTGCGCCATGACCCCAAGCGTTTCGATTTCCGCACGCAAACGCCGGACTTCAGCGGCGGCCTTGGCTACTGGCTCCAACTCAGAATATTCGCGCGAGGCGGCTACAAAAGCGTCACCCTCCAACTGCCCA
>Ga0247843_1006422_pt1 | contig 15387 bp, 17 predicted proteins | sample LaCruzMarch2017__FD_192420 | JGI IMG/M metagenome (GOLD analysis project Ga0247843, IMG submission 192420) | Freshwater microbial communities from meromictic Lake La Cruz, Castile-La Mancha, Spain - LaCruzMarch2017_8m | ecosystem: Environmental > Aquatic > Freshwater > Lake | place: Spain... | reverse complement strand
CCAAATCAAGCTCGACAATCTCCAATGGCTTCTTCGCTTCAAATGCAACGGCTGCGCGGGTCTTCATGGCAGGGATCCTTATTATCTGCGAAAGGCTTTTCCATTAACAGCGCCGCCGCGCAAGCCTAGATTCCGGCATAATATTCATAGTCGCCGACATCCTCCCAATATCCGCCCTTCCCCCCATGGAATTTCGACAGATCATCGGTCGCCTCAATACGCATGACATATTTGGCATGCTTATACCCCAGTTGTCGTTCGACGCGAAGCCGGACAGGTGCGCCATATTTTACCGGCAATGTTTCGCCATTCATACCCCATGCCAATATCGTTTGCGGATGGAAGGCATCAATCACGTCAATTGATTCATAATATGGGCGAGCGCCGTAATTGTCCGCACAATGAAAGACGATAAATTTAGCGCGCGGCGATAATTGGGCCTGCTGCAGCAAACGGCGCAGCGGCGTGCCTTGCCATTGCGCAATCGCGCTCCACCCCTCAACACAATCATGCCGCGTGATTTGCGTGCGCGCGGGCATCGCCCGTAGCGCTTTCAAGCCAATGTCCATGGGATTGGCTACCATGCCATCAATGCGCAACCGCCAGTCTGCGAAGTTGTTTTGAAGATGCGCGAGATAGTCCGTCGACGTCCCCGTCAGCGAACCATTGGTTTTGAACACAGGCGAAATGTCCGATATCGCAAATTCCGGTGCCAGGGTTGCGCGGTCGGTTAAGGTGCGATGCGTCGCCTGATTAAGCTTTTCCGCCACACGCAATGCTGACCGGAAAGTCGCATTTTCATTCATGGCGTCGCAACCACTCAGAATCAGCGCGCTACTGCCTAAGGTCACGCCGCGCAACAGATCACGGCGGCGGAATGATGTGTAGTCATCTGTCATGGCAATTCCCCTCCATGATCAGGTTTTGACATGGTCACATGCCGCCGGGTAATCATCGAACGGATGCCGTTAATCGGGCCAGAGAGCAGGACCATGATCAGGTGCGCCACCACAAACAGCACCAGCAAAAAGGCCGCGATGAAATGCAGCGACCGTGCCGACTGCCGCCCACCGAATAGATCAAGCAACCACGGCCAAGCTGCGTTCATGGCGGGGGACATGGTGATACCTGTCAGGATTAACAGCGGCAGCAATAGGAATATCACGCCGATATAACTAAATTTTTGTATGATATTATAATTACTTAATCTATACCCTGGACTTAAACTCAACCGCGCATGATTTTTGATATCCGTCCAAATAGCAGCAGCGCTCCATTCCGCGCGGCGAACGTGCAAGTCCTTACGGATATGTCCGTTGAACAGCGCAGCAAGCATGAACACCGTCAAGCCCAGCGCGAAAACCCAAGCAAAGGCAAAATGCCAGCGCCGCGCGGCAGCCAGATCGTAACCTGTGGGTATGGTCGCCCAGCGGGGAAAGGCCACCCGCCGGACATTGTCATTGGAGCCTAAGGAAAGCCCGAACACCCCTGTTGTTTCGACCCGCGCGCTTCCGATTCGGACAAAGCCCGTGGTGCGCGTATCGTCAATTTGCAGCCATGCATAATCTTCGCGTGAACCAAAATCGCCCCAATATAGCTGCGGATGAGCGTTGAAAATCATAAGGCCGCTCATCAGCAAAATCGTCGCGACAAACGCATTCAACCAATGCCAAATTCGCGTGGATAGACGGTGTCGCTTCGCCACATCTTGAGTCATGTTCTGCGCTGCATCCATTAATCGCTCCCACGCAAAGCCCAGACGACGATCGGCGAGCTAAAATTTCTCGCCCGTGAGCCGCTGACACAGCATGTCCAACTGGTCCAAGCTGCCATATTCAAACGTCACTTCGCCTGCGCCCATGTCATTCTTTTGAGCGATCCGCACCTTTAGCCCCAGAAGATCACCAAGATGCGACTCCACGGCCCGTATATCTGCATTTTCCGGCGGGCTCGTGCCCGTTTGCTTGCGATGTTTCGCCTTTGGCGCGCGCTCTTGCTGCACCAGTGCTTCAGTGGCGCGCACCGAAAGGCCATTTTTAATAACCAGCATTGCCAACTGCACCGCATTGTCACTGCCGAGCAACGCGCGCGCATGCCCCATGCTTAGTCTTTCTTCTATGACCAGATCACGAAGCGTTTGCGGCAAATCTAGCAAGCGCATCATATTTGCGACATGGCTGCGCGACTTGTGCACCAGCTCCGCCAATTCGGCAGCACTGTGGCCAAAAAGTTCAGTCAGCTTTTTATAAGCTTCCGCCTCTTCCATAGGGTTCAGGTCTTGGCGCTGGATATTTTCAAGCAGCGCAATCTCAACGGTTTCCGTGTCGTCAAAATTCCGAACAATCGCGGGCAGATTGTGCAACTGCGCGCGCTGGGCTGCGCGCCAACGGCGCTCGCCTGCTACAATTTGATATCCGCCTTGAAAAGGCCGTACGACGATGGGTTGGATAACCCCGTGCCGGGCAATACTTGCCGCCAATTCATCCAGCTTTTCTTCGGAAAAATGCCGCCGTGGCTGATCGGGATTGGGACGAATGTCGATGACCGACAAGGTTGTCACGCCCTGGTTTTCGGCGTCTCGATCTGCGGAGAAATTCCCAGAATAACTGTCGCCCCGCAACGCTTCGCCTAACAAGGCGTCCAAGCCCCGGCCAAGGCCCATTTTCTTCTTCAAAGGTGACTTTTCGGACGGATTATCATTACTCACGCTGCTAACTCCCGGACCGGCAAGCGGCCAATTAATTCTCGTGCAAGTTTCATATAGGCTTCGGACCCTGAGCAGCGTTGGTCATAAATCAACGCAGGAAGCCCATGGCTGGGCGCTTCTGACAAGCGGACATTGCGCGGAATCACAGCATCAAACACAAGGTCGCCCAAGCAACTGCGCACATCATCCGCCACTTGTTCAGTCAACCGGTTGCGCTTGTCATACATGGTGAGCGCCACGCCCAAGATCGACAGCGCCGGATTAAATCGACCTTGGATACGCTCCACCGTCTGTAACAGCTGGCTCAAGCCCTCAAGCGCGAAAAATTCGCACTGTAGCGGGACGAGAAGCGATTCGACCGCGACCAGCGCATTGACGGTGACCAGCCCAAGCGAGGGTGGGCAATCGATGAGGCAAATGTCCCAATGCGCATCAGATTTGTCAAACGCCGCCTTCAGTCGCCCGGTGCGATCTTCACATTCGACAAGCTCGATTTCGGCACCGGACAGATCGACGGTTGCGGGGACTATATCGAGGTTCGGGATAATCGTGGGTATTGCGGCATCTTTTAACGATGCATCGCCGAGCAACAAGTCATAGCTGCTATGGACCCGCTGCGCTTGCTTCAGGCCAAGCCCCGTGGACGCATTTCCCTGCGGATCAAGATCAACCAAGACACAGCGCCAACCACTGGCCGCGAGTGCGGTCGCAAGGTTGATGGCGGTGGTTGTTTTTCCGACACCGCCTTTCTGATTGGCTATCGCTATTCGGATCATTCCTCTTGCCCCTGTGTTTCCAAGATGGCGCGCGCTTTGCGTTTCCCCGACAATGTGCCGACGAGAATGCCAGCCTCTTGGTCTGTTACACTGTCCATGATGCGGAAATTTCCGCCCCACTGCGCCTGCGCGCCCTCCCACTCGGCTTTGGCTTTACGCCCCTTTGGCAATAGCCACAAAGTGTTATTTGTGGCGAAGCGCGCGGCAAGATCAAATAATTTAGGCAAGGGCGCAAAGGCACGGGCGCTGATGACCGCATATGGCGCGGTTTCAAGGCGCCCCAACGTCACCCCCGCCACGCGCACGCGACCTGTTAGATCAAGCATTTCGACCGCTCTTTGCAGATACTCAATTCGGCGGGCACGCGATTCGACTAATGTCACATGATAATGGGTCAACAATGCAATGACCAATCCCGGGAAGCCGGCACCGGACCCGAGATCCAGCCAATTATTCTGTTGCGCAGATGTATCGGTAAACAGCAACAATTGCGCACTATCGACGATATGGCGGGACCATATATGGTCTAATGTCGAGGCCGATATCAGATTCTGGCTTTCGGCTTCCCGCTTTAGAAATTCCACAAATGTTTCGAGAGCGTCGAATGTTTCACGTGAAACATGTAGGTGGGCCTTAAGCCAAGCAATGGCTTCGGTCTCTGTCATGCGGCTTGCGCGATAGCAATTTTGGCGCGCTTGGCGTGGACGAGAATGGCTGCAAGCGCAGCGGGCGTAATGCCCCTGATCCGTGACGCGGCGGCCAGGTTTTCAGGCATCGACGCCTCAAGCCGCTCAACCATCTCATGCGACAGTCCAGATATGGCCCTATAGTCCATCAACGCCGACAGCCGAATTTGTTCGTTGGCAGCCATGTCGTTTATCTCTGCCTCTTGCCTTGCCAGATAGGGTGCATATCGACCGTCTTGTTCCAACTCCATGATCAGGTCCTGCGGCCAGGCAGCTGCATCCAATTCCAACAACTGGGCAATCGATAGCTGGGGAAAGCGCAACCAGTCAAACAACGACATTTTGCCCGCGTCTTGCTTTACCTGGATACCTTGTTTGATCAGGACATCAGCGCTCACTGTTTCCTGAAGCCTGCTTTGAAGTTCGCTCTGCCGCAAAAGCCGCTCCGCAAACGCATCCGCGCGTTCGTTGCCCACAGCGCCCACCGATATGGCCAGCGGTGTGAGCCTTGACGCCGCATTGTCGGAGCGCAGGCGCAGGCGATACTCCGCGCGCGCCGTTAACATGCGATAAGGCTCCGTCACACCTTGCAGCGTCAGGTCATCTATCATCACCGCGATGTAGCTATTGGTCCGGTCGATAGGCGGCATAGGCTGCGCTAATATCTTCGATGCCGCGCCCATGCCAGCGACCAAGCCTTGCGCTGCTGCTTCCTCATAACCCGTGGTGCCGTTAATCTGTCCAGCGCAATATAGACCTTCAAATCCACGCACCGCGAGACTGGAATCCAGACAACGTGGGTCGATATAGTCATACTCAACGGCATAGCCGGGGACGACAATCTCGCATTGTTCAAGACCCACCATAGACCGGACCATCGCCGCTTGAATATCCGTTGGCAGCGACGTTGAAATGCCGTTGGGATAAATCACATGGCTGTCGATGCCTTCTGGCTCCAGAAATACCTGATGCCCTTCACGATCTCCAAACCGGAAAATCTTGTCTTCAATCGACGGACAATAACGCGGTCCCCTCCCCTCAATATCGCCGCCAGATAGAGGCGAGCGATGGAGGCCTGCCCGGATGATATCGTGCGTTTGGGCATTGGTGCGTGACATCGCACAGAATAACTGCGGCACAGATCGGCGCGACCGCATCGGTGACATTGTCCAATCATCATCATCGGAGGGCTGCATGTCCAAACGCGCCCAATCAATCGTGCGTCCATCAAGCCGTGGCGGCGTTCCCGTTTTCAACCGTGCGATTGGCAAGTCTGCACCGCGCAGTTGCTGCGCCAACAGCATGGCGGATGCTTCGCCCACGCGGCCGCCATCAAGCCTTTCTTCGCCACGGAACAGCTTGCCACCTAAAAACGTTCCCGTGGCCAAGGCCACTGCAGCCGAAGTTATGACGGAACCATCACCCAAAACCAAGCCTGCAACACGTGTGGGTGCATTGGCAAGAAAATGCAGCGCCGAGGCTTCCGCTTCAATTATGCATATGTTGTCCAAACCCGCAAGCTGCGTTTGGATAGACGCCTTGAACAATTTACGATCTGCTTGAATCCGGGGCCCCTGCACTGCTGCGCCTTTTGAGGCGTTGAGCATGCGATAATGCACAGCAGCGTCGTCGGCAGCGCGGCCAATCAAGCCATCAAATGCGTCAACCTCACGCACCAAATGCCCCTTGCCCAAACCGCCTATAGCCGGGTTACACGACATCGCGCCGATCATGCCCTTGTCAAAACTAACCAAGGCCACCCGCAAACCCATGCGTGCAGCAACAGCGGCTGCCTCTGTACCAGCGTGCCCGCCACCCACAACAATGATGTCGAAATCGGTTTTCATGCGTCGCGCATATACGAACTATGCCTGCTGGTCAAAAAAGAGTGGCGACTGTTTCACGTGAAACAGACTATTTTCCCACGCAGAATTTTCCGAAAATGTTATCGAGCAAATCTTCGGTATGCGCGCGGCCCGTTAAGGCGTCGAGTGCAAGTCTTGCCTGCCGCAGATTTTCCGCGATGATCAACCAATCTGTAGAATCACTGCACGCCGAAAGCGCTATGGCGGCGTCTTCCAAATATGTCCTTTGCCGCGCGTTGATCGCAAACTGATCAGGCGGCGGCAGCAGCGTCTTGGCCCTTGCCGCCACAATATGGAGAAGCTCAGCTGTGCCCGCGCCCGTCTGAGCCGACACCTTCATGGCATCCGCAGACTTTTCGTCATTGACCATGATGTCGCATTTGGCCGCTATCTCAATCAGATTCGCGTGGCTCGGTCCTTCACCCTCCGGACCAAGCCATAACACTATGTCCGCCTGCGCCATCGCGGCGTGACTGCGATCAATGCCGATGCGTTCGATGACGTCGGCGCTATCGTCGCGAAGGCCGGCTGTGTCCGTAAACACCAGCGCAACGCCTTCGACCGCCACAGGCACTTCAATCATATCGCGCGTCGTTCCGGCGATATCAGAAACAATGGCCGCGTCGCGCCCGACCAGCGCATTTAACAAAGTGGATTTTCCGCTATTGGGCGGACCTGCCAAGACGACGCGTAACCCGTCCTTTAATTTTTCGGCAGGTGGGCTGGCCAATAACAGCGATATTTTCTGCCGTAGTTCTGCACTACCATTTATAACATCACTGTTGTTCTGGGCATCAACATCACCTTCATCCGAAAAATCTAACTCTGCCTCGGTGAACGCAGACAATCGGAGCACCTCTTGCCGATATTCATCAATCGCGGTGCTAAATGCCCCACCAAACATCTTGGCTGCAGCGCGACGCTGCCATTCGGTCTCGGCCGCCAATAGATCCGCCAAGCCTTCGGCTTCATTCAAATCCATTCGGGCACTGGCAAAGGCACGGCGGGTAAATTCTCCAGCCTCCGCGCGTCGCGCGCCGGGGAAACTGGCGATGGCATTTTCAACGGCGCGCACCACGGCGCGGCCGCCATGGAGATGGAGCTCAACAAGATCTTCGCCGGTAGCCGTATCCGGGCCGGGAAAGACGAGCACAAGCGCTTCGTCTAATATTTCCTGAGTCTCTGGCGAACGCAAGCTGCACACCGAAGCCCTTCGCGGTGTCGGGACTCGTCCGGATAGACCGAGCAATATATCAAAAGCCGCAGGCCCGCTGATACGCATGATGGCAATAGCAGCCGGCGGCGCGCCGCTGGACAGCGCGAAAATCGTGTCGTCCGATATCATTCCAAAGCTATTTTTTATCGTTCTTGTTCAGGCCAGACATTGCCGCCTTTGCACCTGTTTCCATCAGTTGCTGAAACAATTGCAGCCCCATTTGACCCATGGGCGCGATTTGCTTTCCCAATTCCTGCAGCTGGTCAACGCCACCAGCTTTGTTCATAAGGTTCGTGACCTTCTCGACATAGGCTTCATTGGCCTTAGTGACATCAGGCAGCCCAAGCAGCGCCCGAGCCTCTTCAGGGGAACAATCGATTTCAATGTTCATCTTCATGGGCTGCGCCCTCCTATTTGCCAATAACATCACTATAAAGGTTCAATCGAATCACGCAATTGCGGAGAATATCCGCCTAGGAGCATAAAATGGGTGAATATGTGAAGATTGATGCACTGGCTGAGGATGCGTTGTTTCCCGCCTATGTCGCCCTGCCATCGGACAGTGCGCGCGCCGCGATTATCGTTATTCCCGAAATATTCGGTGTGAATGCAGGCATTCGGCAGAAATGCGACCACTTCGCAAATGCTGGTTATCTCGCGGTCGCACCCGATATTTTCTGGCGGTTTGCACCGGGGGTGGAATTGAACCCTGATATTGAGGCCGAGCTTCAAGAGGCATTTGGCTATTTCGGTCAATATGATGCCGATGATGGCGTGCGGGATATTGAGGCGGTGATTCACGCCGTGCGTCGCGGCCTATCCGGCAAAGCTCCTGTCGAAAAAGTCGGCGCTGTCGGCTACTGCTTGGGCGGACGACTTGCCTATATGGCGGCAGCGCGGACGGATATCAGCGCATCGGTTGGCTATTATGGCGTGATGATCGACCAGATGTTGGACGAAAGCCATGCCATCGCCCATCCGCTGATGCTGCATATTCCGACCGCAGACCATTTGGTCGGGCCAGGAGCACAGGCCGCGATTCACGCTGGCCTTGGCAATCACCCAAAGGTGACGCTCTATGACTATGAAGGTCTTGACCATGGCTTTGCCGCAGAAATGGGCAATCGCCGGAACGTGGAGGGCGCAGAGCTGGCCGACGCACGAACCGCCGCGTTTTTTGCCGCGCATCTAAGCTAAAGAAACTAGGGCTCCCGCATTTGGGAGCCCTAATTCATTACATGCCAGCAAAAGTCATGGCGTAAGGTTGTACTTCGCTCCAGCCTTCGACGATCATCTTACCCGCAACATATACGATCACAACCAAGCCAACCCACGCAATCCAGCGATAACGCTCAATATATTGCGCAATGATATTAGCCGCGATCCCCATGAGGGCGACCGCGAAAATCAGGCCGACGATAAGGATACCTGGATGTTCGCGCGCCGCGCCTGCGACCGCCAGAACATTGTCGAGGCTCATCGATACGTCAGCAACTGCAACGCCCCATGCCGCACCCGCAAAAGTCTTGGTCGACTTCAGACCCGAATGTTCGTCACCCACGATTTCAGGTGAGCCCGCTGATTCACCAGCATGGCCCTTAATGTCGCGGTACATGCGCCAGGCGACCCACAGCAGCAACAAGCCACCTGCGAGCACCAGACCAACGATACCCAGCAACCATGTCACCATAAGCGCAAAGATGATGCGCAGTACTAAGGCCGCGAGCACACCGATGAGGATGACTTTCTTGCGCTGTTCAGCCGGCAATCCTGCCGCCAAAGCGCCCACAACAATCGCATTGTCGCCGGCAAGCACGAGATCGATCAACAATACCTGCATGAAGGCCGCAAAGGCCGCAGGCTCGGTAATGTTCGAGAAATCCTTAACGATAGCTGCCCAAATATCACCGGGCCCGCCCAGATTATTAACGGTCGACGCGACCAAGAGAAAATCAATCACAACATGCCCCCCAAATATTTGGCTTACTGATTCATCGAGTCAAAAAAGTCTTCGTTGGTCTTCGAATCCTTCATTTTGTCGAGCAGGAACTCCATCGCGTCGATGGTGCCCATTTGCATGAGGATACGGCGAAGCACCCACATTTTCTTGAGCTTGCTTTCCTCGACCAGCAATTCTTCCTTACGCGTTCCGGATTTTCCGACATCAAGTGCAGGGAAGATGCGCTTATCCGCAACCTTGCGATCCAACACGATTTCGGAGTTGCCAGTGCCCTTAAACTCTTCAAAAATAACTTCGTCCATGCGGCTACCTGTGTCGATCAAAGCCGTCGCGATGATGGACAATGATCCACCTTCTTCGATGTTCCGTGCCGCGCCGAAGAAGCGCTTTGGACGTTGCAGAGCGTTGGCGTCGACACCGCCGGTAAGCACCTTGCCCGATGACGGAACGACGGTGTTATACGCGCGGCCAAGACGGGTGATGGAATCAAGCAAGATAACAACATCATGCTTATGTTCCACCAAACGTTTTGCTTTTTCGATAACCATTTCAGCGACTTGAACGTGACGAGTCGCGGGTTCATCAAAGGTAGAGGATACAACCTCACCCTTTACCGACCGCTGCATATCGGTCACTTCCTCGGGCCGTTCGTCGATCAAAAGAACGATCAAGAACACCTCAGGATGGTTTTCGGTAATTGCGCGCGCGATATTTTGCAGCAGCACCGTTTTACCCGTGCGCGGCGGCGCAACGATCAATGCGCGCTGTCCCTTGCCCTGCGGGCTGACGATGTCGATGACGCGCGCAGACTTGTCCTTAACCGTCGGGTCAAGCGAATCCAGGGTCAGCTTTGAATCCGGATATAAAGGCGTGAGGTTATCGAAATTGACGCGGTGACGGACAGCATCGGGATCATCAAAATTGATCTTCAATACTTTAGTCAGGGCAAAATACCGCTCGCCGTCCTTTGGCGCACGAATTTCGCCTTCGACGGTATCACCTGTGCGCAACCCAAATTGCCGCACCATGTTCGGCGACACATAAATATCATCTGGACCGGCCAAATAATTGGCCTCTGGCGAACGCAGGAAACCGAAACTGTCCGGCAAAACCTCAATCGTGCCAAGACCCATGATCTGCTCGCCATCTTCGGCCAGCTCTTTCAGGATCGCGAACATCAAATCCTGCTTACGCAAGGTCGATGCGCCTTCAACCCCCAGCTCTTCAGCCATTGATACAAGGTCAGCGGGGTTTTTGCTTTTCAGCTCTTTCAAATGCATAGATAATTCCGTTGGATGGACCATAAGTCCGCATTGTGGATGAGCAGAACGCCCGATGGTATGACCGGTTTGTAAATGGCCAACCGGTTGAATTAAGAAAAGTTGATGGCGCGGTTATTGTGAAGGTCGCGCCGCATGCCCAGGACGGGCTAACGAGATAAATACGCGTCCACGGGCGCAACGTCAACTCTTCTCAAAAAAAGCCCATAAAAAGCCGTTAAAACGGCTTGGCAACGACCAATATCACGATGATCGCCGACGCAATGCCTGGCACTTCGTTAAACAGCCGCAATTGCTTGCCGGTAAGCCGCCGTTCGCCGCGCGCCAGTTTTTTCGCGTAGCCGACGGCCCAGCCATGATATGCGGACAAGCCCAACACAAACAGCAATTTGGCATGGAACCAACCTTGCGCCATTGCACCAATGTTCCACGCCAAAACGAGCCCCAACACCCAGACCACGATGATAGAGGGATTGAGGATGATTTTGATCAGCTTGGCTTCACGGTCCACCCACTTTGAGGCCTCTTCTGATCCTTCAGCGCTTTCCTGATGATAGACAAAGAAGCGCGGGATCATGAATAATCCCGCCATCCAGAAAATAACAAAAATAATGTGCGCGGATTTGAGCCAGATATACAACACAGATAGAGTTTCCGTCATAAAAACGGCCTTTATGGACTAGGTCCTGACCCTAAGCCTTGCGGACCAGATTAAGAAGCAGTTCAACATTATCGATTGGGGTATCCGGTAGGATACCATGCCCAAGATTGAAGATATGTGGTCGGTCTTCAAAGGCGCTGAGGATATTCTTCACGGCGTCTTTTAACACATTGCCACCTGCAATCAACGCCAGCGGGTCAAGATTGCCTTGTACAGGAAGGCCCTTGCGCAATTCACGGTTGGCCCAATGCGGATCAACGGTTTCATCCAGTCCTAAGGCGTCGACGCCAGTGCCTTCGGCATAAGCCGCAAGCTTACCGCCCGCACCCTTGGGAAAGCCGATAATGACGGCATTGCGATTGCGTGCCTTTAATCGGCGGACGATTTCGGCATTTGGGGCAATAACCCACTTTTCGAATTGCGCGGGCGACAATGACCCTGCCCAACTGTCGAATAATTGCACCGCATCAACGCCGGCATCAATCTGATCACTCAAATAATCCACAGTTGCGGTAATGATTGCCTCGATTAACGCGCCAAAGCGTTCAGGCTCCGCATGCGCCATTCTACGGGTCTCAGCTTGGTCTTTGCTACCCTGACCATGGACCATGTAGGTAGCGACCGTCCACGGGCTTCCAGCGAAGCCCAAGAAGGTTGTTTCAGGTGGCAGCGCTGCCGACACCTTGCGCACCGTATCAATGACTGGGGCAAGCCGTTCAGGTGCTGGCACAAAATCTTCAAGTCGCGATTCCGCTAAGCGCGGTGCGAGCCTGGGACCTTCGCCCGTTTCAAACCAAAGGTCTTGGCCCATGGCATGCGGGATAACTAGAATGTCGGAAAACAGGATCGCGCCATCAAAACCAAAACGCCGGATCGGCTGCAAAGTGATTTCGCAGGCCGCATTGCTGTCATAAGCCAGCGCCAGAAACCCACCCTTTTCGGCACGTAACGCGCGGTATTCAGGTAGATAGCGACCTGCTTGACGCATGAGCCACATAGGCGAGATAGCTTCTTGGTTGCCCTGTAGGACGTTAAGCAATTTTTTTGGGCTTTGCGCAGACATAGAAACAAGAGAACCAATCAAAATATATATTTATATAAAGGATGATGAAAGATGATGCGCTGTTGATAGCTCAGGCCTTAAAAGCTTTTGCGGATATTGCCAACATCTTGACGCGTGCGAACGCACGAGATGATCGGGATTCGCAAATTTGGTCCCCATTATCCACAGCCTGTGCATATTAGATTTCCGTTGTGGACAGCCTGTGTCCGAATCGAGCGGTAAAATCGCGGTAATGGGCAAGAATTCGTCATGCAAAACTTGACCCTTGATTTATCCCCAGCCTGCCAACAAGACTGTGCATTATGAGCCAGCGCTTTCATTTACATCTGTTATCGGACTCCACGGGCGAAACCTTGGAAAACATCGCTAAAGCTGCATTGGCGCAGTTTGACGGCGCAGAAAATGTGTTCAAGCATTTCTGGCCGATGGTGCGATCGGAAAGCCATTTGGACCGGATATTGTCCGATATAGCCGCTAATCCCGGACTTGTGCTGTTCACTTTGGTCAATCGGGACACACGGCGCAAACTGGAAACGCGATGCAGGGTTTTGGGCTTGCCTGCGGTTGCTGCGCTCGATGCGGTGAGTGATGCCATGTCGAATATGTTGGGCCAAGAGGCCAAGGCACGCCCGGGTCGGCAACATGTAATGGACGCTGCCTATTTCGCGCGTGTTGAGGCCATTCAGTTCACCATTGCCCATGACGACGGCATTAATGCGCAAAATTGGGAAGAGGCGGACATTGTGTTGGCTGGGGTATCGCGAACCTCAAAAACGCCCACAAGCATTTATCTCGCAAACCGAGGATATAAGACCGCGAATATCCCCATCGTGCCCGAATCGCCGCCACCAATGATATTGTTTCAACTCAAGCATCCGATGGTCATTGGCCTAGTCACGAGCGCAGAGCGTTTGATTCAGGTGCGGCGCAACCGTTTGCTGTCCCTCAACCAGTCGCCAGACACCGATTATGTAGACGAAGAAAAAGTGCGTGCTGAAGTCACCCATGCGCGGCGTATGTTTGCGGACAATGGCTGGCCAGTATTGGACGTGACGCGCCGGTCGATCGAGGAAAGTGCCGCGGCGATTATCAATTTGTTCAATGAGCGCGAATTGGCGCAGGTGACCGATTCGTGACTCTTACCCTTGCCTCACAAAGCGCTGCGCGAATCGCGATGTTGAACGCCGCAGGGGTATCGATAGAAGCGGTCCCTGCCTTGGTTGATGAACAGAGCATCAAAGCATCATTGGTTCAGGCTGGCGCAAAGCCGCGCGATATTGCCGATGCCTTGGCAGAGGCAAAGGCACGCAAACTGTCGCGCAAAATGCCAACGGCTATGGTGTTGGGGTGCGACCAGATTTGCGTTGGTCCAGACGAATATATCTTTGACAAACCCGAAACGCCTGATGGCGCGCGCGCGCAATTGGCGCAGCTTTCGGGCAAGGTACATCGCCTGATCAGCGCGGCAGTTATCTGCGAGCAGGGCGAACCTGTCTGGCGCATTGTCGACACCGCGCAGTTGACGATGCGCAGCCTAAGTCCCCAGTTTATCGATAATTATGTGGATACATATTGGGATGAAATCCGCCACTGCGTTGGCTGCTACCGCATTGAAGCCGAAGGCGCGCAATTGTTCGCCAGCGTCAGCGGTAACCAGTTTACAGTTATCGGAATGCCCTTGCTTCCACTGCTTGATTATCTGCGCTTAAGAGGCCTTTTAACAACATGACACATTATGCTGAAGTGATCGGACACCCGATATCCCATTCCAAATCACCCTTGATTCACAATTTTTGGCTTCAACAATTGGGGTTGGTCGGTGATTATCGCGCGCATGCCGTGCTGCCAGATGATCTGGAGTATTATTTTACCGAGCGTGCCGCCGATGCAGCGTGGCGCGGGTGCAACATCACGATACCGCACAAGATTGCGGCGCTGGATTTTGTGGCCGACCCCGGCGATGTGCGCCACTCGATTGGCGCGATTAATACGGTGTTTCGCAGTGAGGCCGGCGCGCTTGTCGCGACCAATACGGACGTTGGCGGCTTTTATGGCCCAATCGCGGATATCCCCATTGCGCGTGAGGTCGCTGTCGTCATTGGTGCAGGCGGCGCGGCGCGGGCAGTGCTTTTCGCCTTGGCACAAGCCGATATCGGCGAAGTCGTTTTGGTTGCCCGCAACGGTTTGAAGGCGGCAGGCTTGCTCGCGCATTTCGGATTGAAGGGCACAGTGATTGGTTTTGACGCGCACTTGCCGGATGCAGCGTTGCTGGTGAACGCGAGCCCGTTGGGCATGGTCGGGCAGGAATCGCTTGAGATTGACCTTTCCCCTTTGCCCGAACATGCCATAGTCTATGACCTCGTTTACGCGCCGATAGAAACGCCATTGTTAAAAGCGGCGCGCGACCGCGATCTGGAAACGGTCGATGGCCTTGAAATGCTGGTGGGGCAGGCGGCAATCGCGTTTGAATTATTCTTCGGCGTTGCCCCGCCCGAAGATAATGAGGATGCGTTGCGGGCATTGCTGTTGAAATGAAAAAGCCGATGATCATTGGCCTGACAGGCTCAATTGGCATGGGCAAATCGGCGGTTGCGGCGATGTTTGCCGACGAAGGCGTCCCAGTTTTTGACGCCGATGCTGCGGTGCATGACCTGCAAAAAGCCGGTGGTGCGCTTGTGCCCGCAATTGAATCGGCCTTTCCCGGAACAACCGGGCCGCAGGGCGTCGACCGTCAAGCGCTCGGCGCTGCTGTATTTGGCGACCGCGACCGTTTGGCACTGCTGGAATCGATTATCCATCCCGCCGTAGCCGAGCGCCGCAGGGCGTTTCTGGAATCGCATCAGGGCGCGGATATGATATTGTTTGACATCCCCTTGTTATTTGAAAAGGGCGGGCAAGCTGGCGTTGATATAGTCGTTGTTGTCAGCGCACCTGCACAGGTTCAACGCGAACGTGTGCTCGCCCGTGTTAATATGACGCCAGACAAATTCGAACATATTTTGGGCCTGCAAATGGCCGACGCCGAAAAGCGTGCACGGGCCGACCATGTGATCGATACGGGCAAGGATCTAGCGGAAACGTGCGCTGATGTGCATGCTCTTGTGAAAAAGCTGCGGGCGGGACTTGCATAAGCGTTTAAACAGGCTCACATCTAATAACAGAATGCGTGAAAT
>Ga0247843_1006420_pt1 | contig 15391 bp, 14 predicted proteins | sample LaCruzMarch2017__FD_192420 | JGI IMG/M metagenome (GOLD analysis project Ga0247843, IMG submission 192420) | Freshwater microbial communities from meromictic Lake La Cruz, Castile-La Mancha, Spain - LaCruzMarch2017_8m | ecosystem: Environmental > Aquatic > Freshwater > Lake | place: Spain... | reverse complement strand
TATCGAAAGTTACGGGGCCTGCAAGTCGCGATATTTTCGAATACCGCGATCTCGACAGCCAAAGTCGCTACTGGTCGCAGAAGTTTCCTAAGCTCCGCTGGACGGGAGTACTTCTCTTCGTGGGCAATGCGTCTTTTTTTAATGCCCTGCTCTACAAAGGGCACTTCGTGAAGAAAAACACGCCTGAGTCCCATTTTGAGTTCTACCGTGGTGCTTACGACCGCATTTTTCGCAACACGCTCGCGCGCGAGAACTACTTCGCTCAGATGAGTTTCCAAGGTGCCATCATCCATCCCGAGGGCGTGCCTTTCGAAGCGCGTCCCGAGGCCTACGACCGGATCAAAACTGGACTCAAAAACTGTAAAGTCATCTACGCCCAAGAAGACATCAATGTCCTGCTCAAATCCGGACGCGAAAAGTTCGACTTCGTATCATATTCCGACGTACCTTCGTACTTCCATGGCGAAAGCGAACGGGATTTTCTCCAGTGGGCGCGTGCATCACTCAATCCTGGCGCGGTCGTTGTCCTTCGTCATTATCTTCGTATCCCCGAACAGATGAATCTCGCCGGCTTCGAAGATATCTCGAACGAGTGGAGCGCCGAAATCCGCATCGAGAAAACCCAGATGTACCGCATTCAAGTTCTCCGCCTCCAAGGAGTCCAAGGCGCGTGAAAACACTTCTTGTGACATCGCGCGTGACTTTCGTCCCAGAGAACTATGGACCTTTCGTGACGGGGCTCGCTAGAAACCCTCACGTGAGCGCCGTCCTATTTCTCGAGAACCGCGATCTCAAGACTCTCGCACTCGCAAGCGCACTGTGGCTCACGCGTGCAGCACCCGGGATCGGCGCCGAGCTCGTGAAAAACTCGCTCGTTTCGCTCGACGATCCCCGCGAAAACTCGGTGCGCGAGGCGGGAAAGAAGGTTTTCACAGCCGCTCGCATCAATTCGCCCGAAGGCATCGAAATCCTCAGAGGATTCGACCTTGTCGTCAATGCTCGCACGCGCTTCATCTACGGAAAAGCAGCGCTCTCGGCTCCACGCCTTGGATGCATCAACATCCATCACGGCCTTCTGCCCGAACAACGCGGCTTGTTCTGCGATCTTTGGGCACAAGCCGAAGCTCGTCCAGCTGGGTTCTCAATTCATCGCATGACTCCAAAGATCGACGATGGCGAAATTCTCGTTCGCCGGGAAGTTCCCGTCATTTCAGGACGTCGTTTCGTTGATCATGCGCATGCGAGCGCTCTCGTCGAACTCGCAGCTGTTGAAGAACTTCTCGAGGAAATCAAGAGCTCCGACAAGATCGAAGGCAGCCCCAATACACGGACTGCCGACACACGCTACTTTACGAATCCAACGCGGACCGAAATCTGCGAAATCAAGAAGAAAGGCCTTCGTCTATGACCGCCTCCCTACCCACCGGACTCCTCTTGCTTGCCGTTCACGGAAACCCCGGCTTTCCGAAAGACTTCGATCCCTTATTCGCCGAACCCCTACTTAAAGGTTTCCAGACTAAGGCACTCGCTGCGAGCGGCGCCGTAATCGAAACCGCTCTCAGAGCTTCGAATCCCGACGACGCCACAATCATCGGATATTCATGGGGCGCGTACGTCACTCTTCAAACGCTTCTTCGCGATCCTTCCCTCCAACCGAAGCATGTCTTTCTCGTAGCCCCTTTCCTCGCTCCCGAAGAAAATCTCTCTAGTTTCGCTTCGGGCCTACTTCGAACACCTCTCGTGGGCGATCTGGTCGTCGGCGTCTCTTGGAAAAAATGGAAAGCGGGCCTCGTAGACCGCATGTTCCATACGAAGGACCACGAAGCGGCCAAACACTATCTCGCTCGCCTAGAGGACTCCAAAGTATGGAAACAGGTCATCGAACGTAAGCTTCTTCAGCAAGATGAGCCGCTCGAGCGCGGAAAACTTTCTGCCGCTCACGTTCACGTGATCTTCGGCGAGAACGACCGCATCACCGACCGCCTCGCGACCGAGAACCTTCTTCGTGGTTTCGGTATTCATTTCGACGTGACGACGATAGCTGGCGCTGAACATGGACTGCCCTGGACTCACACCGCTTCGCTTGCGGCAGAAATCGCACGCATACTTGCGGCCTCGAAAGGATCTCAACCATGACTCCACGTATCGGATACCAGCCCGGTAGCACGCCCCTCAACAACGTCATCGCCTATATTGAAGCTCACTTGGCTGAGTTTCCGGACCGGGTCGCTCTTCGCTGGGCAGCTCCGGGCTCAGTCGCATCGTGGAACGGCGACGAAAAAGCAGGATTTGACCACCAAGAAATCACCTACAAAGATTTCGGTCTTCGCATTCGCCATTTTGCACAAGGACTTCTCGATCTCGGAATCCAGAAAGGCGACCGGGTCATCATCTTCCTTCCGATGGGTCTCGACATGTATACGGCGATGTTCGCCGTACAACGCATTGGTGCGATTGCGGTTTTCCTCGACTCCTGGGCGCGCGCAAATCACCTGGGCGCAAGCGCAGTCTGCGTCGACCCCAAAGCGATGATCTCCTTTAAACCCGCCTTCGATCTCGTGGCTCAAGTGCCCGAGTTTTCGAAAATGCCCCTGAAAATACTTTGGGGACCCGGAGAAGGTTTCGAGCATCGATTCGAAAAAGTTCTTAAGACCGAGGGTGAAGCGTCCATCGCAGCAGTCGAGAGCGAGTTCACGGCGCTCATCACCTTCACCACGGGAAGCTCGGGCACTCCCAAGGGAGCCAACCGTACGCATCGCTTCCTTTCGGCGCAGCACGAAGCCCTCAACAAAGTGATCCCCTATACATCGGCCGACCGCGACTTGCCCGCGTTTCCGATCTTCAGCCTCAACAACTTAGCTGCGGGCGTAACGACGATTCTTCCCGGACTCGATCTTGCGCGCCCTTCGGATAAAGATCCGTCGATTCTAGTTTCGCAAATTCTCTCTCAAAACGTGAGCTGCGCGACTCTTTCGCCCTCGATGCTCGTTGGCGTCGCGAAGCATTGCCATGCGAGCGTAGCGTCGATGCCAGGACTCAAACGCGTCGTCACGGGAGGCGCGCCTATCTCGAAAGACGATGTCGCAAGCTTCGTACAAATAGCGCCGAATGCGGAGCTCTGGGTTCTCTACGGTTCGACCGAAGTCGAACCGATGGCCCATATCGAAGGTCATGCGTGGCTCGCACAGAAGCCAAAATCTACCGATCCGGAGATTCTCGAAGAGGGCGTCAACGTCGGACATATCGATTCGAGCCTCGACTACAAGTTCATCAAGATCCGCAAGGATTCGGTCGACATCAAAAGCACACCTTGGTCCGAAATCGAGCTTCCTCACGGGGAGATCGGCGAGTTCATCGTCAGCGGTGATCACGTCTGCCGCGATTATTACAACAATCCCGAAGCTTTCTTCAAAGCGAAGATCATGGATGAGGACGGCCGCGTCTGGCACCGCACGGGCGACCTCGCCTATATCGACGAAGCCCATGAGCTTTGGATGGTCGGTCGCATTCATAACGCCATTGAGCGCGCTGGCAAGTACCACTTTCCCGTGCGCCCGGAAGTTCTCCTCAAACGCATGCCATTTACGGCACAGGCGGCTTATCTTGGTATGTCCGACCCAGTTCTTGTAGAAAAAACTTGTGTCGTTCTCACGGTCAGAGAGAACGTTGAAACCGCGAACGTCGTCGAAGAAGTGAAACGCATCTTCTCGAAGAATCAGATTCCCGTCGACGAAATTCACCTCGTCGCTTTCATTCCGATGGATCCTCGCCATCATTCGAAAGTCGAGTACAGCGTTCTCAAAGACGCGATCCTTTCGGGACAGTCCAAAAAGGTTTATTCAGCATGAGACGGTGGACAATCTTCATAGCCGAGCGGTTCCCGCTGGCATCCCACGTTCCGATGATCCTGAGCTTCACACTCGCGAACGTCTTCATGGGACTTTCACTTCATGAACCCGCAAGAATCGAGAACTATCTGGATTCGCTGAAACTCCCAGGAGCCGATGCCGTCTCCATAACTCGAGTGGCGATCGCATTTACCGTTGCTCTCGCGTTCTTTCTACGGCTTCGTATCTTCGACGAGATCAAGGACTTTGAAACCGATCTCAAAGTCAATCCCACGCGTCCACTGGCTCGTGGCCTCATAAAAATTCCTGAAGCCAAGATCGCAGTCACCATTCTAACGATCTTCGAACTCGCTCTACTTGCGATTCTCTCGCCTTGGTTAGCACTGAGCCACCTTCTTGCCGTGGCTTACAGCTTCCTCATGTATCAAGAGTTTTTCATCGGCGATATTCTGCGTCCTCATCTGACGACCTATGCTGTCCTCCACACTTTCGTGTCCGTCCTGGTGGGCGCCACGATCATGAGCACGGTTACGGGTCTTATGTTTTGGGAGTTCTCCAGATCGCCTTGGTTCTTCGCGCTCGCGAACTGGGGCTTCTTCAACCTCTTCGAATTCGCCCGTAAGACATTCGCCCCGTCCGAAGAACGCGAGGGCGTGGAAAGCTATTCGAAAGTCTTCTCAATCCCGGGCGCCGTTTCCCTGAGTCTAAGCCAGGCCGTTGTTCCCCTCCTCCTTGTTTCGAACATCGCCGACGCGTCTTTCACACCCAACGAGCTCTTTGCGCTGTGGAGTCCTCTCGTGCTCGTCGGCGGACCCGCGCTCGCATTCGTCATCCGGCCTCGAGTTTTCGCAGCTAAAATGTTCCGAAACTTCGTGGGCCTTTACTTGATCGCAGGCTACCTGAGCCTCGTCTGGGTTCTTGGAAGCTAGGAGTTCTTGTGATTGTAAAAAAATCGAGCACCGAAGTATTCGCAAAGAAGGAAGCCGGAGGAAAGGGCTTCAACCTTTACCTTATGACCCAAAGAGGGCTTCCTGTTCCGGACTGGTGCGTGCTTGGCAAGCGAATCTATATTCAGTTCCTGGAAGAAACTGGAGCTGGCGCCAAACTCGACGGCATTCTCGATCGACTCGAATCCTCGGCTATAACTGCGTTAGCCTGTGCTGCGGAAGTGGAAAAGCTGTTCGTTGAGACGACTCTCCCCGACTCCATCAAGACTCTCGTCCGCGAAGGTTACGATGAAGTGAAGCGCGGCCTCATTTCCGTTCGCTCGTCGGCTTCGGATGAGGACGGTCAGAAATTCTCGTTCGCGGGACAACTTTCGAGTTATCTGTATGTCGATAATCTTGCCGACGTGGAACGCTACCTGAAACTCTGTTGGGCTTCGGGATTTTCAGAGCGCGGCCTCGCGTATCGCAAGGAAAACAAGATTCCTCTCAGATCAATTCGCGTTTCGGTCGTGCTCCAACGTATGATCGATCCCGATAAATCGGGGGTGCTTTTCACCTGCGAACCGATCGAACAGCAGCTCAAGGAATATCTCATCTCGGCCGTCTACGGCGTCGGAGAAGGTCTCGTATCCGGAGCTCTCGAGGCGGACTCCTACTGGGTCGACTCCGCGACAGGCAAACTCACCCGCAAGGAAGTTCCCGAAAAAGAAGCCGCCTTCCGTCGTGCAAATTCCGGCGAATGTCACAGCGTGCCTCTCTCCGAAGAGCAGATGAAAGCCGATGTTCTGACCGAATCCGAACTCAGCAAACTGTTTGAGGTCGGCCGCAAGATCCTCGCTGCCTACAACTGGCCCCAAGACGTCGAGTGGGCCATCAGTGGGGGCGAAGTCTATGTCCTGCAAACGCGTCCAGTCACAACACTGAAAAAAGATCTGCTCGGCTACCTGAACCTCTGGGACAATTCGAACATCATCGAATCCTACGGCGGTCTAACTTCGCCTCTCTCGTTCAGTTTCGCGCTTCGCAACTACAAGGCCGTCTATATCCAGTTCTGCGAAGTCCTGAACGTGCCGCCAGAAGTGATCAAGGACATGGACGACTACTTGGGTAATATGCTCGGAAGTCTCTACGGTCGCGTCTTCTACAATCTCTACAACTGGTACAAGCTTGTCGGCATCTTGCCGGGCCGAAAATCCAACCGTGAGTTTATGGAAACTATGATGGGTGTCTCTGAGTCGCTTTCGGCCGAGATCGAGAACCGTATCAAGCCTCACCCGACCTGGGACACGCCTCGCGGCAAGTTCTTGCAGCTCAAGACGGGCCTCTCGTTTCTGTGGTACCACTTCACAATCCAAAGCGTGGTCGACGACTTCCTGGCGACTTTCCGCCGCGACTACAACAAATATCGCTCCCACGACTACGCACGTATGCGCGGCGATCAAGTCTACCGCTACTACATCGAGATGGAGCGCAACATGCTCGGTCGCTGGAAAGCTCCGATCATCAACGACTTCCTGTGCATGGTGCATTTCGGAACTCTGAAGAAGCTCACCGCGAAGTGGCTTTCCGGACTCGACTCCTCTATTCAAAACGACTTGCTCGCGGGTGAAGGCAATCTCGAGAGCGCCGAACCCACCAAGATGCTCATTCGAATGGCGGGCTATATCAGCACGAAGCCCAACCTGCGTGCGCTCATCGAGAAAACGCCCTCGTCTGACGGACTCGAAGCCCTCAATCAGTCTCCCCATCAAGATTTCTACAAGCAGGTGCTCGAATACATCGACCGCTTCGGTTTCCGATGCATGAACGAGATGAAACTCGAGGAGATCGATCTCTATAGCGATCCGAGCTATCTCTTCACCTGTCTTAAGAACTACCTGCGCTCTGGCACCACTGACCTCGAGGCTTTCGAGAAACGTGAGAAGGCGCTGCGCAGGGGCGCCGAGGAGAAACTCGCGGGACATCTCTCTGGCTTCAAGAAGATCGTCTACTTGTGGTCACTCAAACACGCCCGTAAAGCGGTCAAGAACCGCGAAAACACGCGCTTCGCTCGCACGCGCATCTACGGGGTCTGCCGCACGATGTTCCAAGCGATCGGTCACGACTTCGCCTCGCGCGGACTTCTCGAAGACAACCGCGACGTCTTCTTCATCACGATGGAAGAACTTCTAGGAGTGTTCCAAGGAACGCTCACGAGCTTCGATCTGCAGGAGCTCGTAAAAATCCGCAAAGCTTCGTACAAGCGTTTCGAATCTGAGGAACCCAAAGCACGCGTGACGACTCGTGGTCCCGTGTACTGGAGCAATCCGATGCTTCTGAGCGACGAAGAAGAATCTGCACCGGCCGAAATGGATCCCGATGCGGACTTGCAAGGTCTCCCTTGTTGCCCCGGAATCGTCGAAGGTGTCGTGAAAGTCGTGATGAGTCCGCAGGATGATTTGGAGCTTAACGGCGAGATCTTAGTGACGCCAAGAACCGATCCCGGTTGGGTACCGCTCTACCCCAGCGTGAGCGCTCTGCTCGTCGAGCGTGGAAGTCTTCTGTCGCACTCGGCGATCGTAGCGCGCGAGATGGGCTTGCCTGCGATCGTATCGATCAAGAATCTTACAAAAACCTTGAAGAGCGGCATGCGAGTCCGCATCGACGGCAAGCGTGGAACGATCAAGATTCTTTCGTGATCGTATTCGCAAGGGAAAGCCGAACAACTGTCTAAAATCTGGACACTTTTTTAAGAATTATTCAATAAAAACAAACCCCTGATATCTGGTCTTGATTTTGCTCTCCCCTAGTTTAGGGGGACTCATTAAATGCTACGACCTACACTGTTTTCTTGTTTACTTCTTATGATCGCGGGCACCGCTGCAGCTGAAGAACTTTCAGGCTCAGCTCAAATCAATACGGAAGATCTAACGGCTCGTTTGAGCTTCGGAGGATCTGGAGAGTGGGTTTGTTCGGCAGAAAGTTCCATGGAGGAGATCCCTTTCCTAGGGCGGGCTGCTTCTCGATCCGGCGCCGAGGCTGTCGCCAAGGCTGAATGCGCTCGTAACGACGAACGCCACAATGGGTTCTTCTGTAAAGTCCAAGACTGTGAACGATCAAACAGCTCAGATGGACGCCTCAAGATTCGCATCGAAGATGGAAGTCTTCGGATCGGCTACTCTTCGGCCGTGAATTTCGAATGTGTCGCAGAGGATAGTTTCCAAAACATTCCAGTTGTTGTGCAGGCTCCAACCCTTGTAGAAGCCAAGGCGCTTGCCAAACGTGCCGCTATCGAAGGCGGAGCTAAACCCTTCTTTGTTCGAGTGACTGACTGCGAGCGCGTCGCACGTCGCAATGGCCACGATTCGGGGTTGCGAATCGATGAAGCCGGCGGCATTTTGCGAAACATTTTCGGAGGCTCCCACCGATAGTCGCGTGGGAGTTCAAGATATAACACAAGAGTCACTTTTGAGAGTCAGCGCACAGTTCACTCAAGAGAGTTAGATTCATTGAATCGTGAAATCGATCTCCAAGCACAGAACCGCAATTCTCGGTTCTGTGCTTATCTATTTTCATCATCGATCAAAACTTTTCTGACAAAACTGCAGGTGTGCCCAGTATCCCAGCGTATCGATATTCCCGCGAAGTCTGAAACTTGGGCAACAAGCTTCATCCTCCTTACTCCGCATTGAGGAGTCCTTTCAGACTCTAAGGAGAACGCTCCTCATTCTGCAGCAAGGTGTCGGCGTTTTAAAAAACTTCGTCGCTTGTTCACGGTTTACGCTCGCACAAAACGTCGGGATCCCGACCCACCTGAACTTCGTCTTCGCGCCATATCGCATGCACGCTGTCCCGACCTGCAAGGTCACTACTCAGCCGTCCTAGAGAGGCCCCTGCAGGACGCCGAGACACTGAGGCTCAACATTGTCATTCGAAACGCGCTGGGTGGCTTACGCCAAACGGGTCCATCGCGCTTCGTCTGGCCCCCGTCCCTCTTTTTGAGTTCCCTCTTGACCCGTCGCACTTGAAATTGGATTGTGCCCTCGAAACAATAATTGACATCGCTACATTTAATGTTAGATTTTCCTCATGGCGACGAAGTCCAAGAAAAAATCGGAGAAGAAAGTCGCGAGACTCAGCCCTCCGAAATCCGGAAAGACCCCGCCAAACGCAGCCCAAGTCGCCCTGCCCGGCCTCGACTTCAAGAAACAACTCAGCTTCGGCGGTTCGCTCCTCAAGAACTCGCACGCAAAAGTCGCCCGCCCACTCTCATCCAAACAAGCGCTGCACATCGTTCTCAGAAGCGAGCACGCGCAAGGTGCTCGCTCGATGCTCAAGAGTGAACGCGTGATCCAAAACATGCTTCTCAAGCAGGGCAGAAAACACGGTGTAAAGGTCTACCGCGTGGCCAATGCGGGCAATCATCTGCACCTGCTCGTGAGATTCACCAAACGACGCGGGCTTCAGAATTTCCTGAGAGGCTCCACGGGACTTATCGCTAGAAAAATAATGGGACGCGAACGCGGAGCTGGGAAACTAGAGGCATCACAGAAGGCGTCGACACTCGCAAGCGTTGCAACAAGATCTCCAATCACGAAATCCTCCGCAGCCCCGCGCACCACGAGCCGCGCCGCCACAGAGTCCTTCTGGAGCCAGCGCCCCTTCACCCGCATCGTCAGCTGGGGCCGCGATTTCGACAGCACACTCGCCTACGTCAAACTCAACACGCTCGAATCTCTCGGCTTCATCTCCAGGAAATTCACGCGCGCCCTGCCCACTCAGGAAATCAGAAACAAAGTTCTCAACTCACTTAGCCTCGCGCTCACGGGAATCGACATCACATCGATCCGGCGAGCGCCGAGTACCGGATAAGACAATCAGCGCTTTGGATTCCTAGATGCTCGGGGGAGATGTTCGAAGGGAAGCAAAGCAGTAAGAGAAAGGTGCGAGGTCTTGAGGTTTTGATACATCCTTGAGCCCTTAAGAGAGGGAATCTGACTTGACCCCCTCAAGATCTCGCACCGTAGTTTTGAAAAACCCATCGCTTGACCCCCGCAGCCCTAAAGCTTTAGCTTACGATCCGTGCATCCCCTCATCCTCGCTTCGACCTCAAAGTACCGCAAAGAACTCATGGAGCGCCTCAAGCTCGACTTCGCAACCCGCAAGCCGAGCGCAGATGAAGACGCCCTCAAAACCGAGTGGCAGCCACTGCACCTCAGCCCCCAAAAACTCGCCGAAGGCCTTGCTCTCGCCAAGGCCGAAAGTCTCACCACCCAACACCCCGAAGCCTGGATCATCGGCAGCGATCAGCTCGTCGACTTGGACGGCGAAATCCTCGGAAAGCAGACCACCTTCGAGACGGCCTGTGCTCAACTCGAGAAACTTTCCGGCCGCGCGCATCGCCTCATCACGGCCGTTGCTCTCGCAAAACACGGCGATAGAACCGAAATTTTCAGCGACATCACGACACTCACGTTCCGTAAGCTCACGCGCGCGGAGATCGAAAAATATGTGAACACCGAGCAGCCCTATGACTGCGCGGGTACCTATAAAATCGAAGGTTTAGGAATAAGACTTATTTCAGAACTTCAGACAAGCGACCCCACGGCAATCATCGGCCTGCCCCTCATTCGTTTGTCCCAAGAACTCAACTTGAGAGGCTATGCCCTCTAAGGCATAAGCAGGAGTACACCATGCTCACACATCGCCCCCGTCGCAACCGTCGCAGCCCTTTCCTGAGAGACCTCGTCGAGGAAACACGGCTCGCTCCGCAAGATTTCATCTGGCCCGTCTTCATCAAAGAAGGCACAAACGTGAAAGAAGAAATCACGACCCTGCCCGGCGTCTACCGCATGAGCCTCGATATCCTGGGCGAAGAAATTGCGAGCCTGATGGAACTCGGCCTCAAGTCGATCGCACTCTTCCCAGTTATCCCCGAATCCCAAAAAGACTCGAAGGCGAGCGAGGCCCTCAACCCCAAGGGCTTCCTGCCCGAAAGCCTTCGCAAAATCAAAAAACTCTTCCCTGAGCTCGTCGTCGTAACCGACGTTGCCCTTGATCCCTACTCAAGCGACGGCCACGACGGGCTCGTCGAAAATGGACTCATCCTTAACGACCCAAGCCTCGAAGTTCTGGCGAAGATGGCCGTCGTCCAGGCCGAGGCCGGCGCCGATATCGTCGCTCCGTCAGATATGATGGACGGACGCGTGGCCGCAATCCGCACGGCCCTCGACAAGGCGGGCCACCAAGACGTGGGCATCCTCGCCTACACCGCGAAATACGCGTCATCCCACTACGGTCCTTTTCGCGAAGCTCTCTCAAGCGCACCGAAGTTCGGCGACAAGAAGACCTACCAAATGAACCCGGCCAACGCGCGCGAAGCCCTTCGCGAACTCGAACTCGATATCTCAGAAGGCGCCGACATCGTCATGGTAAAGCCCGCACTCGCTTATCTCGATATCATCTACCGCCTGCGCGAAAAGACGACGCTGCCCGTGGCCGCCTACCAAGTCAGCGGCGAATATGCGCAGATCGAAATCACCGCTCGTGCGGGGGCACTCGACCGCGAACGCGCGATCCTCGAATCACTGATCGCGATTCGTCGCGCGGGCGCAGATATTATTTTGAGCTACTACACCCCTTGGGTGCTTAGATTTTTGGCAAAATAATTGCCTAGCCTTGGTGAGGAGCCGCACTCGACCTCTTCAACACCGCAAGAGTCATGCGACTGATACAAACAAGCTTCCCGTCTTGTTCGATACGAGTTTCCCAAACCTGCGACGCGCGCCCCAGATGAATCGGGCGCGCGGTGCCCGTCACGACGCCATCGCGCGCCGAGCGCACGTGATTGGCGTTGATCTCCTGTCCGACGCAGTACTCATTCGGAAAATCCACGCTCCAGTTGCCCGCCGTGCTCATGATCGATTCGGCGAGCAGCACCGACGAACCGCCGTGAAGCAGGCCGAGAGGTTGCTTGGTGCGCTCGTCGACGGGCATCGTCGCTTCTAGAAAATCCAAACCCACTCGAGTGCAAACAATACCCATATGCGTTACGGCTGTGCCCTTGCAGCGGTCATTGAAATCCGACGGGGAATAGTCTCTTTTCCAAATTTTATGCTTCACGATGCTGCCTTTACGTCGATCCTAGATGGCCTTGTCCCATGAGGCAACGTGCCCTAAAGTCGTTCTTAAGCCATGCCACAAGATCCCCATAAAAAGAAGAAGATGTGGGGCTATCTCGCCCTTTGGTTCATCATGCCTTTCACTGCTTTTATGGCGCTCGAAAAGCTGTTCACGGACGACGAAGATCCCAAGGATCTCGACGACGATCCCCAACTTGGAACGTTGCCTAAAGATAAGTTTCAAGAATCTGAGCCGAGCCCAGACAAACATAGCCCCGATAAATCGTAACCCGCCGACCCGCTCCGTTGGGAAGATCGCTCGTTGTCTTCTCAAAACGAAGCATCGAGTCCGCAAGAAGCTTCACGCAAGCCTGTCCTGTCGTCGCATCTTTAAAACCCATCTGGAAATCGAGCGTCTCTTGGGACTCGAGCATTTTGGGTTTGGCAAGACACCATTCCACACGCGAACTCAGACATACTTTCGTGTGAGTGAGTTTTTCTGCGGGCCCAACGACAAGCCACTGCTTCATGAGATCGCAGCCAAGCACCGTAAAACTTTTATCGATTCCCGGGAAGGCCTCGAGCCCCGTGCGCGAGCCTGGCAGGAAATTCAAAAGACCCGTGTGTTCCGAGAGCACGTGTTGGGTTTCGTCAATGATGTAGCCTTTTTGCTTCGTACGTGAGAGGGCTTTCGTATCCAGGAGCGCGCGAATTTTCGAAAGATCAAGCAAGTGTTCGCTCTCGTCTGCAAGCGGCTCCGCGTCCTTTGCGATCTCGTGTTTCACGGCAAGCTTCACGAGTTCGCCGAGCTTGAGGTAGCCCAGCGGCAACACGAGCGAAGAAAAGGACTTGCGTCCGTTCTGAGCAAGAAGCGCGCTTTGATCGACCGCCACGTCGCGGGAGCGGCACAAAGAATAGTCTTTCTCATTTTCGACCGTGATCCGCGCGCGATGGCCCGTGCAAACCTTGCTGACACCTTGCGAGCGAGCCCAAGCAATCAAATGGGGCACAAGAAACTCGGAATCGAAGAGACCGCGCAAGTCCGGCAGCCAAAACTGCCCGTAGCATCGCAAAGCCTGAGCTTCGAGCCACGCATCCGCTTCTCGCGAAAGATTGATCATGGAGTAATCTTTTCCGTTCTGCTTCGCCCATTCCGAAGGAGAAAATTTCTGGGAAGCCCAGCCGAAGATCGAATTGAGTTTGTCGGACAACTGAATATGTAAATAACGGACAGGACTGCCCTGCTCTTCGACGATGAGTCCCGCGAGGCGCGAGAGTCGACCGCGAGACGAAAGCCCCACGACAACGGCTTCCGGAATCGCCTTCATCAGGAAAGCACCTTCGTCAGAGCGGCGACGAAAACAGGAATTTCACTTTCCTTGAAACGAACAGGCATCGAAACGCGGAGGAAACTTGCGGCCGCTTCGTCGGAACATCCCAGCGCCTTCAAGACATGGGAGGCGGACATCGATCCCGACTGACAAGCGCTTCCGCTCGAAACGCAAATGCCTTCGAGATCGAGCTTCTGTAGCATGAGATCCGACCGCATTCCTTCGACCACAAGCGGAAGCGTGTTGGCGAGGCACTCACAAAGCTCGGATCCCGCCAGAGGACGAACGCGCTCGAGATGCGAGAGTCCCGCTAAGAACTTCTCTTTGAGATTCACCCACTCTTCGCGGTACATCACGCCGTTTTCTTGCCAATCCTTGAGGGCTTCGAGCCATGCACACGCGCTCCAGAGAGCTTCGGTGCCAGCACGCATGCCAAGCTCCTGCGTTCCACCCAGAAGCAGCGCCTTGAGAGGCGCGTTCTTCGCGCGCCAAATCGCACCCAGACCCGACAACGAGCCGAGCTTATGGCCGGTCGCAACTACGTAGTGACCAGTCGCGAGCAACTCTTTCAGGATTTGCGGATCGGATTTGCCCACGCTCTGAACCGCGTCCCAGAGAACGCGAACTTGGGCGTAGGGCTTTAAAATTTCTTGAAACCGAGCGAAGTCCTTGCGACGCAAGAGCGGGAAACCCGTTTCATTGTTGTGACTCTGAAGAACGAGCAAAACATTGGAGCCGGATTCCAGTCCCTCGAGGCGCGCCTTGAAACTTTCGAGATCGAGTTCACCGTTGGAACGAACCTTCAGGTGCTTGGCTTCGGGAATACGCTTCGCACAGAATTTTATAACCGCAGAGTGTTCGACCTCGGAACACCACACTTCCCAGCCTTCAACAAGAGCCGTCGTCAGCGCCATATTGAGCGATTCCGTGGCGCCCGACGTAAATATCCAGCCACCCGATTCGAGACCGGTGACGATAGATAACTCGGTCCTGAGTAGGGAAAGGAGTTTTTTGGAGCGTCGGCCCGGCCCGTGCTGACTCGAGGCATTTCCGAAGAACTCCTCTTGGAGACTGCGGGCCACGTGAGCCTTCACCCGCGCCAGCAGCGGATGCGAAGCGTTTGCGTCAAGATAGACTTCAGGTTTCACACTCATAGTTTTAGGGCCAGTCGACGATTCGAGCAAGTCTCTCTAAAATGAGTCGATGCGCCTCGTAGCTTGCTGTCTTGCGGCCCTATTTATCGCGTCATTTGCGCCTGCTGCTCAAGGGGAAGAGGCAAGCTCCGCGAAAGGTCCCGTTAAAATAGCCCTGGGGGCGAATTTCGGGTTTTTCACGAACGTGCCCGACCTTCGCTATCGCCGTGACACCTACGAAGACATCTTCGGTGAGCGTAAAGGCGTCCCCACTCAGCGCTACGGGTTCATCGCCCAAAATTTCGCCTTGGATTTTCTGCTTCAAAGTGAAGGAAGCTACAGTTCCGCTTTTCAGGTCGCGCTCGGCTTCAAAGACGCTATGGGTGGCGACAATTTAAGTCCTCAGGGATCCGAGTTTTCGGGAATGCGACTGAGCCACAAGATGAGCTTCTTCAATGGACGAATCCTCTCGAGTCTCGGTTACGGACTCATGCGAAGCGACTTCCTGAGACTCTATGCCAAGCACCACGAGTACCGGCTTCGGCTCGATTACATTCCCGATCCGAGCTCCCTCAATCCAGTCGATTCGCCGTTCTTCGTGAGAATCGGACCCGAAGTGATTCACGCCTCGCCCACGGGCGACGACGTCAAGGATCGCTATGGTCTTCAGTGGGCGATGCATTTGCTCATGCGCTATCAGGGGCAGCTCAGCGAGAAAATCCCCGCGAGCCTCGGCATTCAAGGATTCTTCCGCCGTATCGACGGATTCACGATCGACCAAACGAAATACGGCGGCGCGGGACTTCTCACGCTGTCGCCCGTTACTGAAATCATGCTGATCGAAAATTTGTGGGTCGGACTGCGCGCGGATATTCCCGTACTCCGCCCCATAGATCGCGAAGAAGCATTCTCGGATGCGGAACTTCCCGGACTCTACGGCACCGCTTTCGGATTTTTCCTGAGAACAGCGACCTTCTGAAGGATCTTTTCCTCGGTCACCTCCTCGCCCGCAAGAATCATGTCTTCGCGCAC
>Ga0247843_1006418_pt1 | contig 15392 bp, 3 predicted proteins | sample LaCruzMarch2017__FD_192420 | JGI IMG/M metagenome (GOLD analysis project Ga0247843, IMG submission 192420) | Freshwater microbial communities from meromictic Lake La Cruz, Castile-La Mancha, Spain - LaCruzMarch2017_8m | ecosystem: Environmental > Aquatic > Freshwater > Lake | place: Spain... | reverse complement strand
TCATTGGATTTTTTATGGATGGAAGAGATGGTCAACAACCAATCATTATGGGTTCGATTGGTCAGCAATATAAAGCATCTACAACTCACACTGGAAAAGAAAAACCAGCAGATGCCTGTCTTGCCTTTACTACATTCTTAGATCCAGATGTTAATATAAATGCAGCTGCTCCAGCAACACAGGCAGACGCAGTTAAATCTGGTGGTGTAGATGGAACAAATCCTCCAGCAAATGGTAATACCGCAGGAGAAAAACCAGATTTAAATCAACCACCTAATGTATCAAACGAAGCAGCATCAAAGTTGTTGTTAGGTACTAAGTGTTGCAACAGCGAAACCAATCCAGCTGGAGAATATTTTTGTACTGAAATATCAGATGCTAAATGTGAAAGTTCTGATAACGATAAATCTAAATTTCAAAGTGTGTTGTCTGATTTGTTTGCTAATATTCAAAACAATGGAGGGCAATTCGGCACTACCATTGTAGGAAAATACACAGGAAAATTATATGATTATATTGGCATAGCACAAGGATATGTTAATAAGTCGTTGAGATTAGCAAGTTCTATTGTTGCTAGAGTTAAAGGAGAGATGTTTGCTTTTATTAAACAAGGAGCACGAGCAATCATTGATTTTTTATTAACAGAAGAGGTTGTTGATCCAGCATCTCCCGGAACTTTTGTTGGTCCGTATGCTAATCCAGACGAAGCAGTTAAACCAGCAAAGAAAAGAGTGGGAAGGTTGAGAGGATTAACTGCATGGATTAACAAGCAATTAAAAAATGTTAATTGTGTGATGGAAGATTTAGATAAAAGATTGATGGCATTTATTGAAGAATTAATCTTTGGAGCATTGGAGCAAGTTTTTAATGCTGCTAGATGTTTTATTGATGACCTAGTTGGTGATATTTTTAATCAGATTGCAAAATTTTTAGAAGATGCTATCTCTCTTATTCTTGGTCCTCTTCAACAATTGTTAAGTATCATAGCAAACCCTCTTGATATTCTTGGTGCTGCTATAAAACAAATTTTTGATCTGCTTGGCATTACTTGTGGAGGAGCAAATAATAACTGCGTTGCTACCGAACAACTTAAGAATTGCACTGGACCATGTGGAGAAAAGGAAGGAGATTTCTTAGATGATTTACTTGCTGCAATTGAACAGGGTAATTTAGATAATAGCACCGGAAATTGTGCTGCCTCTAGAACTTCTCCTCCTGTTACTCCTACTACAGCATTTCCAATTGGTGGTACACCAAATCCACCCACATATACCGGCACTATACCAACTGTTCTTCCTCCAGAAGATCCACTCGACCCGACGTTGAATCCTACAATTTTTTATGGTCCAATCGAAGGGTGTACTGATTCAACTGCAACAAATTATAATTCATCTGCTGTTGTTGATGATGGTAGTTGTGTTTTCTCAAGCACCACTCCAATTGAAGGGTGTACGGATTCAACTGCAGTAAATTATAATCCTTATGCTGTAGTTGATAATGGTAGTTGTACTTATTCTAAGACCACAACACCACCACCTATACAACCACCCATAGTAAATCCACCCGGCACATTAACCCCACCTACCAATACACCAACTCTTGTTATTATTGGTGGTGCTCTTGTTGATATTTCTGATATAGGTGACTTAATTTTAACTATATCTGGTGGTATGTCATCTAGTCAATTTTATAAAGCACAGACACAAACAAATAATCTTTCTTTTAATAACACGTTATTAAAATTAACTTTAGGTGGAGAAGCAACAACATCAGCTGAATTGATATCAACTGATGTTACTGAAGGATTAACATACACATTAACTGCAAACAAATTAGTGGTATTTGAAGGAGATTCAATTACCTTTACTTTAGTTGCAAATAATGTTAATGTTACTGATGGAACAATATTTAATTATGCTATGTTTGGTGACATTACGCAAGATGATTTTTCTGATAAGAAAACAATAGGAACAATGACAATGTTTAACAATATTGCCAGTAAAACAATTACAATTGCTGATGATGCACTAGAAGAAGGTATAGAATCAGTTACATTTAATGTAAAAGAAGCAGTTAAATCAGTTATTTTTAGTATAGCTGCTTCTGATTCAGTAACAACATCACCAGAACCACCTAGCCCAACTCAACCAGCATTTAATCCTCCAGTTTTTGGTTCTCCTGAAGTTTGTTCTGATGGTAGAATCATGGAGATTCCAATTATTTTTCGTGGTGATGCTTACCTAACTCCACCAATTGTAATTATTCGAGGTGCTGGGTTTGGTGCTGCTGCTAAGGTAGCATTAAATGAAGAAGGTTATATTGATAAAGTTATAGTACAAAGATCTGGTGCTGGATATGCTCCAAGTAGAAGTAGACAAAATTGCGTTGTTAGTAATTTTCTTATGCTTACTCCCGGTGCTGGATATTATCGCAATCCTACAGTATATGTGGATGGAAAATCTAATGTTGCCAAAGCAGTTATAGATAGTGATGGATTTGTAAGTGGTATTGAAGTGATTGATAAAACAAAAACATTCTCTTGCACACCAAAGGTTGAAGTGTTTGGTGGAAATGGTTTGGGTGCAAAAGCAATAGCAATTATGGAATGTAGAGATGATGCTACCTTCAGTAGATTTGCAGAAGAAGTCGCTCCTTCTGGGGTTGATTCTGTTATTGATTGTCCATAGGAGATATAAAAAATGGCAAATACTACGAGTAATTATTTAAATACTTCTAAACTATTTGAAGGTGAAACAAAACTTCCAGTAGACAAGCTTCTTGCTGGTAAGGAAGTAGGACAAATCAATGCTTTAGGTGGCAACACAGGGTTTACTTCTACTACAGATTTACAAAAGAAACAGGCAAAATCGACTGATGGTGGGTGTGGAACATCATTTACAACTGCTACCGATCCAAAAAATATTACTGTAAAACATGAAGTCAATGGTAATTTTATAGAAGTAGCTACAGTTAATGAACAAGGTGATGTACAAAAGAAGTGGATTACTTCTGCTGGCACATCAATGACTTTTGCTGAAGATGGTAGTATAATTTTTACTACATCTAAAAGAGAAGGCGATCCAAATAGTGGTAGATTTGATGCTGTATCACAGGGAAGCACTCGTGTTAAAGTTGGCGAAGCATTAATGATTGTAGTAGAAAATAAAAACAAAGTTATTGCATCAAAAACTGCTGCTGCTGAAGGACCAGCAATGTCTATTGTTGTTTATGGAAACATTGATATTACTTCAGTAAGTGGTGAGATGAATTTAAAGGGGAAAAATATAAACCTAAACGCAGAAAATGAAATAAACTTAAATTCTGGTTCTAAAATTTCATTGTTAGCAGGTAAAGGAAAAGGACAAAATAAAAAAGAAACAACTGCAGGTGGCACAAAAGAATCTAAAGTTGAATATGGTGGAGTAGTTGAAATCAAAACAGGTGATTTTAAATGTGATGCTTTAACAACAAGAAAAACATCCTCAATGGATTATAATGTAATCGAAGCTGAAGGAGCAGTGTTATCTTCGAAAGCACTTGCTAACTATGGTATAAAATCTCCCGGTTCATTTACTGTTGATATATCTGGTGATTACCACGAAAAAATTGGTGGATTAAAACGCACAGAAATCTTAGCTACCTCTTTACCAGTTACTACTATTTTTCCGGGTCAAAAAGTTGGTTGGTTACAACAAATTGGAAAAGTAACAGGAAATGCAGTATCAATTAGCGCAACCTCTGGTGGATTTTGTTTTCAAACTACAAAAGGAGATATTGATCTATCTACTAAGAGTGGGTATTGGTCATTGGGATCTTCTACTGCTGGCGTAGTAGCTGGTATCGATGAAAATAAAAAAGTGTCAAATAAGAATATAAAACCCGGTATATATCTGAAAGGAATTAAACAAGACATATACATCGAAACTACTGCCAGTAATAAAATTGCAATGGGATTGGGCACGGTAAGTAACGGAGTAGTTACAAATGGAATTACTATATCACAGGCAAAATTAGAAATTAAAAACACCAAAGGAATTTATTTAAATTAATAGTGATTTCAAAATTCACTTTTAATTACCAAAATGGGCGTAAAAAAATCTCGGGCAATTTTTGCTCAAAAAAGTCGAGTAGACCCCTTGACAGAGATTAAGAAATCTGCTATAATAACATTGTGGTTGCTTTATAAGTATGTTAAACTCAACAGAACAAACACTTGACAAAATCACAGTTGACTTGTATAATAAGAAAATAACCATAGATGGGTCTGAAGGTTCTAAAGTAGTATTTAAATGCTCGTCAGTTACCGAATTAATTAATTTGATGAGTGAATGTAAAAGAGCACTACAAGTAGATGATGTAATTGCAAGATGACTTTTGGGAGTGTAGCCCAGCGGCAGAGGCAACAGATTTAAAATCTGTACAGGGTGAGTTCGAATCTCACTACTCCTATCAATTTCCAATATTACTAAAATGATCGATAAATTTTGCGAATATTTAGAAGGAACATTTGAAAACAAAATGCAAGCTATGTCATATCCGACAAGGTTTGCTATGATTGAATTAGTTCATACAAAAATTGATACAAACAAATTTAGTGTTATACAGCGATATTATATCGATAAACAAGCATATCGAAAATCAATAATTGAAGTTATTTCTCAAGATAACAATATATTGATAAAAAATTACAAAGAAGAAGGGTTGACCTATCTGCCCGGATGTGATATAATATTTGAGTTGGTGGGTGAAGCATTTCATGGCAAAAATCTATGTAAAGAATGCTTTGTAACTTGGTCTGGAAAAGAAACCTACCTTCAAACCGAAAGTATTCTCGGAAACGGTTACTATCACGTAATCGATAAGGGATACGACACAAATACCGACGAACATATATGGGGCTCCTTTCATGGGAGTTTTCATTTCGTCAAATCGCCCCTGTAGCTCAGTGGTAGAGCAGGGCTTTTGTAAAGCTCAGGTCGCAAGTTCGAATCTTGTTGGGGGCTCTCCGTGTGAAGGAAGTATATTAACCCGAGATAACTCGGGTTTTTTTTGTATAAATAAGTCAAGAAGAATTTTTTCATAGCACGGGTGCCTGAGTAATGCCATTAACTAGGTTAGATAACTTATTATCCAGTAAAACTGGTAAATACATATATGTTTCTCCTGATGACTTCAACGCAAGCGATGCATTAGACAACAGAGGAAATAGTCAACTAAGACCTTTTGTTTCGGTACAAAGAGCATTCTTGGAAGTTGCTCGTTACTCTTATGTGCCCGGTGTAGATAATGACAGGTTTGACCAGTTTACTATCATGCTGGCACCTGGCACCCACTATATTGATAATCGTCCTGGTGATTTAGATACCTCAGAAGTTCCTGTATTTAATTACGAAGCATCTACTGATACTTGGTCTGATCCTGCTATATTTGATTTAGGTAATCCAAACAACATTCTTTATCGTTTCAACGGAAAAGATGGTGGCGCTACTATTCCTCGTGGTACTTCTTTAGTAGGAACAGATCTTCGTAGAACTCAAGTTCGTGCTCTTTATATACCAGATCCTGCTGATAAAGATGTTCCTCGCACTGCTCTTTTTAATGTAACTGGCGGTTGTTATTTCTGGCAATTTACTATTCTTGATGGTAATCCAGAAACTGGACCAATGAATGGTCAGGTTTATACTCAACCAAGATCTACACAGAAGTCACTTCCGTTATTTTCTCACCACAAAATGACAAACTTTGTCTTTGCGGACAAAGCAGATTTAAGTTTGTTGTATAGAAAGATTTCTAAGTGCTTTAGTAAGTATCAAACTGCTATTGATGACGTTTATACAGCAGAATCTGGTAGAATTCAAGATACTTGGGTTTCTACACAAGCATATGCATTAAATGCAGCTGTAGTATTTGGTGGAGAAGCATATAAAGCAATTGCTGGATCTACAAACAAAAGACCAGATTTAGAAGATAATTATTGGGAGCGTTTAAGCACAATTTCTCGTGAATTTGATTATAGAATTCAAGAAAACAGAATTGTTGGACCACTTGCTGATACTGTACAATTAGATGAATTGGTAGTAACAGAACCTTCATCTGGTCTTCTTGATGTTACGGTAAGAACAAAAATCAATCACGGATATTTTCCTGGTCAATATGTTGCTATTGCTAATACTGGATTAAATGTTAATTTGGAGGGAGTATTCCAAGTTATTAGTATCAGTCCAATTAATCCAAAAGAATTCAAATATCGCGTTGTAACGACTGCAAATGCGGTTGGATTAATTCCGGGTGCTTCTATAATTCCTAATGCTAATTCAACCGTACAGGCGGAAGTAGATAGCGTAGAATCAGCATCTCCATATGTATTCAACGTATCAATTCGTTCTACTTGGGGTATTTGCGGTATCTGGGCTGATGGACGCAAGGCAACTGGTTTCAAATCAATGGTTATCGCCCAGTATACGGGTGTTTCGCTACAGAAAGACGATAGAGCATTTATTCGTTACGATGAGTTTAGTAACACTTGGAATCAAGCACCATTAACTGATGCGTTTGCTACCACTCCTTATCACATTAAGGGAGACGCATTCTGGAAAGACGATTGGAGAAACTTCCACGTTCGTGCTTCGGATGACTCCTTTATTCAAAACGTTTCTATCTTTGCTGTAGGTTTTGCTGATCACTTCCTACTTGAGAGTGGTGGTGACATGTCAATCACCAACTCCAACTCTAACTTTGGTAACACTTCGATGCACTCGAAGGGATTCAAAGGATTTGCGTTTAACCAAGATAAAGGTGGATATATCACCGATATTATTCCTCCTCAAATTCTTAATGATAGTGCTCAACCAATTAAGACAAGTTATTATCCAATTGATGTACAATTATCAAAACCATCAACAAATGGTAATCGTCTTTATTTAACGGGAGACAAAGCAAATAATTATCTATCTCGTCCAGCAGCAAGTATTAATCGATATAGAATAGGAGCAAGAGCATATATCAATGATGATAAATGTGAAAAACTATATGTGAATACAACAGCAGATAGTTCTGCTGGAGAATCTGGATCTAATGAAAAAAGCGCAGTAATTTATCCACAGGGATTTAAAATTTGGTCAGCTTCTCTTGATACATTAAGTCCTGCTAATTTGGGTGTTGGAGATTTTGATGAAGATGGTAGTCCTAATACTGCGACTGATACTCTTTCGTTTAATTTAAGACAAGATGCTGCTAATTTAATTGATGCTAATAAAATCTTTATACAAGCAGAGGGATTTGGATATATTTTAGAAAAATATCCATATTTACAAACAGTTTCGTATGTTAATCCTAATATTACATTTGAATCTGGGCGTTATAGAGATGCTCGCAATTTAATTCTGTCTAATAGACAAGAAATTATTGATTATGCTTATAATCAAATGTTGATTGCCAATCCTGGATTCATTCCACCAAGCGCAGATAAATGTTCGCGTGATATAGGATTAATTGTAGATGCTGTTGCTGCTGATCTTTATGATGGTGGTAATGCACATATAGTGGAAGCAACCAAACGATATTTTGATATTGATGGCAATCCAATTATTGATGGTGTTGTTGGTGAAGTAACACAATCTGTATTTGCTTTTAATCGTGCAAGAGATTGGGCAAAGAAAGCAATTTCCAACTTACTCGGCAATACTTCTTTAGTTCCTGTTATTGCGTTAACTTCTAGTGGAACAACTATTACTGCTACATCATCTAGTGCTCATAAATTGGTAATTGGTCAGGAAATTAACGTTGGTGGTGCTACTCAAGATGAATATAATGTATATAAAACAGTTGTTTTAGCATCTGGATTTACTCCAACTCAATTTAGGTATACTGTAGCAGTTGCTCCAACAATACCTGCAGCAACTGGTGCTTTCTATGTTTCGAAAGTTACTATCGATACACAAAATGTTATTGATCCTGCTGGTCGTTATAAGGATGCTCGCAACCGTATCCTTGCCAATAGAGAATTTATTCTTGGTGCAGCACTTGCTGAAATTGCTGTATATCACCCAGACTTCTACATTCCTGGTGATACTCAGAGCAATGTACAATCACGTTTTGCTGATGCGTTCCGCCTAATTCGTCGTAACAGTAAAGAGATTACAGATAGAGCACTTGCTAAGATTGCTGTAGATTATCCTGACTTCTACTTTCCAGGAGACGCACAAACAACAGCGGATTCTCGTTTTAATGATAGCTACCGTTTAATTCAACAGAACAAGACAGAGATTGTCAATACTGCTTGGACCAATATGGTCGCTTTATATCCTGGTGTTGCTTCTACTGAGACTAAGTGTAAGAGAGACCTAGGATACTTTGTTGATGCGATTTCACTTGACATCTTCATTCGTGGTAACGAGTATTCATATAGATTTGCTGCGGAATACTTTACGAATGCTACAACTCCACTTAGCAATGGGTTAGTTGGCGAAGTTACTGAAAGCGTCTATGCTTTTAACCAAGCAAAGACTTTAATGAAGTCTGCTATCACCAACCAGCTTACAGTTAAGGATCTTACAATTACTCCTGATCCCGCTACTGGTAGTAACACAAATGTAAACTCATGTGCTAACGTTCGCTCATCAATCGATACATTATCTGATATTGTTACCACAACCATCACTTCTGGTAATCTAAATTCACTTCCAACACAAATCAACAAAGGATCTGCTCCTGCTGGCGCGAAGAAGTGTGCTCGTGATATCGGTTACTTTGTTGATGCTGTTTCTGTTGACTTATTTACTGGTGGTAACAAGCACACCAGAACATTCATTCAACAATACTTCACTAACGCTACAACTCCTATCAGTAACGGTCTAGTTGGCGAGACAGCACAAAGCAACACAGCATTCAACGAAGCTGCTGAGTTTATGCGTCAGGCAGTTGTGAATGTGCTATATTATAAGGACCTTACAATCACACCTGATCCTTCACCATCATCTGGTGCTATAGGAAATCAAAATACGAACAACTGTGCTAACGTAAGATCAGCAATCACAACTCTTGCTAGCATTGCAACATCTGCGATTACTGCTGGCAATACTAATGGTCTTCCTGCTGAAAATGCTGGCACATTCCTAACTGGAGAGCTCAAGTGCCGCAGAGACATCGGACATATCGTTGATGCTGTAGCACAAGATCTTTGGTTTGGTGGTAACGAATATACGATTGCTGCTACTAAGGAATACTTTACCAACGCAACAACTCTACTTGTAAATGGTGTTGCTGGAGAAACTGGACCTTCTATCACTGCATTTAGAAGAGCACAGGATCTAATGAACCGTGCCGCAAACAACCAGTATTATAATAGAGACCTTACGATTACCTTAGATACCACGCAAGATCCTCCAGTATTCTCTGATATTCACAGCAATGTCTTCTTGTCCATCATGGATAACAAGAAGTTCATTGCTGAAGAAGCATACAGACGTATGCTATTAGACTATCCATCTTATGTTCCTCAAGTTGGTAACACTAAGCAAGATTGTCTGGATGATGTCTATAATGTTTTAGAACAGATCGCATATGATATCAAGTTTGGTGGTAATGCTAAGACCTATGATGCTGCGAATGTCTATGTAACTAACATATTCAACGGACTACCAGTTCAAACATTTATTGATCCTGAGCGTGATGAAGCTGCTAAGGTATTCTTAGAAGCTAGGAAAGTTGTTACTGCGGTCATCAATAACGTTGCCGTAACACCAACTGCTGGTAATACAGAAACTCAGGTATTTGACTTCACTCAAACTCAGGACTGGGATGCTGATGAAAACCTACCTAAGTGTGGTTCAGCAATTGCTGCTGCAGATACTCTATTTGCTATTATCATTCAGGCAATCGGTAGCGATGGTGGAGTTGGTAATCTATCTGGCATCACTAGAACTGCTCCAGTTCAACCAACAACTTATACCGTAGGAAATTGCTCAGATGTTCTAGCAACAATTGATACTCTTATCAGCATCACTGTTGATACACTTTATGCTGGCAATCTTAATGCTCTACCACCTATCAATAATGGTGAATGGGATTGTGCTAATGTCAGAAATACCGTAGATACATTATTTTCAATTCTTACAACTGCTTTATCTACAGCAAGTATTCTTACTTTGCCCCCAGTGAATGCTGGTCCTTGGAGTACAGTTAGTGAATCCAGTAAATGTCGCAGAGACATTGGATATATTATAGAAGCTGTTACTGCTGACCTTCGTTTGGGTGGTAACGAAAACACAGTTAATGCTGCAGAAGCATATTTTACTGGCACTGGGCAAGAAACTTTATCTGGCACACTTGCTTCTAATGGTGTTATTACCGGATTAACAAGCACTGCTAATTTATTAGTTGACATGGCAGTTACTAAACAATCAGGTGCTGGTGCTTTTGGTGTTAATCCTACTATTCTTTCCATTAATAGCGCAACTCAAATTACGGTTACTCAAACTTCTGGAACAATAACTGCTGGTGCTATATCATTTATTGCCAATCAACTAGATTATATCGAAAGAGAAAGAGTTGAAACTTTGGATGCCTATGATTATGTAAGAAATCTGGCGATTTCTTCAATGAGAAATCATAATACTTATATAAATGGTACTGCTACCGCCAACTCTCCTATTATTACTGTTCCAAGTACATCTGGATTGATACTTGGTATGAAAGTTCGTAGCGTAACCACAATTCCTGCCAACACTGGTTCACTAAACACAATTACCACTAATTATAACGATGAATTAGAAGAAGTATTGAATGGTAGAGTAGTTCCTAAAGCATTAAACTATACTTCTTCAATTCCTTCTAATGCTTACATTATGAAGATTGGTGATGGTAATAATGGTCTTTTGGTAAATCAGATACAATTAGGCACTAAAGGATCTAAGTTTGATTCTGGAGTAACGGTAAATGCTTTGGGTTCTCTTGGAACTAATACTCCAATTAAATTCTTCTTTACCTTAGAAGAAGGTGTGTGGGCAAATGCTATTGATCCAACAGTTGACAATAATGTAATACAAGATTATAATTATACTGCGACAAATGGAGAATGCTCTTCTGTAGTAGAAAATATCAATACCTTCTTCACTACTTTTAGTACGGTTATTAATAATGGAATTGGTAGTATTTCTAAGAAAATTTCTACTCTTACCACTGGTTCATTTGCACAGAGAGCAACTTTATTTACTTTAACTGATACTGCTGCTGGTGTTGCTCCAACAAACCCACACCACTTAGAAACTGGAACACCAGTACGCCTTGTTCCTCGTGCTAAAGAGGGAGTTGAAGTAGATAAGAGACTTATTAGACTTCCAAAAGGATTTGATACAAATACAATTTATTATGTAATTGCTCCGGGAAGAAAAACAGATCCTTATGATTATTCAAATACCACTAGATTTAATGGTACTACTTCTGGTTCTTTTCAGAATTTAATGTTAGCTAGCAGTGTAGAAAATGCTGCAACTGGTATCTACATTTACTCTTCTGAAACACAAAGCGTTGATGAAAATGTGGTAATTGATGTATATCAATATGTTTTAGATGTTAAATATAATCTAAATCAATATACAACTAGACGAGGTGATGGAGCAACACTTGTAACTGATGAACCTCATGTATTTGATGTTCCTAATTCTTCTTGGAATTATAACGATAATCAGAAATATCAAGCAATTTTCTTTAAACCAATTGGAACTGGTTTACCATCTGGTATTTCTTCTGCTAGAGAATATTTTGCTCGTTATGTCAATAAATCAAATTTACGAATAAATTCTCAATTTGAAGTTTATGAAACTTTAACGGAAGCTATTGCAGGAACAACTCCAATAAATTTTGCTGCTTTTGGTGGATCTTTTTATACTTTCTCCAGTAAAAAGAGGTCTCCACTTAGATTTGCTCCCGAAGCTGGTGCATCATTAAGTTATGATGAAACAAAACTTTATGTAACTGACAAAACAATATTTTTTATTGGCGACTTTGTTAAAGTAGATGATGAATTTTTCTATGTTACTGGTATTTCCACAACTGGATTAGATCATTTGGTGGTAACAAGAGCAAACCTCGGTACATATCCAAACAATCATTCTTCTGGTGCTCCAGTAGTTAAATGGACATATGGACCTCAAGCAACAACTACAACTCTGACCGAAACAGTAGATTTAATAGAAACTATTTTAGATTTTACTTCTGTTACTGGATTTGTTGCAAATGATTATGTTAGATTAACAAATAATGTAGATTCACTTATTGAAGTTGTAAAAATTGTTAGTATTGAAGCAAATCAAGTTATTGTTAAAAGAGCACAACTAGGAACAGTAGTACAACAACAAACTGGTACAATAACTGCTACTAAATTATTACTTGTTTCTACTGCTTCAGTAACAACACTTACCGAAAGATTTCCGCGACTTCTGAGTGCTGCTGAAAGTGGTAATTATGCTGGTGGTACTTGGTATATTACTGCTGATGCAAGTAGACCAAATACTATATTAGAAAGAATAAGAAGAGAAGATTTTGCTACTAAAGATAAAACACCCGATACTTGGTTTGAGCGTCTTGAAGATACAAGAACAAAAGAAGATCGTGTTTATAGATTACGATATGTTGTTCCAAATTATCTGAAAGCAGTTCGTGATCCTTTGCGTGGATTTGTAATCAAAGCAAGAAACGACCAAACTAGGCGACTTTTACCACAAAAAATAGTGGTGAAACCAACTGGCAGTGGAGCAAACATAGCAGAACTTAGTATTATCAATCAAGGAGCAGCAATACTTGGTAAAGCTCCAAATAGAGAATATCATGGATATACTGAAACACAGCACGGACCTACTTTTACTAGTTTATATGATCCATATAATCCAGCAACTTTATCTAGTATTGATGATACTCCTAAGTATAGAACTAGAATTACTACTGATTCAAAAATAACTTTTTACGTACAATCTTCCAGAAGAGTTGTTAGAAATAATACAGAATATTTGGAGTTAACTGTATTTGATATAGGTATTGAGGAGCAAGGATATAAAGAAAAACTATTTACTACGGTTAAAATTGATGTTCCACAAGGAGGAACTGGTAGATTTGTTGCTAGTATTGCCAATTTAAATGATTCTAATACAACTAATGTTATTACTTGGAATGGAAATTCTAAGGGTAAAGCTAGAGTTCATGCGTATTTCCGTTATGAAAATCAAAATTATTTAATTTTAAAAGACATTAGTATTACTTCGAATTTAGAATATAATCCAATCGAGGCAACTACATTTACTCAAGGTGCTGTTACTGCTACATTGATTTCTCCTCCAAATGAAGGGCGGTCGAATATTGATAATTATCTTTATACGATTGAAGGTGCTAATGTCTACACCATGACACCGGGAGATACTTTCCAAGCAGAAAATGGTAATTATACAATTGCTTCAGTGGAAGATGTAGAAGATTTTTCAAATACTTTCTATATTTTTGATATTAATACCGTTCGCAGAAGAATTTTTGGTCAGCAAGATGGTATTTACTATCTAACATGTTTGCGTGGAGATATTCGCCCATTTCCAACTGGTGCTGGTGTTGGTGAAAACTTTAGAAACTTTAAATTCTCTCAACCAGTATCTAAACTCTATCCAGAATTCTATAAAAATGATCCAGAATGGTATAAGCAACTTGATGCTTCTGCTATTGATCCTCCAGCAACAATTTCTGCCGCTGATAATTATATACATGGTTTAGTAACAGTAAATGATTCTAAGTCAAGTGTAACTAAAGAGGGAGTATTAGATTTAATTAAAGATCCCGGATCTAAGAGATATACTTTTACTGGCGATAATCGAATCAAAGCTACTAGTGGATTAGCATCTGCTGGTTCAGAAGCAAGAAAAATTTCTATTGCTGGTGATTCTTTATATCCTACAGAAGGAAAATTATATGTAGAACTTCGTAGACCATCTATTGCTCGTTCTGGCAACCATACATTTGAATATCTTGGTTTCGGTCCGGGTAACTACTCAACTGGTTTCCCTGCTAGACAGGAAGTTGTATTAACAGATATACAAGATTTCTATGCTCAAGCAAAACGAGAGAATGGCGGTATTGTATTCTATACGGGTCTAAACTCTAATGGTGACTTATATATTGGTAATCGTAAGATCAATGCCATCACGGGCGAAGAAACCTTCTTAGAAAGCGCACAATTAGTCGAATCATCTGATGATAGTGATGCTATTGGAAATTTTGTAACTACCTTTGATGGTCCTGTTACATTTAATGATATTGTTTCATTCTTAGCTCCTCTTGAAAAAGGACCGAATCAATTTACTTCTCCAATCTACTTAGATGTAGGCACTATTATTTCTACAACTGGATTGCCTGCTCCTCCTGCAATTCAAATTAAGGCAAATATTTCTACTGCTGATGACTCATCTTTAAGAATTAACCCAACAACAACCAGAGACACTGGAGATATTATTCTTTCTGAAAATAGATTAAAAGTTGCTGTTATTGATTTCAATCCACGAGGATTGCAAGATTATTCTATTCGCACTGCTCTTAATCAAATAACCCCAGATCAACTCAATACTTTTGGTCTTATTACGAATAATACATCACAAGTTGTTGGATTTGGAAGCAAATATCCTCTTAATACTGGAGATATTATTTTAAAAGGAGAACAAGTCGGATTATCTGGTTCTCTTGCTTGGGTTTATGCTAATAATTTCCAAGCAATCGTAGGAAGTAATTTATATCAACTTTCTGGATTTGGTAGTGGCATCAATAAAGTTAGAATTACTTGGAGTACTATTAGTGGTACTTCTACAAGATATACTAATGCACAAGTAGGTATTGCTTCTACTAATTATCAAATTAAGATTACTGGAACATTCCAAAATTCTGCTAATGTTGGATTGACATCTAAAGTTTTGGGTGCGTGGAGTATTGATGCTACTACATTTGTATCTACAAATACTTATGTTGATATTTTATTGAATAACTATGTAGATACAGGAAATTATGATATTTCTGTTGCTACCGAACCAAACATAATTATTTCTCTCTCTAATGTTGCTTGGAAGGAAGTTGGTGTTATTGGAGCAGAATCTATTCGCACAAACACAAATGATATTGGTGATTACAAAGTTGGTATTAACACGGTTGCCAGAGCATCACATTTAGCATATAAGAATGGATTTGTCGAAAGTGGATCAACTGATCCAAGAGCTAACTTGGATGTTGTTGGAACTGCGTTTATTAGTGGTAAAACACTAGCAACAACACCAAATAATTTTATTGCTAATCAAACACTTGCTAATAGAACATTTAATAATCAAAATAATGCGTTATTGGTGGGTGGTGATAGTAATACTCCAGATAAT
>Ga0247843_1006417_pt1 | contig 15397 bp, 14 predicted proteins | sample LaCruzMarch2017__FD_192420 | JGI IMG/M metagenome (GOLD analysis project Ga0247843, IMG submission 192420) | Freshwater microbial communities from meromictic Lake La Cruz, Castile-La Mancha, Spain - LaCruzMarch2017_8m | ecosystem: Environmental > Aquatic > Freshwater > Lake | place: Spain... | reverse complement strand
ACCGGACCAATGCAGGCGGAAGTGGGCGATATCGCGGGCCATGGCATTCATTGATGAGACCTCAGGGGATGGTGATGCCGATCAGTTCAGCAAGGTCGCAAATTCGAAATCAATGATGCAAAATCGGCCGTCGGATCTCCGGTAGGTGACATTGCGAATATCCTGGTCGTCGTGCCGGACGCCATAGGTCTCCAGTTCGGCAAAAAGGCTTCGAAGCCGCTCAGCATCCAAGTGTTCGACCCGTTGCCCGCAGTTGGTCGTGACGATCTGAGGAAGGGTCGAGGTTTCAGCGATCAGTCGAGGCACGAAGGGGCACCCTCGCGCTTCCAAGAATTTCAGCACTTTCACCTCGGTTTCGAATCGCATGGCGGCATCGGGCCCATGATAGGTCTTGATCACCCGCCCATCAAAGCTCAGGTGGACCGTGGACCGCAGTGTGTCTTTGACCTTCAGCATGAGCGTTGAAGAACTCTAGCCGGCCAACGCTCATCCGGCCAGCGGGGAAGCCGAAGACGAACCCATCCACGCACCCAACAGCGCCGCCTCCTGTTCTGAATTCTTCAACAACCGGGCCGATGGATTGGTTGTTTTTATTCACCCAGACCAACAACAAACATCCGTCTATCGGTCTTCGCGCAAAATTTGTAGGCGAGCACGCTCGCTGAGTTTATTGTTTTCTGCAGAAACGTCCCATTTCCCCAGGCGGGAAGTGCAGTGAACGAATCATGGCACCTGCCCTGCTTCATGAATTCGCTGCATCGGGACGATTCGTTGCAGTCACTACCATTTACATCCATGGCTAAATACAAATTGGAATACATCTGGCTCGATGGTTACCAGCCAGTCCCCAACCTCCGCGGCAAAACCCAGATCAAAGAGTTCGAAAGCTTTCCGAAGCTGGCAGAATTGCCCCTCTGGAACTTCGATGGCAGTTCCACCCGTCAGGCCGAGGGACGTAGCTCCGACTGTGTTCTCAAGCCGGTGGCCGTTTATCCCGACAGCACCCGCAAGAACGGGGCATTGGTGATGTGCGAAGTGATGATGCCCGATGGCGTGACCCCTCACCCCTCGAACACCCGCGCGACGATCCTCGATGACCCCGGCGCCTGGTTCGGCTTCGAGCAAGAATACTTCCTGTACCGGGATGGACGCCCGTTGGGTTTCCCGGCCGGTGCCGACAATTTCCCCTATCCCCAGGGCGAGTACTACACCGGCGTTGGCTACAAGGCCGTCGGTGACGTCGCACGCGAAATCGTCGAGGAGCACCTCGAACAGTGCCTCGATGCCGGTATCAACCACGAGGGCATCAACGCCGAAGTGGCCAAGGGCCAGTGGGAATTCCAGATCTTCGGCAAGGGCTCCAAGACCGCAGCTGATCAGGTTTGGATCGCCCGTTACATGCTCATGCGCCTGTGTGAGAAGTACGGCGTCGACGTGAACTTTCACTGCAAGCCCCTGGGCAAGGACGTGGATTGGAACGGTTCGGGCATGCACTCGAACTTCTCCACCACCTACATGCGCGAGACGGGCGGCCAAGCTTACTTCGAGGCCCTCATGGCTGCGTTCGACAAGTACAAGAACGAGCACATCGCCGTTTACGGCCCCGACAACCACCTGCGCCTGACCGGCTTGCACGAGACCCAGTCCATCGATAAGTTCAGCTACGGCGTGGCCAACCGCGGCGCCTCGATCCGCGTCCCTCACAGCTTCGTCAACAACGGCTACAAGGGCTACGTCGAAGACCGTCGTCCGAACTCCCAGGGCGACCCGTACGCGATCGCCAGCCGCATCCTCCAGACGATCGCCACGGTCCCCACTCCGTGATGGACCGAGGCGTCTGAGCGCGCCGCCTGAAATGACTCTGACAAACCCGGGCGATTGCCCGGGTTTTTTCTTTCTCGGAAGCGGCGCTGAAAACCGCCAATAAAAAACACCCAATGCGTCAGAATCACGCAGCCCACGCAGAGGTATTCTGCGAAAGTCGCCAAAAGACCAATAAAAGGACTGTTTTGGGTGGATGGCACCTCCTGAGCTTAAAATGGGACAAATGGCGTTGACACCCTAGGTTGACTGCCTAGAGTCGCCGCCACCTTAAGCCTTTAACTTCACACTACAATCCTATGAATCGTCTCCGCAAACAACGTCTCGGCGCCTTCACGCTGATCGAGTTGCTCGTCGTTATCGCCATCATCGCGATTCTGGCCGGCATGCTCTTGCCTGCTCTGGCCAAGGCAAAGTCCCGCGCCAACCGCATCTCCTGCGTCAACAACCTCAAGAACATCGGTCTGGCCTTCCGCACTTTCGCGGTGGACTTCGGTGGTGCTTATCCCTGGCAGGTCAGTCCCGATCAGGGGGGTGTCGCGCTCGTCAACGCCTCCGTGGGCGGCACCGTAGCCACCGCTATCTCGAACAACGTCACCGCCGCCTTCGCGGCCGTGTCGAACGAGTTGAGCACCCCGAAGATCGTCTGGTGCCCGTCCGACGGCAGCCGCTTCACCGCCTCCAACACCTGGGTGGGCGTGCAGCGCTTGGCCTTCGCCAACAACCAAAAGGTTCCGAGCTACTTCCTCGGCACCACCGCCACTGAAGAGCAGCCCCAGAGCATCTTGGGCGGCGACCGCAATATCACCAACGGATTGGCCGAGGCAGCACTGGCTGGTAAGCACGTCATCTTCGCGACCCCCGACGCCAATGGGGCTATCGCCGTCGCGACCCTGAACAAGATCGGCTACACCAGCTCGATCCACCAGAACGCCGGCAACATCCTCTTGGGCGACGGCTCCGTGCAGCAGGTTTCCTCGGGCCGCGTCCGCGATCAGATCCGCGACGCCGCCGCCAACTCCGGCGCGCAGAACTTCATCTTCCCGGCTGCTGGCAACTAAGTTGTCTACATCGGATTTAGCCCTTCTGGGCTGAACACACAAAAGGCACCCCGACAGGGGTGCCTTTTTGTTTTACCGATGTGGTTTTCCCCAAAGTACTTTTCCCGCTCGAGTTTTCTCGATCGGGCTCTCGGGCCAGTGCCCGAGGACATTCTGGAAGCTAAGAGATCATCGCAATCGAATCGCCCAGCAATGTCTCAGCGAGAAATCGACCGCTTGTGAGAGCGGTCGAGGGACAGGCAAACGAGCGCTTCCGAAGCTCACTTCGCGACATACCCGGTCGGCATGAGTCCACAGAATTACCGCCTCAGCTGTTCGTCTGAGCCTACGATTTCTGTTGGATCGGCACAACCTAGGACCCCGCCAGATCGTTCAGGATCTCATCGAGCCTCCGTCTAGGGCGAAACCCCGTAAGACGCTCCAGCAACTTCAAGCTGGGCCTGCGGTGACGCATGTCCTCAAAACCCGGACCGAAAACGGTCTCATAGGCAACCAACTCCACCTGAGATGCCGAGCGCATCACCCGGATCACCTGCTCTGCCAGTTCCCGGATCTCCACCGGTTGATCATTGCCCACGTTCACCACCTGACCCACAGCCTCCGGGGAATGCATCAAACGAATGACCGCTTCAACGGAATCGGCAACATGGCAGAAACATCGGGACTGACGGCCGTCGCCGTAGACCTGCACCGGTCGACCCGCTCGGGCCGCGTCCACAAAGCGCGGAATGACCATGCCGTAGGCTCCGGTTTGTCGTGGACCCACGGTGTTGAAGAAACGCACAACGCGCACCGGCAGCCCACGCTCGCGATGATAGGCCATCGCCAAAAACTCATCCATCAACTTGGAGCAGGCATAACTCCAGCGCCCCAAAGTCGATGGCCCGATGAGCAGGTCGTCGGTCTCCGAAAACTCCGGCTGGGAACTCTTTCCGTAGACCTCCGAAGTCGAGGCCAGCAAGACAGGCGTCCGACTTTTGGAGGCCGCTGCCAGCACGACCTCAGTTTCTCCCAAATTGGTTTCGATCGTTTGAATGGGCGACCGCATCACCTGTTCCACGCCCACGACCGCCGCAAGGTGAACCACCATCGCGGCATCGGCGACGAGTGATTCCAGGTCTTGGCATTCCGACACCTTGCAGGCGCGGAAACTGAACCGGGGATTTCTCTCGGCCGACGTCAGATTGGAACGGGAACCCGTGGACAAATCATCCACGACGATCACCTGCTCTCCCGCCTCCAGCAGACGGTCGGTCAAGTGCGATCCGATGAAGCCCGCGCCACCGGTCACCACGATGGGTTTACCATGCACCCCGCCAGCTTGCCGGGAAGCCGGATGGAAATGAAGCACTCAGACAAACCCGCAATGCGAACATGACGGGACAATCCCGTTGACACCCCGAAACCCGATTCCTAGCGTTTGGAAGTAAATCCTATGTCCGAAACCACGCCTCCGGTCAACCCGCCCGCCGCTGCCGAACCCCAAAATCCGGCCGAGGCGTCCGCCCAGAAGAAGCAGACGGTTCGCATCAGCCTGCCACCGAAGCCCGCTGGCGGCCCGTCGATCCGTGTGCCTGTCGCTGCGGCTCCGGCTCCCGCCCCGGTGTCTGCCCCCGCTTCGCCGGCTGTGCCCGCTCCCGCTGCAGCCGTTGCTGCTGCTCCTGCGGCGTCCCACTCGGCTGCTCCGGCTGCCAAACCCGCCGCGCCTGCGGCCCCGGCTGCGAAGCCCGCAGCCCCCGCCAGCCGCCCGACTGCCAAACCCGCCAGCATCAGTGGCCTCGACATGGGATTGGCCTTCGCCGCGATGGTCCTCGGCATCGCCGCCGTCGCCGTGCAATTCTTCGTTGCGAACTGAGTTCCTTAGGCTTTCTTCATCTCCCTATGGCTGCTGCCAACATCATCACTGCGACCACCGAGAACTTCCCCACCGAGATCATTGGGTCCGGACAACCCGTGCTGGTGGATTTTTGGGCCGAGTGGTGTGGCCCTTGCAAGATGCTCGGTCCGGTTCTCGACGAGCTGGCCACCGAATACGCCGGCAAGGCCAAGATCGCCAAGGTCAACATCGACGACTATCAGGACCTGGCCGGTCAGTTCGGCATCCGCTCCATCCCCACCCTGTTGCTCTTCAAGGGCGGTCAGGTGGTCGAACAGTCCGTGGGTCTGAAGTCCAAGAAGGATCTCAAGGCCAGCCTCGACCGAGCCATCGCCGGTTGATCTGTCTCCAATCCCAACGTTTTTGCAAAAACCGCCCGGCAAACCCGGGCGGTTTTTTCTTGGGTTACCCCCGGCCGCATATTTCTGGGAACGGGGGACGACAACCCTGATGCCATGCTAGGATCTGCGCCAATCAGATCGGACCATTGTCAATGAGGCGTGTCTTGCCGACGAAGACCGCCAAAACGATGCGATACCCTCGGCGGACCGAGTCCACGGGCCGCAAGGTGTCCGGATCAACGAAGGCGACGTAGTCGAGGCGCGCGGCCGGACACTCGGCCACCAAGGATTCCACTCCCTGGCGGAGCCGGGCTGATGGAATCCCCTGCGCACATCGCCGGACCTCCTGGCGGACCCATTGCTGGGAACGCCACAAGACCGCGGCTTGCGCTCGCTCCTCGGGTTGCAGGTAGCGGTTGCGCGAACTCATCGCCAGCCCGTCCGATTCCCGCGTGGTCGGTGCCACCACGATCCGGATCGGGAACTGGAGGTCTTTCACCATGCGCCGAATCACGGCCGCCTGCTGCCAGTCCTTGGCCCCAAAGACCGAAACCTCGGGCAAGACGCAGTTGAAGAGCTTGGCCACCACGGTGGTCACGCCCCGGAAATGGGTGGGACGCGAATCCCCCTCCAGACCCTGCGTCAACCCCTCCTCCACGACATAGGTGGAGTAATTCCCGTCGTCGCGCCCCGCATACATGTCGCTGTCTTTCGGTGCAAAGATCACGTCTACCCCGGCCTCACGGCACAACTTGGAATCCCGGGCGAAGTCTCTGGGGTACTTGGCCAAATCTTCCGTCGGTGCGAACTGGGTGGGGTTCACATAAATGCTCACCACCACCAACCCATCGGGCCCGACCCGCCGCCGCGCCTCATGCACCAGACTCAAGTGACCAGCATGCAAATAGCCCATGGTCGGCACAAAACCGACTCGGAGGCCTCGGCTCCGCCACTGCAGCGCCTGACGCTGCATGGATCTGGGCGAGCGGATGATTCGCATGCGGAAAGCCTGCGCGCGACTGGGCGAAGTTCAAGCCCTCGGCGATCCAGGTCGGCGATCCAAGTCCTGGGCGCCTCCACGCTGTCCGGATTCCAGACCTTCTCGAACTCTTGTCGCGGCAGGACATCGGCCTATAATCCACCTCCGACATGACTCTGGAGTTCCTCAAGATGAGCGGGGCAGGCAACGACTTCATCCTGCTCGACAACCGCAATGCCCGCATCGTGCTGACTCCAGAACAGGTGGCCAAGTTGTGCCACCGGCAGTTCGGCATCGGGGCCGATGGCCTCATGCTCCTGGTGCCGAGCCTCACCGGCAAGGCCGACTGGGCCTGGCGCTTCTACAACTCCGACGGATCCGATGCGGCCATGTGCGGCAACGGCGCCCGCTGCTTCGCGCGGTACATCCAACGCACCACGGGTTGGACCAAGCCCACGGTGACCTTCGAGACCGCCGCCGGTGTGATCACCGCCGAGTTCCAGGGAGAGCGGGTGACCATCAACCTCACGGCTCCTCACGACTTCCGCTTGTCGGAAAAAGTCACGACGCAAGCCGGGGTCTTGGAGGTGAGTTCCATCAACACCGGCGTGCCGCATGCCGTGGTCTTCGTGGAAGACGCCGACAAAGCCATGGTGCAGCCCTTGGGTTCGGAACTGCGCTGGCACGACCATTTTAAACCGCGGGGAACGAACGTGAATTTCGCACAAGTCCAAGGCCCCAACCAACTCCGCGTGCGAACCTATGAGCGCGGCGTCGAAGGAGAGACTCTGGCCTGCGGCACGGGTGTGACGGCCAGCGCTCTGGTCGCCTCCCGATTGCACGGCTTCACCTCACCGATCCGCATCCAAGTCCAAAGCGGTGACGAGTTGAGCGTTTCCTTCCAATCCGACGGCCAGGGAGGGTTCAGCGACGTCCGACTGGGCGGACCCGCCTCCTTCGTCTTCGAGGGACGGATCTTGATCTGATCCATCGGGCACCACCCCGGAATCGGCTAATGACACCCATGGCTGCACCCAAGGCCGCGCCAGTGGAATGACACCCGGGTCGGCAATTACCCGAGTCCGGGTGTTGTTTTTTCCCAATTCGCAGTAGGGTCCCAACACCCGCATGAGCCTTCCGAAGAAATCCACGGCCGCACCCGCGCTGGTGGTGGGCATTTTCTTGTTCATCGTCGGGATCGCCGCGACGGCCTGGTGGTTCCACCGAGCCTCCAACGACGACTCCGAGTTCGCCGCCCACATGAATGCCGGCCGTGGCTACTACGCCGCGGGCGATGCGCGACGGGCCATCGAGGCCTTCCAAGTGGCCCTGTCGATGAACCCGTCCAATCCGGACGTTCACCTGAATCTGGCCAACGCCTTCCTCCTGGCGAGCCAACCTTCCCAAGCTCTGGTCCATGCCCGCGAGGCCCTGCAAGTCGAGCCCGGGCGCGGCGCGGCCCATTACCTGGCCGGCTGCGCGCATCTCCGCATGGGTGCCTTTTCCAACGCGGTCCAGTCTCTGACCGAGGCCAAGCAAGCCGACCGCACTCTCAATACCGTTAGTTTCCAACTGGGGCTTGCCTATGCGGGGTGGGGACGATTCCCCGATGCTGCCGAGCAGTTCGTCGAGGTGATCGAATTCGACAAGGATCACCCCTCGGCCCACTACCAACTCAGCCAAGCCTACCTGCGGCAGGGCGCCCGAGAACAGGCGGCGGCGGAGCTGGCTGAGCACCAGCGGGTCGCGGCCGGAAAGTCGCAGGCTGCTGACAACCCGACACTCTTCGAGAAATGCAAGTACACCGAGATCCTGGCCCCGTTCGCCCTCGAGCAGCCCGAATCCGACCCGGTCTCCGTCCGATTTGTGGAAGACACCGCCCGTGCTTTGGGCCCGGAAGCGGGGCGACTCAAAGGACCGTTCGGCCTGTTTGACCTGAACCGTCGGGGTTGGAACGATGTTTTGCTGACCGATGATCAAGGGAGCTTGCGACTGCTCTGGAACTCCAACGCCACCTTCACGGCCAGGTCCGAGCCGTTGACCTCTGCGATTGGAACGATTCAGGAGATCGTCGTCGGAGACTTGAACAACGACCGCTACGACGACGCAATCCTCGTGGGATCCGAAGGGTCCCAATTGCTCAAGTTCGCCACCAATGGGTTCATCACCGATGGATCGGCTTTGGGCGGGATCCGGGCCCTGAAGGGAACGGATGCCACCCTCGGAGATATCGACATCACAGGCAAACTGGCGCTGCTGGCAGTCACCTCGGAAGGCCGTCTGCGGGCCTTCACCAATTACGGCACAGCCATCTTCCGCGAACGCAAGCCAAGCCCGGGCGATGGCTTTGATGTGACCGGAGTGACTTCGGTGACCATCGAAGATTGGAACAACGATGACCTCCCGGATGTGCTGCTCACACGCCGAGGAGAACGGCCCTGGATTTTGTCCAACCAACGTCGGGACGGCCTGTCGGCCGGGGCCCAGCCCACGGATTGGCCGGTGGCCCGATGCCTGGCCGTCGGTGATTTCAACAACGACCTCCGGGCCGACGTGGCGTTGGTGACCGAAGCCGCGGTGGCCCTGTATTTCGGCGGACTCCGTGAACCCGTGCGCCTCCCGGCCAAGAAGAACGGGATCCAAAAAGTCCGCGCCCTGGACTACGACAACGATGGCTGGCTGGACCTCATCACCTGGGGCTCGGATGGGCTCCGTGTCTGGCGCAACCGCGGCCGCCGGGGTTTTCACGAAATGACCGAGTCGCTGGGATTGAAGAGCCTAGCGGGCTCCACCGTGCGCCACGCCGCCTTCGCCGATTTTGACCAGGATGGCGACATCGACTGCCTCCTCGAGACTCAAGGGGGCGGAGTCCGGTTCTTCCGCAACGATGGGGCCAACGCCAACGGCCTGGTGAAGTTCCGGCCCATCGGAAACCGATCGAATTTCAGCGGCATCGGCCTTCGCATCGAACTCAACGCCGGCAATTGGCGAGCCCTGCGCAGCATCCAGCGCAAGCCCGTCGAGATTGGCGTGGGACGCCACAAGGACATCGAGACGGTCATCGCCCGCTGGGCCGACACGCAACCCTTGTTCGGGGTGAGCGCCCACCCGAAGCAGGTGGTCGACCTCATCGAACCCAAGAACCCCACTGGCTCCTGCCCTTATCTTTATGCCTGGGATGGCACCCGGTTCCGCTTCCTGACCGACATCCTCAGCTCCGCGCCCGTCGGACTGCCCTCGCGCCCCGGCCACAACATCGTGGCCGACCCGAGGGAATGGGTGGCCCTGGGCGGGACGACAGAGTTCGTTCCCAAGGAGGGTCGCTACACCGTGCAACTCACCGAAGAACTGCGCGAAATCCTCTACCTCGATGAAGCCAAGCTAGGATGGGTCGATATCGAGGCGAACGCCGAAGCCCACTCGACCAGCAAGCTGGTGCCCGGACCACCGTTCCCGCGTCACGAATTGCGGATTCTTTCGGGCCGCATCCCTCTCCGCGCCGCCCAAGCAGACAACGGCGCCGACCTGACCGCCACTCTGGACCGTGAAGACGGCCAGCGATTCTCGCCGCGCCTGCGCGCTCCTCAACTGCGGGGACTGGCCGACAGCACCTCGGTGCTGCTCGATTTCGGTCCCTTGGCAGACCAAACCGAGTTAACCCTGGCCCTGAGCGGTTGGCTGCGTTTTGGCGGCGGCATGGCCAACATCGCGGGCAGTCACGATCCAGAGTTGCCCTTCCCCTTCCCCCAACTCGAAGCGGAGACCGCCCCCAACCAATGGCAATCGCTCCAGAAGGTGGTCGTGGGCGTACCCGCTGGACGCACCAAAACCATCCTCGTGCCCTTGGGAGGCCACTTGCCGCCGGGCACCCGACGGCTCCGGCTGACCTACGCGTTTGAGCTGCACTGGGACCGCATCGCCCTGTTCCAGAACAACCGGCCGGCCGATGTGGGCACACTGCGCCCGACTTCTACGGACCTCCATTGGCATGGCTACGGAGAGTTTGCCGCCACAGGCCCCTCGGACCCGCTCACCCCCTTGCATGAGAATGTCCGTCAGCGTCCTCCGTGGCGGGTCACCCCCAGCGGTTGGGCCACCCGATACGGCTCGGTCGGTGGACTCGTCGCGGCTGAAGACAACGGCTTGGTGACGGTGGCCGCCGGCGATGAACTGACCCTGTCTTTCGACGCGGAAGCCCTGCCGAAGATTCCGTCCGGGCACCAGCGGCGCTTCTTCCTCTGGACCGTCGGCTGGAACAAAGACGCCGACTACCACGTTGCCGCCGGAGACCGCATCGAGCCCCTGCCCTGGCATGGCATGGACGACGCCCGTTACAACCGGGAAACCCGCCCGTCCTTCCCCAGCGATACGCTGCACCAGCGCTTCAACACCCGATGGGTGGGCCCGTTGAACTACGAGCGAGTGGAGGCCCGGCGAGCAGAAAAGAAAACAGGCCGATGACCCCGGAAGGGCCTCGGCCTGTTGAAAACGGACTGCTGAAATCGAACGGTGTACGGATGAAGTCCGGGCAGGAATTCGGCTCAACGGTCTCGAGCCTTGATTGAAACGGCTCGGCGGATGGGCACCTCGGCGGATTTCAGGATTCGACCGCGCTCAGCTCCACGGGTTCGACCCGCACACCCTGCTTCTTCAGCCACTGGACTCCAGCGGTAATCTCGGAGGCGGCCCCTTCGACCTCCAGGCAGACGATGCCCACGACATCCGTCACGCTTGCTTGTCGGATGCTGGTCACCAACTTGAACTGGTGGCCCAGCTTCCAAATCACCGGCGCCTTGATGCGCTGAGGCGGGTAGGTCAGCCAGAAACGGGCGGAGGTCTTGTCGGAGTCTGAACTCTTTCGCAACGGCTTGGCTGCCTTGGAGGCCTTGGGAGCGCTCTTGGGAGGCAGTTTGGCTTGGGTAGGCTTGGAAGTTTTGGTGGACATGGTGCCGTTGGAAAAGTTGGGACAACCCGAGAGGATCAACCCCCGGCGATGGCCGGAATGATGCTGATCTCATCGCCGTCCTTGATGACGGTGGCCTGATTGTCGAGGAAGCGGATGTCCTCTTCATTCAGATAAATGTTAACAAAACGTCGAACCTCTCCCTTTTCGTCAATGAGTCGATCGGCAATGCCGGGGAACTGGTTCTGCAACTCGGCGATCGCACCAGCTATGGTGCCGGGGCTCACCTCAACCAATTCAACGTCGTGGGTGAGCTTGCGCAGCGGTGTAGGAATGCGGACTTGGACGGCCATAAGATCGGTTTCTAAAGTTCCAGAGAATCCGGGAATCCTGCCCGAAGGCAAGAACGCTGTCATCGCCGCCATCGCCGTCAAAGGTGCCCTCGGCCGACGTCGATGACTCGACGGTTGGGCGTTGTCAGGCAGCAATTGCCGCCGCAGGCCTCGGAGCACCATACGGAAGCTCGTCGGGAATCGGAGTGAAGCGGGAGAATGCCTCGAACATCCGGGAGAAATCCTTGTTCACATCACCCGACAAGCAGTCGGTGAGGTCATTGGCCAAATCCGGAAATTGGTCGGTGATGGTCTTGAAGCTGACGTTCGGGTCGTAGAATGCGTACACCAGCTTGCGCATGTTCTCGATACTCTGTCGGGTGACCCGACCGTATTCGGTAAAACGCTCCGGGGACACATCGCCCGCTTGCAGAGCGGCATGGATGGCATCCGCCGCGGCCACGCCCGTCTTGAGGGCGATCATCATCCCGCTGGAAAAAACGGGGTCCAGGAACCCCACGGCATCGCCCACCAGCACCAGCCCGCGGTCCGCACAGTATTCGGAACGGAACGTGTACTCGGCCGTGAGCCAGTACTGATCACAAACCTTACCGGTGGATAGGTGATCTTGGATCCACTGGTTCTGCCCGATCTCCCGTTGGAAAATCGCTTCGGGGTCCTTGAGGCCCCCACGGGTCAGGTACTTGCCATCGGCGACCACACCCACGCTCACCCGATTATTGTGCTGGGGAATATACCAGAACCAACCCTTGTCCGGAATGAAAGCCACAGTAGTGCCGCCCTCATCGATGCCGGTGTCCCGCTTGGCTCCCTCGTAGTAGGTCCAGACGGCCACTTTGTTGAGCTTGGGATCGCCGCGTCGCCAAGCGTTGCGCGTGGCGGCGATGGCCTCGCGCCCCGTTGCGTCCACGGTGACCGGGCAGCGCACTTCCACCTCACCATGCTCGCGGGACTTCACTTGGACGCCATAGTAGGTGCCCACCCCGTCTTGGAGCAGCTCGGTGACTTCCGACTCTTCCCAGACGGTGACGCCGTGCTCTCGGGCATTATCGAGCATCATCTGGTCGAACTCGCTGCGCAGCACCTGCCACGACTGCGCCACCGTTTCGCGATCATACCGGTTGAAGAAATAGAACGGTTGCGAAGCCCGGCCCGAGGGGGACACAAACTGGACGGAATACTTCTTCATGAAGCCCGACTGGCGAAGCTTGGGGATCATCCCGATCCGCTCCAACGGCGGATAGGTGAAGGGGATCATCGACTCGCCAATGTGGTAGCGGGGAAACTTCTCCCGCTCGATCACCAAAACCCTGCGACCGAGCATGGCCAGAGCGGTAGCTGTGGAGCAACCGGCGGGTCCCGCTCCAATGATCACCGAATCGTAGTTTTCCAGCTTTTTCATACGTAGACGTATTATCTCCTCCTGGGAGAGGTACTCCAGTCCGCGGGACTTGCAAGTGGCAGATTGGAGAAAGTCGCCACTCCGAGGGTGAGGCTGCCCTGAAAATGGCAGCGCCGCCGTGGAACACGGCGGCGCAGCGATCAAAAAACCCTAGAAAACCGTTATTGCTTAGGAGCCTCAGACTTTTTCTTCTGCTCGGCGGCTTCCTTCTGGAGACGCTCGGCATCGGTGGACTTGATGACCTCGATCTGGGCACCCTTCTTCAGGTCGTCGGCACTCGGCACCTTGATGATGTCGCTGGTGACGCTGCTGGGGAGCGGCGGTGCGACCTGCGGCTTCACCGACAGCAAGTCCACTTCGAAGATGAGCGTGGAATGCGGCGGAATCTTCGGCGGAGAACCGTTCTGTCCGTAGGCCAGCTCCGAAGGAATGACAAACTGGTACTTCGAGCCCACCGGCATGAGCTGGAGACCCTCGGTCCACCCCTTGATGACTCGGCTCAGGCCAAAGCTGGCCGGCTGCCCACGGGAATAGGAGCTATCGAACTCGGTACCATCGACCAGCGTGCCGCGGTAATGGACCTCCACAACATCATCGCTCTTGGCTTTGGTGCCCGCAGCCGCCTTAAGCACCTTGTACTGGAGACCACTGGCCGTGACCTGAACCCCTTCCTTGGCCTTGTTGGCGGCCAAGAAAGCCTCACCCGCCACCTTGGCTTTTTCGCCGTCTTCCTTGCGCTTTTCCTCGGTCTTCTTGCGGATCTCGGTGCTGTAGTTCCGCAGTATGATATTGGCCTCACCGTCGGTGATCACCGTCGGCTTGCCGCGGAGAGCCTCCGAGAACGCCTTGATGACGATCTCGGCATCGTGCTCGTAGCTGCCGCGCGACAACTGGCGTTTAATGTCTCCGGCCAACAGCACACCCATGGCATAGCTGTGCTTTTCCAGGTCGGTGCTGAATTTGCCGGCACCGGGATCAACCGGAGCGTTGGTGGAGGCGGCAGCGCCTGGAGAAGGCGCGGGCGGGGACACCTTGACGGCGTTGTTCTGCCCCATCACAGAACCGGCCAGAACGCCGGATAACAGAAAGATCGGAAGTGTTTTCATGGTCAGCCTACATGCTCCACCCCGTGCTCAACAGCTACTTCGGGGCGGTTGTTGTAGAACGATTTACCAACCCGTTCCCTCGAAGTCGAGCAAAGGCCGCAGCGGTGGGTCCTCATGGACGGCTCACCGAGCGAGTGAAAAGGCGGACCAAGGGCTTGAGACTTGAAAGCCCGTTTCACCGCTGCCTCACGACGCAGGAATTCATCGATCCCAACAGCGCCCCTGGCGGCAGCGGGAGCGGGCCGCAGCGAGCATTGAAGGCAAACACCCAATACCCCCTCGCGCACAGCGCGGAACCCCATCCTCCTGCGCCTTCCAGCGAGCTCCGGAAGGTGCCTTGTAGGCCCGCAGGAGCCAGACGCCGGGTCAAGAGACCCGGCCTACAAGAGGGCGCGAGCACTGGAGCCCGTGCCGGTTTGCCTTGGCCGCTGCATCGACGAAGCTCAGCTTTACCACTGATGACAGTCCGCAGGCCCATCCAAAACGGTCCGGGAATAACAATGGCGCGTCATCATCATCCAGGTCCGGCGACGTGGCTTTGTTGGCCAACCTTGCTGTGCCTGTTGGCTGGCTGGCTGCCGACTCTGTCCGCTCCGGTCGAGGTCGTTCCGGGCAAGGACCGCACCTTCCGGGCTGGAGTCACCTACCTGATTGGAGGACCGGTCCACTTGGAGGGTTCCGTGCGCTTTGAGGCGGGCTGCGTGTTGAAATTCCTGCCAGGACGTTTGGCAGCGTTGGAGTTGGGGAAAGAAGCCCGAGTTTCATGGCTGGCAACCCCCGAGGCGCCCATCGTGTTCACGGCCTCCGATGATGATTCGGTGGGAGAACCGGTACCGGGCTCGAAGGGAAAACCCTCCTCGGCCCCCTATGCGGACGTGGCACTATTGGTGAATGGTGCACACTTGGAGTCCGGACAGTCGCGCTGGAATGACTTCCGCATCTCCCATGCCCGGGTGGCCCTGCGATGGAACAAGACAACCACCGCGCTGTGGCATTTTCAGGTGCAGCACTGCGAGGTCGGCATCGAATCGACCGACAGCACTCTGGCACTTCGCAACGGCCTCTTCCATCGGGTGAAAGCCCCCTTCAGCGACCTCAGGTCGAGCCGGGTAAACGGCCAGCAACTCACCATCGCCCGCGCCGAAGTCCTCAACCGCAAACCGGTAGACTCCACCCTCGAATTGCTGCGCTGCATGATCGGGGAGGTGGCCGATTCCCGGGGCTACACCCATGCATCACTCGATGGAAACCCCAATTCCGTCATCCCCGCCACGGTCACCGATGCCTTTGTCGAGGCTGCCGGCTCGCTGTACCTACCCCTGGGCAGCCGTCGAATCCGACCTGGGTTTGGCCACGACCTGCTGGACCCAGAATTGGCTGCGGCGCTTCCGACCATGACGGTCCTCCCCCCCGAACTGTTGCCGCCTCAGGTCACCCAGGCGCTCTACCTGAAACCCCGCGCCATCCGAAACCAAGCACTACCGGAAGCCGGGGGCATCAACCCGATCAAGCTGGGCTTCCACCATTGGCCCATCGACTACTGGGTCGAGGGCAC
>Ga0247843_1006415_pt1 | contig 15401 bp, 20 predicted proteins | sample LaCruzMarch2017__FD_192420 | JGI IMG/M metagenome (GOLD analysis project Ga0247843, IMG submission 192420) | Freshwater microbial communities from meromictic Lake La Cruz, Castile-La Mancha, Spain - LaCruzMarch2017_8m | ecosystem: Environmental > Aquatic > Freshwater > Lake | place: Spain... | reverse complement strand
TGCACTGACAAAACTGTTCACTGAGCTACCGAAAGCCAAAAATGTTGAGGATTTTGAGCGCCTCGCCGAGATCATTTTAACACCGGAAAAAGCTGCTTAGCAAAAAGGTGAATTGGAGCGCTTACGATTTATCTACTAAAAGATATACTTAAAAAGTGACTAATTAATCATTAATACTGCATAAGTATTTGAAATTATAAATTTATGACCTTGTTTGAATTTGACAGTTACAAACTGTTTTTACACTTCAAAATCAACTCACTCCCAAAAAAAGGGAGAGGAGAGTCCCTCAGACTCGCCATCGCCTTGAGCGTGCACACGACCTTTGTCAGTCATGTTTTAAAACGCGATTCCCACTTTACTATCGAACAAGGACTCAAGGTGGCTCGACACTTTAGCCTCAATGAGCTGGAGACCGAATATTTCATAAATTTAATTCATTTAAATCGCGCGAGCGACAAGCCAGCACAAATTTTTTTTGAAAAGCAGAGGCTCAAACTATGCGAAAGACACAAAAGCTTACAAGAGAGAATTCCCACTCAGCGTACTTTAAGTCCGCTGGATCAAGCTAAATTGTATTCTCAGTGGTATTATCTAGGAATACAGATCTTGACTGCCATCGACGGATTTCAAAACCCAAATAGTATCGCAGCAAAACTTCGTCTTCCACAAGAGGCCATACTCGAAGCGCTTCAGTTCCTTGTCGAGACAGGTCTTTGCATTCGTGAAGGAGAAAAATACCGCGTGGGAGTGACCCGAACATTCGTTGGCCGAGATTCTCCTCTAGTGACTCGTCATCACACCAACTGGCGCTTGCGGGTCATGCAGCAGTTCCCTGATGTTCCCAATGATGAATTGGTATTTACGAGCCCAACCTCTATTTCCCGAACAGATTTTGCTCTGGTGAGGGAGAAACTCGCACAGGTCATCGAGGATTTTAGCAAAATCGTAGGGCCTTCAAAAGACGAAGAGATTGCTTGTCTTAATATTGATTGGGTAAAAATTCGAGGATAGCTTAAGTTAGGGCAGCAAAACTTTTTCCTGAAAGATTCATTGATCAAAAGTCTTGCCGCTAGTTTTTCGACTCAGACTGAGCTGCTGATTGCTGAACTTTACCAATTTCAAAGCTCAAATATTCGATACCTCCATGAATTATCCTAAAGCAGTGCTTTGCTTTTTTGGGACATAAATAGGTATGAAATTCCGTACCGAAGGTTGGAGTCGACCAAAAATACTCAGAACCCCAAAGATGCTTTTTCAACCTGATCGCTTTCTTTCCAAGCTTTTTCAATTCTGGAAAGGAGCTGGATGCAATGTCCTTTAGTATCGTGGCCGGATATTTAAAGTTTTCCAAAAGACGAACCGGTGTTGTCGATTCATACTGGTCAGCCGCGTTCTTAATCTTGCAAACTAAATTGTATTCTTCGTTGGGAACTAAAGTTTCCAGTTTATACGCCGTTTCGCCAGCAGCCGAGCAGCGAGATTTCTCAATTGTTACGAAAACGCTTTGATTTAATTTATTGAATGGAACTTCGATTTGATTCTTGGCATGACCACTGATGGAACCTAAAAAAAGCATGAAGATTAAATTCATTTTGCCTCCTCGTGCGCCTTTAGTTCCTCGGCAATTTTAAAAACAAGTCCCTTCATCCATTCATTACATGAAGGAGCAGAGAAACCCAAGGATCTTAGAAGTTCAGTATCCATCGATTTTTCGGCGGTCCCACCATAGGGGGAATGGTTGTCGTCGATATGGCTATCAGCCAAATTTGCCTTTTTCCCAGTCGCAGCTTCACAAAACGAAATGAGTTCGCTGACGAACATTGTCCCGGGTGTGGTGCAATTCACTGCGCCAATATGGTTAGATAGGCCGATTATTTTTAGCGCGCAGCCCGCTTGATCAGACTTAATAAAATCGGAGCTCGCTTCTCTATTTGGAAAGTAAATAGGAAGCGACTGAGCGACTCGTTGGACGTGCCATTTGAGTCGGTCCGTATAGTCATCAAGACCGACCACGAATGAGGGACGAACGATCGCTACCTCGAATGAAGCCTTTTTGGAAAAGACGACCTCCACCTGGCGTTTTGCTTCCTGATAATTTTCATTTCGATCTGCGACCTCACTGAAGTCGTAGTTTTTAGGATCGAAAGCTGATTCTTTCAATTGGCTGCCGTTGTCGTAGATAGATTCCGATGAAGTGACCACGTAGCGCTTTGTGCGGCCGGCAAATAATTCGCAGGCCACTTCTGCTTCATTTGCATCAAAGCAGGCTTGATCGAAGACTAGATCCCAGCTTTGTCCCTCGATTGCCCGTTTCAGCTCAGAAGGCTTTTGTCGATCCGCCTTTATGCGCTGAACTTGGCCCCCAAAACGATCGTCGAGATTTCCTCGATTGAGCAAAGTGACTCCTAAGCCATCTTTTAAAAGTAGCTGAACAAGATGACGTCCAAAAAAGCGGTTGCCCCCAACAACAAGAACCTTCACACAGCAACTACCACTTTACTTACCATTTTACTTTGTCTTGTTCGTATCCAGCTTTATAGGCTGCTGCAAACTGATCCAACCGCACAATTTCGACTTTTATAGGAAAGTTACTTTCTGTGAGGCGCTCTCTCATTTCAGAAAGAATTTTCTCGATCTCCAATGATACCTCACCCTCAATCATCAGATCGAGGTCCGAGAAAGTTTTATGATCTCCGCGGGCTCGAGAGCCATAGCAAAACACTCGGCAAGCTTTTGCTTCGAGGGGTTTTACTACCTGTTGATCGATAAAAGAAAACTGTTCTGATGTGAGCCCGAACATCACTTACTCTGAAGCTTCAGTACAAGTTTTTGCAACTCAGGAAGAAAGGCCTTTGCGAAATCGTAGACTTTCTCTGCGAGGTCTTCTTTGTAGGTGTGGGAAGAAAGATTTCTCATATCAATAGACTTCAGCCAAAGTTCCACATCTGAAATATAAGAACTCTGAGCCATTTCTCGAACTACATCTTTCGGGGCACTAGTTGATGTTCCCATCACTCGTTTTGAAGTTTTCCAGGCGAGCTCGATGCAAAATTCAAATCTTTGAATAACGGAATCTCTTATAAATTCATCCTTTGGCTGATTGAGGGAATCTTGAAGGCGAATGACCGCGTTCTGGAGTTCAAGAAGCTGAGTTGCCATGCTCAGGTCCTTCCGCTTAAACCTTTTTCGGTTTAGATTGGTTGCGGGGGCAGGATTTGAACCTACGACCTTCGGGTTATGAGACGGAAAAAAACTTTTCTCGAAGATTTTTTTCCGGCCTTCTAAAAACCCACTAATTTAGAGGGTTTAAAGAGCCATTTCCTGAAGCCCCTTGTTAATATTTCCTTCTCACTCTCAACCATTCGTCAACCATTCGTCAACCGAAATTTGAAACTAATCTCAATCAAACTAAACTATCGCAAACATGCCCCGGACTCTGACTCTGTCAGAGCGCCAAAGATCATATTCTAAGACACCTCCCTTTTCTTGACCGATAACACGCCCTCAACACTTGAATACATTTCCGAAACCCTCTCAATGCTTCCACCCACCAAATGAATGTAGTTCATAGTTGTAGAAATATCTGAGTGCCCGCAAATCTCCTTCACGGTTTTGATATCAACACCTTTGGATATCAAAAGCGTTGTTGCCGTGTGTCTCAAGTCGTGAAAACGAATTCGCTTTCCTCCCCAAGCTTCTAAGTCCTTAGCAAAATTTCGATCGGCAAAATTATCATGGCAAATTGGATTGCCCTGCCGATTCGAAAACAGTGTTTGATTGCCCAGAATTTTTTCGCGCTGGATCCAATTCACAAGCTCTAAATGCAAAAACTGAGGACAAGGCACTGTGCGAGACTTTCTCGACTTGGTTAAGCACATCTCCTTAGTAACTCGATTATACTGGCGCTGAACCCGGATCACTTTTCCGTCGGGAGAAATATCCTGAGCCTTTAAACCCCAGATCTCTCCAGCCCGAAGCCCTGAGCAAATCGCCAGTAGGTACACAATGTGAACCCATCGACTCTCACTTCCAAGAAAATGCACCCGATCCGTATATTCAAGAAAACTTGCCACTTCCTGCTCCGACCAGAAGTTCATCTCTAAACGCTCCGACCGAAACTTTTGAAAGCCAACACAGGGGTTGTAGGCAATTCTTCTTTGCTTTACAGCAAAGTTTAGGACCGCCATCACCACTTCTGTTTTCCGATTCACAGTCGCACTCTTCAATCCCTTGGCTCGTTCGGACTGCTGGTATTTGCTCAGCACATCTGGCGTGAGTGCCGCGAGCGGCATTTTTCCAAACTCCTTGTCGAGCTCATTTAAAATCGCAGTGACTCGAACAAGATGACTGGCTGAAAAATGAATTTTCCCGTTCCTGAGCCAGTTCTGGGCTTCTGACCCGAACAGCACCTCACTGAGCTTTGGCGCCTGTCCGGGATTCAGTTTCTTTTCTCTTAAGCCTTTCTTGAACTCGAATGCAAATTCATCGGCATCGATTTTTCTTTCAAACCATCTGCAAATTCTCTTGGAGCCTCGCCCGGCCTCGTGGAGGCGAACTTCCCACCTTACTTCTCCAGCAGGATTTAAAACTTTCTTTATTCCCATATCTACCATCCTCACTTCGAGGGAAAAAATCCCTCACTGTTTTGTGATGATATCCATGATTTCAAGATGTCCCTTCTGATGAACAAACTTCGACCAAACTTCACAAAAAGACCATCGGGCACACCTAAACTTTTAGATTTGTATTTCCAAGTGTAGATAGTCCACACGGAAATTCCAAAAGTATCGGCCACCTCTTTTGGTCTCATCCAGCCTTTTAGATTTTCAAAGAACGGATCTGAATCGACTTCAGATTTAGTTGCTAACCTAGACATTTATATCTCCCATCTTTCTTTTTAGTTAACTTTTTTTCATTAAATATTTGCTTTTCGAACCTTGAAAAATCATGCGCTGTCCCGGCTTTTCAGCACTTCGCCTTTAAGGAGTTTGCCGATGAACTGATCAAGGGTGAGTTTACCAAAGGATTTCATGTACTCCTCGTGCGCCATCCTCAGCCGGTCCTTCTCTGACAAACTGTATTCTTGAAGCGACTTCACGTGATCGTTTGTCAGATTCCTTAGGCCCAGCGACAAGATCTCGGAGTCGCGGATGCGCCGGCCGAAGGACTTTTTGTTCACCTTGTCTTTTAACTGTGACAAAAGCTTCGCCGTATCCGCGTCGAGCTTCTTAAGCACACTCACACTTTTTGGAGCGCCTCCTTCGCCGCTTTGCCGTTTTTCTGCTCGCTCGCCGGTTTGGCGCTTAGGCTTTCTTTGTGCCGCGGCCTCTGGCGCGGACTCGCTTACTATGTTTTCCATTTTACTAATTCCTCCCTCTTAAATTTTTTTCTAATGAATTAATGACTGAGTGACTTTGTGATAAGAACCCGGGTCCTCATTGGGCCCCTCACAACACTGAATCTTTGACTTGATTTTAATTTGTCGGAAAAGCGCTCACCGGTTTTACCAAGTGCCGCTATGAGCGCTCTTTTGATTAAATTGGATTCGGACTTTGTCTCAACCATTTCGCCCGTTCTGAGGCTCTCCCTTTTATCAAGACCCGCCTCGGTCATCCCGGCTGCCCCTGCCGATATGACTTCGCCGGCAAATAAAAACCCTTCTTTTGAATGAACTTCGCCTTTTAATCCCATGGCTCCGTCCTCGCCTATTGATACACCTTCAAATGAATATTCTTTTGGATCATTTGATTCTTTTCTCATTCGGCTCCAACGAATCGACACTCTGTCTGTTCGTGGATCGAGCCTTGCCTCACCCAATATTACCCACACAGTTCCTGTGTTTTTTTCCTGCAATATTCCTCGGACGGGGGCTTCCATTTGATTTGAATTTAAATTTAAAAAGCCCCCTTCCCATGCAATCACGCTCTCTGAAATCTGAACATCGATCATGTCCCCCATTCGTAGCCCCCTTGGCGCAATGGACATAAGGCTCTCATCTTTTCTATAGATCTCTTCGGGACCTCTTTTTACGGCTTCGCCGCTCTCAATTATTCGTCCCTCATATTCTTCTGGAAGATTCCCCCGTACATTTGAAATTCCCTTCACGATGGGGTGGGGGTGATTTGCCTTTTGGAAATTTGTGGCATTTTTCTTTTGGGGTACTTCTTCTTGGATTGGGTGTGTTGTTCGTTTTTCTTTGGGCATATCCTCCCCACGAAAGATGGGATCCGTCCCTGTGAGACTGCTCACGTTTTTGTCTGGAAGAAGACTGACTCTTCCGAAGGCCCGAAAGGCGGATACTGTAGTTCCTGAGACGATTATTGATATAGCGATGTAATTACTTTTTCTCATCACCTGATCACTCCTTTTTGGGCTGGAGTATGGTTCGTTGGCGCTTGCCAGTTACTTTTGGTTTTTTGAAATGTAACTTTTCCGGATTTCATTTGGCTTTGTAATTCGGGCTTTGCCCCCACACTCCCTCGAACGTAAATCATATCTTCATGCACTTTTCGGCTTGGAATAATATCAAACACAAATTGATTTCTTCCAGCGCGAACAATTAAATTTGTGGGACCAAGCCGTTGGGTTAAGAGCCTTAGCGTAAGTTCTTTTTTGTTCACACCAGAAAAAGACACTTTTACGATCTCCGCGTTCCCCGCTCGAACCTCCAAGACTTCGTCCCGAAATTCCAGCACCGAGACGAGCCCTTCTGATAAATAGATTTTTCTTACCGCATATCTATTTAAAACTTCGTCCTTAATTCTTGGCGGCTGGCCGTCACTAGCGGGATGCTCCTTTGAGAAAAGCGTTCTTCCCGCAAACACCAGCACGATAAATATGGCTAAAGTCAGAATTTGAAGATCCATCTTTGGATTTTCCTTCTGAAAGTCTATTCTTACTTTTTTTGTCATAACCTCATGCCTCCTTAGATCAAACGCTAATTTTCTCTCAAAGAAACGACTTCATAGGACCAGGGGTTTTTGTGCGTGCGAACTTTTTTCTTTAAAACTATGCGAACTGTTTTTTGGTCCATGGACTCCGAAAGTCTTCTTCGGGTCAAAATCTGAAGCTTTGCCTCGGCGATGATTTCATCTCGGTCAGTGGAGTTTTGCTCTAGATCGAGTAAATCTAAACTTTGAATGACCATACTTTGACGAAGTTCTTCCGTCTTTATGAGCTCTTTGATGCTTAGAATTTTTTCTCGCTCCGACTTCCAGAACTCATCTGACAATAGATCAGTCCCTTGCTCCATCCGCTTTTCAAAATCCAAGATCGAGTCCCAGCTAAAATAAAGTCCTACAAAGTGGGCTAAAAATTCCCCAAGCTCTCCTCTGACCACTCCCTTCGGGGAATTTTCGATGAGTGATACGAATCCATCTTTTGATATTTGAACTAGAAGTGGCTCAGGAGCTACTTGAAGATCCTTTCTTATTAAAAGCCCCACGCTCACGCTTGAGATAACCGAAAGCGATACAATCAGCGCCCACCTGAGAATTTCTCTTTCATAAAGCTTTGACTGAAATAGTAATCTCATACCCTTGCCTTCCGCTTGCCCCGGCCCCGACAACTGAACCTGCTTCGACCACTCATAAGTTTAAACCTGAACCTTTGACCTAAGGCCTATCATGCGCGCACCTTGCTCCATCGAAACACTTTGAAATAGAAAAATTGAGATCATGGGCGATGCAAGCTTCAGTATAGAAAGCACCAAGAAAAATATGATCCCTTTAATTTCGCTCCCACCAAAATCCCCTCTGATTTTTTGTCCCATCACTTCAAATAAATTCCACATGACGGGCCAAATTAGAATACTGAGTAATCCTAAGTAATAAGTGCGCATGGCTGAAGTACCGCCCACGGAGCCGACGCCACTGCCAACTAGAAAACTAATCAGTAGAAGGAGTGGGTACACAGAAACCATCATCATAAGTAGAAGGCTTGATAGGCTTTCCGCCAAATAAGTCACACTGAGCGGGAAAAGACTGACTAAGAAACTAAAAATAGAGAACTCCTCCATGAACGAAAGCACTTTTGAAAAGATCATTTCTGATTCGGCCACTTGAATATTGGCGGCAGCTTTACTTAAACTTCCATTTAAACCGCCTACGACATCCACCGAAATCCTGAAAAGCTCTGGGAAAAGAATCAGACACGCGAAAAATAGAAAGGCGTCTTTCACGTGACCCATCATTTCTTCTACGCTTGAGAAGCTTATGAGACCCAAAGCAAGCTTTGCGGTGAGCACCAGCCCCACAAGGCCTCCTGTGGCTCTTGCCATTTCTCGAAAGCTTGAGAGTATGGCGCTCATCATTTCTGGGTTTACTGATGACATTTCCATATTATTTACTTTCTTGCTGGCAGCCTTTGGGCTGCTGATTGCCAATGCTTCTTTTTCTGAGACTTATAGCGAGACTCTGATTCTAGAATCTCCTGCATTTTTATTTTAAGACGTGCGTCTCGTTCTTGCTCCATCAGATACTCGTTCATCATCATGAGTCTTAGGGACCTCGTCTCATCCAGCAGCCGCTGCGAAATTTTGATTTCTTCCACCTGAAGCTTTATCGCGGCCTTTTTGGAGGAGCCCCCATTAAATAAATTTAAAATTGCCCGGCCTTCTCTGATTTTTCGGCTCACCATGCGAAGCTTCCCCGCCAAAGTCTTAGCCCTATGAATATCAAACCTTAAAAAATCCCGAGTCGCCCTATCTGTAGATTTTACTTTCGATAAATTTCTATCCACCTCCTCAAGCCTTCGGGCTTGAGTGTCCAGCTCCTCGGTCATCTCTTCAGAGACGTTCATCTCATCACTTAAATCTCTTGCGGCATCCGTTAGATCCATCACATCCTCGGTTTTACCTAAGAGCTCATCCACCAATCTCATACCGCCCTCTGTGGCTCCGCCGTCGCCGCCCCCGCCAACAATCACCCCGATCCCTTGGGCGATGTCTGGCGGAGAGAAAAATGCGTAGGCCGCCTCTGTATCTTTCAAAAGCATCGAGACCGTAACAATGCTTGAAACAAGTATTATGTTATATTGATGGCTAAACACTGGATCGCCTCCTCTAGCGAAAGCATTGGAATATGCTCCTTGATCAGTCGCACTTTTTCTTGATCCTCAGGACTGGTCGAAACCCTGAGTAGCTCCTCAGGGTGAAGCCGGAGGCGCCCCACAAATCCCGAATTTCCATACTGGTAATAAAATTCCGAATACTCCCCTTTTTTCGTCTCCAAACCCTCGACAGCGAAAAGAGCCTCGCTCGGCAGCTGAAAAAGACTTTGAAACTCCTCCCGTTTTCCATCCACGGAGAAAAGCACCCTTTGATACGAATTATCCACAACCCCTCGATCTTCCGTGCCCTTGTCGCCCATCACCACAAAGTCGCTTGAGACCTGCGCAGACAGAATCAGTGAGCCCCCAAATTTTCTTACGTTTGCTGCAGTAAATTTAAAAAAATCGAAGGAGCTTTTTATAAAAAATGGCGTCTCATCAAAAATCAGAATCAGCCGCTCATTCAGCCCTTTAGATAAAAGTTTTAAATTAAACTCTGTGAGAACCGCCGAGATAATCGCTCTTGATAAATCCTCGTCTCTTGCCTCAAAAATTTCTGATAGGTTGTAGTAGCTTAATCTGGTGCGCGAGATCCTGTTGTCCAGGCGCGCCTTTTCCTTGATGTCTAAGTAAACTTTTTCATGGCTGTCTAGGCACGCCTTTTCCTTACGGAATACCTTTTCATAAATGCCGCCTTTCGCGAATCGGGAAAGAAGCCTTGATCTCGAAAACCCGGACTTTGAAAACTCATAAAAGCCGGTGAGGGACTTTGGCCCACTTGTCTCGGTCAAATACTTTGTCACCCACTCATCGACATGCACTCGGTCGTTTTTTGTAAGCCTCATCTGGCCTTCTTCAAGCACCAAAGCCTCAATGAAATTTGTAAGACTAAAGCGCACGTGCTCCGGTACCTCCTCCATGGCATTTGCTTCTAAGCCTTTTAGTGGACAAAGCCCTGAGGGCTCAGACATTTTGATTTCAAAGTGCCGGCCGCCGAAAAGCTCCACTTCATTCCTGTGACTTCCGCCCACATCGACTTTTATGATTTCATAATTTGGCTGATTAAGTAGACTCTCAGTCAGCATCCCCAAAAAAGCGGACTTTCCCCGTCCTGATCTTCCCACAATCAAAAGATTTGAATTCAGCATCTTTGGATCAAATAAATCTATCTGGCATACGGCCTCGCTTTTTCTATGAACCAGAAGGCCCTTCTGAGTTTCACATCGATTGCTCTGAGTTTCACATCGACTTTTCTGAGTTTCACATCGATTTGATTTATTTACTGTCATTGATACGCCCTCTTCAAACATTGGCAGAATTCTTGGTACAACGTGGGAGGATTCTAAAAAAGGCACATGCTGGGAAGCCCCAGGGTAAATGGCTGAGAATGATGGGAGCACACCATAGGTTTCAATCTCACACCTAAAACTTTGGGACAGAACTTTTTGAGCCTCTCTTAAATCTCGTTTAAGATTTCCCACATCGTCTCTTGGAATCATCACGATCATCTCAAGTTTTACGGCGTGCTCACCCGACGCTCGAAACTCATGAATTCTATCTGATAGTCCGCTTGAGCGAGCCAGGCGAAGCCCCAAGGATTGATCCGCCAAAGCTTCATCTTTCATTTCCTTCGTTTTCTTTGAAAGAAGAATCTCTTCCTCAGACTCCCGCATCCTTTTCATCGTCACTGAAAACGAATAAGGCGCTGGAATCAAACTCAGGAGCTTCGGGAGCTTCGCTCCTTTTATGCCGGATCCGTCTTCTCCATTGGCAAAATTCTGATCTGAGTTAAGTTCATTCGGTGCGGGGGTGACCCGAAGGGTCCCCACAAACTTCTCTCCGATGTCGATCGCTTCGCCATAAAGAGCCCATGACTTTGGATTTTTTGGAAACTGGGCTTTAATTTCTTCTTTGGACAAAAACTCATATTTTAGTCCAAGACTTAAAAAGTCTCTCACTGTTTCCATGAGTAGCTCATTATTCGGATCTACATTTCTAAAATCAGACGCTAACGCCTCTTTTTTGCCAATGCTTGCTCCTGATCCAATACTGCTGATTTTGTTCTTTAGAGAATTTTTAAATGACAGAAAATCGATGATCTTTGAAAATGACAGCGCTTTAGTGTCTAGCTCAAAGGACACCAAAAGCTCAGACTCCCTCATCCCCCACTTCTTAATCGCGCGAAGCCTAGGAGAAGACATTGGCAAATGCTCTCCGTGGGACATAGCAGATGAGAACTGCACTCTCATAAGGATCTGGGGACTCATTCGGCCAACGAACTCGGCTAGTTGCCTCAAGATTTTTTCTACATCGTCCGTCTCTGTGCAAATAGACTGAAGCCTAAGGCTAATTCCTCTCACATTGTCCGATGTTTTCCAAAGTGCGCAAGCCCCATGTTGTAACTGGTTGCGTGAAGACCCACGCGATAGCTGGTTAAGCACAGACCCATGTTTTAACTGGTTGCGTGAAGCCCCATGCGATAGCTGGTTAGACAAAGTCCCATGTTTTAACTGGTTGGGCGAAGAAAGCTGCACTTCCACAATATCTTGAAGCTCTGGAATCATATTTTAATCCTTTTTGGAAGTTCCATGAAAAAATCACGAATTGTTTTTCGCCTCTTTGTGAGCCGAATGGTGAGTAGTAAAAGGAACACTAGAAATAGGATCACAAATGATAAAAGCTCGAGGCCCCAGGGAAGCAGGAGGTGATACATCAAAAAAAGTCCGTAGCCTAAAAACACATAATCCCACTCAGAAAGCCCAAGGAGCTTCGCTCTTTGATTCAGGAAAAAAGCCGAACGGCTAGACTGAGACTTCATCATACGCTCACTCCGAAGATTCGGGCGAGCAGATTGATAATGGCCGGAGCTCCAAGGACCAGAAAAGCTCCAATTAGGCCGCTGATTAGAACCATTCTTCCAACTTGCGCCATTCCGATGGCGAAAAGAATTCCTCCAGCGGTGATCCCGAGCGAAATTGCCGCAATTCCAATTCTATTAAAGAGCGTTTGTGCGCTTGAGGCTGCCTCGGCAAGATCCCTTGCGATGGCTGGCTCGAAAAAAATAAAGATCGTAATGCACAAAAGGTGAAAAACTAATTTCCGTTTCATTTCTAAATAATCCTTTTTTTAAAATTTCTATTTTTTCTCATTATTCGAAGGCACAGGAGAATTTGCAGAAGGCGCTCTCGGAACTAATCTAGGGACAAGGCTTGGAGGGTTCATTTCTAAAATTTTATCGATGTGGCGGAGTCTATTTTCGCCGTCTTCTTCCCACTCATCGGTTTCAAAAAGGCGCCACTCGCCGGGGGTGATGAGCGACTGGTATTTTTTCGGAAAATTGTCGCCCATCATGTGACTAGAGGAATGCACAAGCTTGGGCGCAAGCATCCGCTCACGCTCATCGACCTCGAACTTAAGCTTAGCATTCAAACTTCTAATTTCTTCATCGGGGTTTGATGAGTAAATCGCGTACGCGCCAGAAAGCATTCCTAAGAAGGATCCCCACATCAGGGCATGAGCCTCTTTTGAGTGATCTTTCTGTGCACCCAGGAGTGCACCCACAACAAAACCGCCACTTGTGCTAACAAGCATCTGCTGTTGGTGAGATTTCGAGGCGCAGCCAGCGATTAGTGAGAATATATAAAGGAGAGCGAAAGCTCTTCGGGAGATGGAAAAATTATTTTGGCGCATGAGTAAATTTCCCACTAAAAATTTTTTCGCCGTTTATTTCTATAACTCCGACGGATCCTTTTGGCCCCTGAGGTCCCACTGGTCCCTGATCGCCTGTGGGTCCGATTTCGCCCTCAGGAGCCGGACGACAGCAGAGCCTTCGACCTCCCTGGCAGCCGCTGTTCCCATCGATAAATCCTCCGGGGCCACCTGGGCCGCCGGTCCCGCCATCTCCGCCTTTTCCTCCTCGGCCTCCAGGACCTCCTTTGGAGTGGACGATGAGATTTGCCTGATCAAGATTTGCTATGACTTTGATATCTCCTCCTCTTCCGCCCCGCGTGCCTGGGTGACCCGGGTGACCTACTTCGCCCTTAAAGCCCGGTTTTCCCTTACATGGATGCCCGAGCATCCATTCATGAAAGCTCAGCATCCCGGTCCCCATAAAAAATTCTGGATCGCCATCAAAATGGCAAAAACCGATGACAGGAATTCCTGAACCTTGAAAAACTTTGCACTGCTCACCGATAGATCCTGCTGATCCAGAGGGGCCCTGCTGTCCCTTTTGTCCTTCGCCTCCGATGTGGCCTTGAGATGCTATGGTGAGCGAGCCCTCGATCCTTTCGGCGATGACTGAAATATTAATGGATGCTTTTCCCTCTTGTCCCAGAGGGGATCTTCGAACTGAACTACTTGATACAATCCTGCTATTATTTGCGATGATGATTTTGGCTTGAACGAAGCCATCTCCATTTTTTGACCCAAGCGAAAGATTTTGGGGAAGAAAGATTCTACCAGAGGTTTTTATATGAACCCCATTCGGGGTTTCATAATCTGGCAGATGAATGCTGCTTCTTAAATCCAAATCCTTTGGAATTTGAGCGGATCCAAAAAAGAGGAGGTGCTTTGTGGTGGGATCAAAGATTTTGTATTCGTACTTCGTATCTGACTTTACGGTGTCATCCACAAATTCGGCTGCTATTTTTTGGTCTGCATTTTTCTGAAAGACGACTTTCTCTTCCGCTCCTTTTAAAGACCTTTCAATTTGAACTTCGTTCGTTTTTATTTTCGGAATATGAAGTTTGATTTGGTACCGGTCGGGCTCAGGGAGTGCTTCAACCTTTATGGGAATTTCTACCGGAGTGGGAATCGGCACTGGGGTTGGTGTGGGGGTTGGAATTATAGGAGGAGGAATAGGCGGCGCCTCGGGCGCTTTGGGTGTGACGACTTCTGGTTCATTTTCGGGTGGCGGGACTTGAGGCTCAGGAGTTGGCGTAGGCCTTGGCTCTTCGGCCTTAACCGCCGGCGAGGGATCCCCCCCATTTTTATCGAAGGAGGGCTCCCGGCAGGCTACAAGTAAACTCAAACTTAAGAGGCAATAGAGTGCCCTGACAAAATGTTTTCGTCGCATTTAACAAATCCTTTATAATTTGGTATTTCGATCTTCATTGCCCTAGGGGGGCCTTAGCGATTCCTGGAATTTTGAGGGATCCGGACGCTTTGTCCGGGGGCCGGATATGTCCGGCTGATCACTCAATAGATTTTATTTCTTTTGATCCCCCCAAAGTCTTTAAAGCTGCTTTGGTCTTACAAATCCCAGGGACCGCCACGCAACCATTTTCTCAAATAATTTTAGATACTTGTGCGATACGCATATGCGACTTTAAGACAATTTATATCAGAAGTGGCAAAAGACCTTGTCCTGTACAAACATTATGACTACTACTCGCTCCAATGAATCAAAAGAATACCTTAGGGCAAAGACTATCAGTGATCGCTTTGACGTCAGGAAAGACTCAAACGCAGATTGCTCAGAATATTGGAATGCCTGTGAGCAAGCTCAATCGATTCTTCAATGGTCATAGTCAATTAAATTCAGACAATCTTATTTTAGTTCTCAGAGAGCTCGGTATAGAACTCGAAAGTATAATTGAAAGCCGAGTGAAATCGAATGCTCGAATTGGATCTGTGGAAATTGATTCTCGTGCTGATTGTCTAAAATTTTTGTTTGAACAACTCGACTCAGTTGGACAACAGATTTTTTTAAGCAGCGTAGCCGACGATGTGAAAAGATCTCGAAAAATAATCTTTCCACGATCTTTGCAACTGACTTTAGAAAAAGAATTGAACCTCATTTAAGGAGTTCACTTGGAAATAGTAGAACGAGAAACAAACGCGAATGGTTCGACATCTGAAAGCAGTCAGCTTCTTTCAGATCGTGCTATGTATCTGCAAAATGTGATTTGGAGAGGTTTAGAAGCTCTCATCGATTCTCCAGACTTTGAAGCCTCCCCTCGATGGATATCCAAAAAGCTAAACACAAGTGTCGAAAAGGCAGTGGACGCTCTAGAGGGACTTGTTCGACTCGGTATTTTGCAAAGAACTGGCGATACTTACACAAAGAAAGCAAAAGATCTTTACTACTTCGGTCCAAATCAAATGAGTCGAGACGAACTTCTGTTAGTTCACAAGCGCTTGGCTCAGCAAACCCTGACAAAGCTTGAATCCAGCTCCATGTTCTCGAACTGGTTTTTTCTCGCCGACGATGAGTTACTTGCTAAATAGAGCGAGTTCGGAGTTGAGCATCATTTCTCCTCTGATTTCTTGATTTATCTTCCAGATCTTTCATTCTGCGTGGGTGCAATTCTCACCCACACTTCAGAGGAAGATCTATGGCAAGTCCC
>Ga0247843_1006414_pt1 | contig 15402 bp, 15 predicted proteins | sample LaCruzMarch2017__FD_192420 | JGI IMG/M metagenome (GOLD analysis project Ga0247843, IMG submission 192420) | Freshwater microbial communities from meromictic Lake La Cruz, Castile-La Mancha, Spain - LaCruzMarch2017_8m | ecosystem: Environmental > Aquatic > Freshwater > Lake | place: Spain... | reverse complement strand
AGAACCAACTGGCAGAAGTTCCAATCACAAGGTCCTGTTTTTTACACAGTACAACCCACGTAAAAATCAGAGACGCAGGTCAGATCGTCTGCTCGACGGTCTTGTCTCCAAACAGCTTTATACGCGTACGCCGTAGCCACTGATCTAAATCATCAACATAGGTAAAGACGGCGGGGATCACGAGCAGGCTTAATAAGGTCGACGTCATCAAGCCACCAATCACGGCTATCGCCATCGGTGAGCGAAAACTTGGATCTGAACCCCAGCCGATCGCGATCGGAATCATGCCTGCAATCATCGCAATCGTCGTCATCACAATGGGACGTGCGCGTTTATGGCAGGCATCAATGAGCGCCTCGTTGCGCAGCATCCCTTTGCGCCTTGCCGTGATCGCGTATTCGACGAGTAAGATCGAGTTTTTCGTGACCACCCCCATCAACATCAACAGACCAATCAGCGAAGGCATGGAAAAACTTTTGCCCGTGAGAAGCAGTCCGACAAAAGCACCGCCGATCGAGAGAGGTAGAGCGCCCAGAATCGTGACCGGCTGTAAAAAATCATGAAACAACAAGACGAGAATCATGTAAATACACAATAGACCAATCAACATCGCCAAGCCAAAGCTAGCAAACAAAGCCTGCATTTCCTTGGTATCTCCAAGCTCTGCGAGTCGCACACCAGGCGGTAAATTATTCAGGCTCGGCAAAGCCATCGCCTCTGCAAATACTTCACCAAGGGGACGTCCGCCGAGCTCAACATCCAAAATGATATTACGGCTTCGGTTGAGTCGGTCGATTTGGGCTGGACCACTATCCATCGTGAATGTCGCAACATTGCCCAACAACGTCGGGCCAAAGCGTCCTGGAACGGTGAGTCTTTCGAGAGTCGCGATATCGGTGCGCGTTGCGTCCGGGAGTTTGACGCGAATCGGAATCTGTCTCTCGGCCAAATTGAGTTTGGCCAAGCCCACATCGTAATCACCACTCGTGGCGATACGCAAGGTTTCGGCAATGCTTTGAGCTGTCACACCCAGATCCGCCGCACGCGCGAAATCTGGACGAACGATCAACTCTGGACGCACCAAACTCGCAGACGATGTGACCCCTCCTACATCCTTCAGAGTGCGTAAATCTCGCTCTGCCGCTTGAGCGGCCTTGCTAAGTGCGACAGGATCCTCGCTTTGCAGCACGATTTGCATTTTGCCACCGACATCTTGCGCGCCGACTGTGATGCGCACACCGGGTTCATTGGCGAGCACATCTCGGATATCCGCTTCGACTTCCTGCTGTGTCTTACTGCGATCCGAACGATGGTTCAGCATCACGGTGAGCGTCGCTTTACGAACCTCAGCGGCCGAACCCCGGGCAAACACATCACCCGAGACGCCTGCGCCCACAGAGCTAAACACACTGCGGACTTCAGGAATACGAGAGAGTTTGACTTTGGCCAACTCCGCCGCGCGTAACGTTTCTTCGAGTGTGCTCCCAGGGGCGCGCTCGATATTGACCATGGTCTGGCCACGATCGGCAGGAGGAACAAACCCCTTGGGTAACAAAGGCACCAACGCGAGCGAACCCGCAAAAAAAGCAAAGGCAAAGAAAAGAGTGACTAACCGATGGTCCAAGCACCACGAAACGGTCTTGAGATAATGACGCATTACCCAACTATCGGCTCGGGACTGCGCATGCTTGCCTGCCAGTGGCTTCATCAAGTACGCAGACATCATGGGTGTCAGTAAACGCGCAACCACAAGCGAGGCCATAATTGCGAGCACGGCGGTCCAACCAAATTGCTTGAAAAACTTGCCTGGTACACCATCCATAAACGCCGTGGGCAAAAAGACCGCAATCAGTGCGAATGTCGTGGCGATCACCGCCATGCCGATTTCATCGGCCGCATCCATGGCTGCCTGAAAAGGCGTTTTACCCATTTGCAAATGACGCGCGATGTTTTCAACCTCGACGATCGCATCATCGACCAAAATACCGACCACCAACGCCAACGACGTCAGTGTGACCATATTGAGGGTGAAACCGAACAAATACATTCCCAGAAAAGCCGGCAAGATCGACAAGGGCAGCGCAGCCGCCGACACAATCGTCGCTCTCCAATCCCTGAGGAAATACCACACCACCAACACCGCTAAAATCGCCCCTTCGTAGAGAAGATGCATCGAAGCATCAAAATTTTCCTCGGTCATCGCGACGTTATCGATTTGTTCAGAAAACACAATATCCGGATGCGCGGCTCGAAGACTCTCAATCACTTGTCGCACGTCGCGCGCGACCGTGACCTCGTTGGCGCCTTTGCTACGCATGATTTCGAAAGCGACGACAGGCTTTGCATTGACCAGCGCGATTGAACGTCGCTCGGCGGTGGTATCGGAAATAGTCGCGATCTGATCTAAGCGCACGCGACGACCGTCTGATAAAGACAAGTCGATCTTGCCTAAGTCCTGAGCTGTTTCTGCCGTAGCGATCGTACGAACGGCCTGCTCGGCACCACCGATATCCCCACGACCACCCGGGGCCTCCTGCTGAATCAACCTTAAACGACGCGAGACATCCGCCGCGGTCACACCCAAGGCCGCCATACGCGTAGGATCAAGCTCGACGCGAATCTCTCGATTCAGTCCACCCATACGCTTGACGCGACCCACGCCATTGACAGTCAACAGCTGTTTGGCGACGGTATTGTCGATAAACCAAGAGAGCGCCTCCTGATCCATCCGCGACGATGCTAGGGCATACGTCATCAACGGACGTCCGGCTGTCGTTGTACGCAAAATGGTCGGTTCGCGTACATCGGCAGGCAAGTCTGCGCGGACTCGTGTGACAGCGTCTCTCACGTCATTGACGGCCTCCATGACATTTTTTTCAAGAACGAACTCAACATGGATCACCACTGCGCCTTCAAGAATCTTGGTGTAGATATTCTTGATGCCCTGCAAGGTCGCGATCGAGTTTTCCAGTTTGCGCGCGACCTCTGTTTCAAGCGTCGCAGGCGCGGCACCCGGCAAACTCGCCTCGACCGTCACCATGGGCAACTCGATATCGGGAAAGTCTTGCACCCCGATGGCTCTAAAAGACAAGATACCGGCGATCGATAGCAAAATAAACAGCAGGATCGCCGGAATCGGATGACGGATGGAAAAAGCAGAAAAGTTCATGACCGCTCAACCGCGACTAGATCGCCATTGGTCAAAAACCCTGCGCCAGACTCGACAATCGTATCCATGGCAGATAGTCCGGAAAGCACCTCAACACGAGCGCCAACCCGACGTCCTGTTTGAACCCGCACTTGCTCGACACGTTGGTCGGCACCCAGTTTGAACACATAACTAAAACCATCCCGCATCACCACCGACTCTTGTGGCAAGGTCAACCCTTGGCGATCACCGAGGTTGAATGTGCCTGAGGCAAACATGCCAGCTCGTATGGGTGGCTCATCGCTCTGAGCGATCGGTAAATCCACATAGACAATCGCGGTACGCGCCTGGGCATCGACGGTTGGTCCAATCACACGGACTTGACCGATCACGGGTGGTTGTCCCTTGGCTAAGCTCGCAGGAAAGACATCCACAGGCATACCAACCTTGATTCGACCCAGTTCCTCGGACACCACCTCGGCTCGCCATTCAAGGCGATTTTGTCGCAACATCTTGAAGAGTTCAGCGCCGACCGGCACGACCGCACCCACACTCGCCATACGGGCAGAGATAACGCCATCGTCTGGCGCGAGAACCTCGGTATATTTCAGACGCAGCTCATGCGACTGTCGATGCGCACGCGCTGCCTCGACCCGAGCAGTCGCTGTTTGCTGAGCCGTCAAATACTGACTAATTTGCTGGGCAGATAGAGCGCCAGAGGTCTTGAGACTGCGCGCGCGTGACGCATTGGCTTCGGCCTCGGCGAGAGCAGCAACAGCTTCGGACTCTTGGGCTTTTTGCACAGCCAGATCGGCCAACACGGTATCCTGGGCAAAGACCGCTAAAACTTGGCCTTTTTTAACGTGGTCCCCCACATTGACGCGCACCTCGGCAATCCGTAAACCGCCCACCTGCGCCCCGACCGACGCGTCTTGCCAGGCGGCGATATTGCCATTCGCGCGAATTGTCGCGGGCAGCGCGATCAAGCTTGGTTTTGTGACAGAAACGGTGAGCGCGGGACGCGCCGTCCCTGGCGGTGCCGTGAAAGCAGGCGTTGATAACCATAACGAAGCACCCACTAAAATCAGCGTCAAGCCCAACAAAGAATGACGCATTAAATCAAGTTTTTGTTTCATTATTGGAGCTTGCCTGTCAAAATTTCACTAGGGTTTTGTTGCACAGTGCGCACGACCGCAGCCAGATCCTTGGCATCCCAGCCACCGCCAACGGCCCGATACAAAGCGATATAGGCATTAACACGCTCACGCCGGACATTCGCCAAAATGTTATCTGCGTTGACCGACAGTCTTCTTGTTTCCTCAAGGTCGAGAATACTCGCTAGACCGAACTTGTAGCGTGCCTGCGCCGCTTGTAATGATTCACGATAGCCCTTAGAGGCTTTCAAACCCTCACTCTCTCGCTGATTCAAACTATCGAGTCGTACCAAAGCCTCTTCGACCTCTCTGACCGCGCGACGGGCCTGCGTCCGATAATTGGTCGCAGCGACCTGGTAGGCAATCTTGGCCGTTTCCACATTTGCAGCACGACGACCGCCATCAAAAATAGGCAAACTTAATGAAGGTCCGATCGACCAAGAGGTCGCGCTGATTGATCCCACACCGCTCTCGAAACTCAACGGACCGATATTGCCAAGCAGCGACAGGCGCGGAAAACGCTCAGCTTCCCGCACACCGATATCCGCGCTCGCTGCGGCAAGCTCACGCTCAGCCGCCGCCACGTCGGGACGCTGAGATAAAACCTGCGCCGGCACGCGTTGCACGACTGGCATGGCCGGTTGCGGGAGTACACGCGTCCCCTTGGCGAGCCGTTGACGAAGTTCGGACTCAGGCAACGCGGTGAGCGCAACCAGTGCCTTGATCAATAAATCACACTCCGCGCGCTGCCCCACATCACGCGCCTGACCCTCAGACGCACTGGCGCGCGCGAGCGCAGCATTGGCAGGTGACTGAAACCCCGTTTGAGCCAACTCCTGCGTCAAACGTGCTGTTTGCATGCGGGACTGCGCGTCTGCATGCGAAAGCCCTGCGAGTTGCTCACAGCTCCGAAAGTTGGTGTAGAGGCTCGCTGTATCTGCCGAGATAGAAATTCGGGCCTCATGCCAATTGGCGACCTGAGCGGCTAAGCGTGCCCGAGCGGCTTCGCTGCCTCGCGCCAAACCGCCAAACAAATCGATCTCCCAGCCTGCTTGAAGCTGCGCCTGAGCGGTAGTGGCGACAACCACAGGCCCACCAAGCTGATACGTGCCTCTCGATAGCGCACCCGAAGCATTGAGTACTGGCAATGCGGCGCTATCTGCCGTCACCAACAATGCTCGCGCCTGGGCAATTCGTAACGCAGCTTGCGCCATGCTGCTGCTTTGCTTTTGGGACTGATCAATGAGTTCGACTAAAACAGGATCTTTGAATTGAGACCACCATGCAACAAGGGCCACAGAGTCTCCCTCGTGCGGCAAAGCTTGCTGCCATGTCTCAGGCTCAGTGTTCCATTGCGTGGCTTGCTGGCGATCGTAATCGGGTCCGAGCGTGATGCACGCAGAGACTAGCAGCAGCACCCAAGGAACCGCTAAAATTCTTAAATAAATCATACTGATAGATTAACAGAGAGCCACTGATTAAAGCTGTCATTGCCTCATGCTGCCTAGGCCTTAATCGGCATGCCTGGAAACGCCGGTGGCTTGGCAAACCAAAATAAAAATGTCCCGGCACCTGCAATTAAAGCCAGCACGGTAAAGCCCAAATCATAGGTACCCGTCGCATCCCCCATGATGCCCGCCAACAAGGGTCCTGACACCTGCCCCACGGCCGTCAACATAGCAGAGAGCCCAAGAATCATACCAATCGATTTTCGGCCAAAATAGTCAGCACGAATAGCCTGCATGAAAGGCCCCCGAATGCCCCAGGCCAAGCCATGAAAGACAGCAAAAAGAACCAACATGACGGGCCCGATTGCATAGGTCAGCATCAGCATGCCTACCATGTGCATGGTCATACAGGCAGCCGCCACACGATTTTTTTGTAATTTGTCACCCAGCACACCACCCAGCAACACGCCAATCACCTGGAAACCCGTCATCAACGTGATGTAAAAAGCAGCTTGTGCGATGGTGTATCCCAAGGAAATACGCATGTGATTGATCGCATGCGTATTGACAGCGGTCACAATGATCAAGGCGACACCGTGACCAGCCGATAGCAACCAAAATGCCTGTGTTCTCAGCGCTTGCTTGGCCGTGAACTCTGGCTCCGCCTTTTCCGGGCTCTCGGTACCAGCAACATCGACGACCGTGTTTCGTTTGGCACCCAGACCATCGACCGTTTCTCCGAAGTCCTCGGGACGACGTCGGAAAATACAGGCCAAGGGATAACCCACCACGATCGCCACCACGCCGCAACCGAATGACGTCTCTCTCCAGCCGATGCTTTCAATACTCCAGGCGATGATCGGGACGAACATGCCTCCGAGCGCCAAGCCAAGACCCACCATCGACAGCGCCCGTGCACGTTTTCTTTCAAACCACTGGATCACCCCAACGTTCAAGGGAAAATAGCCGGCCATCGAGGAACCAATCGCGATCACCACGACGGCGCCGTAAAAACTCAGCAAGGAATCGACTTGGCTCATCAGCATGAAGCCGATGCCAAAGACAATGACACCAACCTTGATGACCCCCCGCGAGCCGAAACGGTCGAGAAACCATCCCAAAAGCGGACCGATCAAGGCGGCTTCCATTGACATCATGGCCGACGCACCGGAAACAGACGTTTTACTCCACTGCTTTTCCTGAATCAGAACGGCAACATACGCACCAAATGCCTGATGCAACATCATCGACTGGATAAACTGCAGCGAGGCTGCAGCAAACACCATCTTCCAACCGTAAAAAATCTTCATTTGAATCAAAAGGTTAAGTCAATATAGCGCGTATCTTGCGCATGGATTGTCGCGCGTATTGTGGGGCGTATGTCGCGCGTATTTAGTGCATGTCTCCGGATTTTTAATGATTCATCCGTATTAGTATGAACCCTAGCATAAACCACGATCATTTGCAGAAAACATTAAGAAATGATGGACGCAATCTGACCTCAAGTCCTTGACCTTGATATAGTGTCTGTTCACCTAATTTAGGCTCTCCTACATTCATCAAAGAGGTCATCGTGGCAAAAGCATATTGGATCAGTGCATATCGTTCAATCACCAACCCAGAAGCGTTAGCGGCTTATGCCAAGCTAGCTGGCCCCGCCTTAACCGCAGCTGGTGGCAAATTTTTAGCACGCAACGAGGCTGCCGCCGTCAAAGAAGCGGGTGTCAAACAACGTACGGTACTGATTGAGTTTGAAAGCGTAGATGCCGCATTGGCTGCCTACAATAGCCCAGCTTACCAAGAGGCCATTCGCGCTTTGGGAACGGGTGCGGCCGAACGCGACATCCGTATTGTTGAAGGCTTATAAAAAACCTAGAACCGAATGAGGTTCCCTATTTGTTGAGCGCTCCCCAACTGCACCTTAACCGTGCTGGTTGGCGGGCGCGGATTTGCACCATATCGAACTGCGCCATTTGATCGCAATCCCGATCGTAGCTGCCAATCCTAAACCAGAATATAAAAATGTAGTCGCGACAAAGCCGATCGTATCAATCGAGGGTCCGGCGATCAGCAAACCGACCGGCAAACCCCAAATCGCCAGAATGCGAAGCCCCATGACACGACCTCGATATTGAGGTTCTATGACGCGCAACATCACTGCTGCCAACGGTACAAGACAAACGCTTTGCACGAAACCGGCGCAAATTAAAATCAGCACTCCGGTCAAGAAATGCGTTGTGGGCCCAAAGAGCATCAATAAACCAAACCAAATTGCCGTGGCAACGATGAGTGCACGCCCAGTGCCTAGTGAAAAACGATTGCTCCCTAAAACGATCGAGCCAAGCAACGCTCCGAAAGCGAAACTCGCACTCAGTGTGCCAAGTCCCTCTTGCCCCACCTCGTAAACCGAGCGAGCGATATAGGGTAATAATCCCAACGAAAAAGGAAACGCTAGAAAGTTCACAAGAAATGCCACGCTCATTGTTCCCATCAAAACGGGTTTCGCCCAAACGTACGAAAAGGCATGATGCAAATCAGTGAATGGTGAGGGACGAAAAGTATGAACGACACCTTCATGCACGGGCTTGTCCGCCACGCTCATGGAGAAATAAAAACTCACTAAATAAAGAAAAGTAATGCTGACATACACGGGCACCATTCCAAATTGCGCAAAAATACTTGCCCCGGCCAAAGCGCCTGCGATACGTGCAGAATCGGAGGTCATACGAGAAATACCTAAGGCAGAAGTCAACTGATCGCTAGGCTGGGTCTGACCGATCAGTGCATAACGCATCATTAAATCAGAGGGGCGAATCAAGCCGACAACGGTCGCAACCGCGATCACAGTGAGAGGATTCAATAAATCAAAAAAGGCAAGCATCGCAATGACCATCGCCGCAATGGCGTAAAGACCTCGCGTCAACATGAAGAGAGTGCGATAGCCGACGCGATCGCCGGCGATACCCATAAAAGGCGAAATCAGTGCGCCCGTGTATTGCAAAGCGCCGTAGATCACGAGCAAAAGTACTGAGCCAGACTCGACCAACACATACCAGCCGAGAACAAGAATCTCCATCTCAAAGGCCCATGACGTCGCCAAATCCGCAGTCCACTGATAACGAAAACTGCGCACCTTAAAAGGTGCGCGAGAGGACTTCAAGATGCTGCTAAAGCCGCCAGCCATAGAAAAACCTAAATCTTGGTCGGAAGAATTTTTATTCGAGCTTGATATTACGTTCTTTCACGACTTGTTTCCACGTAGCAGACTCCTTGGCCATAAAATCGGCCAACTCCTGGCGGGTCGTCGGGTCTGGCGTCAATCCATGCTTGTTTAACTGCGCGCGCACCTCTGGATCATTCAGCACCTTCACAATTTCTGTATTCCAACGATCCAGTATCGGAGCCGGTGTTTTAGCTGGCGCAACAAAGGCATACCAATTCGTCGCGTTAAAGCCGGGGTAGCCAGACTCAGCCATCGTCGGCACATCGGGCATTAAATCCGTACGTTTTAAACCCGTCGTGGCTAAAGCCTTGAGTTTATTTGTCTGAACATGCTGCACACTAGTCGTAGGTGTCGCGTAATAGGCGTCAATCCGGCTACTCAACAAATCAAGCATCGCAGCACTTCCGCCTTTGTAGGGAACGTGAATAAGCTCCACACCAGCACGCTGAGCGAAAAGCTCACCAGCCAAATGGGCAGCCGAACCCACGCCGGTAGAAGCGTAGGTCATTTTTCCAGGTTCTTTTTTCGCGGCCGCCACCAGCTCAGCCAGCGTGTTGACCTTTAACTCAGTAGGCACAACTAAGACGTTGGGAAAATTCACACCCATGGAGATAGGCGCAAGATCTTTGAGCGGATCAAAATTTAACTTCATCAAATGGGGTGATACGGCCATCGGGCCGATCGTTCCGAGCAACAGCGTCGTGCCATCGGGCTTGGCGTTGACCACCGCTTGCGTCGCGATCACGCCACCTGCACCGGGACGGTTTTCAACCACGACAGGCTGCCCAAGATTAGCGGACAAGCTTTTAGCGACAATCCGAGTCGCAGTATCCGTGCCACCACCCGGGACGAAACCGACGACGATCGTGATGGTCTGACCTTTAGGAAACTCTTGCGCCAAGGATTCCACTGGAGCAAAAATAGAGGCTAATGCAAAAGACAAGGCACAGGCGCCAGGCAATGCCAAAGCTAAACGCAGTTTTTTCAAAGCACTCTCCAGAACTGAAATGGTGGATGTTGGCAATATATTCAAAAGCATAGCGTATTTGAACGATGCGTAGCAGACAGTTCGTCAAAGCGATAAGATAAGAGATCAATAGGAGAAAGCATGAAAATTCTAATTTTGGGTGCAGGTGGCGTCGGCGGTTATTTTGGTGCCAGACTGATTCAAGCGGGGGCTGATGTCACCTATTTACTGCGAGACAAAAGACACGAAAAAATTCAGACCGAAGGTCTGGTGGTTGAAACCCCAAAAGAGACCTTTACGCTCCACCCAAAATCCGTCACGCGCGACCAACTCAAGCCCGAATATGATCTGATTATGCTGGCACCCAAGGCCTACGATCTTGACGATGCGCTGGACTCTGTGAGCGCGGCGAGTTCAAAAGGCGTGATCTTGCCGGTCCTCAATGGACTGCGTCATATTCAGATCCTGGATGAAAAATTTGGCCGTAGCCGCGTCATGGGAGGCGTCGCCCACATTGCTGCAACCATTACACCTAGTGGTGCGGTCAAACAACTCACCGAGCTCCATGCACTGACCCTTGGACACCGCGACCCCGCGCACGAATCTCTCGCGCGTGCGTTTTCTTCCCTGTGCGACAAGGCCGTCTTTGACAATACCTATAGCGAAAATATCGAACAATCTCTGTGGGACAAGTGGGTCTTTCTCGCCACGCTCGCGGGCATGACGACACTGTGCCGAGGCCATGTTGGAAAAATCGCGGATGCCCCCTGGGGCAAGGAGACCATGACCAGCTTTTATGCAGAAAGCTGTGCCATCGCGCAGGCCAATGGCTTTCCAACCAAAGAAAGTGCTCAACAAAAAGCCCTTGCAATGCTGACTAAAACGGGCTCAAGCTTTGCGGCCTCCATGCTTCGTGATTTGACGCAAGGCCATCAAACCGAACATGAACATATTTTGGGTGCCATGATCGAAGCTGGCGTGCAAAAAGGTGTTGCCTGCCCCTTACTCAAGGCTGCACACACACATATGGTGGTGGAGCAGAACAAGTCCTGAGGGTGATACTTTGCCCAGTCATCGACCTGGGCTGGGGCTTAGCGTGACAGCGCTAGCCTGAGCCCGAAGCCCACTAAACAAAGCCCCGCTAATTTTTCCAAGGCAAAAGAAATGTAGCGATTGGTGCGAAGTCGCTCAGCTAAAAAATGCGTCAATAAAATCGCCACGACGGAATACAAGAATGCTAGTGCGGCAATGGTAGCGGCTAAAAAGCCAAAGGTGACCAGCCCTCTGTTATGAAAAGGGTCCACAAACAATGGGAAAAAAGCCATGTAAAACACAATGGCTTTCGGATTGAGCAAAGTAATCACAAGCGCTTGTCGCAAATAGTGATAGGGCTTGATATTAAGCACCGGTGCCGCACCGGGCTTTGCCATCAGCATCTTGGCACCGAGCCAAAAAAGATAGATCGCACCCAGCCATTGCACGGCCTCGAACGCGACGGGTGACGTCGCTAGAACGGCAGCCAAGCCCGCGAGGGCCATCCAGGACAACACCTGATCGCCCAAAATGATTCCCAGAGAGGCCGCAAAGCCGCCCCGAATGCCGCCTTTAGACGTTGAGGTAATCAGGACAAGGTTTCCAGGGCCGGGGATCAACAAAAAAATGATGAACGCCACTACAAACGCTGGATAGTCGGTGACTCCAAGCATCAAAGGCTTCTGTGCTTAGTGACGGTGCGAGCCATGTCCGGACGCGGCTCCCGGATTGTAGGTGGGAGGTTTGATCTCGAAATTGACCTTGACCTCACCTGCTTTTTCAAACTTCAGCGTGACCGGTACCGTAGCACCTGCCTTAAAGGGCTCGCTCAGTCCTAAAAACATGATGTGAAACCCGCCTGGTGAGAGCTTGACGGAGCCACTTGCCGGCACATCGATGCCTGTGACTTCTCGCATTTTTGCCACCCCATTTTCAGTAATGATCGTGTGCAACTCCACACGATTCACACCCGAGGCGCTCGCAGAGATCAGACGATCCCCTTGCTTGGCTTTATTATCAATCTGCACATAACCGGCACCGTTGACTTGGCCAGGCACAGAGGCGCGCACCCAAGGTGCCATCAGTTTCAAATCCCCTGCCACTAATTCCGAGGCTAGAACCCCAAATGATAAGCAGAAAGACATCATTGCCAACAGGAAACCCATGGTGATGGTTGCGCTCTTTTTAGGGGAAATCATGTTCATTCAATGCCCTAGCATGTCTAAAAAAGATTGATCAAAAAACTTCATCGCTAATATTAGCTGAAAACCTCTAAACTACTTTATGCGCTCGACCACACCCTCCCCTGAAATGCCTGCCTCCATCACCGCGCCGACCAAGCCGCTGGCCTTTCAAACCAACACTCGCTCGCCTTTGGCGGCCACACTGATTGTGGTCGCATTCGTCCATATATTGGTGATTGTATTGTTGCTTTCACACTTTGGCTGGCTTGGTGGGTCGGATGCCGAGGCCGATCATGACGCAACCGCAGGACAATCCGGCATTGTTATTCCTGTGACGCTCGAGACAACGCAAAGCGCCGAGGAGGCACAGTCTCCTGAACCTCAGTCTGATCCTCAGTCTGAAGCTCAATCAGAACCTCAACCAGAACCTGTCTCTATACCCACCCCTGAGGAGCCTCGCTTCACACTCAAGCCAGACATTACGCCAGCTATTGCGCCAACACCCCCTACAGCTCCAACCCGAGCGAAAAGCCAAGCAAGCGGGGATCCTGGAAAAGCTGCGGGGCCTGTGCAAGAGAGCATAGAGCCCCCAGTATTACCGCTCACGCCCGCACACGTCGATCCGAACTATCTGCATCGACCGAACCCTGTTTACCCTGCATTATCTAAGCGGCTTCGCGAAGAAGGCACCGTTCTTTTACGGGTCAATCTTGATGCGCAGGGTATCGTTTTAGACCTCACCATAGAAAAAAGCAGCAGTTTCCAGCGCCTTGATCAAGCTGCGCTCGAGGCGGTTAAACAATGGCGTTTTATTCCTGCCAAACGGGGCCATGCAGCCCTGCCCTCAACCGCGCTCGTTCCAATTGAATTCAAACAATAGGGAGACTTGATCCCAGTTATTTTTTACAACAGCTCGCGCCCCCACCTTCTTTAGAGCACGAGTTAATACCGAACAAGGGATAAGCGGGACAAAAGCGAAAAACCCCTGTCAACAGGGGAACCACGCCAATCCATCCCCAAACGCCAATCGTTCCCATTGCCGCTAAAGTGATCAAAATTAAACCACCGGCGATGCGTAGCGTCCGATCGATTGTGCCTACATTGCATTTCATGATTGTGATCCTTTTCCAGCGTTGAACGACGTTTAGGCCTACCTGCTTATTTGAACGGATCGTCAACAAGAACGATACGGCCTATCTGAGCAAGCCTTGATCTACATCATGTTCTTACAAAGCATTGAGAGGAATCTTGACATAAGACACGCCATTGGACTCCTTGGGTGGCAACTCACCCGCGCGAATATTGATCTGCACGGCAGGCAAAATCAGCACAGGCATCTCAAGCGTTGCGTCGCGCTTGGTCCGCATTTCTACAAACTGCGCCTCACTAATACCATCATGGACATGAATATTGTTCGCCCGCTGATCGGCTACGGTGGTTTCAAACTTCACCTCACGGCCTGCCGGTGGATAGTCATGACACATGAACAAGCGAGTCTCAGGCGGCAAACTTAACAGTCGACGTGTCGAGGCATACAAGGTTTTGGCATCGCCGCCTGGAAAGTCGCAACGCGCCGTTCCCACATCGGGCATGAATAACGTATCGCCCACAAACACCGCATCACCGAACTGATACGCCATGCACGCTGGGGTATGTCCCGGCACATTTAAAGCATGGGCCACAAGTGCGCCGACCTTGAAAGGCTCGCCTTCTTTGATCAGGGCGTCGAACTGAGAACCATCCTGATGAAACTCTGGCTCAAGATTGAAAACACCGGCAAAGACCTTTTGTACGGTCGTGATTTGAGCACCAATGGCGATCTTGCCGCCCAGTTTCTCTTTTAAATAAGGCGCAGCCGACAAGTGATCCGCATGCGCATGGGTCTCGAGGATCCACTCAACCGTGAGGTTGTTGGCACGCACGAAATCGATCACCTTGTCCGCAGAGGTGTGTTTGGTGCGACCTGATTTTGGGTCGTAATCCAGCACGGAGTCAATGATGGCACACGCCGAACCCGACTTTTCATACACAACATAGGTGACCGTCCAGGTTGCGGGATCAAAAAGACCATGCACCAAGGGTTTCGTAGTGGTATTGCTCATGCTGACTCCTAAGCGTTTATAGCGAAAAATCGAAACATATAGATGGCATATAAATATTATATACTTATACAAATTGTATGTAAATATATTATAATTTGTGAAAATTCAACTCTGCTCAGAGATTCTCAACATGATTTCAAAAGACACCACACCGTTCGAGCTAGCCACCATGCAAGCCTCTGCAGCCAATGCCTGCCGACTCATGAAAGTCCTCACCAATCCAGACCGTCTCATGATCTTGTGTCAACTCGCGCAAGGTGAGCGCTGCGTCAGCGAGCTTGAAACGTCGCTTGGCATCGTTCAACCCACCCTCTCTCAGCAACTCACGGTCCTGCGAAATGAGCAACTCGTCAAGACGCGTCGCGAGGGAAAAAATATTTACTACCAGTTCTCCAGTCCGCAAGCACTCGCCGTCATGGAAGTCTTGTATTCACAATTCTGCATCAAAGAAGGAGTCAGCGCATGAATATCGATTGGGCGCATTTCACGCCATGGAGCTCGCTTTCCGGCGGCATCATTCTCGGGGTCGCTTCCGCCCTGTTTATCCTCATCAATGGACGCGTACTTGGTATCAGCGGCATTTTAGGCGGGCTACTTCCGCCCAAAGCGGGCGATACGTTTTGGCGTCTTGCTTTCTTGGCAGGGATGTTCGCCTCGCCATGGATCTTTCTTTTGTTAGCACCGACTGAGTTCATCGCCACACCCCAAATCGATGCAGACCTCGTGATGCTCGTGATTGCGGGGCTCTTAGTGGGCATCGGCACACGTTACGGCTCAGGCTGTACGTCAGGTCACGGCGTTTGCGGTCTCTCACGCATGTCACCGCGCTCCTTGGTCGCAACCCTCTCCTTCATGGCCGCAGGCTTTTTGACGGTCTATGTTGTACGTCACCTTATTTAAAGGAGCACCCGACATGCTTCGTGTTTTCGAATTTCTAGCGGGTTTACTTTTTGGCTTGGGACTCATCCTCTCGGGCATGACCAATCCCGCCAAGGTACTCGGCTTTCTTGATCTCTTTGGTCAATGGGATCCCTCACTCGCCTTTGTCATGGGTGGTGCGATACTCGTGGGGATTTTTGCTTTCACCTTGGCCAAAAAACGTACCACGAGTTTTTTTGGTGGCGCCTTGCATCTTCCAAAGTCC